>Ga0116230_10000144_pt1 | contig 56206 bp, 51 predicted proteins | sample S1TSphfallax_3_FD_88678 | JGI IMG/M metagenome (GOLD analysis project Ga0116230, IMG submission 88678) | Host-associated microbial communities from peat moss isolated from Minnesota, USA - S1T2_Fd - Sphagnum fallax MG | ecosystem: Host-associated > Plants > Peat moss > Unclassified | place...
AATGCAAGATATCGGAGCATGCGCTTGCGGGTGATGGTAGCACGTAGATTACAATGGTGTTCGTCCTACCTCACATGCGGATGTGGCGGAATTGGCAGACGCGCTAGTTTCAGGTACTAGTTTTCGCAAGGAAGTGGAGGTTCAAGTCCTCTCATCCGCACCAGAAGGTCCTAGTTCTCCGGGCGTGCCGCTTCACTCAGCGCCGCCGCTCCCACCAACCCCGAGTTGTCGCCCAACTCCGCCGCCACCACCTGCACCTCTTTAAACGGCGGCAAAGCGTCGCGAGCAATCACCGCGTGAATCCCTCTCTCCAGCAGGTCAAACGCCTGGGAGACACCGCCGCCCATAATCACGCGCTCCGGGCTGAACAGGTGAATCATTCCGGTGAATCCCGCGCCCAGATAGCGTGCCTCTTCGGCCAGCAGAGCCAGACACAACTGGTCGCCCCCGCGCGCTCCGCGCACAACATGGCGGGAGTCAACGGCTTCGCTCTTCCGCATCTCAGCGAGAAAACCGCCGCAGCCGTCGTGCGCGGCTTTCTGCGCGCGGCGTCCCAGCGCGGTGCCCGACGCCAGCGCTTCAAAACAGGCCGTTGCGCCGCACGCGCAGGCCGGGCCTTCCGCCGCCATCCGGAAATGCCCCACATGCCCGGCCATGCCGCGGCGTCCGCGCAGCAGCCGCCCATCCACCACTACGCCGCCGCCAATTCCCGTGCTGACGGTGATGTAGACCAGATGGCGCAAGCCCTGGCCCGCGCCGTGCTTCCATTCGCCGTAAGCGGCGGCAATGCCATCGTTTTCCACCACCACCGGCAAGCCCAGTTCGCGCTGCATGGTCTCGCGCAGCGGAAACATGTCCCATTGCGGAAGAGTCGGAATGTGGAGGATGGTTCCGGTCTCACTGTCCAGCGGGCCCGGGGCCGCAATGCCGACGCCGGCCACGCGTGCCCGCTCTTCCGGCGCGCAGATTTCGGAAATCAACTGCCGGAACTGCGCCACCACGGCATTCGGCCCTCCCGCCACATCGGTTCGCGCCGAAGCGCGGCGCAGAATTTGCGCGCCCTGCACCAGCGCGGCGCGCACCTGCGTTCCGCCCAGATCAATCCCAATAGTGAGCGCGCCTGGCATTCTCGGGTCTTTATGCTGGCAAAGGCTGCGCGTGAACCCAGGCCATGCGCGCGGCCACATCCGGATCGTTGAAGGCCAGCGATCCCATCACGATGGTGTCGGCACCGGAGCGCCGAAGCAACGGAACGGTGTGTTCACGAATGCCGCCGTCGGCCGCCAGAACAATGCGCGGGTGACGCCCGCTGATGATTGACCGTGCCTGCTGAAGACGCGCTTCCGCCGTGGCGTCCAGACCCTGGCCTTTAATCCCAATCCGCGTTCCCAGAAATGTCAGGAAACGGATGCGGTCCAGAAAGGGCTTGGCCGCATCCACTGGCGTATGAAGCTGAAGAACCAATCCGGCCGGAAGGCCGAGCTTGGCAATCAGGTCCAGGCAAGAGCCGGCGTTGGCGTTCTCGGCATGAATGCTGATAAGGTCTGCGCCGGCTTCGGCGAACTGCTCAATCTGCGAGGCCAAAATATCGTCGGCCACCATCAAATGGACATGCAGCGGCTTGGCGCTGCGCTTGCGAACAGCCGCCACCAGATCGGGGAAGAACAGAAACGCCGGCGAGAAGTGACCGTCGGCAACGTCAATGTGGTACACGTCGACGTGATTCTCCATGCGCGCCATGTCGTCGGCGATGCGGCTGAGATCGGCCGACCAGAGCGAGAGCTCTGCCAGAAGCCGGCCCGTCGGAAGATTTTCAATCCAGTTGCTATCCGGTTTCATGCTGAAAGCTCCTTGAAGAAGGCCGCGAGGGCGGCTTTGAATTCGGTTCGAAACAGTTCTTTGTCGTCAGCCTTCGGCGTAATCTCAGCGAGCGCTGCGCCGGGTATGGCGGCAGCCAGATCGCGCGCCATGGCGATGGGGTGAATATAATCGCGGCCATGCCCAATCACCAGCGTCGGCACCTGGATGGCGGCAATTTGCGGCCAGCTCACGCCGGGCCCGTCGTTGGCGATGCGGCTGAGCAAGGCGCTGGTCACTGCAAGGGGCTGGCGTGAAAAGAAGCCGCGCAGCGTCGCCAGGTTATCAGGCGCGTCTTTAGCAAGAAGCTGCGCTATGTCCGACGCATCAAACTGAGCCAGCGCGTCGTCTGCAGGATAACGCGCCAGCAATTCGCCCACCAGCGCATTGGGCCGCAAATTCGGAGGCGCAGCGTCGGTCGTCCAGGCGGGCCGCGCCAGCACCAGTGCGCGCACCAGATCCGGCCGCAGAACAGCCAGACGAAGCGAAATCGCCGCGCCCATGGAAATTCCGCCCAGAACAACCGGACCGGCGTTCTGGGCTTCAATGAATGCAGCCACATCTGAGGCAAACGTGGCAATGGAGAAATCTTCCAGCGGACCCGGCTCCGATTGCCCATGTCCGCGGCATTCCAGCGTCAGGCAGCGAAACCCATCGTCGAATGGGAAGACATCGGCCGGCTGCGCGGCATCGCCACACAAACCATGCTGAAAAACCATTGGCAGGCCTTCGCCTGTTTCCCGCACGGAAAGCTGCAAGCCGGCGATCAGCATATTGCCTCCAGTTGTTTCTTGAGAAACGCAGCAACCTCCGGCGCTTCCTTCGCCGCCAAGCCATGCGTGATCAAATGGCCGCGAAACCCGGAGCTTCTCAGCGCCGACAAATAATGCGGATAATCCAGAACGCCCTTGCCGGCGGTGGCGAATTGGCCGTCGCCCAGCCGGTCCTTGGCATGCGCCAGCGCAATGGAATCGCCCAGCAGGTCGATTGCGTGCTGAATGGTGGAATGCTGTTCTTCCAAAGTGGCCACTTCAAACAGGTTCGCAGGATCAAAAACAATTCGGATGAACGGGCTGTGAAAAGTGTCCAGCAACCGGCGCGCGCGCTGCGCGGAACTGACCACATTCGCCAGTTCCGGCTCCACTCCCAGCAGCACTTTATGCTTTTCGGCGATGGGCAGCAGCCAGCGGAATTCCGCGCACATTTCTTCCCACGCGGCCGCGCCGGAATTGTCGGGATGAAGCTTCCATTGATCGCGCGCGTCACAGCTTCCGGTGCAAAGCGTGACCAGTTGCGTTCCCATCCGTCCGGCCGCCGCCGCGATGGCTTGAAAGCTCTGGCGGCCTTTGGCGCGCTCCGCCGCAACGGGGTGAATCATGTTGTAAGTGGCCGAAACCGCGGCAATGGCGACTCCGGTTTTTTCAGATGCTTCGCGCACAGCGTCGGCCTCCTCGTCGCTCACCGTCAGCGGCAGCGAGCCCAGGCCCGAACAAGCCATGTTGTATTGAACAGAATCGTAACCGGCGTCGCGCGCCGCCGCCAGAACGCTGAGCGCGTCGGTGCCGGCAAACGTCTTCGCGAATATTCCCAGCATCATTACAGGCTTCCGCTGACGTCGGCCAGTTTCACGGGCTTGCCAGTCTTCACCGACTGGGCAATGGCGGCCATGCCGCGCACCGACTGGATGCCGTCGTCAATATTTGCTCCCGTCATGGGCGCGTCGCCCAGAATCACGCTGGCGAAGCCTTCCAGTTGACGGCGGTAGAAATGGCCGTCTGCGCCCAGAATGCGCGTGGTGCCGCCGGTGGATTCATGAAAGATGTCCACTTCGCTGGTCTTATAAAGCCAGGGATTGTAGGTTTTCGCCAGCACGCTGCCGCGTTCGCCATAGAGCTGAAAGCCCTCATGCCAGTCCATGCGAACCGCCACAGTCAGGTCCAGGTGGCCCAGCGCGCCGCTCGCGAAAGCCGCATCCACAAACCAGCAGTAAGCGCCGAAACTTTTCCGCAAGCGCGCCTGCACTTCGACAATGTCGCCGCACAGATAGCGCGCCGTGTCAATCAGGTGACAGCCATGCGCCAGCATGTAATAGCGTTCGCGGTCGGCCTTCGGGTCCACGTCCGGACGCCGCGCGTTGGCGCTTTTGATAATCAGCGGCTGCACGGCGTCGGTCAAGGCGTAGCGGTGCGTGGAATCGCAATACCAGGCTTTCAGCGCCAGCGCCTCGCCCATTTCGTTGTCGACAAAATCTTTCGCGCTTTGGATGCCGGCGTCGAAGCGCTTCATGTGGCCCACCTGCAGGATCTTGCCGGATTCAGTCACCGCGCGCTTGAGATCTTCCACCTCCTCCACTGAAACGCCCAGCGGCTTTTCGCACAGAACATGCTTGCCGGCCTTGAGCGCGGCTATGCTGGCCGGAACGTGAAACGCATCGGCGGTGGCGATAATGACGGCGTCCAGGTTGGGGTCAGCCAGCATTTCGCCGTAATCGCGGAAGGTTTTTTGCGGCTGGTACATGCACGCCATGCGCTCCAGCAGGTCGGCCGCCACGTCGCAAATGGCGTACAGCTCGGCGTTGGCCGCCTTCGCCGCGCTTTCAAAGTGAGCCGCCTGCGAAATGGGGCCGCAGCCGAGAATCCCGATTCTGACCTGTTTGGGCATCGCAATAATATCTTTACAAAAGAAACAAACTCCGTCAAGCTTTATCCGAGAAGATTCGGCGCGGAAGGCCCGGCGTCGGAGACATCAAAGGCGCGCTGATGCGCCAGCGCCGCCGCGCCAATGGCGCATTCGGAATCTCCCAGCGGCGAAAGCCGCACCTCCGGCACCAGGGTTCCGGGGACAATTTCAGCCGCCACGCGCGCCTGAACGGCGGGCAGGCACGCCTGAATCACGGGCCGCATCACGCCGCCCAGCACGATTGCGGCGGGGTTGAAGGTGTTCACCAGCGTGACAATTCCAAGACTCAAGTAATGCGCCACCGCCTCAACGGCCGACAAAGCGGCCGCATCTCCGCCCGCAGCCGCGCGGGCCACGTCAGCCGCCAGCGTGGCATATTTCGCAGCCGTCAGCTTGTCCGTTCCCCGGTAATAGCGCGCCAGCGCCGCCAAATTCACCCAGCTTTCCAGGCACCCCATCTGGCCGCAGCCGCAGCGCTGCGCGGGCGCGTGGCCCATTTGAATTTGGCCCAGCCGGATGTGGCCCAGTTCGCCCGCCGTTCCGTTCGCCCCGCGCAACAGACGCCCGCCAATAATGGCCGCGCCGCCGCAGCCTGTTCCCAGCTTCAGAAAGATCGTGCAAACGCCGGAAGCAGCGGGCTGAGTGTAAACCGACCCAAAGGCCGCCGCATTCGCGTTATTTTCAATCAGGCACGGCAGCCGGACAGATTCGTTCAGCATGCCAAGAAGGTCCAGATTTTTCCATCCCAGAATCGGCAGATTCACCACCAATCCGCTGGCGTTGACCAATCCCGGCACCGTCACGCCCGCCGAATGGATCTTGCCCCGGAACCGGCCGTTTCGCCTCAGCTTGGCGGCTTCCGCGGCGATCAACGCGACGGCCTGCGCAGGGCTGATCTTCGCGTTGATGCGCGTTTCCGACGATTTCACCACCGCCGTCGACAGGTCGAGAAGAACAAACCGCAGAATGCCAACCCCAATTTCCACGCCCAGAAAAAAAGCGCCGTCCCGGTTCAGGCTGACGCTGACCCCGGGCCTGCCCGGTTCGCGCGCGCTGCCCTCATGCGGCGGGCTGTCAATTTCCTTCACCAGTCCGCGCCGCGTCAGCTCCAAAATCAGCCGTGTAATGGTGGCCGGAGTCACCGCCAGCCGCCGCGCCATGTCCGCCCGGCTGGCCGAGCCCTGCGTGCGCAGCATGGTCAAAATGCTGCGTTCGTTCAAATATCGTGCCAGCGTCTGGTCGGCCATTTCTAAATATTACGTTTACAAAAGAAAGTATTTTCCCACGGGAAACCAAATGCATCGAAAAGCCGCCTGAACGATCATAAAATCCAAATGCTCATCCTCGCCTCCGGTTCGCCGCGCCGCCACGAAATCCTCTTGGCCGCCGGCATCCCGCACACCATCCAAACCACCCCTATTGACGAAACCCGCCGCCCCGGCGAACCGCCCATTGCTTACGTCCAGCGCCTGGCCGAAGAAAAAGCCCGCGCCATCGCCGCTCCCGCTGGCAGCATTATCCTGGCCGCCGACACCACCGTCGCCCTTGGCAACGACATCTTCGGCAAGCCCGATAGCCCCCAAGACGCCGTCCGCATGCTCCGCGCTCTCTCGGGCCGCGACCATTTCGTCTACACCGGAATCTGTCTTCTGGGCCAAAATAAATGCATTCAAGATGTCGCCGCCACCCGCGTCACTTTTTTAGAATTGGAGGATGCCGAGATTCAGGAGTACACTCGGAGCGGGGAGCCATACGATAAAGCCGGTGCCTACGCCATTCAGGGGTTGGCATCAAAATTTATCTCTGGTATTGAAGGGTGCTATTACAACGTAGTCGGATTGCCGGTTTCGCTCGTCTGCCGGCGCCTCAAATCTTTGTAAGGCCGGCAGTCGCGCTCGCGCTGTCGCTGTCCCTCGTCTGCGCCCAATCCGATTCCGGCAGCGCGCCCGCCTCCTGGAACCAGCAAGGCATCCTTTATCTAGACCACTCGCTGAACGCCCGCATGCACCCGGTCCCCATCCAGGCCGTCCGCCTGGGCGATGGCTTTTGGACCGCGCGCCGCAAGGTTGTCACTGAGCGCACCTTGCCCGCCCTGCTGGCGCAACTGGAAGAGCACGGCTTCGTGGACAACTTCCGCCGCCTGGCCGGCAAACCCGAACTCCCGCGCAAAGGCCCCAATTCCAGCGACGCCGACGTTTATAGGTGGATAGAAGCCGCCGCCTGGGCCTTGGCTTCCAACGAAACCTCTGATTCCGACAAGCAAAAGCTGCGCGGCGACATCGATTCCCTCACCAACACCATCCTCGCCGCCCAGGAACCCAGCGGCTATCTGAACACCTATTTTGTCGGCGACCGCCTCCATCTGCGCCTGACGGATCCGGTCCATTCTCAGGAAGATTATTGCCTGGCCCAGTTCCTGGAAGCGGGCATTGCCTATTACCGCGCCACCGGCAACCGCCGCCTGCTGGATGCCGGCATCCGCTTCGCCGATTACATTCTGGCCAATTTCGGCCCCTCCAAAAAACCCTTCGTCACCGGCCATCCGGGCCTGGAAATGGCCCTGATCGAGCTATACCGCACCACCGGCCAAACCAAATATCTGGATTTCACGCGCTACCTGTACAGCGGCGCGGAGCGCGACCGCCTCAAGCTGAAAGATTCCGACGTTCGCTTCGCCTTTAGCGGCCGCCCCTTTACCTCGCGCACCGAACTGGAAGGCAATGCCGTCCGCGCCCTCTACGCCAGCGCCGGCGCAACTGATTTCTTCACCGAAACCGGCGAACCCGCTTACAAGCGCACCCTCGACGTTTTGTGGACCGATCTCACGGCGCGCAAAATGTACATCACCGGCAGCGTCGGCGCGCGCTCCTCCGGCGAATCGATGGGCGACGATTACGAACTGCCCAGCGAACAGTCGCCTTCGGAAACCTGCCCTGCCATCGCCGCCGCTGGCGTGAATGTCATGTGGAATTTCCGCATGCTCACCCTGACCGGCGATTCGCGCTATGCCGATGTCCTGGAGCGCGCCTTATACAACGCCGTCAATTCGGGCATATCACTGACGGGCAATCCCAGTTGCCCGCCCAATCTGGAACGCCTCTTTGAATCTCTTCCGGGCTATGTCTATGCCACCAGCCGCGACGACATCTATGTCAACCTTTATCAGGAATCGAAGCTGAACTGGCATCTGGAAGACGGAAGTTCCTTAGTCCTGTCCCAGGCAACCGCTTATCCCTGGAATGGCGATATCAAAATCACCGTCCAGCCTGCCAAACCAGCCACTTTCACCGTTTACCTGCGCTGGCCCGGCTGGGCTGCGTCCGCCGACGTTTCCGTAAACGGCCAGCCCGCCTCTGCTGGTGTCAAGCGCGGGTCCTTCATCCCGCTCACCCGAACCTGGAACCCCGGCGATGTTATTAGCCTCTCCCTGCCCATGCCCGTCACCCCCATGTCGGCGAATCCGCGCGTGGCTGACGACTATGGCCGGATCGCCCTGCAGCGCGGTCCGCTGGTGTATGCCTTGGAGCAGCCCGACAATCCCGGCGTCTCCATTAACGATCTATTTTTTCGCAGTGGTACTATTCCCGCCCCGGAAGTACGCCGAGACCTTCTGGGTGGCATAACAGTGCTAAAGGTTTCGGGTCTTGCCGCCGAAAAATCACTTGTGGACGAACCGCTGTACCAACCTCTTTCCATGGCCCAGGCGCGCGCTAAGCGAAACATTCCGCTCACCTTTATCCCTTACTACACGGTCGGCAATAGAGATCAGGCTGGCCAGTCGGCCCTGATGGAGGTATGGGTGCCCGTCACCCGCTCGGACGCCAGCGACGTAGCACCACTCGCATTTGGAGGCATAGTAAACCGCAAGGCGCCGCCCAGAGTCCAATAGGATGTGTAAAATCAAGGAAGTTTCCATGTCCAGATTCATATTCCTATTGCTAGCGGCGAGTGCTTTTATGCACGCTCAGCAGGTGCCCGCCGGTCCGCCTCCTCCTCCGCCCAGCGACACGCCAAGAAGCACGCCGGACAAAACTGCCCCTGCTCCTAAATCCGAAGGCGGCGCAGCCGTCTCGTCCGATTACAAAATCGGCCCGGCCGACGTTCTGAAAATCCAGGTTTGGGACGAGGATAAGTTTTCCGGGCTGTTCACCGTCGATCAGGACGGCAAGTTCGTCTTCCCGCTGGTGGGGAACCTTGTGGCCGGCGACCAGACCACCGCCCAGGTGAAAGACACCGTCACTAAAGCGCTTGAGAAATACGTGCAAAGGCCGCGCGTCGATGTCACTGTCGACCAAGTGGGGAGCAAGAAATACTATCTAAACGGGCTCGTCAACCACCCCGGTGAATATTTGCTGACCACGCCCACGACCATTCTCCAGGCCATCAGCAAAGCCGGCGGGTTGCAGGATTTCGCCAACGAGAAGAAAATCTATATTCTGCGCGGCAGCACCAAGATTCCATTCAATTACAAGGAAGTATCGCAGGGCAAACACATGGAACAGAACGTTCTCATACAGGCCGGCGATCAACTCTTCGTCCCATAAATCTCTATGCTAGATAAAGCGTCAGTCGCCCGACGAACTCTCGATTTCGAAGACTATCTGGACATCCTGCGCCGCAACGTCTCCTGGATCATCGCGCCTATCTTCGCCGGCTTGGTCCTCTCCACCGTCATCGCCTATGTGCTGGAGGACACCTACGAATCCCACGCGCTCATCCGCATCGTCCCCCAGCAAATTGCCGATACCCTGGTGCAAAACGCCAGCGCCCAGGATATGACCGGCCGCGTGGAAGCCATGCGCCAAACCATTCTCAGCCGCACCACCCTCACCAATCTCATCACCACCTACGGCCTGTATAAGAGCGAACTCAAAAGCGAGCCCATGGAAGACGTGGTGGCCAAAATGCGCCAGGCGGTGGGCATCATGCCGCGCATGGGAATCAGCGGACCCCAAAATAGGGGCTCTCTCATTGTCGAGATCAGTTTCAAGTACCGGGAACGCCTTATGGCGAATAAGATCTGCGCCGATCTGGTCTCGCGCTTCCTCAGCAACGGTTCGGCCGGCACCCAATCCAGCCAGCAGCAGGTCGCCGATTTTCTGAAAGCGGAAGCCGCAAAGGCCAGAGCCGAGCTGGACCAGGCCGAAAAGCAACTGGCCGATTACCGCAGCCAGCACGCTGGCGCTTTGCCGGAGGAGATGCAGGGGAACTTTGCTCAGTTAACCGCGCTGCAACAGCGCCTGAACTCCCTGAACGATGCGCAGTCCCGCGAAAGCGAAGGCCGGCTGCTGATTGAACAATCGCTTCGCAGCGCCAGGGATCGCCTGGCCGCCGTGCGCCAGTTGACACCCACTTCCCAAGCCAAGAGTGAGCGGCTCATCGATCTGGACAAGCGCATTTCCGACCTGGAAACCCAGATTGCCAGCATGAAGGAGCGCTACACTCCCGAAATGCCCGAATTGCAGACGGCGCAGGAAAATCTGGCCATTCTCAAGCGCCAGCGTGATGAAGCCAGCAAAGCATCCCCGGCCAAGACCACCGACAGCGACAATCCTATGATTGCCCGCGAACGCATGGATGCCCAGGCGCAGGTGGACCAGTTGGAAACCCGTCTCAAAGCCGCCAGCCTGGACGAGCAGCAAACCGCCCGCGCCATTCTGGCCGCCAATGCGCAATTAGGGGCGGTTCAATCCCGTTTATCCAGTTCGCCCGCCGGAGAAAAAGAATACTCCGACCTGATTCAGGCGCGTGAGAGCGCGCGTGTCAAGTGGGTCAGCGCCGACGCCAAAGCGCACACGGCCGAAGTCTCCAAAGATCTGGAATCCGCCAAGCAGGGCGAAACTCTGGAAATGGTCGACGACGCCTCTGTTCCCATCGATCCCACCGAGCCTAAACGCTACCTCATCATCCCCATCGGCGCGGTGGCCGGGCTGTTTATCGGAATCATCCTAGTTGCTGTTCGCGAGGTGAAAGACACTTCTTTGAAGAACCTGAAAGATGCCCGTGTCTACACCCAGCTCACTGTTCTGGGCAGCATCCCGCTGCTCGAAAATGATGTCGTCATCCAGCGCCGCAAGCAAGTGGCGCTGGTCAGTTGGGCCATTGCTACTGTCGTTGGAATTGCCATCGCCGCAGGTTCCGTCGCGCACTATTACATCAGTAAGGTCTAACTAACATGAGCCGTGTACACAACGCCCTGCGCAAAGCAGCGCAAGAAAATCCGCAAGCCGGCATTTTGCACCCGGAAAAACCGGAGACCCCGCATCCGCCGCGCGTCCCTTCCTCCGGCCCCACTTACGCCGGTCTCGATCCTTACGCGGTGGCTTCGCCCGACGCCGTGGCCACCCAGGAACTGGACTCGCCCGCGCCGCTCGAAGATATTGAAGCCTCCATCGCGGCCGCGCGCTGCATGGAATTCCACCCGCTTAGCGATGCCCTGCTGGTCCATCCGAGTAAGCCGCGCGAGGCCCCGGCTGAGGAATTTCGCACCCTGCGCACCAAGCTCAATCACCTGCAGACCACCCAGCCCATCCACACGCTGGTCATCACCAGCCCGTCGCCTGCGGAAGGCAAATCCTTTACCGCCGCCAATCTTGCGCTCACCCAGTCGCAATTGAAGGGCAAGCGAATCCTGCTGGTCGATTTCGATTTCCGCCGACCCACCGTCGACAAAACCTTCCAGGTGCCCATCAGCCCTGGCATGACCAACTATCTGCAGGGCACTGCCAGCCTGGGCGACATTCTCATGCGCATCGGCGACAGCAATCTCTACGTCATTGCGGCTGGCGATCCCGTTCCCAACCCCCTTGAACTGTTGAACCTGCAGGAGTGCTCCACGCTTCTGGCCGGGCTGCGCAACCATTTCGACTGGGTCATTCTGGACAGTCCGCCGCTCTTGTTCGCCGCCGACGGAAATCTTCTTGCCACCATGGCCGATGGCACCGTTCTGGTGGTCCGCATCGGCACCACCACCTACGATTCCGTCTCCCGCGCCGTGCAATCGCTGTGCGAAAACAATGTGCTCGGAATCGTCGTCAACGGCGCGCGCCGCGGCGAGCTTTACAGCAAATACACCTACTATCACGACTATTACTACCAATCGGAAAGCCGAACCGCCAGCGAACCGGTGCCGGTTGCCGAGGCGGAGCCGGTGGAATAGATGACGCCGGAGTCGGTAGAATAGCTTTGTGAGCACCAGCGCCAAAACCGCCCCCACCCTTCCAGCCGTCCATGAACTGATTCGCAACCGCTGGAGCCCGCGCGCCTTTTCCGAACAATCCGTTTCCGCCCAAGACCTGGCCACCATTCTCGATGCTGGCCGCTGGGCTGCTTCTTCCTACAACGAACAACCCTGGCGATTTATTGTCGCCCCGAAAGAGCACGCAGCCGATTTTCAGAAACTGCTCGGCCTTCTCGTCCCGTTCAACCAAGCCTGGGCCAAATCAGCAGCGGTGCTGATGCTGATCGTCGCCAAGAAAACCTTCACGCACAACAGCACTCCCAACGGCTACGCCCTGCACGACGCCGGCGCCGCCCTGGCCACCATGGCCTTGCAGGCAACATCCGTGGGCATTTACGTCCACGGCATGGCTGGCTTCGACCATAACCGCGCCCGCACCGAACTCGGCATCCCGGATGATTTTGCTGTGGCCGCCTTCGCCGCCCTCGGCTATCTGGGTTCGCCCGATCAGCTTCCCGAAGGCGCCAGGCAGCAGGAACTAGCTCCCAGAACGCGCAAACCTCTGTCCGAGCTTGCCTTCACCACGGCCTGGCAAGCCCCGCTGCCGCTTTCTTAAGCGGCTACCGTGTCTTCAAGAGAGTCCTCACGCCCGCGGCTCTGTCATCACCAGCAGGGTTGAGGTTGCCGAAGCCAGCAGCCTGCGATTGCCATCGAACAGCTTCCCTTCCGCAAACGCTGCCCGGCGTCCAATGGAAAGAACCTGGGCCTCCGCGCGCACGCGTCCCGTGGTTCGCGTGATGGCCTTGTGATAAGAAACCTTCAATTCCAGCGTTGTGTAATTCACTCCCGCCGCCAGCTTGGAATGCACAGCGCAGCCGCACGCCGAATCCAGCAGCGTGGCCGCGTATCCGCCATGCACCGTGCCAATCGGATTGTAAGCATGGTCTCCGGGCACGCCTTCAAACGCCGCAAAACCATCGCGCGCTTCCACCAGATCGAACTCCAGCGATTCTGCAATCCCAAACCGCTTTCCCGCCGCAATCCACTGCTGAAGTTCTTCCAGCCCGTTCACGCGCCCGCACCTTCGGCTGCAGCCTTCACCAGCGACGGCATTTTGGGATGCTTGGGAACAATCTGCGGCGCAAAGCCATGCGCCTCCAGCGCCTCCGTCATCACCGGGCCAATGGAGGCAATCGGCACCCGCTCTTTCAGCGCCTGCCGAACCTCTTGGCCAATTCCTTCCTGCTCGGCCACCTGCAGCAAATGCTCAATCTGAATGGAAGAAGTGAACAGCACCATCGCGAACTCGCCCTTGGCCAGCCCATGCGCGGCCGCGCGCAGCGGCGTCAGATCCTCCGGCAGCTCCCAGTGGTAAACCGTCACTGGCGTCACGCGGGCGCCCAGCGCTTCCAGCGCCCGGTACAGTTCAGGATTCGGCTTGCCATATTCCTGAACGGCAATGCGGCGTTCCGGCCGCGCCGTCACGGCAGCCACAATCTCGCGCCAGGTGTTGGGTTCGGGAATCATCACCTCAATCGGCACGCTTAAAGTACGCAAAATCCCCACCGGCTTTGGGCCGCGGGCCACAATGGTTGCCCGCCGCAGCGCCGCCGCCACGCGTTCTGGCGGCATGGCTGGCGTCAGCAAGCCCAGCAAAAAATTCAGCCCCACGCCCGTCATGCAAATCACCATGTCGTAAGCGCCAGCTTCCAGATCGTGAATGAAGCGGATCGCCTCGTCCGGTTCCGTGACCGCCTTCTCTTTCACCGAAGGCGCCACCACGGGAACCCCATCATGGCGGGAAATGAGAACCGCCATTTCCGCCGCCCGGCGGCTCTCCAGGCTCAATATTCGCTGACCGTCGAAGGACATGCAACCATTCTCTTACTGCCCGCCCGATAGCTCACCACGTCGCCCACCACCATCACGGCTGGCGATTCCACACTCACCCGGCCGCTGCGCATCTCGTCCAAATTCGTTTCCACCAAACGCTCGCGGCTTGTGCTGGCATGCTCAATAAACGCAACCGGCTCCAGCGGCGATCGCCCGGCCTCCAGCAGGCTGCGCGCAATCGCGGCGCGGTTCTCCACACCCATCAGAATAATCAGCGTGTGGATGCGGCTGTACGCGGCCCAATCAATGGTTTCCACGCTTTCACGATGCCCGGCAATCACCGTGAACGAAGTAGCCACGCTGCGCAGAGTCAGCGGAATGCCGCTCAAAGCAGGCGCGGCCAAGGCGGAGGAAACACCCGGAATCACCTCGGCATCTATGCCATGCTCTTCGAGGAATGCCATCTCCTCGCCGCACCGTCCAAACACGGTCGGATCACCGCTCTTCAGGCGCACAATCGTTTCAAATTCCTGAGAGTAACGCAGAAAAGCGCGGTAAATTTCTTCCTGCACCTCATCCTGCTGTCCCTTGCGCTTCCCCGCATATACCAGCTTTGCCGAAGCGGGACACAGCGCCAAAACCTCTCGGCTCACCAGCCGGTCGTAGATGACCACTTCCGCCTGCTGCAAAATGCGACACGCCTTGCGAGTCAGCAGTTCCGGATCGCCCGGCCCGGCACCCACCAGATAAACTTTCGCCCTCAAAACGGACTCCTAAAAGCAAATCTCTTCAAAGCAAAGCTATCCGTAGAAAGCCCGTTCGTTTCGCAGCGGAATACAGGAATGCTAGCATGACGGAATCAGCAAAATGACACAAGCCGACATTGACGTCACCGCCGCCCCGCTCAGCGCCATCCCCGCCGGGGAAGGCCGCACATTCGTCCTGGGCGGCATTCGGGTGGCCATTTTCCACACCCGCGACGGCTCGGTCTTTGCCACGCAGGCGGATTGTCCGCACAAAAAAGGCCCGCTTGCCGACGGCTTAACCGGCAACGGCGTCGTCATCTGCCCGCTCCATTCCTGGAAATTCGACCTGAAAACGGGCCATCCTGTTTTCGGCGAATGCGGCATCAAAACCTATCCGGCGCACCTGGATGACCAGCAGCGAATAGTCGTCCGCCTGTCAATGTAATTTACGCCCGCGCCACCAGGCATCGAAACGACGCGCCCACGCGATAGCTGCCATCTGCCCGGCGAAACGGCATCAGTGCCTTGGCATGCGCTTCATCCACCGCTTCCTTGCCCACTGCCCCGGCAGCCCGCGCCGCCACTCCGGAAGATCCAAGCCCGCGGAGGGCGGCGGCTAAATCCGCATACTCCCATGGCGAGTCAACGTCAAAAATCTCCACCGGTTCCAGGCCGGCCGCCAAGGCCAGCGCGCGCAGCGCCGCCTCATCCGACAAGGCGAACGGGCCAGGCGTTCCAGGCGGCGGCGCGGGCAGCAGCGGCCGCAAAGCTGCCACCAGCGATGCCGCTTCCATTCCTTCCGGCCTGCCCCATGTCATCACGGCGACGGGAGATCCAGGCTTCGCCACTCGCTTTGCTTCCGCCAAGGCAGCACGCGGATTCCCCGCATACTGGAACGAATTGAAACCCGTCACCGCGTCAAAACAGCCATCTGCAAATGGAAGTTTCTCCATTTCACCCGCGTGAAACTGGCCGCTGGGTACCCGCGCCCGCGCAATCGCCAGCAAGTTTTCCGACGCATCCAAACCCGCCACCATCGCCCCGCGCTCGGAAGCCAGTTGCGCGGCCAGCCCCGCGCCGCATCCCACATCCAGATAATTTGTGCCGGCCTGTAAGCCCAGCCGCTCAAACACAGCCAGATAGACAGGCTTGCATGTCGGTTCCTGAATCGTGGCCCAATCGGCTGCGGCGGAGCCCCACAAGACCGCGTTTATGGCTGAAGTTGTTTCTGTCATCATAGAGGCAGAGGCGCAAATGTCCGCATTCTGGTTTATTATCCTGCTGGCAGCTTGGATTATATTGCAGCGCTGGATACTGCCCCGTTTCGGAGTCAGCACTTGAATGTCCGGCCAATGCGACGCCGAGTCTCGGCGTGACGAAAAGAAACCGGATTAAGCTGAGGTGCCGACAATTTTGTCGACGGCCTCAAACAGTTCAGTGAGACGCAGCGAAATCGCCGTCTCGCCTTGACCCGCCGTGAGGCTTCCGGCTGGATCCACTTCCGATGGAGCAGGCGATTCCAGCGTCATTATCCAAGCCTTGCGTGCTTCAGGATCAATGATCCAGGCGCACCGAATGTTCCAGTCCAGGTAATGCGCATTTTCGAAACGTCACTTCCTCGTCGTCTGGTGAAAGAATTTCGACGCAAAGGTCAAAAGGCTCGGTCGGATAGGGAAATTCAATGCGCCGCCCATCGGCAATCAGGTCTGGGACCGGCTGCGCCAGTTCCGAAAGCTTCAGGCGCACTTCCGTGGCCGCTTTCCAGCCGCGCTGAAACAACAGCATGGCTAAAACCGGCTGGAACGTGCCATGCAGAGCCGTCGGCATTGCCTTTTGAATCGCCTCGCCAAACCAGTATTCGTAGTATGGCTTTTGATCCTTGTAAAGGTTTTCAAATCGAGCTAGCGATATCCGCCCTTGAGCCGCCGCCATATTCTGTCCTCACTACCTCATCGGCAATTGAACGGCGTAAGGTGAATTATTTTCTATTTTTGCGCCACAGGCGGCACCGGCTCTGTCTTGACCGCAGCCGTTTCTCGATTCGGTCCCAGTCCTAAACCGATCAGAGATAGCGCCGTAATTTTGCCATCATTCGGAATTTTCTTATCCGTCTGATACTGCTTCAAAGCCGCCACCGAATCGTCGCCCCATTCGCCGTTGGCTTCGCCTTTAAAGTAGCCCTTCTGCGCCAGCGCCTGCTGAATCTGCTGGTAGCGGTCGGCATCCGGATGCGTCTGGAAACTGGGCGCGGGCGGTTCGGAATGCACAATCTGCGTGGTTCGCACCCACTTTCCATGCACCAGTTTGCGCGTTACCACCACTTTGCGCGCCCTGACCCGAGCGCTCCCTTTGTCATCATGTGCCACCACCGCCGCCCGTGTGTGGACTGACGCTGTCGTCTTAGCGGCAGGGCGCTTTGTCGCCGTCGCGGCTGGCTTCTTTTTAGCAGCCGTCGTCTTCGAAGCGGTCTGGCTAAACGCCAGACAAGACAGCAGCAGCAGTGCTGTCACTCGACCAATGGAAGGCGCGCCAAGCATGGGGATTTGCTATTACGAGATTACCCGAATTCCCGAAAAAATTAAAACAGATGACCCATCTTTTCGCGCTTGGTGCGCATATATTCCGTCGTGGTGTTCATCACCGGCGCAATAATGGGCGCGCGCTCCACGCGAATGCCGCCCTGCTCCAGGGCCGCAATCTTGTCGGGATTATTCGAAAGCAGCCGCACGGCCGGAACATTCAAATAGCGCAGAATCGCCGCCGGCAAAGCATAATCCCGCTGGTCGGCGTCGAAGCCCAGCTTCACGTTCGCCTCCACCGTGTCCAGGCCGCCGTCCTGCAATTCATAAGCGCGCAGCTTGTTCAGCAGCCCAATGCCGCGCCCTTCCTGATGCTCATAAATCAGCAAGCCGCGCCCGTCGGCCACAATTTGCTCCAATGCCATTTCAAGCTGGGAACGGCAATCGCAGCGCAGGCTGTGAAACACGTCGCCCGTCAAGCATTGCGAATGAATGCGAACCAGCGGCGGACCCAGATGCGCGCCGATATCGCCGAACTTCAGCACCACGGCTTCTTCTGTTTCTTTGGGGCGAACACCTTCAAAACCAAAAATACGGAAATGCCCGAAGCGGCTGGGAAAATCGGCTTCCGCTACTTTGTTAAGTCTGAATTCGGCGTCCACATCCTATTATAGAAGCCAAGGCAATAGATGCTGAATCAACAGCAGTTAGCCGAACTGCTCATCAAAGTCGCGGTAGCCGCCTCAATGGCGAGTATCGCCATGCGCTTCAGCCGCTTCCAGCGCATGATCCTGCGCAACGAACGCACATTGCAGGAACGCCTCAACCTCGCGCTGATTCTATCCCTGCTGTTCGCCGCCAGCGCCGGCGTGCGCATTCTCAGCCACGTCGCCGCCTATGCCGCAGTGGACCTGGCATTTGAAGGGGCGATCATCGGCGGCGCAATTGGCGGCTACGTCACCGGACTGCTTGTCGGCATCTTCGTATCTTTGCCCGACATGTTCACCGAACATTACATGTCGCTGCCGCTTTTCGCCGCCGCCGGGCTCATCGGCGGGCTGATTCACGACCTTGCGCCGCGCCGCGAAGACATCTGGCAATTTTCGCCGTTCGTCGATTTAAATCTTTACCGCCTCATCCGCCAGATTTCCCGCCTGAACCGCAGCGCCATTCAGCGCCGAGTGGTGGAACTGGCCGCATTTAACGTCGCCTGCAACGCGCTGGTGCTGGTGGCCGAAATGCTGCGCTGGGGCGTGCAATTGCTCAAATTCCACTTCGGAGTCTTCGGCCTGTTCGAAGGCAAGCAGTTGCTGAATCCCTGGGTGTTTCTGATCTCCGCCACCACCACGCTTTTCGCTGTCACGCTGCCCATTCGCGTCTGGGCCAATTTTCGAAACGAGCGCCAGTTGGAATCGCAATACGCCAATCTCATTGAAGCGCGCTTGGCCGCGCTCACCAACCAGATCAATCCGCATTTTCTGTTCAACACGCTGAATTCCATTGCCACGCTGATCCGCATCAACCCGGAAAGCGCGCGCGACATGATTTACCGCCTGTCTAAAATTCTGCGCCGCCTGCTGCGAAAGCCGGAAAGCTTTTCCCCGCTGCGCGAGGAAATCCAGTTCATGGACGATTATTTGGCCATCGAAATGGTCCGCTTCGGCGAAAAGCTGCGCTTTCAAAAACAGATTGATCCCGAAACGCTGGACTGGCCGATTCCCAGCATGATCCTCCAGCCGATTGTCGAGAACTCCATCAAGCACGGCCTGGCCAGCAAAATTGACGGCGGCACAGTCAGCATTAAGACCTGGCTCGATCAAGGCAAGCTGAACATCCTGATTGAAGACGACGGCGTCGGCATTGAGGAAGCAAAGCTCGATCAGCTATTTGAATCCGGCATCGGCGTCAGCAACGTGAATGAGCGGCTGCGCGTGCTGTTCGGCCCGCGCTACCGCATGGCCATTGAAAGCCGCCCCGGCGAAGGGACGCAAACGACCATCGAAATTCCAGACCGCGAAGAAATGGCCAGCATCGCCAGCGGCGAGACTTTTGATCAGGCTTTGCGCGCCGCTTCCAAGCCCGCCAACACACCGCGCATATAAGCGAAACTGAGCTTCATGCCCGGCATCGGATTAGCTTCCGGAACCTCATATTCCAAGTTGACGCTGCCTTTGTAGCCCATCTTCGTCAACTGCTCAAACAGCCGCCCAATGGGCAATTTACCTTGGCCTACCGCAACCTGGCTGTCGCGCGCCACTTTCCAGTCCTTATTGGACGGGTCGGTCAGGTCTTTGGTGTGCATGTCCAGCAGGCGCGGGCCCGCCTCCGCGGCCGATTCCACAATGTCTGCACCTGTGCGCGCCGTGTGGCCAATATCCATGCACAAGCCGCAGCGCGGGTCCATATCTTTCACCGCCTTCAAAACGCTTTGCGGGGTAGGGAAGTACTTGTCTTCCGGGCCATGGTCGTGAATCGCGATCTTGATGTCGTATTCCTTGACGTATTTCTCCATCTTGGGGAGAACGGTTGGAGTCGGGGCGCAAACAATCAGCGGAAATCCGGCGCGCTTGGCATATTCAAACTTGGCGCGGATATCGGCCTCATCATCCTTGTCGAAAGTCACGTTGCCGCATCCCACCAAAATAATCCCGGCGTCGGCGAATTCCTTCTTTGCGGCGTCAATCTGCTCCGGCGTGCTGTCCAGCTTCAAGTGGACATCCTTGATGTTCAGGTAGGGCGTGCCCAATTCCTTGGCCATTTGAATCGCCTGCTCACGCGTGAATTTCCGAAAGGAGTAACTGGCGATACCCAGCTTGATATCGGCGTTCGGAAACTTATATTCCTGCCCGCGCAGCACTGCCGCTCCCGCTGCCAAGCTTGCTGTCTGTTTCACCCAAGTGCGTCGTGTGTGCATCTTAAATTGCCTCCAACTCCTCTTCCAGGAGCTGTCGTTGATGAAGCTCAGCGTAATACCCGCCGCGCTTTTGCAGTTCCTGATGCGTACCAATTTCTACCACATTTCCATGACTCAGCACCACGATGCGGTCCGCATTCTGCACGGTCGACACGCGGTGCGAGATCAGAATGGTAGTCCGGTCGCGCATCACGCTCGCAAGATTCGTTAGAATCTGCTCTTCCGTCACCGTGTCCACGCTGGATAAAGCGTCGTCCAAAATCAGAATGCGCGGGTTGCGCAGCACCGCCCGCGCAATCGCCGTGCGCTGCTTCTGGCCGCCCGAAAGCGTCAGCCCGCGCTCGCCAATCACGGTTTCAAAGCCATTGGGAAAACCGGCGATGTCGGAAGCCAAACCGGCCACATTTGCCGCCCATTCAATCTGCTCCCGCGAAGCATCTGGCAAGCCCCAGGCGATATTTTCCGCAAGCGTGGCGCTGAACAAAAACGTCTCCTGCGGAACAAACCCAATTTCGCGCCGCAGCGATTCCGGATCATACGCGCGCAAATCCAAACCCGCCATCTCCACGCTGCCCGAAGTGGGGTCCATCAAGCGCGGAATCAAGTTCACCAGCGTTGTTTTGCCGCTGCCGGTGTGGCCCACAATGGCAATGGTTTCGCCCGCGCGGATGTGCAGGTTTAAATTTTCCAGCGCGGCGCGGTTCTTAAATTCGACCGTGGCATTTCGAAACGAAATATCCAGCAGGTCTTTCGAACTGGCCGTCGCCGCCGCCTTTCCTGCGGGCGAAGCAATCCCCGGCTGCTCAAACAAAATCTCATTAATGCGGTTCAGCGACGCCGTGCCGCGCTGCATCAAATTCACCACCCAGCCAAACGCAATCATCGGCCAGATCAGAATGCCCATGTACGTGTTGAACATCACAAACGTGCCCAGGCCGATCTTGTGCGCCAAGAGCTGCCGCCCGCCAAACCACAGCACCATCAGAAACGTGGTTCCAATCAGCGCTTGCAGCAGCGGCATGAACAAGCCCTGAATCCTCGCCAGCGCAATGTTCGACTTGATGTAATCCACATTCAGCAATTCAAACTGCGCCACTTCGGCGCGCTCCTGGGCATAGGCGCGCACCACCCTGACGCCCGACAGATTTTCCTGCACGCGGCTGCTGATGTCGGAAAACATCTTCTGAATCTGCTCAAAGCGCCGGTGAATCTTCTGCCCGAAGAACACCACCGCCAGCGACACAAACGGCGCGGGAATCATGGCCATCATGGTCAGCTTCGGGTCGGTCTTCAGCATGATGATTACCGCCAGAATCAGCGTAATCACTGTTTCCGTCCAATACATGACGCCGGGACCAAGCATCATGCGAACGGCGTTCAGATCGTTAGTCGACCTCGCCATGATGTCGCCGGTTCTGTAGCGGGCGTAGAAATCCTGAGAGAGAATAACGAGGCGCTTGAACAGGTCGTTGCGCAGGTCAAACTCGATATCCCGGGAAATCCCGATGATAATAACCCTCATCCAATATTGGAAGATTCCCTTCACCACGCTCAGAATCACCAACAATCCGGCCAGTTCCAAAACCACCCGAATGCGAAAACCGCGCGTCAGCGAATCCACGCCGAATTTGATGACCAGCGGCAGCACCGCCGCCAGCGCGTCCTTCATTAACAAGGATCCCAGGCCCAGGGCCAAGCCTTTTCGATAGCGGCCCAAATAGGGAAACAACGTGGCAAGAGACTTAAACATATTGATTGAAGAAGATTGACTGAAATCCGTGAATGCGTTAATATTCCGTAATGAAGTAATTCCAAATTTGGAATCTCTTCCAATTTTCTGGGTTACGAACCAACTCCCCGTCAGAGCCAGTTCTGATCCGTTCCCTTCTGACTTCAGCGATTACAGTTGCGCGTTTTTCGCAACGGGAGGAACAATATGAGTGCCGCCGCAGCCATTCAGGCAACCGTCCCACATTACCAGGAGGCGCGCGCCTTTTGGGATGAATTCACTTCACAATGCGAACATCAGGTGGAGGCAATCAACGCCGTGGTGGAGCAAAACCGCCTGCCGGAAACGGCCAGAGTGCAGCTAAAACCCGGCCCCTGGAGCGTCGCCCTGGTGCGCGAGGCCATTCCCTCCACCGAAATTCGGCTCAATGTCGCCTTCGAGCAATGGGGACCGCGCATCAACGGCTCCGTCCGGGGCCAGCAGGAAGCGGACCTGCACTTTTATCCGGAAGAATTTGAATTCGCCATCGGCAGCGATCTGGACAACTCCGTGGTGGCCATCACGCCCGAAGGCGGCAGTTTGTCCGCGCATAAGTTCGCCAAGTTCATGGCGCAGCATTTCCGCCGCTGCTATCCGGGCATCACGCTGCCCTCTTCGCCTGAAGCTCATCAGTAGATGACGAAGTCATCCACGTAACCGCCGGTGTCCTGTGCGCGGTGGCCCAGCATCCACACCAGTGCGCCGGCGGTTCCGTTTTCGCGCACCGCTTGCATCCAGCGGGCATGCCAGTAATCGCGATTCTGCTTCACTCCGAACTCCTCAAAAATCACCGGCTTGTTCAACGCCGCCGCTGCCCTGGAATGCTGCCGAATCCAGCGGCGGCCGAAGCTGGGACGCTTGCCCCAAGCCTCGGGATAAAAGTGAAAGGTGCCGAAATCGATTTCGGGAACCTCCATCGCGCGGGCCGCTTCATCGCCCACAGCCAGCAAGTGATTCGGATCCAAACCCTTCGCAAACGCCGCCATCTCGCTCACCCAGTCGAGTGGCATCTCCCGCGCCTCGTTCATCAATTCCCAAGCCATGATCGCGGGTTCGTCTGGATACAGCCGGCCCGTCACGGTATTCCGGCGCGTCAAAATTGTCCGCACCCAATCCCGGTAGGCCAAGCGCAGGGCAGGGGAGCGGTAGAACTCGGTCACGTCGGCGGCCCCGGGTGCCAGCCACTTCACGTAAGCTGGCGCGCCGCCAAAATCAGCCCAGTAATTCGTCAGCGGAAGAATCAGCTTCAAGCCTAAATCCTCGGCCGCGTGGATGAGCGCATCCAAGCGGTGCAAGCCATCGGGGCCGTCATTCACGCAAATCTGGCCGTCGCGGCAGTATTGAAAGGCCACTTGGCCGGGTGCGAAATCATCCACGGCCAGAAACGCCCAGGCGCGAATGACCGACGCTCCCATGGATTTTGCGTTAGCCATGGCCGCGCGGCGGCTGACGTCGCTGCAATAAGCCAGAAAATAGCAATTCACGCCGCCAGCAAAAAATGGCGCGCCGTTCAGCCAAAATTGAGTGCCTTGCGCGCTGACGAAACTAAAGGATTCGCCCATGAGCGTATTCGCGAGTTTCCTTATAAAGGATCAGATCGCTAGGGAAGGCAGTAGCCTGCTATCCCGGCAGGGCGCGCGCCATCTCGCGCAGCAGGTCCTCGGCGGTCATTCCCTCTCGCGGGACAGTCATGGTCAGATCCCGGTAGTCCGGAAACATATCCCTTCGGTCAAGTGGGCCTTGGTGCTTGCCCCCGATCGAAAACGGCTGGCAGGGAGGGCCACCGGCCAACAGGTCGATTTCGCCCCTGACCGCCGAGTAGTCAAACTCCCGAACGTGGCCCGAGAATAGGCGCCATTCATTCAACAGCGAAAACCCTTTCCTCTGATTCTCGCGAATGGTCCGGCAGCAATCCTTGTCACGCTCCACAACGGTGTCGTGATGGAAGCCAGCCTTCTCTATGCCCAGCGCAAGGCCGCCCGCCCCCGTGAACAATTCCACCGCCCGCATCATTGCTCCGTCATGGCTCCGTTCATGAACCGCTCTATCGTTCGGCGGTCTTTTCGAGATTCTTTAATTGGCATTCCCATGCCACCAATACTTCCCAGCCGAGGTTCCTGAGCGACCTGTGCGAAAAACATCCATGCACAAAAATGATTTTACCCCGTTTCGGGAAAACCATGTCGGGGTTGCCGGGCATGTCTCCCGCATTGGGTTGTGCGGTCACTTCTGCATGGCGCTATATACGGCGTCAAACGCCTCTGGATTTCGGCTAACGAAGGAGAAACAGCTGTGTCCGTCGGCAAGATAACTTTCAGGGTCGACGTTGTCTATTTGTTTCCAAAAGGGCTGAATCACTTCTTGTATCCCGGGATCTGTTTTGCTGAGATCAAAGCCGGCTATACCTACAAAAGGAACGATTACTCCAGCTTTGCCGAGCGCGACAAACAGATTGCCCTCGGATCTCTGCCCAAGCCGTTTCTCAGATTCGAACACATACCATTCGTCGTATCCCGGTGCATCCCAGCCATCGCGTTGATAAGGGAGTCCTTCCAGGCTTTCAAGCTTGGGACTATAGCCGACACCATCAGACACGGTCCAGCCACGCTGTCGCTCCTCAGACGTAAGACGCATTGCGCCGCCATCCACGGTTATTACCGCAAGATATCCCCATAGAGGACGGGAGACAATAGCGGAAGGCAGGAGTGCATATAGTCTTTCTGGCTGCACAGCCACAGGAAACGCCCGTGCCTTCCTGTCTGAATGCCTGCAGTTTCTTGCGACATTAGCGCGATAGTTCCCTTCCACTTTGTGTGAAAATCAGCTCTTGATCACTGGAATCTCCGACAGCGAAACGCTAAGCCCCGCCAGCCGCAACGCCTCCAGCAGCGCCCCCGCCGCCGGAGCAAAGCGCGGCTTCTCCGCCCGGCACCCGGTCTCATCCTGAACCGCGCGCCGCAAGCAATCCGCCAGCATTTCGCTTTCAAACACCCCGCCCACATACGCCACATTCACCGCCTGGCCCGGCCGAAACAGGCAACGGTGAACATGCCGCACCAGCGCCGCCAGCGCGCGGCCTGCCTCTTCCAGAATGCCGCGCGCCGCCTCATCCCCGCCGCGCGCGGCTTCCCCCACCAGCGGCGCCAGCTTCGCCACTTCGCTGCGGTGGAAGCGGTTATACCAGGCATGCATCAATTCATTGGCCGAGCCCGCGCCCGTCGCCGCCAGCAGATGCCTGCGCAAATCCGTCGCTTCGCCCCAGCCTTCTTCCATGGCCAGCGACACCCGCAAAGCGCAGCGCACAATGTCGAACGCCCCGCCTTCATCGCCGAAAATATAACCCCAGCCGCCCGCGCGCGCGGTCTGGCCCGCGGCATTCTTTCCAAAGGCAATGGACCCCGTGCCGGCAATCACAATAATTCCCGGATCGCCGCCCGTCGCGCCGGTCAAGGCAATTTCGGCATCATGGGTAATCTTGAAAGCCTTGGCGAGAATAAACTCGCGGCTGTAAGCGTCCTTGTCCGCGCCGCCGCCGCTGAAACCCAAACAAGCGGCCTCAAATTCCGCCGCTTCCGCATCAATTCCCGCCTGCGCGCAGGCGCCGCGCAGACATTCCGCCATGGCGCGCGCAAATTTTTGACGCCCTTCGCCTGCCGCCGCATGGTTGCATGGGCCGCCGCGGCCCGCGCCCAGCACCCGCCCGGTCTCATCGGCAATCAGCGCCACGGTGCTGGATTGCCCGCCATCCACTCCCAGAAACAGCTTCACGCCAGCGTCTTATCCGCCGAATAACAAAGCGGGTCCAGCGGGCACACGCCGCATTTCGGCTTGCGCGCCACGCAAATCTGCCTCCCAAAATGAATAATCTGGTGAGAGAACGAAATCCATTTGTCCTGCCCAATCGTCTTCATTAAATCCTGCTCAATCTTCACCGGCTCCTCGTTCTTCGTCAAATCCAGCCGCTGCGAAATGCGCTGCACATGCGTGTCCACCACCACGCCTGAGGCAATGCCAAACGCCGTGCCCAAAACCACATTAGCCGTCTTGCGCGCCGCCCCCGGCACCGTCAGCAAATCCTCCATGTTGCGCGGAACTTCGCCCTGGAACTCGCCCACAATCCGCTTCGCCGCGCCCATCAGCGACTTCGCCTTGTTGTTGAAAAACCCGGTCGAGCGAATCAGCTCCACCACCTCTTCCACTTGCGCGTTCGCCATGTCTCCCACGGTGGGAAATCTTCGGAACAGTTCAGGCGTCACCTTGTTCACGCGCTCATCCGTGCATTGCGCCGACAAAATGGTGGCCGCCAGCAACTGCCACGCATTCTCATGATTCAGCGCGCACGTCACGTTGGGAAACAGCTTGTCCAGTTCCGCCTCAATCCTTTGCACGCGCGCCTTTCGGTCAGCGGCGGTCTTGGGTTTGGGCACTTTCTTGGGAGGAGTCACAGGTGAAAGGACTAACATAACGCAGAGCGGCTCCGTCCGTCATCCAAACCCTATGCGCCTTTATGCACTGCATTGTGAAATGCTGGTGAAACGCCCGCTTGCCGAGACGTTCGCCTTCTTTGAGAACCCCGCCAACCTGGGAAAAATCACGCCGCCCTGGCTGAGCTTCCAGATTGTGACGAAAGGCGTCCCCATGGCCCAAGGCGCGCAATTCGATTACGTCATCAAATGGCTCGGCCTCCCCATGAAATGGCGCTCGCTCATCTCCCAATACAACCCTCCGTTTTCCTTCGCCGACGAACAGCTCATCGGCCCCTACAAAACCTGGCATCACGAACACACCTTTTCCCAAACCACCAACGGAGTCATCGTCGGAGACCACCTGCAATATTCACTCCCGCTAGGCCCGTTGGGAGCGATTGCGCAAGCGGTGATGGTGAAACGCCAGTTGGAATCCGTGTTTCGGTATAGGCAATCCGAACTGGCAAAAATCTTCCCCGGCGCGACGGAAGAATTGGTGAAGCCGGCGATTGTGTAATGGCTCAAACGATGGTTCTGCAGGCGAACGGCGGGTGAAAAACCGACGGCAGCGCTTCGCTAAACAGAACGTAACAAATGCACACAGGCATAGAATACAATCTATGCCAACTCGCCCGTCGCAACCTTTAGCGGCTATAATGTCTTTCACATTTACGTTGCAGGGATTTGCTCTGCAAGTTCCCCCTGTTCAGCCGAATACGGCTCATCCGCTATCGATCACGCAGCAAATAAAAAGACGGTTGTATTCATACAGACCGATTGCAAACACCAAGCGACTCCACAAGAGATTGTCAATCATGCACCGCCAAAGACCGATTCCTATTTCGGGACGGGATTTTTCGTTGGCGTCAAAGATGATCGCGTGCCCAAATTGGTGTTTGGGTATCTGGTCACTAATCGGCATGTCGTTCAACCAGGAATTGAGCATCAGAACCCGTGCAACGTTTTGAACTATTCGCTCCGGATGAACTTAAAAAAGAGGAGCGCAAACGGCTCGTCCCAGGTAATACCAATCGGCCCAAGCGTCCACTGGACCTTCTCAGATGACCCCTCTGTCGATTTGGCCGTCACTCCGATGCTCCCGACGCAGGACATTTTTGATTACGAACTAATCCCAACAACAGAGATGGCAACTCAGGATCTTATGAAGGCGGAACAAATAGCTGAAGGCGACGCGGTTGAATTTTCTGGACTATTCATTCAATATTCAGGCCAGACAAGAATCGAGCCGATAGTCCGAACAGGCATATTAGCGATGCTCCCCACCGAGCCCGTCAACACCACTCTAGGTAAGCCCGGGCACGTCTATTTAGCAGAAGCCCATGTCTTCGGTGGTAACAGTGGATCACCGATGTTCGTTAACGTAGGGGGAGTCAGAGGGCTGGGCATCTCGTCGCAAAACTTCAAATTGCTCGGAGTCGTCGCCGGAGAGATTTTCGAAACGGAAAATTTAGAACTAAAGATCACAACCTCGTACTCCGGTAATGCCTTTGCGAACAGCGGAATCTCAATGGTTGTACCCGTTGACGATATTCTTGCAATTCTTAATTCTCCTCCGTTCAAAGCGCAGCGAGAAGCAGTAGTCGCGACTCAACCGAGGCCGTAGAACAATGATTGTCGAGTCGCTCTCAACCTTGCTCACGCAGATAAGACTAGAAAAGCTCAATCCTCTTCCGGGCGCGGCTGGATGCCCGTCTCTTCCTGACTTCAATTGGTTCTTACCACGCCTAAGTCCACGGGTCGAACAGCGCAACACCTAAATCCGCGAAGTGTTTTGTATTGCGGGTGACAACCGTCAGACCATGCTCAAGCGCGGTGGCGGCGATAAGTCCGTCAATGTTGCCAAGCGGCCGTCCCCTACGCTGCATCGTCGCGTCAAGCGCTCCCCAGCGGTTGGAAATGGCTTTGGTCACTGGCAGAAGGTTGCTTCCGAACCAGCCATTAAGATCGCTGTTGAGCCACTGCTCAAGCTCGGCGCGTTTCCGGCTTGGCGGCAATAGGTCGATACCCTTGCGAATCTCACCCAGGCACAAGACACTGGTAGAAAGAGTGTCGGGATGCACCAATTCCACCCAGCGCCTTACTTTCGGATGAGGCGGAATGCTGCTGCGGCCAAATTCCGAAAGCACGTTGGTGTCAAGCAGCGAATCGCTCACAGATCAACCGTGCGCCCGTAATCCTGACGCCGCTCCAAATTTAAATCCGAATCGGCAAAAGGCGACGCAAGCAGAAATTCCGCCAGATTCTGGCGCGGCGGGCGCGCAGAATTGCTCTGTTTCTCCCGCAGTGCTTGCAGCGCCTCCGTCAGAAGGTCATCGACGCTTTCGAAGCGTCCGCGCAAAATTTCTTCCCGCACCAACTGCTCCAGTTCGGGCTTCCGGATTTCAATGGTCATACTCCAGATTATCTATTCAATACTTAGGCAACAACCCCACATTCCACCCGCCCCCCAAAGCCTTCACCAGCAGCACGCTAGAATCCATCCGCCGCCGCATAATATCAATCTCATTCCGCTCATTCGCCAGCGCCGCATTCTGCGCCGTCACCACCTGCAAATACGTGTCAATCCCGCCCACATACCGGTTATTGAAAATCTCCTGCGCCCCGCGCGCCGCAATAGTCGCCTGATGCTGCTGCACCGCCTCCGTCGCCAATACCCGCAGCACCGTTAGGTTATCCTCCACCTGCTGAAACGCCGTCAAGCTCGCCTGCCGAAAATTCGCCGACGCCTCATCAAACCCCGCATACGCCTGCTCGGAAATCGCTTTCCTCCGCCCCGCGTCGAAAAAAGTCTGCGACAGCGTCGGCCCCAGCGCATACACAAAGTTCGAAGCATTAAACAAGCTCTTAATCGCCGTGCTCTCCACCCCCACCGCCGCATTCAAGGACAGAGAAGGAAAGAACGCCGCGCGCGCTATGCCAATCTGCTCATTCGCCTCATTCGCCCGCCGCTCGGCCGCCGCGATATCCGGCCTCCGTTCCAATAACGCCGAGGGCAATCCGGTGGGAATAAACGGCGGCTGCGCCTGCAGCGGCATTTCGGCCAGCGTGAAACTCGCCGGCGGCTGCCCAATCAGCACCGCAATCGCATGCTCATATTCCTCCCGCGCCACGGAAATGTCGGATTCCGCCACCAGCGCCGCCTGCAACTGCGTCTGTGCCTGATACACATCCGATATCGCGCTGATGCCGCCTTCAAACCGGTTCGTGGTGATGCGCAGCGCCTCTTTGTAATCGGTCACCGTGTCGGCCAGCAGCTTCTTCTGCGCGTCCGCGCTGCGCAGCTCAAAATAATCCATTGCCAGTTCGGCCTGCAAGCTCAACTGCGCCGTGGCCAAATCGGCCGCGCTTGCCTGCGCCTCTTCTTTGGCTGCATTGATGGTGCGCCGCACCCGGCCCCACAAATCCACTTCATAATTCAAATCGAACGGCAACTGCAAATCCGCTTCCCCGCCATTCGCCGACGACGCATTGAAATAAGGGCGGTCAGCCGCATACCGCTCGCCAATCGCCGAGGGCGAGGTGCCAATCGTCGGATACAAACCCGCGCGATTAATCTTGATTTGCGCGCGCGCCTCGCGAAACCGCGCCTCAGCCGATTTCAAGCTCTGGTTCGACGAAGCCACTTTCGCTTCCAAGCCCGCCAGAACCGAGTCATCAAACAGCGTCCACCAGTCGCCCTTCAAAACCGCATCGGCCGGCGTCGCCGGTTTCCAATTCGGGTCCAGCTCCTTGTAAGCGTCCGGCGCCTGCGCCATCGGCACCACGGGCGGCACATACTTCGGACCCACCATGCACCCACTCAGCAAGAGGAAGAACGGCAATATTGCTCTACTTCGCCGCCGCATTCTTCACTTCCTTCATCGCCACCTGCTGGCCCGTGCTCAGCGAATCCGAAGGATCCAGCACCACCCAATCCTCCGCCGTCACCCCGCCCGAAATCTCAACCATCGCCCCGCCATCATGCGAAATCGTCACCGGAACCAATTGCACCCGCCCATTCTTCACCACGCCCACCTGCAATCCCGCGCTGCGAAAAATCAGCGCATTCGAAGGCAGCGTCAATCCCTGAATCTGGTCCGGCACCCGGAAATGCACAAATACATACGCCCCGGGCAAAATCTCCGCCTTCGGGTTCGCCACGTCCACTTCCACATTCAGCGTCCGGCTGGACGGGTCAATCGTGTTCGAATTTCGCGCAATCTGCCCGGTAAACACCCGCCCCGGATATTCATCCAGCGTCAGCGTCGCCGTTCCGCCATCGCGCACCGCGCCCGCATACGCCTCCGGCACCGGCACAAACACGCGAATGGTCCCAATCGCCGCCAGGTGAAACAGCGAATGCGGAGAAGACCCGCCCTGAATCAACTGCCCCACATCCGTGTTGCGCTCCGTCACAATGCCGTCAAACGGCGCATACACGCGCTCAAACGATTGCAACTGCTGCAAGCGCCGCACCGCCGCGTTCGACGCCTCCACCGCCGCCAGCTTCGCCTTCGCATCGCTCAGCGCCTGGTCCGTCTCCTGCTTCGATACCGAATTGCTCTTCAACAAATTCTGGTACCGCACGGAAGTAATATTCGCCAAATCCAGGTTCGCCTGGCTGCTTTTCAACTGCGCCTGCGCCACCTGCAACTGCTCATCCAGTTCCGGCGTCTCAATCACCGCCATCAACTGCCCCGTCTTCACCCGCGCGCCGATATCGAAATACCAGCTCTTCAAATACCCGTCCGTGCGCGAATAGATCGGCGTCTCCACATACGCCTGGGCATTGCCCGGAAGCGCCAGTTCCGGCGACAGCCGCGCCGCCAGCGGATGCGTCACGCTCACCGTCGGAATGGAAGCCGCGCGCGCCGTGTCTTCCAGCTTCTTCTCCGCCGCCGCGCGCGACAAAATGCCCATCACCACCACGCCCGCAATCACCGCCGCAATGACCAAAAGCCCAATCCACACCAAGGGCGGCAAGCCGCGTTTTGGCGGCGTCATGGCGGGCGCTCCCGCATCCCTGCGGTCCCTGTCTAAATGTGTTTCATGGGCATTCTCAGCCATCCGCTTGTTTCCCCCGTCCATGCAGCAACCCAAAAACCGCCGGCACAAAAATCAGCGTCGCCACCGTCGCCAGCGTCAATCCGCCAATCACCGCGCGCCCCAGCGGAGCATTCTCCTCGCCGCCCTCGCCCGCGCCCAGCGCCATCGGAATCATGCCGATAATCATCGCCAGCGCCGTCATCATTACCGGCCGGAAGCGCGTCGCCCCCGCTTCCAGCGCCGCCATCACGCCGTCGCCATGCTCGTCAAACCGCTCCTTGGCGAACGAAACAACCAGAATGCTGTTGGCCGTGGCCACGCCCATGCACATAATCGCCCCCATCAAAGCCGGAACGCTCAGCGTCGTCCGCGTGATAAACAGCAGCATCACAATCCCGGCCAGCGCGGCGGGCAGCGCCGTGATAATAATGAACGGGTCCAGCCACGACTGGAAATTCACCACAATCAGCAAGTACACCAGCACAATCGCAAACCCCAATCCCGACAGCAGCCCGATATACGATTGCTGCATCGTCTCAATCTGCCCGCGCACATGCGCAAAACTCCCGCGCGGCAGCGCCTTCTCATTCTTCTTCACAATCCGGTCAATCTCTTTCGCCACCGATCCCAAATCCCGGTCCTGCACGTTGCCATAGATATCTAGGGTGCGCCGGATGTTGTAATGCGTCACCACCTGCATCTCCGTCGACCGCTTAATATCGGCCACATCCGCCACAATCTCCGGCCGCTTCGCCGAAACAGACGATATCGGAATATTGCGCAGATCCGAAAGCGACGTAATCTCATACTGCGGCGTCTGCGCCACAATGCTGTACGTCACGCCATTCTGCGGATTCAAAAAGAACTGCGGAGTCAACTGCGAACTGCCGCTCAAAATATTCAGCACGCTGCTGCCCACGTCGCGCTCCGTGTATCCGCCCTGCGCAGCCTTCGTCCGGTCCACCGCCAGATCCAGCACCGGATAATTATCCGGCTGCTGAATGCGCAAATCCACCAATCCCGGAACCTGCTGCATCTCGCCCAGCATCTTGTTCAGCACCACGCGGTTTCCCGCCACGTCAGCGCCGTCAATCTGCACGTCAATGGGCGACGGCAATCCGAAATTCAAAATCTGCGTCACAATATCGGACGGCAAAAAATAAAACGTCGTGCCCGGAAACGCGCGCGGCAATTCGCTCCGCAGCGTGCGCACATAATCGGCCGTCGGCGTGTGGTTCTCCTTCAGCGAAACCAAAATATCCGCGTCGCCCGCCCCAATCAGCCCCGACGTCGCATGCTGAAAATTCAGCGTGCTGTAAGGCAGCCCGATGTTGTCCAGAATGTTGTCCATCTGCGCGGCCGGCACCACCTTGCGGATATTCTGCTCCACTTCATCGCATTCCTTGGCCGTCTCTTCAATGCGCGTGCCGCTCTTCACGCGCATATGCAGCGTGAACGAACCGTTATCGGTGCTGGGAAAAAAATTCTGGCCCAGAAACGGCACCAGCAAAAAAGCCGAAGCGCACAGCATCAGGAAGACGGGAACAAAAAGGACGCGCGCCGAAAGCAGGCGCCCCAGCAAGTCCTGGTAAGCGCCGCGCACCCATTCAAACCCGCGCTCAAATCCGCGCTGAAAACGCGCCAGAATGTTGCGTGATTTCGCCGCATGATGCTCATGCGCGCTCAGCAAATACATCGCCAGCGTCGGCACCAGCGTGCGCGAAAGAACATAGGACGCCAGCATGGCAAACACCACCGCCTCCGCCAGCGGCACAAACAGATACTTCGCCACGCCCGACAGAAAAAACATCGGCAAAAACACAATGCAGATGCAAAGCGTGGACACCAGCGCGGGCGTGGCAATCTGCGCCGCGCCCTGCAAAATCCCCTCGTGCAGCTCCGCGCCCTCTTCCAGGTAGCGCTCAATATTCTCAATCGTCACCGTCGCGTCGTCCACCAGAATGCCCACCGCCAGCGCCAGCCCGCTCAGCGTCATGATGTTGATGGTCTGCCCCAGCAGCCCCAGCACAATCACCGAAGTCAAAATGGAAAGCGGAATCGAAATCGCAATGATAACGGTGCTGCGCCAGCTTCCCAGAAACAGCAGAATCATCAAGCCCGTCAGCACCGCCGCAATCACCGCCTCGCGGATCACCCCCACCACCGACCCGCGCACGAACGTCGCCTGGTTGCCAATCGGCTTAATTTCCAGCGCCGGCGGCAGCGTCAGCTTCACGCGCGGCAGAATGTCCAAAATATCGCTCACCACCGACAGCGTCGAAGCCGTGCCCGATTTCAGCACCGTCACCAGCACGCCGCGCGCCCCGTCCTGCCGCACAATATTGGTCTGCGGTATGCTGCCGTCCGTCACGCTCGCCACGTCATGCATATAAGTGATAACGCCGTTGGGCGATTGCCGCACCGGCAGGTCGCGCAGCCCCGCTATCGTCACCGGCGCCGAGTTCAGGTGAATGTCATATTCCGCGCTGCCAATTTTCGCCGTGCCGCCCGGCTGCACCACGTTCTGCAAAGCCAGCGCGTTCAAAACTTCAGTCGGCGCAATGCCCAATGCCTGCAAGCGCTTCGGGTCCAGATTGACCATAATGGACCGCTGCCGCCCGCCATACACGTTCGGAATCACCGCGCCCGGAACCGTCACCAGCGCCGGCCGCACAAAATTCAGCCCCAGGTCGTTCAACTGCTGTTCGCTCAGCCCCTTCCCCGACAAGCCAAGCTGCAAAATCGGCACGCTCGACGCCGAAAAATTCACAATCTGCGGCGGCAAAATCCCCTGCGGCAGTGACCGCAACTGAAACTCGGAAGTCGCCGAAACCTGCGCGTTCGCCGTGTCCAGGCTGGCCGTCGGCTGCAAATAAATCTTCACCACCACCTGCCCGGCCACCGTCGTCGATTCAATATGCTGAATGTTGTCCACCAGCACGGTCAGCGACTTTTCAAACGGCGTCGTCACCCGCCCTTCCAGCTCCTCCGGGTTCAGTCCCGTGTAAGCCCAAGCCACTGAAACCACGGGAATATTAATGCTGGGGAAAATATCGGTCGGCGTGTTGACAATGACAACTGGCGCCGCAATCAGGATCAAAATGGCCAATACAATAAACGTGTAAGGCCGCGTCAGCGCGATTTTGACAATCCACATGAGCTGGGGACTTCATTGTCGCAGGAGTGCCGGTGACAAAAGATCGAAAAAACGTTTCTCCCTTGGAATCAGTGCCTTAACCTTTGTGACGCCCGGCGGTCAGAAGCCCTATCGCTCCTTGCTTCGGAAGGAGCCTAGGACCAAGCCCTCGGAAAAGCCACTGACGGCTGAACTTGAGCGCTTCATCCAGAACGCCATTGATCGCTTCAAAGAGCAAACCACCCCATTCCCCAAAGTCTGGTAGCCGCTCACTTGTGCCGCAAAACGGCCGCCGGGTCCATCGTCGCAGCCTGGCTCGCTGGCTCCTTCGGGTGAAGAACCAGCCCAAGGGCGCTCACAAACTCTTCCCAGCGCGACATGGAAGCCGCCAGCTTCTGCCGCCCCTCTGGTGTCAGCGTGTAAAACCGCGCCCTGCGTCCGGTTTCGGACTTTTTCCATTTCGCGGTAATCAGCTTTTGCAATTCCAGCCGCTGCAAAGCCGGATACAGTGATCCGGCTTCAATCAGGAGCGCCTCCTGCGAAGTCTGGCGGATAAACTGCGCAATCCCCTAGCCATGCAGTTAGCCAAACAAAAGCGTTCGCAAGATCAGCATGTCCAAAGTCCCTTGCAAGAATTCAAGACACATATAAAGATGCACTATATATAGCTCCTCTTGCTAGAGATTTCAAACGCGCTTCGCCGACTTACCTAGTGGGTGAATGACTTTCTCGGAATCGCAGCGGCTTGGCTCCTATTTCCAGCCCTCGCCTTTTTTCCCGGCTATCTTCTGGCGCATGCCCTGAACCTCTGGCAATTCCGAACCCGCACCTTCGCCTTCCAAATTGCCGCCAGCGTCCCGCTCTCCCTCAGCACCGGCCCCATTTTCACGTTCTTCCTCTGGAAATTCGCCTGGCCCTTCTACGCGCTCATCGCCGCCGCCTCCCTGTGCTTCTTCAAACCCAAACTGGACAAAACAACAAGAACCGCCGCGCTAGTCGCCCTCACGTGGTCCCTCTTCGCCGCCCTCTGGCTCATGGACTGGCAATTCCCCGCGCGCACCTACTTCCCCATTTACGCACTCGATTATTCAACCCGCTCAGCCATGGTCCACTCCCTGGCTGCCTTCGGACTGCCCGCGCAGACACCCTTCTTCACGCCCGGCCATCCTGTCGCCTTGCATTACCACTTCCTGTGGCTGCTGCAATGCGCGCTCATTCACGCCGTCGCGCCCGCCTTCATCACCGCGCGTCTGGCCTTCATCGCCGGCGCCATCTGGTGCGGCATCGGGCTCATGTGCATCGCCGCGCTTGCCATGCGCATCCTGATGAACCGCCGAAGCTGGATCGTCATCGCCCTACTCAGCGTCACGGGCCTCGACATCATTCCCGCGTTGCTCATCCTCACCGCGAATCGCCTGCACCTCATCCACATGCTGCCGCCCTCAGCCGAATGGTGGAACGAACAAGTGGACGGCTGGATCTACACCGCGCTCTGGGAACCCCACTACATTTGTTCGCTCATCGCTTGCATCACCGGACTGCTTCTGTTGCGGGAATCCCGCCGTGCCGTCTGCATCATCATCGCCGCGCTCTGCTTCGCAACCGCAGTCGGCTCCGGAAGCTTTGTGGCGCTCGTCTTCGCCGCCTTCCTCGCGGTTTGGCTCATCGTGGATTTCCAAACGCCACTCGCCGTAACAGGAATTCTGACCGTTCTCTTCTCGCTTCCCTACTTATCCACGCTGCGATCACCCGCGCAAAACATCGGCAGCGACACCCTGCTAACGTTCACCATTCGCCACTTCTCGCCAATCCCGCTGCCGCCCATCGCCAACCTGCTTGCGCTCCCGCTCAACTACTTCCTGGAACTCGGCTTCTTCGCCGCCTGCGTCTTCATTGGTTACCGCTGCATACTTGCGAAACACGAACGCATGCTGCTGCTAATGGCCTTCACCAGCATCCTTATCTGCACTTTCGTCAAATCCGGAGCGACCCCCAATAACGATCTCGGCTGGCGCGGCTTACTTGTCGCGCAATTCGCGCTGCTCCTTCTTTCCGCTGCCTATCTGGAGCAAGTGCGCCCCTCGCGCTTTCTCACCGCACTGCTGATTCTGGGCCTGCTGGGAACCACTTACGACCTGCTGCTCACCCGCTTCTTCCCCATTCTTTCCGACGCCAACCAAGTGCCGAAACTCAACTGGCTCTCACTCGATAACAAACTGGGTGAGCGCACCCAAGCCAACCGCGAAGCTTATGAATGGCTTCATCAGCATTCCAAAGAAACCGCCATCATCGCGCAAAATCCGAATGTCGAAACAGACGACATCTTCCACGCCCTTTACGCCGACCGAAACACCGTTGCCGCCGACAAAAGCTGCACCATCGGCTTCGGCGGTTCCGCGTCCGAATGCATCGCCGCGAAAGGAAACCTCACCACGCTCAGCCGCGCCTGCCAAGCCTTCCCCATTACTTTCTACATCGTCAAAGACACCGACCCCGCCTGGACCACCTGGACCGAAAAACCCGCCTTCGCCAACAAATTCGTGCGCATTTACAGTTGCCGCTAATAAGCCTTGGCAATCACCACGCGCCGGTCCACGCGCTCGCCCGTCACCACGCAATCACCCGGCCCGTCAAATTCATCTACCAGAGGAATGCACCGAACTGTTGCCTTAAATTCCTTCAGTCGCGCGTCGCAGCGCACATCGTCTTTCAAATGCGCCATCACAAATTTCCCGCCCTCGCTCAAGATTTCCTCCACTTCGCCAATGGAATTCGCCGGCACGCAATTTTCCTTCAGCCTTCGCTTCGCCGCATCAAACAAATCCAATTGAATCTGTTCCAGCAGTTCCGGCAATCTGGAAGCCGCATTCGCCAGCGCAATCATTTCCTTTGCGCCCGTGTCGCGCCGCTTGAAAACCACATTCCCCGCCGCCAAATCGCGCGGCCCCAGCTCCATCACAACCGGAACCCCTTGCCGCTCCCAATGAAAAAACTTTGCGCCCGTCGATTGCCCGTCGCGCTCGTCAATCTTCGCGCCGGTCGCAGCCGCCAGTGTGCGCGCCGCTTCCAACACCGTCGCGCGCTCTTCTTCTTTGCGAAAAATTGGCACAATTGCCGCCTTCACCGGTGCCACGCGCGGCGGCAGCACCAGCCCCTTATCATCGGAATGCGTCATAATCAAGCCGCCAATCAGCCGGGTGCTGACGCCCCAGCTTGTCTGCCAGACATAATCGAGCTGGCCTTCTTTCGATTGAAACTTCACATCAAACGCGCGCCCGAAATTTTGACCCAAGTCGTGGCTGGTGCCCGCCTGCAAGGCCAGCCCGTTCTGCATCATCGCTTCAATGCAATAACTTTTCAGCGCGCCCGCAAATTTTTCTGAACTCGTTTTCACGCCTTTTATCACCGGCATCGCCATGGTCTGCTCTGCCACATCGGCGTAAATATCCAGAATGCGCAAGACCTCTTCAACCGCCTCTTCGTGCGAGGCATGCGCCGTGTGGCCTTCCTGCCAAAGAAATTCCGTCGTGCGCAAAAACAGCCGCGTCCGCAATTCCCAGCGCACCACGTTTGCCCACTGGTTCAGCAGCAGCGGCAAATCGCGCCAGCTTTGAATCCATTTCGCGAAAAAATGCCCGACGATCGTCTCCGACGTGGGACGAATCACATAGCGTTCTTCCAGTTCCTTGCCGCCGGCGATGGTGACCACCGCCAGTTCCGGCGAAAAACCTTCCACATGCTCCGCCTCTTTTTTCAAAAAACTCTCGGGAATCAAAAGAGGAAAGTAAACGTTCTGGTGACCGGCGGCTTTGAACCGCGCGTCGAACTCGCGCTGCAAAGCCTCCCAAACCGCGTAGCCATTGGGCTTGATTACCATGCAGCCCTTCACAATTTCCGCCGGCTCTGCCATGTCGCCCTGAATAACAACGTCCTGATACCATGCCGCAAAGTCGTCCGCGCGCGCGGTAATGCGTGAATCTGCCATGGCTCTAATTTCGCATTAGGCGCACGCGATAATGGAGACTAACCAACCGAATGCGCCTTGCTTTTCCCGGCCTGATGGACGCTCTTGCGGAGGGAGTCACCATCGTCACACCCACTCCCGCGCTGGCTTCCGTGGCCATCGAGCAATTCAACCGGCAGCAGCTTTCGTTGGGCAACGAATCGTGGGAACGGCCGGCGATTGACAGCCTGGATGCCCGCATGATCCATTGCTGGCAGGACGCGCGCTTCCAAATACCGAATGCCCCGCTGCTGCTATCGCTTTCGCAGGAGCGCGAACTCTGGCGTCAAATTATCGAAGCGGACCGGCCGGACCTGTTTGACCTGCGCGCCATGGCGTCACTGGCGCAGCGCGCTTCCCGCATTCTTGCTGAGCACAAAATTCCCTTAGAAGGCAATGACTGGTCCGAACATGCCGACGCCCAGGAATTCCAGCGCTGGCACCAAAGCATGCAGCGGCGGTTGAAAGCTGAAAACTGGATCACGCGCGCAGATCTTTGGCGGCTGCTGCCGGCCTCGGCATTACGGACGACAGTGCAGCCGCTCCCTGGCGGTCACGGCTCGGAAGCGGTCGCTGTTCCGTTCGAAACTTTCGCGCAGGAAATGGAATATGTGGCGCGATCAGTTCGCCGTTTGCTGGAGAATGGGGAACAATCCATTGGAATCCTGGTGGCGGATCTGGCCTCCCACGCAAGAGACCTAAGCAGAACCCTTCTCGACATTCACATAAGACGGGGCACATGGGCGGAAACGCCCGTCATTTCCAATGCGCTGCTGCTGCTGGAACTGGCGCAGCCGCGCTTTCATCACGCCTCGGCCGGCGCTATTCTGCGCTGCCCTTTTATAGACGGCAACCGCGAGGAACGGAGCCTGCGCGCGCAGGCCGACGCCAAGCTTCACAAGGCGCGCGAACTCGATTTCTCGGAATCGGAGATAGAGCGCGCTTCCTGGGATTGCCCCATCCTCTACCAAATCCTCCGAAAGATTTTCAAAATCAAAAGCAAGCTCGCGCCACTTATGCGTCTCCCGGCCTGGAGCGCTGCCTTCAGCGATATTCTGGAAGCCGCCAAATGGCCCGCCCTCGACCACATTGGGGACGCTGAACAGCAAGCCGTCGATGAATGGAGCAAAGCCCTTTCGGAATTGGCAGCGCTGGGGCTGGTTTCGCCGCCAGTCACCCTTAACCAGGCTTTGTCGCATTTGCGATCCCTCTTGAGCAGGCCTTGCGAGTTAGGCGACTGGAGTTCGCCCGTTCAAATTCTGGATGCCGCTGAGTCCGAAGGAATCGAGTTCGACCATGTATTCATCCTGAACGCCTGTGAGGAAGCCTGGCCGCCGCCCTCGGCGTTGTCTCCTTTGATCCCCTACAAACTCCAGCGCCGTCATCAAGTGCCCGCCAGCACGCCGCAATCTCTGGCCGAGGAGCGCGAAAGAAAAACTCGGGCCTTGCTTGCCTCTGCGCCTCTTGTGCAAGTCACTTATACCGGCAACCTCGCGCCCTCCATCAGGCCCTATGTGAATCTAATAACTCCAGAACGGATGACGAGCCAGCCGTTAGAGTCAGCCGAACTTGAATCTCAAGATGACTGGCAAGCCCCCGCGCTGCCGCAATCGGAAGCCGTGCAAGGCGGCGCAGGCATCATCAAATCCCAATCGCTGTGCCCCTTCAAAGCCTTCGCTGAATACCGCCTGAACGCGCGCGGAGACGACGAAGCATCCATCGGCTACGATGCCCTGGAGCGCGGCGAATGCGCACACAAGGCACTGGAATTAATCTGGCTGGAACTCGGCACGCAGCAGGCGTTGAAAGCACTTTCTACTGAAGACCTCAAGCTGCTGGTTCAGAAACACATTGAGAATGCGGTAAGGACAGATGACAGCGGACCTATTCGTGCGCTCACTTCGCTGGCCGAGCGCGATCGGCTGGTGAATGTTGTTCTGCAATGGCTGGGCATTGAGAAAGAACGCGCGGCTCCATTTGCAGTGGAGCGCCTGGAGGAAAAACGCGAAGTTGAGTTAGCTGGACTCAAGCTGAATCTGCGCATGGACCGCGTGGACCGTTTGTCCAATGGCAGCCTGGTGCTCATCGACTATAAGAGCGGCGCGCAAACCACAAAAAAACTGGAAGGCGGCCGTCCGCAGGAGCCGCAGTTGCTGGTCTACGCCGCCGTGATGGACGAACCCATTGACGGGCTTTATTTCGGCGAACTGAGAAACCGCAAAGCGCGGCCCGTGGGCCATGGCGCGCGCAAGCATTTTCCGAAACAGCGCGGTTCTCAGGAACACGCAAACGACTGGGACGAATTCCTGGCATCATCCAAGGAAACTGTTTTCCGCCTGGCAAACGAATTTCAGCAAGGCGCTGCCGCTGTTGCGCCCATCAGCGGCGCTTGCGCTTATTGCCGGGTGAAACCCATCTGCCGCGTTGGCGCATCGTCGGAGGGAGAGACCGACGAAGAATGATCGACGAAATTCAGCGCGAAGAAGCGCTCGACCCCGGACGATCTTTCATCGTGGAAGCCCCCGCCGGTTCCGGCAAGACCGGACTTCTGGTTCAGAGATATTTGCGCCTGCTGAGCCTTGTTGACCGGCCCGAATCCGTGGTTGCCATGACATTCACGCGCAAAGCCGCGGCAGAGATGAAAAAGCGCGTCCTCAGCGCGCTCACCGAAGACGTTCCCGCTAATGCCGAGCCGTTCAAGCTCAGAACCCGCGATTTGGCGCGCGCTGTTCTCCAGCAGGATCAAAAAATGTCCTGGCATCTGCTAGCCGATCCTGGCCGGCTGCAAATCCAGACCATTGATTCGCTGTGCGCTCTGCTCACGCGCCAGATGCCGGTGCTCTCGCAATTTGGAGGTTTCGGGGAAGTGATTGAAGAAGCCTCCGAACTCTATCTGCGCGCCGCGCGCGAAATGCTGATGAACCTGGCCGAAGGCGATGAGGCGAGCCAAGCCGTGTTCCGCCGCATGGTCCTGCATTTTGACAACGACGTGCCTCAGTTAGAAGACCAGGTGGTCAAGATGCTGAGCAAGCGCGACCAGTGGGAAACGCTCACCTCCAGCTCCGACGCCCAGTTAGTGCAAGATTGCTGCGTGATGCTGAAGCTGGCGGAAATGCAGCTCCGCGCGGTGTTTCAGCGCGCCGGAAAGGTCGACTTTACCGAAATCGCCCGCGCCGCCCGCCGCGCCTTGGGCAAACCGGAAGAGCCCAGCGACCTGCTCTATTCGCTGGATTACCGCTTTCAGCATCTATTAGTGGACGAGTTTCAGGACACTTCCCGCAGCCAGTTCGAGTTAGTCAAGGCTCTTACCGAGCAATGGTCCGCCGGCGACGATCACACGCTTTTTCTGGTGGGAGATCCCATGCAGAGCATCTATCGTTTTCGCGAGGCCGATGTGTCGCTGTTCCTGCAATGCTGGCAGGACCAGGCTATTGGCGGAGTTCCGCTGACTCCCTTGAAACTCCAGACGAATTTCCGCACAACTCCAGAAATTCTGGACTGGGTGCAAACTCACTTTGCCCCCATGATGCCCGAGGATGACTTAGCGCATGCTGCCGTTCAGTTTCGCGAGTCATGCGCGGGCCGCGAAGTCATTGGGCCTAGGCCGCAACTCATCGCTCACATTAAAGATGAAACGGGCAGCGCAGAGGCCGAGGAAATTGTAAAAATTATCCAGGCGCATCCTGAGGAAACGGTTGCCATCCTGGTGCGCAGCCGTCCGCAAACCACGCATATTTTGCCCGCCCTGCGCAAGGCCGGCATCGCGTATGAGGCCATTGACATTGAAATGCTGCGCGACCAGCAGCACATAATCGATGTGCTGTCTCTGACGCGCGCGCTGACTAACCTGGCTGACCGTGTCTCCTGGCTTGCTTGCCTGCGCGCGCCGTGGTGCGGCCTCACGCTGGCCGACTTATCCGCCCTGGCTGAAGGCAAGCGGGAGCAAACGATTTTCGATCTGTTGTCTGACCCTGCGGTGATTCCTACGCTCAGCGTGGAAGGCCGCTGGCGAGCGGTGCGCGTCCAGGAAATTCTCTCCGCCGCCGTCGCGAAAGTCGGTCGTCTTCCGTTGCGAACCCTTGTCGAGCAAACCTGGCAAGCGCTGGGCGGGGCGGCTGTCATTGCGGAACGCAATCAGCGCGAAGACATTGACACTTTGCTGAAACTGATAGAAGAATCCGACGAAGGCGGCATCATTCGGGATTTCAGCCTGCTGAATAAGAGGCTGGAATTCCTCTACGCCCGCCCATCCGTCAACGGCTGCAAAGTGATGGTCATGACCGTGTATCAGGCCAAGGGGCTGGAGTTCGATATCGTCATTCTGCCGCGCCTGGGCAAAGAGGTCCGCAAGCTTGAAAACGAATTGCTTTTGTGGGTGGACCAGCAGGTGGCGGCCATGCCCCAGACGGGCGAGAAAGACCCAGAGTACACGCGCATAAAGGAACTTCTGGAAGAGAAGGAACTGAACGAGACTAAACGCCTCTTCTATGTGGCTTGCACGCGCGCCATTAACGAACTGCATTTGATTGGCAGCGCGAGCACCAGGAAAGACGGCGCTCTTAGCACGCCCAGGACTGGAACATTTTTGCGGCTGATCTGGGAAAGCCCGGCGGTCAAAGCTGAATTTGAAGCCAGGCTTGGAATGCCGGTTGCTACGTCGCCTGCGGCGTCCGCAGGGGCGCCAAAACTGAGACGCTTGCCCGCGGATTGGCGCGCGCCCATTGCCGACAAGGCCATCAAGACCGAAATGCCATTCCGCCGCGCCGTTGCTTCCCAGCGCCAGGTGAGTTACCACTGGGTGGGTGACACCAGCCGTCATATGGGGACGGTCATCCATGACATTTTGAAGCACATTGCGGCTGAGGGCGTTGGCAAATGGGATGCTGAGCGCGTTGCCGCCTTGCGCGGTTTGGCCGGCTCCGAACTCTTGCGGCTGGGTGTTCCAGCGGAGGAAAAGAAAGCGGCGACAGAGCAGGTGCTGAAATCTATCTCCAAAACCATTGCCAGTTCGCGCGGGCGCTGGATTTTGTCGCCTCACAATGAGGCGCGCTCGGAATGGGCTGTCGGCGGAGTGGTCGGGCAGAATCTGGTGTCCGGCACCGTCGACCGTTTCTTTCGGGATGAGAATGGCATGTGCTGGATTATCGATTTCAAGAGCGGCAAACATGAGGGCACGAGCCTTGCCAGTTTTCTGGCTAATGAAAAGGTGCGGTATCAGCCGCAACTGGAGCAGTACGCGGCGGTTATTTCGCGTTTGGTGGACGCGCCCATCAGCTTGGGCCTTTACTTTCCGCTTTATGACGAGTGGCTGGAATGGAAATTCGCGCAGGCCGTGGCCATGTCAAGTTAGTCTGAAAAGAAATGGCAACGAAACTGACCGCGAATGTGAAAGCTGGCGGATGCGCGTCCAAGCTTAGCCCGAAAATTCTGGACCGGGCGCTGCGCAATGTTCCGCGCGTCAGCAATGAACATGTGCTGGTGGGTTATGACACCTCAGATGACGCGGGAGTTTATGACCTGACGCAGCAGGCGGCCTCGCCGCTGGCGATGGTGCAAACCGTTGATTTCTTCACGCCCATTGTGGACGATCCTTATACCTTCGGCGCGATTGCGGCAGCCAATGCGCTGAGCGATATTTACGCCATGGGCGGGCGTCCCGTCTCCGCTTTGTCGCTGGTCGTCTTTCCGGCCAAAGGCGACATTGCGGATCTGGAAGCGATTCTGAAAGGCGGCGCCGACAAGATCCACGAATCGGGCGCGGTTATCCTGGGCGGGCACAGCATTTCCGACGACGAAATCAAATTCGGGTACGCTGTCACTGGCCTTATTGATCCGCGCCGCATTCTCACCAACAGCGCCGCGCAGGCGGGCGACGTTCTGGTCTTTACGAAACGAATCGGCACCGGAGTCATTTCCACTGCCTGGAAGAATGGCCTTGCCTCCGCTGAGCATATGGACGAATCCATTCGCCAGATGCTCATGCTGAACCGCGCGGTGGCTGAAACAATTTTGAATCTCGCCGTGCACGCCTGCACCGACGTTACCGGTTTCAGCCTGCTGGGCCATGCGCGCGAAATGGCGCTGGCCAGCAACGTGACGCTGGAAATTCATGCCGCCTGGGTGCGCTATCTGCCCGGTGCCATTGAGTATTCAAAAGCCGGCGCGCATTCTGGAGGGCTGCGCAACAATCGCGATTTTGTGGAAAGCTGTGTTCGCTTCACGGGTGAAATTCCCCTGGAAATAGAGGCGCTGCTTTATGATCCGCAAACTTCCGGCGGTTTGCTACTATCACTTCCAGAACAGGATGCCGCGCAAGTTCTGGCCGCGCATTCGGAAGCCTATATCATCGGCCGCGTGACTGGCCGGTCGGCAAAACCAATTGAGGTAGTAATCTGACAAACCCCATCATTATTGCTCTGGATGTTGACAGCACCGAGGAGGCGCTGACGCTGATTGAAAAAATCGGGCCTGCCGCCGAATTCTACAAAGTGGGCATGGAGCTTTACGCCACCGGCGGCATGGACTTCGTTCGCGAAGTCACGAAGCTGGGCAAAAATGTTTTTTTGGATTTGAAGCTTTACGACATTGGCGAAACGGTGAAGCGCGCCACGAAACGGATTTGCGCGGTTGCGTCGCCCACTTTTTTGACGGTTCATGGCAGCAGGAGTGTGATGAAAGCGGCTGTGGAAGGGCGCGGGGATTCAGCCACGAAACTTCTGGCGGTGACGGTTCTGACCAGCTTTGATCAGGACGACTTGGCTGACCTTGGGTATGCGACGCCAATTTCGGAATTGGTTGAATTGCGCGTTAAGAAAGCTGTTGAAAGCGGGATTGACGGGATTGTTTGTTCGCCTTTGGAAGTGGCGCGGGTGCGCGCGGTGGGCGGTCCAGGACTGAAATTGATTACGCCAGGGGTTCGATCAGCCGGGGCCGCGAAGGGCGATCAAAAGCGGGTTTCCACGCCGCTGGAAGCTGTTCAGAATGGCGCGGATTATCTGGTGATTGGGCGTCAAGTGACGCGCGCGGAAGATCCGCGCGCGGCGTGCGAAGAAATTCTGGCGGAGCTTGACGCCCACTAGTTCAGCTAGCTACTTCAGCGCGGTCTTTAAGACTGCCAGCAAGGCTTGGCCGTTGGGAGAGCCCAAACCGGTGCAGGCATCCCAGTCTTTCTGCGCGCTGAAGGCTCCGTTGTTGCCTTGCGTGATGTCGTGCAGAGCGCCGGCCTTCACGGCTGCGCCGTAAAGGTACGGATGAATCCAGCCGACGTTCTTGCCCAGTTCCTGGTTGAACAAGGCAATCAAGGCCGACCACAGCGGCGCAACGGCGCTTGTTCCGCCAATGACGCCGCTCTGGCCGTCAACAATTGTGAGATAGCCGGTCTCCGGGTCCGCATCGCCGGCGACATCGGGAACGCCGCGCCCGGCGGCTGCGGCCGGGATGTCTTTCTGATAAAGCGGAGTGGAAAAATGCGCGCTGATGCCGCCGCCGGATGTGCCGCCATCGGAACCATCGTTCCAAACGGTTTCGGAAATAATCTTGCCGCCGTTGGCCTGCAAGCGAGTTCCGCCGCACGCCAGAACCCACGGGCTAGAGGCGGGAAAATCGACATGGTTCGCGCCATCGCCGACGCCGTCGTCCGACCCGTTGTCGCCAGATGCCACGCAGACTGAAATGCCCAGCAGCGCCGCGTCATGAAACGCCGCGTTGAAGGCGTTCATCGATTGCGGAGTCCATGAACTTTCGGGCCCGCCCCAGCTAATGGAGATGACGGAAGGCTTGCGCACGGTGTCGTGAATGGCGGCGTTGATGCCGTCCAGAAACCCCTGGTCGGTGTTGTCGGTAAAGTAGACGGCGATGCGCGCGGCGGGAGCAATTGCGCCCACCACTTGAATGTCCAGCGCCACTTCACCGTCGGCGCTGTCAGGGTCGCCAGTGGCCGCGTTGGTTGCGCCATCCACGCCCACCGCGGTGACGGAGACGCTGCCGACGCCCACCTGACGCCAGTAATTGGTCAGGTCGCTCTGGTTGTAGCCGCCGCCCAGCTCAATGATGGCGACGGTCTGGCCTGCGCCGGTATTCGAAGGAAAATTGTAAGCCTTCGCCACCTGGTTCGGCGTGTAAGAACTCTGGCCCGCGCGCGCAAGCACCTGATGATAGGTGCGCGCCAGGGGCCGCTGATCGAAACCAAGAATGGCGATGATGATGCCATTCAGTTCGATGGGCACGGTAAGCCCGCCGCTGCGGGTGCGGTAAGTCTGGCCCGCCAGTTTGCGCAATTCGAGCGACGCGCCAAACGCTTCAGCCAGACGATGCAGGCTGCCTGAAAGCTTGACGGTGCGGGCCGCGTTGTCGACGCGGTCCACGGTGAAATGATGCTCGGCGGCAAAATTTTCAACCGCTTGAATGTCGGCGATGTCGCAGCCATAGGAGGCTGCAAAATCGGCATGTGAAAGCTGCATGGCCACGCTGCGTGGCGCGGCATGTTTACGGCGCAGAACACACGTGATGCTGCCGCGCTCATCCAAATGCGGTTTGCCCGCAAATTCGGAATGGTTCGGATGCTCCCGGTGGCTGCCTTTAAGAATGATTTGAGAAGACAAAAGAAAACCTCTCTCCTGCGCACGAAAGTAGCTTGGGGCGGCGCCAAAGAAGGGTTCGTCAAAACCTGGATTTTGCTTCTAAAGTTATGCAAGAAAAGAGAGTTACGGCGGACGAAGAAAGATTTTTCAAGCTGTGAACGGATGAAATGCGCAAAAGTTCATTTGCGTACTGTGCCGCGCGCATTGACATTCTGGAACCGCCTGGTTTAGTGTCGTGCGAGGGATCAAACAAAACTCACATGGCTATCGTCCGATCATTTCAATTTTGTTTCGTGGCAACGCTGTTCATTTCGCTTGCCGCCCGTGCGGATACCTTTACCGGCCAGCCGATTGTCGCGACGTTCTCCGATCCCGTGCTTCAGGGGATCACTCGCGAATTATCCGGCAGCGGGCCAAACAAGTTTTCAGGACAACTCTTCGACCGCTGTCTATTCCATCAGCAACTCCCTCTATGTTCCAGCGCCTGCTTCGTTGCTGTGGGGCGAAAACGGGACGGATCCTCCTAGTGAGCTGATTTCCAAGCCTAGCTCGGTGACTGGCAATTCCAGTGGCACTTACCAGATTGGGACATTATTTTTTCAGAATAGCGACAGCACGCTGCAGGCTCTGATCTTCGGCGCAACCATCAACTTCTATCTTGGGTCCGTCAATCCTAATGCTTACCTGGGAAGTGACAGCAGCATCATCACAACCACCTCAAATATTTACGGCCAACCAGGCGGCCTGACCAGCGGCGACGACGACTATGTCAACATATGCGGCAACAACAGCCAAATTTGCGGCCAGTCCATCGAGGCCGTTGAAAACAGCGAAGGCGGCGCTGGATTGGCGGTTAACTTGTATGGCAGCTTCCTGGGGCGATCCGACTCTGCTGCTGCAATCGGTGTCACTCGCGCCGGGCCAAAACAGCGCGGTGAACGGCGCGATTCTGACGGATCCGCCGCTGGGAGAACTGGTGCCCGAACCGGGTGTTTTTGGATTGACGGCGGCCGGGTTGGCGACGGCGATTCTCGCGTGCGTCCGTGTGCGCCGGAGATAGACGCGTTGATTGCGCTTTTGACTCAGGACACGGTTTGGGATTGGGCTTGCTCCTGCTGCTGGCTGACTAACCCTTGATATGGCGATTTGCGATTCAAAGCCAATTTGCTGTTTCCTGATTGCTTTCAGCTCTTTCATGGCTTTGTAGTAAGAGCGATCATTGGTGTTTTGGTAGCGGATGAGGAGGCTGATGCGCTTTTGGTCGGCGTCGTCCATGGTGTCCTGGCAGAGGATGGTGTCCTGGCAGAGGATGGCGTCCTGGAGGGTGAGGGCGCGCTGCATCGTCCATTAGTGCTGGATGGCGGCGTGGACCAGGCGGTCTTCTTCGCGGGTCTGGGGATTGTATTCGGCTTCGGTGAAGGGGCCGGTGGAGTGAAGGGCGTTGGACTGGTTGGCCAGGATTTGGGCGGCGGATGACATGTGATTTTTCTTCTTTGGAAATGAAAAAAGCGCCAAGAGACTGTGACCGGAAAAACTTTCTCGCCAAGACGCCAAGGCGCGGAGACGCTAAGGGAGGACTAATAAACCCAGCTCATATCAGCGCCCTGAGGCGCGGTGTTCTTCATGTGGGCGGCCATTTGGGGGAGGACGCGCTGGGCCCAGGTGCGGTTGTTTTCCTGCATTGTGTATTCGTCGGGGCCTCCGGTGTAGCAGTGGGGCGCGCCGGGGCCGAATTGGAAGTTGGCGTCGGAATGCGGATTGCGGGTTTGGTCCAGCATGTTTTTCATGCGATGGACGGCGTTGTTCAGGAAGTAGGTGTCGCCTTCGCCGGCTTGCACGTGAATTTTGCCTTCTAGCTTGGGGCCGAGCGTGGCCCAGTCGCGCTGAAGGACGGCTGTCAGGTCCCAGTGATCGTGCCAATACTGCGCGGTTTTCTTGTCGATGACGCCGGTTTGGTCGTCCCAGATGGGGACTGGGTAGCCATCCGACCCTTGCGGCGAGTAGACGGCTTGCCAGATGTTCCATTGCTCGGTCGAGCGTCCATGCGTGCCCAGCACGTATTCGAATTGCACTTCTTCGCCGGTCAGGGCCAGAAGGGAGCCGTCGGCTTTGCGGTCGGCGGCGATGGGTATGGAGCCGAAGTCGCCATAGCGCACGAAGGCGTTTGTGTCTTCATAGATGTTGACGTTTTGGTAGTCGTGAAAGTCGACGGGGTCGGGACAGGCGGCCCAGGTGCCGTTGTAAAACTCGGGGTAATAAATTTGCGAGGCCAGCGCTTCCCAGCCGCCGGTGGAGCCGCCGAATGTGGCGCGCGCCCAGCCTTGGCCTATGCCGCGGAAATCGTGCTCAATTTTGGGGATTAATTCTTGCGTGATGGCACTGCCATAAGGGCCGACGTTGGCTGAGTCCATGACGTAGGAATCGTCGTAATAGGGATTGGCGTTTTGGATGGAGACGACGAGCATGTGCGGCATGCGGCCGTTGGTCCAGTCTTGATAGAACTGGTAGCCCTGCTGGGCGCGATTGCGTTGCCGGCCTTGCTTGTCAGCGGCGGGCGGGGTGGTGCGGAAGGCGATTCCGAAGGTGGGCGAGAAGTGATCTTGATAAATGACGGTGGGGTAATGGGCGTCTTTGTGTTCGTCGAAACCGGGCGGCAGAAGGACCCAGGCGTTCAAGTACATGTCTCGGCCCCAGAAGGCCGAGAGCTTTTCGGAACGCATATGGATGAAGCGGAGATATTGTTTTGCGCCGGGATCTTGCGCCAGCAATTCGTCGGGAGTGGGCACGGGCGGAATCACTTTATCCAACTGCAACTGGAGGGTCTTGGAGGGCGACCAATCTATCTTTTGCGGCGCGCTGAATGGGTTTCCAGGCTTGCGGTTCCAATGCTGGCCTTCGCCGTGATCGGGCGGGAGCATGACGGTTTTGCCGCTGGCCAGATGAAAGGGTTCATAGACGTTGAAGACGGCCTGGATGTAATAGGTGCCAGCGGGCACGGCGGAGAGATGGCGCAAGGGGTAGCCGGCGGTGGAGTTATCAATCTTGATAGTCGACCCTGGCTTTAAGTCCGTGACATCGATGCCGAAGGCTTGCGCGGAGGTGTATTGCTCTTGGACTTGGTCGCGGGGTTCGTCGCCTTCGCTGCTGGTTTTGGAAAAGATGACGATGAGGTGTCCGGTCAGGCTGGCTTCGGCGGGAATGCTTACTGTGATGGTCTGCGAGGGCGCAAGAAAAGCCGTCAGCAAGAGCGCGGCAGCAAGGCGGAGACATGACATTCAGCCAAAATAGCATTTGATAGGTTTGAGGCTTGAAGAAAGTCTTCGCCAGTGTTGAAGAGGCTATCGCCGATATCACGGACGGCGTCACTCTTATGCTGGGCGGATTTGGCTTGTGCGGCATTCCGGAAAATCTGATTGCGGCGCTGGTTGGCAAAGGGCTGCGCAATTTGCACACCATCAGCAACAACATGGGCGTGGATGGCTTTGGCATGGGGCGCATGCTGGAAGCGGGGATGATTGCTTCGCATATTGGCAGCTATGTGGGCGAGAACAAGCTGCTGGAAGAGCTGGTGATTGCGGGAAAGCTGAAAGTGACGCTGGTCCCGCAAGGGACTCTGGCTGAGCGCATTCGGGCTGGCGGCGCGGGCATTCCGGCGTTCTTTACTCCGACCGGCGCTGGCACAATTGTGGCGGAAGGGAAAGAGGTGCGCGAGTTTTATGGGCGGCCTTACGTGATGGAAGAGGCTTTGACGGCGGACTTCGCGCTGATTAAGGCTTGGAAGGGTGACAGGCTGGGGAATCTGGTGTACCGGAAGACGGCTCGGAATTTTAATCCTGTGATGGCGACGGCCGCGCGCTGCACCATTGCGGAAGTGGAGGAGTTAGTGGAGGCGGGGGAGATTGATCCGGAGCTGGTGGTGACTCCGGGTGTTTATGTGAAGCGCGTGGTGAAGGGAGCGGTGTTTGAGAAGCGGATTGAGCGGCGGACTTGTTTATGAAGGCTGATGCGCGTGAAACTATTGCGCGGCGGGCGGCCAAGGAGCTGCGCGACGGATACTATGTGAATCTGGGCATTGGCATTCCGACAATGGTGGCCAATTATGTTCCGGCGGACATGGAAGTGATTCTGCAATCGGAGAATGGCATGCTGGGCGTGGGGCCTTATCCGCTGCCGGGCGGCGAAGATGCTGACTTGATTAATGCCGGGAAGGAGACGGTTACTGAGTTAGCCGGCACTTCTTACTTTTCAAGCGCGGAATCGTTCGCCATGATTCGCGGCGGGCATATTGATCTCAGCATTCTGGGCGCTTTGGAGGTGGATTGCCATGGGAACCTGGCGAACTGGATGGTTCCGGGCAAGATGGTGAAGGGCATGGGCGGCGCGATGGATCTGGTGGCGGGCGCGCGGCGCGTGATTGTTGCGATGGAGCACACCACCAAGCGCGGCGAACCGAAGATTCTGGAGGCCTGCACGCTGCCGCTGACTGGGCTGAAAGTGGTGGATACCATCATCACGGAGTTAGCGGTGATTCGAGTTACTAATGACGGGCTGGTGCTGGAGGAAGTAACTGCCGGGACAAGCGCGGAGGAAGTGCGACGCCTGACGGGCGCGGGGCTGAGATGAACGAGGCAGTGATTGTGGCGGCGGTGCGGACGCCGGTGGGCAAGTTTCAGGGGGCGCTGAGCGCGTTCACGGCGACCAAGCTGGGCGCCATTGTGGTGCGGGAAGCGGTGAAACGCGCGGGCGTGGAACCGTCGCAAGTTGACGAGTGCATTATGGGCAATGTGCTGGCGGCTGGCTTGGGGCAGAACCCGGCTCGGCAGGCGGCTCTGTTTGGAGGGTTGCCGCCGGAAGTCAGCGCTTTCACCATTAATAAAGTTTGCGGTTCGGGATTGAAGGCGGTCGCGCTGGCTGTGCAGGCGATTCAGACAGGCAATGCGGAGATTGTGGTGGCGGGCGGCATGGAATCCATGAGCAACGCGCCTTATCTGCTGCCGCAGGCGCGCAAGGGCTATCGCATGGGGCATGGGACGGTGGTGGATTCCATGATCCACGATGGGTTGTGGGATTGCTACAACGACTATCACATGGGAGTGACCGCCGAAGCCGTGGCGGAGAAGCATTCCATTTCGCGGCGCGAGCAGGATGAGTATGCGAAGGCTTCGCATGTGAAGGCGCTGGCCGCGTGGAATGAAGGAAGGTTCCAAGCCGAGGTTGTGCCGGTGGAGTTATTCGCGATGGATGAAGCCATTCGGCCCGATGTCAGCCTGGAGGCGCTCTCGGCTTTGCGCCCGGCGTTCAAGAAAGATGGCACCGTCACCGCGGGAAATGCGCCTGGAGTGAACGATGCGGCCGCGGCTGTTGTGGTGATGTCGGGCGCGAAAGCGAAATCTCTTGGTTTGCATCCGCTGGTGACGATTCGCGCGCAAGCCACCAGCGGCTTGGATCCGAAGTGGGTGATGCTGGCGCCAGTCACTGGCGTTCAAAAGCTGCTGAGCAAGGCGGGCTGGCGCATGGAGGACGTGGAGTTATTCGAGCTGAACGAGGCTTTCGCGGTGCAGGCTCTGGGAGTGATGAAGGAGCTGGGATTGAACCCGGACAGGGTGAACGTGAATGGAGGAGCGGTTGCCATTGGCCATCCGATTGGCGCGAGCGGGGCGCGCATTCTGGTGACTCTGATTCATGAAATGAAACGCCGCGACGTCCATAAGGGCGTCGCGGCGCTGTGTCTTGGAGGCGGCAACTCGGTGGCTATGGCGGTTGAGAGGTAGTTACTTCTTGGCGGCGGAAGAGGCGGTCACAATCAGATTGAAGGTGGCGGACTGGCTAACTCCATTGCCGCTCGCCGTTGAACCGCTGTTGCCTGTGTCCTTGATGGTGATGGGATAAGTTCCCACCGCGAGCGTGGAGGGCACGCTGAAGCTGAAGGTAATGTTCACCAGATTATTGGCGGCGGTTGCGCCGGTGACTCCGTAATTCACTCCCGTTGGCAAGCCGCTGAAAGCCACTGTCATTTGGCCGTTGAAGCCGCCGGTGTAGTTGCCGGTGGAGCTGGTGATGGTTCCCGATGCGCCTTGGGCGACGGTGATGGAGGCGGTGTTCAATGCGAGCGTGAAGTGAGGCCCGGTGGCGACAGTCAGGCTGACTGGAATGGTCTGTGTGACGCCTCCGCCGGTGGCGGTAATGGTCACGGCGGAAGTGCCGGCCTTGGCTGAAGAAGACGCGGTGAAGGTGACGGTGGAAGTGCCGTCACCGGGCGCGGACATGGCGGCCTTTGAGAGAGCTGCTGTCACTCCGCTGGGCAGGCCGGTCACGCTCAGCGCCACGCTTGAGCTAAACACACCATAGTGAAGAGTGGTGGCGGAAACTTGCGTGCTGGAACCGGCATTCACCGTGACCGCAGTCGCGCTGCCCGTGAGGGCGAAGGTGTCCGCGGCCGCCACCGTGACCCAGACGGTGAAGGTTTGCGTGTAGCTGCCAAGGGTGGCGGTGACGGGAAGGCCGTAATGGCCGGCATTGGTGCTGACCGTGGTGGCAATGCCCAAAGTGGTGGTGGAATTCGGCGTCAGGCTGCTGGCCAGCGTGGTGGTCATTCCGCTGGGCGCGCCGGAGATGCCCAAAGAGAGAGGACTGGTGAACGTTCCTTGCGTCACGGCGCAGGAGACAACGGCGCTGGCGGTCTTGCCTGCCGTCACCGACACGCTCATGGGATTGGCCAGCAGGCCGCAGAGCGGCTGAGCTGTCACGGCCAGCGTGAACGATGCTGTCTTGGTCAAAGTCCCGCTGGTGGCTGTCACGGTGATGGTGGAGGAACTGGCTTTCGCGGCGCTGGAGGCCGTCAGCGTGAGTGTGCTGGCGCCGGACCCGCCAGTCAAGGTGGATGAAGAGAACGCAGCGGTGACTCCGGTGGGAATGCCCGCGATGGTCAGGGAGATGGGCGAACTGAAGCCGTTCACCGCAGTGGTGGTCAGCGTTAACTGCGCGGTGCCGCCCGCAGACGCGCTGACGGAGGTCGCGCTGGAAGCCAGAGTGAAGCTGGCCGGAGCGGTCACGGTGAGGCTGACGGCGGTGGTCTGCGTCAAGCCGCCGCCGGTGGCGGTCACGTGAGCGGTGTACGAGCCGGCGGTTGCGGTGCTGGCGGCAGTAAAGGTGACAATGCTGGAACCGCCCAGCGTGCCTGAAATGGTGGAGGATGAAAACGTTGCCGTCACGCCGGTGGGCAAGCCGGTGGCCGTCACGGTCAGTATGGAGCTGAATCCATTTGCGGGCGTTGCCGAAACGGTGAGCGTCGATTTTGACCCAGCCGCCACTGACAGCGAAGCCGTGGTGGGAGAGATGGTGAAGGAAGGAGTGGGAACAACCACCGAAATGCTCAGCGTGGCGGTCTGGGTGCCGCTGGTGGCTTTCACGGTCAGCGGATAAGTGCCGGCTGACACGGTGGAGGCGGCGGAAAAGTTCAGCACATCGGTGCCGGAACCGGGGTAGGCAACGGAGGCGCTGGCAAAGGTGGCGGTCAGGCCGGTGGGCATGCCTGTCACGGTTAGCGCCACCGCGGCGTTGATGGAAACGGCGGCCGAGGTGATTGTGGTCTGGCCGGTTTTGCCGGCAATCACGGTGACGGAAGTGGAGGAAGCGGTGAGAGTGATGGAAGGCGTTGCGGGGGACACGTCGTTCCAGTGATTCACAAGAAGGTTGGCGTCCACTGATCCGAGGCCGCTGGCGCGGTCGTAGCCGGTGGTGGCTGAGAAGCCCGTCTGGCCGGGAACTGAGTTGTTGCCAAGAGTGGTGTCATGAAAAACAGCCGCGCCGCCGGAGGCTTGTTTCGTGGCGAGCGGATACAGAATGGGGTTAATGGCGCCCTGATGCGCTGCGGTCTTTTGAATAACCAGCGCCATCATGCCGGCAAAGGAAGGGGCCGCGGCCGAAGTGCCGCCCACTGAATTTAATGCGCCGCCCAGCCAGATGAGGTAGCCGTCGTGGCTTCCGGCAGCGGTCAAAGAAACGTCGGGCACATCGCGCTGGCCATCGGCGGGAACGCCCGCGCCAGTCTGCCAGGAAGGTTTCGTGTAGACGATGCTTGCGCCGCCGCCGCCGGACCATAAACCGGAGCCGCCGCTGACCGTGCCGCTTTCGTTCCAAACCATTTCCGGGATGTAGCTGATGGCCGATCCGTAAGTGGTGGTGTTGTTTCCCGGCTCCCAGTATTGGCCGGGGTTGGTGCCTTCGACAAATTCCGTGCCGCCCACGCAGGTTGCATATTGGCTGGTGCAAAGGCCGTTGACGGCCTGGCCGTGAGACGCGGTGCTGCCGTAATCGCAGCCGGCCGCGCCGCTGTCGCCGGCCGACACCATCACGGTCTGGCCTTGCGAGGCAGCCTGTTTCCAAAGATTGTTGTAGAACGCCAGTTCCGTGCTGCCCATGCCGGCTTCGCAAGAGCCGTAGCTGAGCGTGATGATGGGCGCAACGTTGTTGTTCACGGCGTAGAGCGCGGCCAGGTCAATGCCGTCTGAGGTGTTGGTGGAAGAAGAAATAACGACTTTGACTGTGGCATTCGGGGCGACGGCGCCAGACCATTCGGTGTCAAGCGTGGTCTCTGTGCTGTCGTCTTCCAGAACTCCGGGCGCGGTGTTGGTGTGAATGAACACCGGATTGTTGGCGGTTAGGCCAAAGTGATTGCGGAAGGCTTCCACGTCGGTCAAATAGATGTCGGAACGCGCCAGAACCGCAATGTTCTCGCCGGTGCCGTTGATGCCCGCTGTATAAAGCGGGTTGATGTCGTAAATGGTGCTGTAATCAGCGGGAGCCAGATAGTGGGTGCCGCCTGAGGTGAACTGGGGATCGGCCGCGTTCAGCGCTTGGGGCGCCGTCAGGCTGTGGCCGTGGCGGAAATCGTGCAGCTTCACAATGCCGCCCACGGTGTCGGCGAGAGCGGCGGGGATTTGCGGATCGCTCGCGTTGGCGTAATGTGTTTGGCCTTTGACGTTGTACTTGCGAATCTCGGTTTTGAACGCGCTGGCCACTTGCGCGGCGGTTCCGCTGAACACGATGGAGCGGTTGCCGGCGGGCGTTTCTTCCACCTGGAACCCGTGAGCCTGCAGCCAGTTGGCAACTGTTGCCAAGTCGGCCTGCGAGACGCCAAACTGGGCGGCGTAATCTTTCGGGGACAAATATTGGTGATAGTGAGAAGACTTCGGATTGTTCTGCGCGGCGATGAGCTGCTCCAACTGCGCTTCCTGATTGGCGTCGCCTTTCAAGAACAAGATCATGTGTTCCATGGGAGTGCTGTCATCGGCCGCCTCGGAAGAAGGCGACGAGGCGGCGGCAGGATGGACATTTCCATTAATGGTGACGGTGTTGGATTCGTCAATGGCCGCCGTGATGCGCGATTTGACCTGCGTCTGGCCGTTAACAAGGCCGGAAAGCAACACTGATCCCACAAGGGTAATTACAAATGAAGTACGAATGTGATGGCTCCTGAAG
>Ga0116230_10000148_pt1 | contig 55400 bp, 43 predicted proteins | sample S1TSphfallax_3_FD_88678 | JGI IMG/M metagenome (GOLD analysis project Ga0116230, IMG submission 88678) | Host-associated microbial communities from peat moss isolated from Minnesota, USA - S1T2_Fd - Sphagnum fallax MG | ecosystem: Host-associated > Plants > Peat moss > Unclassified | place...
CACGGAAGCGGCCAAGGGGTCGGACACCCCGTTCGATCCGCGCATTCATGCGCTTCGCCGCCATAAGGCTCAAATCGAGACCGCCGGGGCCCTGCGCGCCCTGATGGCGGGGTCGACCATTCGGGCGTCCCATCTCAAAGATGACGAGCGCGTGCAGGATCCCTACTGCCTTCGGTGTCAACCTCAGGTTATGGGCGCCTGCCTCACTCTTCTTCGCCAGGCCGCGGCCACCTTGTCGGACGAGGCCAACGGCGTCTCCGACAATCCGTTGATCTTCCCCGAAACCGCAGAGGCGCTCTCGGGCGGCAACTTCCACGCCGAGCCGGTGGCTTTCGCCGCCGACATGATCGCGCTGGCGGTATGCGAGATCGGCTCACTGGCGGAACGCAGGATCGCTATGCTCGTGGATCCCGCCCTGTCGGGATTGCCGGCGTTCCTAACGCCCCAGCCGGGACTGAACTCGGGCTTCATGATCCCCCAGGTCACCGCCGCGGCCCTGGTCTCGGAGAATAAGCAGAACGCCTATCCGGCTAGCGTAGACTCCATCCCCACCTCGGCCAACCAGGAAGACCATGTGTCCATGGCCGCCCATGGGGCCCGGCGCTTGGCGCCCATGACCCGCAATCTTGCCGGGATCCTCGGAATTGAACTCCTCACCGCCGCCCAGGGCTGCGATTTCCACGCCCCCCTCGCCTCAAGCCGTCCCCTGGAGGCGGTCCGCGCGCTCCTGCGCGCGCGTACGCCCAAGCTTGAAGGCGATCGTCACCTTCATCCGGATATGGAGGCCGCCATCGACCTTGTCCGGTCCGGCGCGGTCATCCAGGCGGCCGACATGGCGCTGCCGGGAGCCCTCGCGTGAGCGCGGCGACGTGGCTTGAGGTTCACCAAGGAGACGCGCCCCTGGTGATCAGCTTTCCCCACACCGGTACGGATATTCCCAAGGCCCTCGAAGAGCGGCTGGTCTCGCCGTGGCTCGCGCGGAAGGACGCGGACTGGTGGGTCCATCATCTTTACGACTTCGCACGCGCCCTCGGCGCGACCACGGTGCGCACGCGGATTTCCCGAACGGTGATCGACGTCAATCGCGACCCCACCGGGGCGTCCCTTTACCCAGGCCTGGCCACCACGGGCCTCTGCCCCGCGACGACCTTTGACGGGGAAGGACTTTACCGTCCTGGAGGCGAGCCGGACGCGGCTGAGATCGCCCAGCGGCGCGCCGCGTTCTTCACCCCCTATCACGAGGCCCTGGAGGCCGAGCTTGCACGGCTGCAGGCGCGATGCGGGCGTGTCGTCCTCCTAGACGCCCACGCCATCCGCTCGCGCATTCCGCGCCTGTTTGACGGCGAACTGCCTCATTTCAACATCGGGACCAACAGCGGCGCCAGCTGTCATCCCGCCCTCGCCAGGGCCGTAGAAGCCGCCTGTGCGCACGCCGCCTTCAGTCAGGTGAGCGACGGCCGTTTCAAGGGCGGCTGGACCACGCGCCATTATGGTCGTCCGGACCGGGACATTCACGCCATCCAGATGGAGCTGGCCTGCCGCGGCTACATGGACGAGCCCGAGGCTGCGCCGACGCCCGAGACCTGGCCCTCGCCCTTCTCGCCCGCCAGAGCCGAGGCCCTGCGCACGGTCTTGGAGGTCGTCCTGACCGCGTGCCTCGCCTTCGCCCGCAACCCCGTCCTTACCCCCTCGCCATGAGCCCGCCATGACCCGTCTCGACCCCAAGCGCGTGATCCGCAGTCCCATCGGCCCTGAGCGCAGCGCCAAAAGCTGGCTGACGGAGGCCCCATTGCGGATGTTGATGAACAATCTCGACCCGGACGTGGCCGAGCGCCCGGAAGAGCTTGTGGTCTACGGCGGCATCGGGCGCGCCGCCCGCGACTGGGAGAGTTTTGACGCCATCGTCGAAACCCTTCGTCGGCTCGAGGACGATGAGACCCTCCTGATCCAGTCCGGAAAGCCTGTAGGGGTCTTTCGCACCCACATGGACGCGCCCCGGGTGCTGATCGCCAACTCCAATCTTGTCCCCAGATGGGCGACCTGGGACCATTTCAATGAGCTCGACCGCAAGGGCCTCGCCATGTACGGCCAAATGACCGCCGGGAGTTGGATTTATATCGGCGCCCAGGGCATCGTTCAGGGGACCTACGAGACGTTCGCGGAAATGGGTCGCCAGCATTACGGCGGCGATCTTTCTGGCCGCTGGCTCCTCACTGCCGGGCTTGGGGGTATGGGCGCAGCCCAACCATTGGCGGCGGTGATGGCCGGCGCCTCCTGCCTCGCCATCGAATGCCAAGCCTCGCGGATCGAGATGCGGTTGCGGACAGGCTATCTTGACCGGTCGACGGACAGTCTCGACGAGGCGCTGGGCCTGATCGCAAAGTCTTGTCGCGAGAAAGCCCCTATTTCGGTGGGGCTTTTGGGCAATGCGGCCGAACTCCTGCCCGAGCTCTTCAGGCGGGGCGTCAGGCCGGACCTGCTCACCGACCAGACGTCGGCCCACGACCCCGTCAACGGGTATCTGCCCGAGGGGTGGAGCCTCGAACGGTGGGTCGGCGCCCGCGCGCAGGACCCGGCGAGCGTCGAGGAGGCCGCCAAGGCCTCCATGGCCAAGCACGTCAAAGCCATGCTGGACTACCAAGCGGCGGGCGTGCCCACGGTGGACTACGGCAACAATATTCGTCAGATGGCGCACGAGGCCGGGCTTGCCGACGCGTTCAGCTTTCCTGGGTTCGTTCCCGCCTATATCCGCCCCCTATTCTGTCGCGGAATCGGGCCCTTTCGGTGGGTCGCCCTTTCAGGTGACCCCGAGGATATCGCCAGGACCGACGCCAAGGTCAAAGCGCTCATCCCCGACGACCCGCACCTGCATAACTGGCTCGACATGGCGGCCCAGAAGATCAAGTTCCAGGGCCTCCCGGCGCGCATCTGCTGGGTCGGCCTCGGCCAGCGGCATAGGCTCGGCCTCGCCTTCAACGCCATGGTGGCGTCGGGGGAGTTGAAGGCGCCCATTGTCATCGGGCGTGATCATCTCGACAGCGGCTCGGTCGCTTCCCCAAACCGGGAGACCGAAGCCATGCGCGACGGGTCCGATGCGGTGTCGGACTGGCCGCTCCTCAACGCCCTGCTCAACACGGCGTCCGGGGCCACGTGGGTCTCGCTGCATCACGGCGGCGGGGTCGGCATGGGCTTCTCCCAACACGCCGGCATGGTGATCGTGTGCGACGGCACTGAAGCCGCCGCCAGACGGATCGAGCGCGTCCTCTGGAACGATCCGGCGACGGGCGTCATGCGGCACGCGGACGCCGGCTACGACATCGCGCTGGACGTTGCGCGGGAGAAGAAGCTCGATCTGCCCGGCATTCTCTAACGCCGACGGCCCCTTTGCACGGCGTGAGGCGCCTCAGATTGGGCTGAAGATGACGGGCGCGAGAATGACGACGCGCGCCCCACAAGGGTCGCTGAACCGCCCAAGACCGCTTGCGGTCAAGCTTTCTTCTTTGAGGAAGCGGGCGAGATGGAACCGCTAAGCCGGCGGCGTCGTTATGGCCGCCGTGGGAGACATGAATGGCACGCGCAACAACACTTATCATTTTCGCCGCCGCAGCGGCGTTGACGGCCACCACCATCGCCCTCGCCGAGCCGGACCGGAGCGGAGGCGGGCGCGCGCCCGCGCGGGGAGCGGAGCCCCATGCGGGCCCCTCAGGCTACCAGAGACCGACTGAGCCTGCGGGCTGGAACAACCGGCCCGCAAACGTGAACCGGCAGACCTATCAGCATAACTTTCAAGCTGCCCGCGCCTATCACATCGGGCCCTACCATGCGCCCGCAGGCTGGAGCGCCCGTCGGTGGGCCTACGGACAAATCCTGCCTCGGGCCTATTGGACGTCTGAGTACTTCCTGGCCGACTATTGGCTGTTCGGTCTTGAAATCCCGCCTGTTGGCTATGAATGGGTGCGCGACGGGTCCGACGCCATCCTCGTGAACACGACGACCGGGCAGATCCTGCAGGTCGAGTACGGGGTTTTCTCCTAGGCGCGCGAGGGCTGGCGGCGCAAAGGCCTGAGGCGGGTCCGCCCGCGCCTCAGGCCTGCCGTCTAGGACTGCTTTTGCGTCTCTTGATCGCCTCGCAGCAGGCTCGCGAGGCGGGCGACGCGCTGCTGGGCGTCCATGTCCAGGGCGTTGGAAGCGCCCTTGGGGCGGGGGGAGATGCGCGCGTCCCTGAGGGTCAGCCGCTTGCGATTCTTAGCCGCAGCGCTCGTTTTCGGCGTTTCCGAGTAATCCATCGACCGACCCCAGGCTCTTTTTTTCGTTTTCGCCGCTCCGATAGGCGGGCGGCGTCGCGTCAACTCGTCGCAACGCGGCGGGGCGCCGCCGAAATCATCGAGCATGAACGATCGTAGTCCTGAAGACTTTTCCAGAGTCTAAACGGCAGTCGGAGCCTTCAGAAGGAATTTCCTTAACAAGAACTGGGATATTCAGATTTATTAATACTTAATGAAATAGCCCGCCGTTCGCGGCGCTACGCCTAGGGACAAGATTGAGGTTAAAGCCGCCTCGAAGCGGTCATTATCCTTAAGAAATACCTCTCGCCGTTGCCTAAGGGTGGCGACGCCGCAACACTGTGTCACAAATCGCGGACAAAGTGTTCGCCGAAAGGCCTCGCGCTTGACAGGCCGCGTGAATGCGCCCGAACCTGTAGCCAAGGCTCAGGCCGCCGCTACCTGAGCCACATTACAAAGCGGCGACAATCAAGGCGGGTGCTCGACCCATTAGAAGGTCGCACATCGCCCGGGAGGGAATGACGATGAGTGAAACTTCGCGGTTGCGGAGCAGGCTTCTCTATGGCGTGGCGGCGGCGACAGTTGTCCTCATCGCGCCACTGGCCGCACAGGCCCAAACCACCACAAAAACAGACGGGACCACCGCACAGTCCGCCTCCGGCATCGCCGAGGTGGTCGTGACGGCGGAAAAGCGCTCCGTGAACCTTCAGAGCGTGCCTTTGGCCGTGACGGCGTTCACCTCGAAGGAACGCGCCCTGGAAGGCATCAACTCGGTTCAGGACCTGACCAACTTCACGCCGGGTCTGGTTTACTCAAGCCAGCTTGACCGCCCGGCTGTGCGTGGCCTTGCGCGCACCACCAACCAGTATTCCGCCGACTCTTCCATCGGCGTTTACGACAATGACCTCTTCACCAACTCGACCTTCCTCGTCGGCCGCGACGACATGATCGTCGACCAGGTGGAAGTCCTGCTTGGACCGCAGAACACCCTTTATGGACGCGGCGCCATCGGCGGCATCATCAACACCCAGTCCAAGCGGCCGTCGGACGTGTTTGGCGGCGAAATCCGCGACGACTTCGGCAACTACGGCTACAACAAGCCCGAAGCCACCATCACCGGTCCGGTGCCGTTCATCCCGCATCTGACGTTCCGGTTCAGCGGCTATTACGACTCTCAGGATCAGGGCTACTTCAAGAACCTGACGGGCAAAGATGTGGGCGGCGTCCACCACGATCCGTACGAAGAGCTGCAGCTCGAATACAAGACGGAGAAGGACGACATCTGGCTTGAGGCCTATAATCTCAACTTCTTCGGCGATCGCGGCGGACCCGGCGGCTCCATCGGCGCCCCGACGCTTGGGCCGTACGACACAGCGCTTTTCGACGTCGAACAGACCCTGACGCCCAACCCAAACGCCGCCTATGGGGCGAGCGCCATTCCTGGGACGGTGGTCTCAAAAGGTCCGACCAGCAATCCGTCGACCAAAACCAATCGGACCGTCGCCTCCTACGTCAATGAAGTGATCAATGTTGACGACGCCTACGACGTCAACTTCCACTGGACGCACCATTTTGACGGGTTCGACGTCAAATATGTGGGCGGCTATAGCCAGTATCACTACCAGCTCACTGGACCCAACGCGTTCAACGGCACGAACTCCAGCGTTCAGTCGTTCCAAACGCCGGTTGCGCCCCTCTCGGTGGTTCCGGCGGCGGCGGGCAACATCTGCGGCGCCATCAACGCCGAGGGCGGGACGTGCGCGCCGGCGACCATCGGCGGCGGCGATTACCTCTACTTCAATACCCATACGGACTGGACGAGCCACGAGGTCGACTTCACATCGACAACGCAAGGCAAGGTCTCTTGGATCGGCGGCTTGTATTTCTTCAGCGAGCGGGACAACAATCCCAACGGCTGGGGTGTGAACAACCAGCCGCAGCTCCTGAGCCAGACTTGGAACGTCATCCCGGTCAGTGGTGCGGCGGGATATATTCCGACCCTGGCTACGGGCGGCACTCCAGCCCTCGCGCCCATCGCCTCCTACAACGGGGCGCCCAACGGGTGCACCCTCTGTCTTGACTATCAGGACTTCATCGACACGGCGGCGGTCTTCGGCCAAGCTTCTTACAAGATAACGGAGACGCTGAAGTTTACCGCGGGCGTGCGCTACAGCGCCGATCACAAGGACGCCCAGGAAGAAGCGCGCTATATCGACTTCGACTCGGTGCTGCCGGCCTCGATCCTCGGCCAGTTCACGCCTGGGGTTGATCTCACCCCGCTTCTCGCGTCGCAAAGCCCTGGCATCGGCGTCGCCAGTCCGGTGACCTTCCCGCAAACCGGCAAGTACGCAGGCTACGCCGTGCGCAAACTCTCGCACGACACGAGCGCCTTTACGGGCACTGCGGCGCTTGAATGGACCCCAGACAAGGACACCCTCGCCTACGCGCGATACAACCGGGGTTACAAGCCGTTCGCCTTTAACGCCGGGTTTATCGATCCGGATCCAACGACGAAAAACGAGTATGTCAACGACTATGAATTAGGACTGAAGGAGTCGGTCGGACGCCATGTTCAGGTCAACATCGACGCCTTTTACTACGACTATTCCAACGATCAGGTTCCACTCACCATACCGTCAATCACAGGCGCTGGCGTTCTCAACCAGACGGTCATCATAAACATCCCGAAGGCGGTATCGGACGGCGTGGAAATAACGGGGGTCTGGGAGCCGGTGTCGCACCTCGTCCTCAGCCTCACTTACGGTCTCGACCACACTGAGGTCACGAGCGGGTGCGCGCCGTTCTCTACGCCTGTGCTGACGGCGCCGTCCGGTTGCTTCATCAACGCTCAGGATCCACTGGCCATCGGCCCTGGAGCCAAGCCAGCCGGTCCGTCAGTGAACGGCGATGAGTACCAGAGCATCAAGGGCGCGCCGCTCCTCCAGGCGCCGGAGAATAAGATTGCTTTGAACGCGAACTACACCCTGTTCTTTGATCCGGGCAATCTGACCCTCTCGGGGTCATACATCTGGCGTGACGACTCTTTCGCCACCCCGTTCCCGACGCGGACCTATGGCTACGCGCCGTCCTGGAGCCAGGTGGATTTACGAGCGACCTGGTCCGGCGATCACGATCGGTATGAAGTCGTGGCCTATGTGAAGAACCTCTTCAACACCATCGGGTACGACGCAGCCTATCCCGGCTATGGCAACGCCATGGAACAGGGCACTGGAGCCTACGGCTTCAACGAGATCCTAGACGAGACGCCCCCGCGTCTCTACGGAGCAGAAATCCACTACAAGTTCTAAAGAACCTCTGAGCGCTCAACCGGGTGCGTCGGCTTGGCCGGCGCACCCTTTTTTTATGCGGATTTCAGGACCTGCCGCCGCGACGCCTTACTTCAGGATCGCTTCGATTGAGAGCCTGACCAGGGCCGAAAGGGCCGAACGGTCGATGTCGGGATTGATGGTCGTCCGCAACGCAATCCCCTGAAAAATCAGCTGGAACATCTCAACCCGGGCGTCGAGATCGTCAGAATCGAGACCGTGGTGGACCGCCGCGCCGATAAGCTCGCGCAGCTGGCTTGAGATTTCCGCATCCGCTGAGCGCACCCATTCGCGAATGACAGGATTTCTCGCCGCCTCGGCCCTGATTTCAATCATCAGCGCGGCCTTATCGGGATCGGAGGCGGTCATGACCCCCTCCTGCGCTCGCTCGGTGAGGGCGCGGCGAAGGTCCGGATCGTCCCGGGGCAGGGCTGCGATTTTCGCCCGGACCTCCTCCACGTCCGCCTTCACGATGGCGGCGATGATGGCCTCCTTGCCGGTGAAGTAGCGGTAGATATGTCCGACGCTCATGCCGGCTTCGGCGGAGATCTGGACCATGCTTGTGGCGTGGAAACCGTGCCGTCGAAAGCACAGCGCCGCCGCCTCCAAGACCTGGCGTCGCCGCGCTTGCGCCCGCGGCGTGTCTCGCCCCTCCTCGCACACGAGCGGCGAGGCCTCTGCGCCCGCGGCGTCCTGGCAGACCCCGCCCCTTATCCTTTCATGGGCGCTCCCGTCATGTCTGAGACCATCGATATCCACAGCCAACTCCTGCAACATCCCTCGGACCCTGCCTTGACCATACCAGCCTAGGCGCCTATCTGCGAGGCCATAGACTGAACGTTCATTCTCTTTTTTCGTTCGTAGGCGGATCTATGATTTCTGACAGGCTTGGTGGCCGGGCGCTTTTCGCGCTTACCTGTGCGGCCGCCCTTACCGGGTGCGCACCAGGGGGGCCGCGGCGCCCGCCCATGGGCCCGCCTGAAGTGGGCGTCGTGGTCATAAAAACCCAGCCGGTGACCCTTTCCACCGTCCTTCCGGGGCGGACTGATCCGTACACCGTTTCCGATGTAAGGCCCCAGGTGAACGGCGTGATCCTCGCCCGCCTGTTCGTGGAAGGGGCGAATGTGCGTGCGGGCCAGCCCCTCTACCAGATCGACCCGGCGCCGTATCGCGCAAGCTACGAGCAGGCGGAGGCTCAGTTGGCGTCGGCCCAGGCGAGCCTCGCCACATCGAAGGTGAAGGCCGAGCGGTATAAGGACCTTGTGGCGGTGAACGGCGTCTCGCGTCAGGATTACGATGACGCCAACGCGAGCGGATTGCAGGCCGCCGCGAGCGTGGCGCAGGCCAAGGCTGCGCTCCTCGCCGCCAAGATCAATCTCGACTACACCCGGATCGTCGCGCCGATTTCTGGACGCATAGGGCGCTCTGTCTACACCAAGGGAGCCCTCGTCACGGCGGGCCAGACCGCTGCACTGACGACCATTCAGACCCTTGATCCCATTTATGTCGACATCAACCAGTCGGCGACGGAGCTTTTGCAGTTGAGGCGCAGATTAGCCGACGGAGGGATGACATCGGCCGGATCGGGGGCCGCCGAAGTCAGCCTCACCCTGGACGACGGAAGTTCCTACCCGCTGACAGGAAAGCTTGAGTTCACCGACGTCACCGTCGACCAGACGACCGGAGCCGTCACCCTTCGCGCCCTCTTCCCTAACCCCAAAGGGGTGCTGTTGCCGGGCATGTATGTGCGGGCGGCGGTGAAGCAAGGATCTTTGCCCGCCGCCATCCTCGCGCCGCAGCAAGGGGTGACGCGCGACCAAACGGGCGCGCCGATCGCGACGGTGGTCGATGAGAAAGGCCTCGCCCAAGTGCGGCGATTGAAGACCGTGGGAACCTACGGGGATCAGTGGATTATCGCCGACGGGCTTAAGCCGGGCGATCGGATGATTGTGGAGGGCCTGCAGAAGGTGAAACCCGGACAGCCGGTCCGCCCGACCCTGATCACCTTGTCCCATGTTCCCGCGACGGCGCCGTAACGTCCATGCTGTCCCGCTTTTTCATTGATCGGCCGATCTTCGCCTGGGTCGTGGCCATGGTGGTCATGCTCGCTGGCGTCATCGCGATCTTGACCCTGCCCATAGCGCAATATCCCTCCATCGCCCCGCCGGCGGTCTCGGTGACGGCCACCTATCCTGGAGCCGACGCCCAGACCCTTGAAAGCTCAGTGACCCGCGTGATCGAGCAGCAGCTCAAAGGGCTCGACAACCTTCTTTATTTCTCGTCGACCAGCCAATCCAATGGGCAAATGGTCATCACGGCGACCTTCCGTGCGGGCACCAATCCGGACATTGATCAGGTTCAGGTGCAGAACAAGGTGCAGCAGGCGACGCCGCTGCTCCCAACGGAGGTCCAGACCCAAGGCATCGTCGTCGCAAAGACCCAGCAGAGCTTCCTTCTGGTGATCGCGGTCTATGACGACACAGGTAAGAACAGTCTCATCGACATCGCCGATTTTGTGAACAGCAAACTCCAGGATCCCATCTCCCGCGTAAACGGGGTCGGCGACATCCAGGTGTTCGGCAGCCAGTACGCCATGCGAATTTGGCTCGATCCCTTCAAGCTCAACAAATACGCTCTGACCGTCGGCGACGTTCGCAACGCCGTGACGGCGCAGAACGTCCAGGTTTCCGCCGGCCAGATCGGCGCGAACCCCTCCGTGCCCGGTCAACAGCTCAACGCCACAGTGACGGTTCAGTCCCGCCTTCACACAGCTGAGGAGTTCCGCGACATCATCCTGCGCACCGCCCAGGACGGCGCCCTCGTGCGGCTGAGGGACGTGGCGCGGGTGGAGCTTGGCGCTGAATCCTACGACGTCGTCTCTCATTTCGACCGTCACCCCTCGGCGGGCATGGCCGTGAAGCTGGCGCCCGGCGCCAACGCCCTGAACACGGTGGCGGCGGTGAAGCAACGCATCGCAGAGCTCGAACCCAGCTTTCCCCAAGGCATGAAGGCTGCGTTCCCGGTGGATAACACCACCTTCGTCAAGCTCTCCATCCATGACGTGATCCAGACCCTTCTGGAGGCGATCCTCCTGGTGGTCGCGGTCATGTTCGTGTTCCTGCAGAGCTGGCGGGCCACCCTCATTCCCGCCATCGCCGTCCCCGTGGTGCTTTTGGGATCCTTCGGCGTCCTGGCCGTCGCCGGCTACTCCATCAACACCCTCACCCTCTTCGCCCTCGTCCTCGCCATCGGGCTTCTCGTGGACGACGCCATCGTGGTTGTGGAAAACGTGGAGCGCATCATGTCCGAGGAGGGATTGTCTCCCCGAGACGCCACCATCAAGTCCATGGAGGAGATCACCGGGGCCCTGGTCGGCATCGCCCTCGTTCTTTCGGCGGTCTTCCTGCCCATGGCCTTCTTCGGAGGCTCGACGGGGGTCATTTACCGCCAGTTCTCCATCACCATCGTCTCCGCCATGGTGCTGTCGGTGATCGTCGCCCTCGTCTTGACGCCGGCCCTCTGCGCGACCTTGCTAAAGCCGTCGGCGCAGCCCGCGGCCGTCCGCCATAGCGCCGCTACCCGGTTCTTCGTGGCCTTCAATCGTCGGTTTGACGCCCTGATCCACAGGTATTTGACGGCCCTGGGCGCCCTCATGAGCCGCATACCCGCAATGCTCCTGTTCTATGCGGGGCTGTGCGTGATCCTGGGCCTCCTCTTTATCCGCCTGCCAACGGGTTTTCTTCCGGACGAGGATCAAGGCTCCATGCTGATCCAGTTCTCCCTTCCGGCAGGGGCGGTTCAGTCGCGCACGGCCGAGGTGGTGAAGGCCATCGAGCATCACCTGTTCGACGACGAAAAGAAGAACGTCAAAGACGCTTTCGTCGTCTCAGGATTCAACTTCGGGGGGGCCGGTCAAAACCTCGGTTTGGCCTTCTCCGCCTTGCGAGACTGGAAGGACCGGAAGGGCGTGCAGAACCACGCGCCCGCCATCGCCCAGCGCGCCATGGCCGCCTTCTCGAAAATCCGCGACGCCCAGGTGTTCGCCTTCATCCCACCCGCGGTCCAGGAACTGGGGAACGCCAACGGTTTCGATTTCGAACTTGAGGACGTAGGCGGGGTCGGCCACACGGCTCTGATCAATGCGCGCAACCAGCTTTTGGGCATGGCCGCGCAGGATCCTAAGCTGTTCGGCGTTCGGCCAAACGGACAGGAGGATACGCCGCAACTCCATGTCGCGGTCGACCTCGCCCGGGCCGGAGCCCTCGGCCTCTCGGCGGACGACATCAATGACACCCTGTCGACGGCTTGGGGCAGCGCGTACATCAACCAGTTCGTGGACCGAGGACGGGTGAAACGCGTCTTCATGCAGGCCGACGCGCCGTACAGAATGACGCCGGACGACCTCAACCGCTGGTACGTCCGCTCGGCGTCCGGCTCCATGACGCCGTTCTCCGCATTCGCCTCAACGTCCTGGACCTACGGTCCGAGCCGCCTCGAGAGCTTCAACGGAAACCCGTCCGTCGAGATCCAGGGGCAATCGGCGCCCGGATACAGCTCCGGCGCCGCCATGGAGGAGATGGAGACCCTCGCCGGGCGCCTCCCGCCTGGGATCGGTTATGAATGGACGGGTCTGTCCTACCAGGAACGCCTTTCGGGCGCGCAGGCGCCGACCCTTTACGCCCTGTCCCTTCTGGTCGTCTTCCTCTGCCTGGCCGCCCTCTACGAGAGCTGGACCATTCCGGTGTCGGTAATGCTGGTCATTCCCTTGGGCGTTGTCGGCGCCGTGATCGCCGCGACCCTTCGCGGCCTCTATAACGACATCTACTTCCAGGTCGGTCTTCTGACGACCATCGGGCTTTCGGCCAAAAACGCCATTCTCATCGTGGAGTTCGCCGTCGCCGCAGAAAAGAACGGGCTCTCCCCCGTCGACGCCGCCATGGCCGCCGCGCGTCTGCGTTTGAGGCCGATCCTGATGACGTCGCTCGCCTTTATCGCCGGGGTCTTTCCCTTGGCCATCGCCTCCGGCGCTGGAGCCGGCAGTCAGAACGATATCGGCACCGGCGTCATAGGCGGCATGCTGACGGCCACCGTGCTGGCGATCTTCTTCGTCCCCGTCTTCTTCATCATCGTCCGCGCGCTCTTTGCTTCGCGGCGGCGAACGCCCCCTGCGCCCACGTCCAAGGCGCCCGCGACCACGGCGGTATGACCATGAGGTTAAAAACCCGCGTCCTCAGCTTGGCCCTTCTCATCCTTCCCGGTCTTGCCGGCTGCGCGACCCTTGAGCCCGCCTACGAGCGTCCGGCGCCGCCTATCCCCGCCGCCTTCCCCCAAACCTCGCCTCACAGCCCCGGGCAAACGCCAGGCCAGCCGAGCGGTGCGGCCAGCGTCGAGTGGACCAAGTTCATCCTTGATCCGAAGCTGCGCAGCGTCGTCTCCATCGCCCTGAAGGAGAACCGAGACCTCCGGGTCGCCGTCTTGAACATCGCCGCCGCGCGGGCCCAGTACCGCGTGCAAAGGGCCAATCTTGCGCCGCAGATATCGGCCAGCGGCGGGGCCGACTACGCGCGCGAGTCGGCCGCCAGTTTTGGCCTAACGACCCCCGGCGAACCCAGCGCCTACAATCTGAACGTCTACAGCGCTAGCGTGGGAGCCACGAACTATGAGCTTGATCTGTTTGGCAAAATAAGAAGCCTGACGAAGGCGTCGTTCGAGCAGTACTTGGCCACGGAGGAGGCGCGCCGGTCCACCCAGATCACGCTTATCTCCGAGGTGGCCACGGACTATCTGACCCTTGCGGCGGACAAGGCGATCCTTAACGCCGCCCAGGAGACCTTAACGAGCAGTCAGGCGAGCCTGACCCTCGCGCAGCGGCGCTTCGACCGGGGCGTCGCGTCCGCCTTGGACGTCCGCCAGGCCGAAGGGGCGGTCGACCAGGCTCAAAGCGACGTCGCGGCCGACAAGGCCACCGTCGACCAGGACCGCAACGCCCTCGCCTTGGTGATGGGCGCGCCCCTCAGCCCTGATCTTGAGCCCGACGCCCTCGACGGCGGGGTTCGACTGATGCAGGACTTGCCCGCGGACCTACCCTCGGACGTCCTCCTCTCAAGGCCTGATGTCCTGGAGGCCGAACATCAGCTGAAGGCCGCCAACGCCCAGATTGGCGCAGCGCGCGCGGCCTTTTTTCCGAGCATCTCCCTTACGGGATCAGGCGGCGGCGTCAGCACCGACCTTGGGACCCTTTTCAAGGGCGCCTCGGGGGTCTGGAGCTTCACGCCCCAGATCACCGTGCCCCTCTTCGCCGGAGGCGCGAACCGGGCGAACCTTGACTTGGCCAAGACGGATCGGGCCATCAGTGTGGCTCAGTATGAAAAGGCCATTCAGACGGCGTTTCGCGAGGTGGCGGACGCTTTGGCCAGACGCGCCACCATCGAGGCCCAGGTGAAGGCGCAGGAGGCTGGCGTGGAGGCGGCAGATGACGCGCTGCGTCTCTCCCAGGCGCGCTACGGCCGGGGAAGCGACACCTATCTCAACGTCCTTGTGGCCCAGCGCACCCTCTACGCCGCCGAACAGACCCTGGTCGCCGCGCGCTTAATTCGGTCCCAAAACCTTATAGATCTCTATAAAGCTCTGGGCGGGGGTGCTCCGCCGCCGGCGTCGACGCGCTAAGACCGACCGTCTGCGACAGGCGCGCCGCCGTTCGCAGGATCAAGTGAAAAGCCACGGCTTAGCTTGCGGTCACGGCGAAGCCAGAATCTTCGCGTTTAGTGCGTTTGGGGCCGCGCGACCGGGTGACGGGGCGAGGGCGAAGCACGAGCAATCTTTTCCGGAGCGCCGTCTGTGATCTCTTGGCTAGCCGCGGCATCCATCGCCACAGGCCTTCCTGACATCTCCCACCTCATCGACGCGCCGCGTCCGGCCTCGATCACCTATCTCGATGCGTCCGGATCGGTCCTTGGCGTTCGAGGCGGCCAGATCGCTCCCCCTGTGGACATCAACCGACTGCCCGCCTACGTCCCAGGGGCCTTCGTCGCCATTGAGGACAGACGTTTCTATGAACATTCAGGGTTCGACGCCATCGGCATCGCCCGGGCCCTGGCGGCGGACCTGTCCCATGGCCGCATCGTGGAGGGCGCCTCGACCATCACCCAACAACTCGCCCGAAACCTTTTTCTGACGCCTGATCAGACCGTTGAGCGCAAGGCGCAGGAAGTGGTCCTGGCCGTCATGATCGAGCAGAAATACACAAAGCGGCAAATCCTGTCTCTTTACCTCAGCCGCGTCTATTTCGGCGGCGGCGCCTACGGTCTCGAGGCGGCGGCGCGCCGATTTTACGACAAGCCCGCCTCGCGCCTGACCGTCGCCGAAGCCGCGGTTCTGGCCGGGGTTTTGAAGTCTCCCACCAATTACAATCCCGAAGACCAGCCTGAGCACGCCGCCGCCCGCGCGAAGCTCGTCCTTCAGGCCATGGAGGAAACCGGCGTCATAACGCCCGCGCAGGCGCGACAGGCCATGCTCCATCCCGCGGTCGTCCGCCGAGCCTCGGCGACAACGGCGGCGCAGTATTTTGTGGATTGGGTCGATGCGGAGACCCGCCACATTGTCGGTCCGCCCAAGCAGGACATGACGGTGGAGACGACCCTCTCCCTTCCCCTCGAGCGCCTGGCCGCGAGCGCCGTGGACGCCGGCGTCGCCAGCGAGCGCACACGGGGCGTCCAGCAGGCCGCCCTCATCTCCCTGGACGGCCAGGGCCGCATCCTCGCCTTCGTCGGCGGGACCAATTACGAGCAGAGCCAATTTGACCGGGCCGTATCCGCCCGCCGCCAGGCGGGGTCGGCGTGGAAGCCCTTTGTCTACCTGACCGCCTTGGAGGCGGGGCGGACACCCGCCACCTTGGTGGTGGACGAGCCCGTCACCATAGGGACCTGGTCGCCTCGAAACTACGAGAACGGCTATCTCGGCGACATCACCTTGCAAACCGCCCTGGCGCAATCCGTCAACACGGTGGCGGCGCGCCTCGCTGACGAAGTGGGCCGCGAGAACGTGGTTAAGGTCGCCCACCGCCTGGGGATCGAAGCAAACATCAATACCGACCCCGCCATGGCCCTAGGCACGACCCTCGTCACGCCGCTTGAGATGGCGAGGGCCTACACGCCCTTCTCCAACGGCGGCGCCAAGGCCGAGGCCTACGGCATTGTGCGCATCCGCGCTGGCGGCCGCATCCTCTATCAGCACCGCGACGAGCCCAGGCGTCAGGTGGTGGACAATCCGCCCCTCGGGGAAATGGATCAAATGCTGCGGGACGTCGTGGCCGAGGGGACGGGCCGGAGAGCGGCCATCCCAGGGTACGACATCGCTGGAAAGACTGGAACCACGTCCGACTATAAAGACGCCTGGTTCTGCGGCTTCTCAGGCGGGTTCACCACCGTGGTGTGGATGGGGCGCGACGACGATCAGCCCATGCGGGGAATAACGGGCGGCACAGGCCCCGCCGTCCTCTGGCGGGCCTATATGGCCGCAGCCCTGCCTGTGGTCCGGCCAAGCGCCATTCCGCCTGGTCCGCCCCCGGCGCAAGACCCGGCTTTGACGACCGCGACCTCACCCGCCACGATCTCCCCCGCCCCAGGCGCCCCCCCGCCTTTAGGCGGCCAAACGCAGGGGACGCCTGCGCCGGGATCAGATCCGGTGAACGAGCTTCTCGCACGGCCAAGACCTCCCGGCGCGCCCGCCCCAACATAGGCGCGAGGCGAGACGGCGGGCGCGCGATCGCCGGCGAGGTCTGGCGTCTCGCGAGAATTGTCGTAGGTTAAGGCTGATAACCTATCAGGATCAGCCATGACACCAGAGCATTTCGACGTGCTGATCGTTGGCGCCGGGCTTTCGGGCGTCGGCGCGGCCTGCCATCTGCGCCAGGCGAGCCCGACAAAAAGCTTCGCCATCCTGGAGGGCCGCGCGGCCATGGGCGGCACCTGGGATCTGTTCCGCTATCCGGGCGTGCGCTCCGACTCGGACATGTACACCCTGGGTTACGCCTTCAAACCCTGGCGCGAGGCCAAGGCCATCGCCGATGGACCGTCCATTCTCAACTACGTTTGTGAAACCGCTCGGGACCATGGCGTCGATGGGGCTATTCGCTTCAATCATAAGGTGACCCGGGCGGAATGGTCGACGCCGGAGGGGCGCTGGACCCTTGAGGCGGAAGTGGGCCCGCAAAAGGCCAAGGTCAGGTTCACCTGCGCGTTTCTGCTAATGTGCTGCGGCTACTACAGCTACGCTGGCGGTTATTCTCCTGATTTCCCCGGCGCGGAGACGTTTAAGGGACGGATCGTCCACCCCCAAGCCTGGCCTAGCGACCTCGACTACGCCGGCAAGCGCGTGGTGGTGATCGGGTCCGGCGCGACGGCGGTTACCATCGTCCCGGAAATGGCCAAGACGGCCGCCTCCGTTACCATGCTGCAGCGCTCGCCTACCTATGTCGTCTCGCGCCCGGCCGAGGACGCCTTCGCCAACGCCCTTCGGCGGCGGTTGCCGGCCAAGCTTGCCTACGGCATTATCCGATGGCGGAACGTGCTGCTTGGCATGTTCTTCTACCGCATGGCCCGGCGGAAGCCCGAGAAGGTCAAGGCCCAAATCATTGACATGGTCCGCCAGGAGCTGGGACCGGACTATGATGTGGAAACCCATTTCACCCCGCGCTACAATCCCTGGGATCAGAGGCTCTGCCTTGTTCCAGATTCCGATCTCTTCTGCGCCATCAAGAGCGGCGCGGCCCAGGTCGTCACCGACCACATTGAGCGCTTCACCCCAGGCGGGATCGCCCTGAAATCCGGACAGACCCTCGACGCCGACGTCATCGTCACCGCCACGGGCTTGAAGCTCGAGCTTTTGAGCGGCCTCAAGGTGGTGGTGGACGGAGAACCGGCGGAGCTGTCCAAGAGCTTGAGCTATAAGGGGATGATGTACAGCGACGTGCCCAACCTGGCCTCGGTGTTCGGGTACACCAACGCGTCATGGACCCTGAAGGCGGACCTGACGGCTGAATTCGTCTGTAGACTGATTAATTATATGGATAGACGCGGTTTTGCCTGCGCGACGCCTCGCCGCCGGGAGACCGTAGAGGAAGCCCCCTGGCTGGACTTCAGCTCAGGCTATGTGGTCAGGGCCCTCGGCGAGTTCCCCAAACAGGGCGTTAAACATCCCTGGAAGGTCTACCAGAATTATCTCCTGGATCTTTTCGCCCTACGGTATGGCCGTCTGGACGACGGGGTGCTCGAGTTCTCCCCACCATCCATGGCGTCGCAGACCCCTCGCGAGCCGCAGCGCCTCGCTGCGGCGTGATCACCGCTCCAGGCGCATGGAGACGATCTTTACCGGACGATCAAGAATCTGACCCTGCATCACCGGGTTCCTCGCATGTCCGTTGGTCGGCTCGGCCAGGATTGATTTGATCACGTCCATGCCCTGGACCACGCGGCCGAAGGCGGCGAAGCCCGGGTCCGCTCCCCCAGGCGTCAAATCGCCGTCGAGGGACGCGGCCGGACCGACACAGATGAAAAAATCGGCCGTGGCGGTTCCCGGCGCCCCCCGGGCCATGGAGATGGTTCCATCCACGTGCCTAAGTCCGGTGACGAGGGGACCCTCGTGGGCCACAGGGGGATAGAGCTTGGCGGGATCGTTCTGCAATCCCCCTTGGATCAGGCCCGTGCCCGGAGCCCCTGGCGTCCTTAAGGCCCGGTAGAAGCTCGCACCGTCGAACCTGCGGCTTTTTACGTAGCGCAGGAAGTTGGCGACGGTGAGGGGCGCCTTGTCGGGATAGAGCTCGAGGGTGAATGAGCCCTCCGAGGTGACCACATCCACTCTAGGGCCTGCAGGGGCGCTCAACTCTGGCGCGGCGGGGGCCGTTGGGGTCGGGGCCGCGACGACTTCGGGCTGACCGGAGGCTTGGGTGGAAGCGAAGGCGGAGCCCTGGGTCCCGAGGAGGGCTGCGGCGAGGGCGAGGACGCTGCGGCGTGAAACGGCGCTCTTGGTCAAGGCTGGCTGGTCCTTAGGAAATGACATGTTCGACGCGCCGGTTCTACACCATGATGCGCCACGGGCGTTTCAGCCTTTGGCAACCCCCCCAGATTTGGGGTTTACGGGCGGTTCAAATTCGGCGCTCCTTCAGCCGTCGCGGAGCTCACGCGGCGCACGCTGTGGGATGGGGGCTGGAATGATCAGACTTAAGTATGCCTTAGGCGGAGCCATGTCCGCCCTCGCCGTCGTCGCGTCTACGCCTAGTGCGCACGCGCAAGCGACGACCCTGTTCGTCAAATGCGGTCATCTCCTGACGTCCGCCTCGGAGCCCCTAACGGGTCCGTCAGATCTTGTCATCACCGACGGCGTCATCACCGCCGTCGGCCACGCCCTGACGCCGCCTGCCGGCGCGAAAGTTCTCGATCTTTCGAAATACACGGTCACGCCCGGGTTCATTGATTCGCATATTCACCTCTGGACAGGGCCACAATCCGGGCCGGAACCGTCCTACGCCCTCCAGGCGCTTCGGGCGCAGAAGGCCATGGAGTACGCCATCAAATCCGGCGTCGTGGGCGTCAGGGTCCTCGGGTCGGACGGTTTCATCGACGTCGCCCTGCGCGACGCGGTGAACGAGGGCCTCATCGTCGGGCCGCACATCCTGCCGGCCGCGCACGCCATCTCCATTCCCGGCGGGCACACCGACCATTTCACCTACCCCGCCACCACGGACCTCGGGGACGCCTATTCTCCGCTTCAGGGCTTCATCAACTCCCCGGCCGACGCGGAAAAGGCGGTCCACCTGCAAATCAAATACGGCGCTCAAGTCATCAAAATGATGGCGTCCGGCGGCGTTGGGTCTCCCCTCGACTCGCCCGAGGCCGAGCAGATCTCCCCGGAGGAGATGAAGGTCATCATCGAGGAAGCCCACATGGACCACCTCAAGGTCGCGGCCCACGATGAAAATCTCCAGACCATCCTCGACGCCCTGCATGCGGGGGTCGATTCCCTCGAACACGCATCCGAGCTGAACGCCGAGGCCATTGAGTACATGAAGGCGCACGGCGTCTGGTGGGACCCAACCGTGTTCGTCGTCGACAATATCGTCCAGGGTGGAGACAAGGGTCCGTCCTACCGGATCCGTAAGGGTAAGATCCTGGCGATCAAACATTTCGCGAGTTTCAAACTTGGCCTGAAGAGCGGCCTCGCGCCCCTCATGCTCGCGGGCTCCGATGTGCCCTACGAGCCCGGCGGCGGGACGGTGCTGGATGAGATGATCACCATGGTGAAATACGGCGCCACGCCTCAGGAGGCGTTGACGGCGGCTACAAAAAACGGAGCCGCCGTGACGGGATGGACCAATCTCGGCGCAATTGAAGTCGGCAAGGAAGCCGACCTGGTGGCCCTCGAGGGGGACCCGACCAGCGACATTTCCGTCGTCAAGAAGACCAGAGCTGTCGTGTTTCAGGGGAAAATCGTCGTCGCGCCTCCCTCGCCGTAAAGCCCGGCTTATGCGAGGCTTCGCCGAAGCCGGCGCCGCCGAGGGGAAATTTCATGTCCGAAGACGGCGCCTTAAGGACCCTGACCTTCCGGTGCCCAAAGGAGCTGGAGGGCGTTCTGCCAAAACCGCAGCCCGCTGTGGGGGCGCTTCCGGACTGGTTAAAGACCATGCCTGGCGAGGCCTTCAATCCATGGATCGGCGAGACCGAAGACACGGTCAAACGCTGTCCCCCCTTCGTCGACGCCATGACCCTGGGCTTCGTCATCCCCCTCCTATGCGACGTGAAGGTCGAGAAGGGCGAGTTCACCTGGGACGCTAAGCTTCCCGCCACGCTTTCAGACAGCTACCCGCGTTCGCCCATGGGCTTTCATCATCCCAGCCAGGCTGCAGGAACCCCCCTCTTCGATCCCGACGGTCTGGTGCTCAAATTTCACAATCTTTGGACCATCCAAGCGCCTTCGGGCTACTCCCTTCTCTTCACCCATCCCGCCAATCGCCTAGACCTTCCCTTTCGTACGCTTACCGGCCTTGTGGACTGCGACCTGTTTCACGACGCCTTCATCAACTTCCCCGCCATTTGGCACGACCACAGCTTCGCCGGCGTTCTCGAGCGGGGCACGCCCATCGCCCAATGCGTGCCGATAAGGCGTGAGGTCTGGTCGGAAACGACAGGGCCGTTTTCCCCTGAAGATGCGGCCCGCGCCGATAGCCTCGTTGGGACCATCCGCCGCGAGAAAAGCGTTTACCGCCGAAATTTCCGATCCACGCGCTCTGTCCGCGCCCCTAGGCGCCCATAAATCTCAGGGCCTGACTGACGCGTGCAAAAAGGCGTCCGCGGGAGGGTGAGGAAAGCGCGAGGAGCGCTGGGCCGATCATGCGCTTCTCAGCCTGAGCCGCAGAGCGCAAAATCGCTTCGCCCTCCGCGCGCGCGCCGGTCTCCAAGAGACATTTCCCAAGACCGAGCGCACCTGCCGCGTCGTCAGGTCGAAGCGCCAGGCTGCGCCGGAAGTAGAGGGCCGCCTCGGCGTACTCTCCGTCCAACGCCAGGGCCTTAGCCATGGCTGACAGCGCGCTGTGGGCGTCCGGCGAACGCGCGAGAATGGCTCTGAAGAGGGTTTTGGCCTTGTCGCGCGCATTGGCCTTCAGATAGAGGTAGCCCAGTGAGAGACGCAGGGCGTCGCTCTCAGGGGCGAGACCAAGCCCGCGTTCAAGGACCGCCGCCGCCGCCCCATAAGAGCCTTGCGCGCTCAGGCGCTCGCCGAGTTCAATAAAGGCCAAAGGAAAGACGGGCCGGCGCGTGATGGCCCGCCTAAGCTGGGTCACGGCTGCATCGGTGCGTCCGTCTGCCGTCAAGGCCATGGCGAGCAGCGTTTCAGCGCCCGGGTCCTTCGTCCTTAGGGTGACGTCCTGGAGGATGGCGATGGCGTCGCGCGGCCGGTTCTGAAGCAATAAGGCTTCGCCGAGGATTTGCGCGGCGACGACATGCGAGGGCTCCGCCTTCAGAACTTCGGCGGCGAGCTCTTCAGCCGCCGAGGCGCGCCGCTCCTGGAGGGCGATGATCGCCGCTCTTAGGCTATGAGCGGCGGCGTCCGCATTCAGAAGGGGCGATGGCGGAGGCGAGGACATCAGACCCTATCACCACCCATGACGACGGTCTTCGCAAGTCGCTTCATGGCCTTTAGCGGAAGACGGGTCCATGGCGCCTAAGGGGAAAGCCTGTGCGGACACCCCCGCTGGGCACGCCACAACATGGGTCATTATTACCATCACCCCCTGAAGGCCACCCACCGAACCGCTGAATACAAGTTAGGCTGAGTAGCCGCCCAACCCTAGGCGCTTTGCTAATTATTATACCGATCCGCGTCTAAATTACTTGTCTTCCGGCGAGCTCGGCCACACTCTCCAAGACATCGGGTTTTACTCTACAATACCCGAGCGCAGCCGCCTCTATCAGTCGACCACCGTTGCGGCCCGTACGCAGTCTTTACGAGAGTAAGTGTTCGGGCCGGTCCGGACACAGATATCGCCCCTAAAGGGACAGTACATAAATCAAAAAGCACAAGGCCGATTTCGGCTGTTGATCGCATGATCGTGGAGGCTACATGGCATCTGACCTCAAGCAAACCATCTCTCCCGCGCTCATCAGCCGAGTAAGGGGGATCATCCTAAAGCCGAAGCCCGAGTGGGATATTATCGACGGTGAACCGGCGAGCACGGATCACCTTATTCGCGGCTACCTCCTGCTTCTCGCCGCCATCGGTCCGATTTGCCATGCCCTCGGCTCGCTGATTTTCGGCTATAGCCTCCTTGGGGTCACCTATCGCCCAGGCGTGCTGAGCGTCATCGTCAACGCGGTGCTGTCCTATGCGTTCGCCGTCGGCGGAGCCTACGTGCTGGCCTTCATCATCAACGCCCTGGCGCCCACCTTCGACGGCGAGAAAAATTGGGGTCAGGCCCTGAAGATCGCCGTCTATGCGCCCACGGCCTCCCTGGTCGCCGGCGTGTTCGGCCTTCTCCCACCCCTCATCCCCTTGGCGCTCCTCGCCGGCCTCTACAGCCTCTATGTCCTGTACCTCGGCCTGCCTCAACTCATGAGGGCCCCGCAGGCCAAAGGCCTCGCCTACACCGCCGTGGTGATTATTACGGGGATCGTCATCGGCATCGTCATCGGCCTGGTCCTTACGCCTCTTCGGTTGATGGGGGGATTGGGGATGGGCTCCGCCGCATCCGTGGGCTCCATCTCCAGCTCAGGGCTGGGGGAGGCCCAAGTCCAGCTCGGGGGGGCCGACGCCGCCCTCGGCAAACTCCAGACCGCCTCCAACCAACTCCAGGCGCAAGCGCAGGCCGTTCAGGCTGCGGCCGCCTCCCCGGCAGGGACGGCGGCCGCCGGACCGCCGTCAGGTCTGTCGCAGGACCAGCTGCGATCCCTCTTGCCCGCTTCCATCGGCGCGCTCGCGAAAGGGGACGTGGAAAGCACAAGCGCTGGAGGCGCTGGGATCGGCGCCACCAACGCTCAGGCGACCTACAGCCATGGCGACGCGAAAATCACCCTGGAGATCACCGATATGAGCTCAGCGGCCGGCCTGGGCGCCCTCGCCGCCGCCATCAATGTTAACAGCTCCAAGGAGACGGCCACGGGCTATGAAAAGGTCACCACCGTGAACGGGCGGGTGACGACGGAGGAATATGACCGGTCCGCAAAGCACGGAAAGTACAGCATCCTCGCCAGCGGACGGTTGATGGTTGAGGCGGAGGGCGACAACGTCTCCATGGACGACTTGAAATCCGCCGTTCAGGCCGTGGGCCCGGACCGCCTCGACGCCCTCGCCCGCCACGGTTGAGCCGCTGGCGCGACGGGCGAATGGGACGGACCGCCGGAGCGCTACCGCCGTCGATCCCGGACCCCAAGGGTCCCCTATGCTCAATCCACCCCCCCTCGCACCCGGCCGGAACCCAGTCTATGAGGGTTTTCCAAGAGGGGACGAACAATGAAGCGGCGCGCTGCTGACCTTTGCCTGGGCCTCTTGGTCATGGTCCTCGGCGGCTCGGGCGCCGTGGCGCTGTCGCCCCCGAACGCGAGCCGCTACGATCCTCGCGAGACCTTCGCACCCCTTACCTACCCCCTCCCCGTAAATCGCTACCGATCAGGGAACGGCGCCCCTGGCCCGGAGTACTGGCAGAACCGCGCCGACTACGACATCAGGGCGCGCCTGGACCCCGTCGCCAAAACCATAACGGCCACCGAAGTGGTGGCCTATGCCAACAACAGCCCCGACCGCCTGACCAGCCTTTGGGTCCAACTCGATCAGAACACCTACCGGCGGGACGCGCGCAGCGCCTTCTCCAGCGAATGGCGGCGGAAGGCGTTCACAGACGGCTACACGATTGACGCGGTGGAGATCGACCGGGGTAAAGGGTGGACCAAGTCGTCCTTCATCGTCACGGACACGCGCATGCAGGTGGCCCTGGCGGATCCCCTCAAGGCGGGCGGCAAACTGCGCATGCGGATTGCCTATCGCTATCCGGTCCCGGGGCTCTTCGGCGGGCGGACGGCCTGGGTGGACACCAAGAACGGGCCGATCTTCGACATCGCTCAATGGTACCCCCGCATGGCGGTTTACGACGACGTCCGCGGCTGGGACACCCTACCCTATCTGGCGCAGGAATTTTATCTTGAGTACGGCGACTTCGATTACGCCGTGACGGTCCCCTCCGACATGATGGTCGTGGGAACTGGGACGCTGGTAAACCCTGACGAAGTCCTGACCGGCCCCGAGCAGGCTCGCCTCGCGGCCGCCCGATCAAGCGAAACGACCGTGTTCATCCGCACCGCGCAGGACGTGGCAGCCGCGGCGTCGCGTCCGCCCCCCGCGGGTGAGAAGACCTGGCGTTACCACATGAGCAACACGCGCGATGTAGCCTTCTCCGCGTCCAAGGCCTTCATCTGGGACGCGGCGCGCATAAACCTTCCCGGGGGTGGAACCGCGCTCGCCGAAAGCGTCTACCCGGTGGAGAGCGAAGGCGAGGCCGCCTGGGGTCGCTCGACCGAATACGTGAAGGACACGGTGGAGCGGTTCTCCCAGCATTGGTTTGTCTACCCCTACCCCACCGCCGTGAGCGTGGCCGGCGGCGCATCGGGGATGGAATACCCTGGAATGGCGTTCGACGGGATCGGGGACGCGGGAAAGGCTTTGTTCTGGATCACCGCCCACGAAATCGGCCACACGTGGTTTCCCATGACCGTTGGGTTCGACGAGCGGCGCGACGCATGGATGGATGAGGGCTTCAACACCTTCATCGACACCTTTGAGTCCGACGAGTTCAAAGGCGGCGTGTTCGGCCCCAAGCGAGACAGCGAGTACGCCCCCGGGGGCGGCAACCCGGTGGACGAGATCATCGCCGTGCTCAAGGATCCGGACGCCCCCCCGATTCTCAGTCGCGCAGACACGATCTCCGAGAAATATCGCCACCCCGTCACCTACTTTAAATCCGCCCTTGGGCTTCGGCTTTTACGCGACGTGATCCTGGGACCGGAGCGGTTCGACCCCGCCTTCAGGAAATTCATCTCCGATTGGGCGTTCAAACATCCCAAACCGTCTGACTTCTTCCGCGCCATGGAGAGCGAAACGGGCGAGGATCTATCGTGGTGGTGGCGGGGCTGGTATTTCAACAACTGGGGCCTGGACCTCGCCGTCGTCAATGTCGCCTACGTGGGGGGAAACCCCGCCAGGGGCGCGGACGTCACCGTAGAGGCCCTGGACAAGCTCATCATGCCCAGCGTCCTTGAAATTCGCTACCAAGATGGGAAGACCCGGCGCATCGACCTTCCCGCGGAGACCTTCATTTTACGCTCCAAGAGCATCGTCAACGTGGGCGAAGGCGGCCCCATCGCGTCGGTGGAGATCGATCCGGATCACCGCCTGCCTGACGTCGACCGCTCGAACAACGCCTATGTCGTTTCTCCAAACGCCAAGCTCTAGGATATGGTTTTTCCCTGAAGCTCCGCCTAGCGAGGGCGGCTCCAGACAAAAAAGCCGCCAGTATGTCGCCGCCTGGCCACGCTTTGAGGTTTTGGCGGGACGGGTGGGTTGAGCCTTGGCCGAGACGTTGTAGAGGCCCACGCCCACTTCGCTAAGCTCGGGCTTGCCGCGTGCGAAGGCCTCGATGTCGGCCAAAGGCCAGAGGCGCCTGCGCCCGCCTATGACGCTTGCGACCGGCGCCGCAACCTCTATCCGGGCGGAGGCCCTAGGACGCGAGAAAGGCGTCCAAGGCAGCAGCAAACTTCTCGGGTTGATCGAACATGATGAAGTGGCGGCTGTCGTCGAAACGGACCAAGGTCTTCTTAGGGAGCGGCGCGAAGACAGCCCCGTAGAACCCGTCCATCGCGCCCTTGGGCGCTCCAAGGGACACGTTGTCCGGATAAAAGACCGTCACGGGCGCCGCAACCGCGCCAAGCCCTGGGCGAAGATCAAGGGTGAGGTCCTCCGCCATGGCGTAGGCCACAACGTGACGATCGCTCGCGGCGCTCCAGCCCATAATTCTGGCGAGGTCTGCGGGACCTGTGACCATGCCCTTCATCTGCTGTTGATACTGCGGGGATGCTTCGCTCGCCGTCGCCATGGAGTCGCGAAGTTTCTCAGCAATTGGCCGAACGCTATCCGACGTCGCCGTTAGTCCTCCAATCATGACGCCGAAGAAGGGTAGGCAGTCCACCAGGAGCGCCTTTTTGTAGTGCTCAGGATGCCGCTCAAGGAGGTAGAGCGTCGAGGTTGCTCCAAGGGAGTGGGCGATGACCGTAGCTGGCGCGAGATTCTGCTCGGCGATGTAGGCGTCAATCGCTTCAGCCGTCGGCTTCACGACCTCGCCCGTGGCGTTGGCTCGTCCCGGCTCGCCGGCGAAACCGGCGACTTGAATCAGATGAAGCCGATAGCGTCCCTTAAGCCGCTCCGCGGTCGCCTTCCACACTTCGCGCGAAGAGGCGAGGCCGGGGATAAGGATAAGATCGGGCCCTGACCCGAGGATCTCGTCGCTAAACCCATCACGGACCACAAGACGGCTTTCCGTGAAAAGCTTTGTGGTCGCGTCCGCCGACGGCGCGGCTGCGGCGGCTGACGGGACGTGCGAAGGTCCATAGAGGATCACAGCGGCCGCCAGGGAAAGGGCGTACAGCCGCATCAAATTGCTCCTCATCACGGTGACCTCCCATAGGGCGAGGGTGTCGAAGACGTGCTCAAAGACGTGCTCGGGGACGTGCTCGGGGACGTGCTCGGGGACGGGCTCGGGGACGGGCTCGGGGACGGGCTCGGGGACGGGCTTGATGACGTTGGCATGAGCCTATTAGCAAGAAAAGCCGCTAGGGTGCTCGGCCGAGCGCGCGCTTTCGCCGGGCGACCTTGGGGGTCGTAGAGAGGCGCGCAACCTGACCCAAGGCCCTTGACTTGCACGGCTGTTGTTGAACATCGCCCGAGAATTTCAAGACCTGTTTAAGGTAGATCACAAAGTTTAGACGTTGGATAGACTTCGACCTCTAGACTCGCAGGGCGCGTTAGGGTGTCATGGGCGCTGAGGTCCGGCCCGCGCAGCCGAAGTCTCCGGCGCGCTTCGCCGCTTTAAAACAAAGGAGCGCGTCATGCCGGTGACGGGAATCGGGGGCCTGTTCTTCCGCTCTGAGAACCCGGACGCCCTGCGATCTTGGTACCAGACTACGCTTGGCGTGGCCTTTCCAGATTTCGTCCCGTGGACGCAGGAGGCGGGCCCGACCATGATCATGCCCTTCTCCAAAGACACAGACTACATCCCGGACGACAAGACCTGGATGATCAACTTCCGCGTGAGCGATCTTGACGGGCTTGTGGCTGAATTGCGCAAGACGGGCATGGACGTCCACACCGACCCCGCGTGGGATACGCCCGAGACCGGTCGGTTCGCGCGCATCCATGATCCGGAGGGCAATCGGATCGAACTTTGGGAGCCGCCTCAAGAGTAGGCGCGCACGCCAGGACGCCGGGCGCGAGGGCTGCGGCCAAAAGCGCCGATCGGACTTAAGGACTGCGCTGAATCAGCATCAACGCCCCGGTTACGCAGGTCCGCCAAAGGCTTCGTATAGTGGGGAGATCGGGGCGGGCGCCCTAGGTACATTCCGTCTCTGCCGTCAGGTCCATCGCGGCCCTAGGATGTCGGGTATCAGCTTCTGCAGGCGTCAGCCGAAAGGTTCCTCGCCCAGGAGCTCGGCGGCGCTCCTCGCCCCGCCCCGCCTCTGGAGATCGCCATGCCTCAAGCAAACGACGCCGCGTTGAAGGATCTTGTCCTTGCCGAACTCGCCTGGGAGCCGGCGGTGACGGCCGCTCACATTGGCGTCGTCGCTCATGACGGCGTGGTCACCCTGACGGGGAGCGTCGCGCGGTTCTCAGAGAAGCACGCCGCTCAAGCCGCCGCCCTAAGGGTCAAGGGCGTGAAAGCGGTGGCCGAAGAGATCGAGGTCGTCTTGCCCTTTGACCTTAGGCGAAGCGATGAAGACATAGCCAGGGCGGCCGTAGACCGCCTAGCCTGGGACTCGATCCTCCCCATCGACGCCGTCAAGGTGTCGGTCCAGGACGGTTGGGTCACCCTGACGGGAGACGTGGACTGGCGCTTTGAGCATGACGCCGCCGCTCAGGACGTGCGCCGCCTCTGGGGCGTGACGGGGATTAGCAATCACATCGCCCTCAAAGCCAGGGTGAACACCGCGACCCTGACCGCAGACATTTCGAAAGCGCTTCACAGGTCCTGGTATGGCCCAGCCGGTATTGAGGTCACCGCCGATGGCGGGACCGTCACTTTGGCCGGCCACGTCAATTCCTGGAGCGAGCGGGAATTGGCGGGAGAGACCGCGTGGGCCGCACCGGGGGCGAACGACGTCCAGAACCACCTCATCATTGCTTGATGTTCAGGGGGGCGCTCGCTTGCGCGCGGCGCCTAAAGGGTCAGTCCGCAGCGTCCAGTCGAGCGGCTTTGAAGGTTGAACCATGCCTACCGACGCGCCCTCAGGTGCTCGCGTGACTTGGGAGCCGACACCTATGCTGCGAGGCGCGGACCTCAGGACTCTCGAGGCCATTTTCCGTCATTCCGTGGCTCACAACCTTGCCTGGCGCGGGGCTGCTGGGCTCTTCACGGCCATTGGGGCTTTGGAACACACATCCCATGGGGATCAGGCGCTCAAGCTTTGGCGAGGCGCGGCTGTCCCTGAAGACGCCCATGGCAAAGACCTAATGACGAGTTACGTGATTGCGCTGCGTCACTCTCTTACGCGGGCTGGACGGCTGACGGCGTCTTGGAGCCCAAGGATGGTCCTTCGAGGTCAAGGCCGGCCCTTATCATCGTCATCGATCACGCGGAGGCCAAGATCTACGCGGTCGATTGCGCCCTTGACCCGCGGCGCAGGCGGGACGTCGCCGAACCCGTCGGATACTGCGCAACCCGGCCCATAGCGATGACGCCGACCGCGATGAAATCTATCCGGCGGACGATCGCTTTCTCGAGGCGCTCTCCACCGCCGCCTCAGTGGACGGTGAAATCGTTCTCATCGGCCACGCCAAGGGCCAAAGCAATGAGGCGGACCACCTGGACGCCTACATTTTGAAACATCAAAAGCCGATCCACAGCAAAATTGTAGATAATATTATCCCAGCTCTTACCTACACAACAGCCCCCGGAGGCTCTATCTCTAGGAGACAATGTTCTTGATTTCAAATAACGACTCATAAGTTTTATTTATATTTTTAAAACTTATTTCCGCTTTTTTATATAAATGATTCGTTCAGTTCATTTTTTTCTTTTTATGAAGCTCAAGACCGCATATTTTTTCGCATAGAATCTGTCGCTATTGTGTCTCGTATGTAGTACAATTGCCGTCGGTAGCTGATGAAGGCGCGAAGTTGGCGCTCTCGATCTATCAATCCGGGAATGGTGTTCGCTCCGCGAACCTCCGGACAATTTTGGGGGCTCAATGGCCGAGGATCCGACCCCGCCGCCGGACGTCGCAGTCGCAGACAGCCTTGCTCAGGCCGTGGTGGTGTCTTCTGACGCGCCAACGCTGCTTTTGGATGGACAGCTCAACGTCCTTGCCGCGAGCGCGTCTTTCCTGCGGACGTTTCAAGCCGGACGTCCCGACATCATCGGTCGCGTCTTATTCGATCTCGGGGCTGGGGAATGGGACGTTCCACAACTGCGAACCCTCCTAAACCTGGTCCTCACCGGCGATCAGGACGCGGAAAGCTATGAGATGGACCTTAAGCGGCGCGGGGCGTCCGTCCGCCGCCTTGTCGTCACCGCGCACCGGCTGATCTATGCTGACATGTCCAACATCAGAGTGCTTCTCGCCGTCTCGGACGTGACCGAGGCGCGCGTGGCGGCCAAGCTGAAGGACGATCTTCTTCGCGAGAAGGCGGTGCTGCACCAGGAGCTTCAGCACCGGGTCGCCAACAGCCTCCAGATCATTGCGAGCGTTCTCATGCAGAGCGCTCGACGGGTTTCGTCTGAGGATGCCCGCAGCTATCTCGTGGACGCCCACAGCCGCGTCATGTCCGTCGCCGCCTTGCAACATCAGCTCGCCCAATCGCGGCTGGGGAACGTCGAACTTCGCTCCTACTTCACGGAACTTTGCGCCAGCCTCGGCGCATCCATGATCCAAGACCACGAGACCATGTCCATTCGAGTGGACGCGGACGGCGGCACAGCCACCGCCGACGTGTCGGTCAGCCTAGGCCTAATCGTCACCGAACTCGTCATTAACGCACTCAAGCACGCCTTCCCGGGCGACAGAAGGGGAGGCATCATTGTCGCCTACCAATCGCGCTCGCCGGACTGGACCCTGGCCGTCAGCGATGACGGGGTCGGCATGACCCATGGACCGCAAGCCGCTAAAGCTGGCCTCGGGACGAGCATCGTTGAGGCGCTTGCGAAGCAGGTCGGGGCGGTTGTTCAGGTGACCCACACCGATCCCGGAACACGGGTGTCCATAATTCACGAGCAAAACCGACACGTCACGCCCCAAGGACCTGTCTAAGCACGCTTTGGCGAGCGCGCGACCATGGAGCGCCTTAACGACCTACCGCTCCAAGGCCAGATCGGCGTCGACCTTGCAAGACGCTCCAGGGTGGTCGGGAGGCTCGCCGAGGCGCCTTCGCCTCGCCGCCTGTCCATCGGCGCGTAGCCTCGACCGGCACATTCACGGGACGAGCACAGCGGCGCCGTCGAATCGCCCGGCCCTCAGGTCGGCAAGGGCGGCGTTGGCCTCTTTGAGCGGGTAGACCGTGGTTTTCACCACAAGGTCGAGGCTCGGCGCCAGGGCCAGAAACTCAAGGCCATCCTCGCGCGTGAGGTTGGCGACGGACAAGATCTGCCTCTCCTCCCAGAGGATGTCATAGGGGAAGCTTGGCACCTCGCTCATATGGATGCCCGCACAGACCACCCGGCCTCCTTTCCGCAACGCCTTCAGCGCCTGAGGCACGAGTTCGCCTGCTGTCGCAAAGATGATGGCGGCGTCAAGGAGCGTCGGCGGCGCCTCATCCGATCCCCCCGCCCAGGCGACGCCGAGCGTGCGCGCAAAGGTCTGGGTCGCCGCGTCTCTCGGTCGCGTGAAGGCGAACACCTCACGGCCTTGCCGCAGCGCCACCTGCGCGACGATGTGGCCGGCCGCGCCGAAACCATAGATGCCCAGAACCTTTCCTGGGCCGGCGATCTTCAGCGCCCGCCAGCCGATCAAACCCGCGCAGAGCAAAGGCGCGAGGGCTACGTGTGCGCCGGCTTCGCCCAGGGGAAAAGTGAATCGAGCGTCAGCGACAACGGCGGTCGAGAAGCCGCCGTCCCGGGTGTAGCCGGTGAACAACGGAGCGTCGCATAGGTTCTCCCGCATGGCCTTGCAGTAGGGGCATACGCCGCAGGTGTGGCCAAGCCAGGGAACGCCGACACGCTCCCCGAGCTTGAGGTCCTCGACCCCCGGGCCTAAACCTTGAATGCGGCCGACAATTTCGTGACCCGGAATGATTGGGGATCTGGGGTCAGGCAGCTCGCCGTCAACTACATGAAGGTCCGTGCGACACACGCCGCAGGCCAGAACCTTCACCAGCACCTCGCCGACTCCAGGACTGCGATCCGCCATTTGCGTCCAGACGAGCGGCGTGCGCGGCCGGTTTAGCACCATCGCTTCCATGGCCTAGATCCTCTCTTTGCAGTCACAACCCGCGCCGGCGAACCGCCGTCGCGCCCCATCCACGCTAGGGCGGGGGGCGGTCATGAAGCGCCCGCAACACCCGTGGCAAGGCGCCCGGCAGGTCCTCCGCCACAAGGCCCAGTCCAAAGTCCGCAGCGGCGGCCCCATGGACCCAGACGCCTGCCGACGCCGCATCGAACGGCGTCATGCCCTGGGCCAGGAGCGCAGCGATGAAACCCGTCAAGACGTCTCCGCTGCCGCCTGTGGCGAGCTGGGCGGGGGCGTTTGTATTGACGACGGCGCGCCCGTCAGGAGCGGCGATGACCGTGTCGGGGCCCTTCAAAACAACGACGGCGCCGCTGGTCCTGGCTGCGGCGCGCGTGCGTTCAAGCTTGTCGCCTTCAAAGTGGAAGAGGCGCATAAACTCGCCCGCGTGAGGGGTCATGACGCACGGACCCTTTATCTCGCGAAAAAGATCCTCAGGCGCCTCCGCGAACGCGGTCAGGGCGTCGGCGTCGAGAACCGTCGCCCGTCGGGTGGCGAGGGCGGTTAGGACATATTGCCGGGTGGCCGCATTCACGCCCGCCCCAGGACCGAGGGCGATGACGTTGCGACGCTTGTCCTCCAAGAGGTCCCGCCAGCCAGAGACTCCATCGAAACGGTGGACGATCGCGTTGGTTAGGGCGCCGGCGTAGATGTCCCAAACCGCGCTGGGAGCGGCGAGGGTGACCATCCCGGCTCCGGCCCGAGACGCCGCCATAGCGGTCATTCGGCTGGCGCCCGTCACCCTCTCTCCGCCGAGGACGAGGACCTCGCCACGCGTATATTTGTAGCTCTCCGGCTGAGGCCAGGGGTAAGCGCCAAGCCAGAGATCCGGGCCATTCTCCCACGTATCCCCAAAGGCCTCGTCAAGGACCGAGGCGGGCGTGCCGATGTCTGCGACGAGGACGTCGCCGCAAAGGCCCCGTCCTGGATAGAGGAGGTGCCCCGGCTTCTTTCGGAAAAAAGTCACGGTCAGATCGGCGGCGGCGGCGTCGCCGCGCACCAGACCCGTTGCGCCGTCAAGTCCGGATGGCACGTCGATGGCGCAGACCGGAACGTCCCGGGCCTTCATCGCGGCCACAAGCGTCGCGGGTTCGCCCGTCAAAGGGCGGCTGAGGCCTGCGCCGAAGATGGCGTCGATGATTAGGCCGGCTCCATCGAGGGTCTCCGCAGCGAAGGGAGCGAGCTTTCCCCTCCATTGGCCCGCAGCTTTAGCCGCCTCGCCCGAAAGCCGTTCTGGCGGGCCGCAGAGGGCGACCGTGACCGGCCATCCGGCTTGCGCGAGATGTCGGGCGGCGGCAAACCCATCTGCGCCATTATTGCCCGGGCCGCATAGGATTGTGACGGGACGCATGAGCCAGCGCACGCCGACGGCCACCGCAACTGCGGCCCCCGCAGCTTCCATCATCACCTCACCGCGAACTCCCGCCGCCTCAGCTTTGCGGTCGGCGGCGCCCATTTGCACCGGCGTGAGGAGGAGGAGGGGACTAAATTCAATCGTGCTATGCGTCGCCATATCAATTCGCCGGAGAGGATCTTGATAGCCGCACGGCTCCTCTCGTGCCGACAGGGTCGGAATCTACTCAACGGATGCTCTGTAGGGCCCGGATCCGCACGAGCTCTGTGACGCGTGGGCTGGCGCCGTCTTGCGCCTGTTCAAGACGTTTCGAAGCCAGGACGGCGAGGGGCGTGTTTGCCCTGCTCCGCCGTGGGGCGCGCGGCAGGGTCGAAAATGGCGTGAGGTCCGCGCTCGGGCATCGGACGGACGCCCTCAAAGCGGGTTGCGTAGTTTCCGACCCTCGCCTGACCGGCTCATCGATTTAGCGTTCAGACGCAACGGGGTCGAACCTGCCCTGGCATGGGGTGCGCGCGATGACCAGGACGATGAAAACCATCCTATCGACGGCGGCTGGCGGCATTTGCTTGCTGAGCTGCGGCGTCGCATACGCCCTACCGCCGGACACGTCATCGATGCCCCAGCTTGGGCTGCCGCAGGCGATAGCGCCCGAAGATCTCTCGCCAAGCCCGTTGCAGGTCTCGGTTTCTGCGACTGCGGCCACAGACTATATTTTTCGAGGCGTTAGTCAGACCGAGGACGGCGCCGCTCTCTTCGGCGCAGCGCGCGCCACCCTGAACAACTTCTACGTCGGCGTCGGCGTCGAAAACGTCGACTTTCACACCAGCACAGATGCGGAATATGACCTCTCCGCCGGATGGACGCCGGTTGTCGCCGGCTTCCGCCTCGACCTTGGAGTAATCAGGTACGGTTATATTAATCAGCCCGCCCACACAGAAATCGACACCACCGAAGTGAAGGCCGTAGCCTTACGCGATTTTGGTCCTGCAACAGTCGCCTTGGCTGTATTCTATACCGGCAACTTCTTCGGGACAGGCCACAACGGCGTCTATGTCGAAGGGCGCGCCTCTTATCGGATAACGAAACGCCTCACGGCGAGCGGGGCTTTAGGCCGACAGACTGTCGAGGAGGGGACGGATCACACCACTTGGAACGCCGGCCTGAGCTACGCCTTTACAAAACATATCGCCCTCGACCTGCGCTATGCCGACACCGACGCCCACGCGCTGGGACATACCTACGGCAGTCATTTTGTGGCGGCGTTGAAGGCGTCCTTCTAAAACGTCCAAGGCACCGGAACGATGGCGACGGGGAGCGGCTCCCTCCGGCCGCCGCTCATGAAAAGGCTTCAGCCGTAGCGACCAACACGGCGTGGCTGCAGCGCTGGCGACCCGCTAAATCGGCCACGAACGGCCCACGGCGGCTTCTTCACGCCATAAGGCTCCGCCTTCGACCAACGCAGACGCGGGGCCACAGTGCGCCCCTCGCGCCTTTCGGTCCCCGCCCCCTTCACCCTCTCGCCTGTAAGTGACGCCTTACGTCCCTAGAACGTCCAGTGAGACGAGGGGCGGCATCGCAACCCGCCGCAGTCGCCTAGGGACCTAAGTATTTTCCGAGGCTGCCGGAGGACCGGCGCAAACTCCTAGTTTCGGCGAAAGGGCAGCGCGTCGCGAAGCCCGCTGATGCACGCACCAACGACGCGTCGCCCCCAAGGGCTGACGACGGAGGCGACACCCTTGTATAGGCTCACAAGTGTATAGGCTCACAAGCGTCGATAGGCCGATCGCACGGTGCGCTCCAGCGGGGCGCCTCGCATGAGCGCCGATCTTAGGCTTGAGATCCAGCAAATCGTGGTCTCGTTCGGGTCAGACAAGACCCGGATGATGGACATTCTGATCGCCGTCCAGCACCGCTATGGAGAGGTGAGCAGCCGCGCTATTGAGCTGATCGCCGCCGCCCTTCACGCACACAAGGTCGAGATCGAGGAGACGGCATCCTTCTACGCCTTTTTCGACCGCATGCCGCGAGGCAGAAACCGCATTCGTCTCAGCAAGACGCCCGTATCGTTCATGAAGGGCGCGCAAGCGGTCGCGCAGGCGTTTGAAACGGCCCTCGGCGTCGGGTTCGGCGAGACAACCGCCGACGGCCTCTTCACCCTGCAATGGACCAGCGATATCGGCCTGGCGGATCAGGAACCTTCAGCCCTAGTCAACGGCGTCGCGCTCAGCGAGCTGACACCAGCCGACGTACCGGCGATATTGGCCGCCTTAAGGACGCCCGCGCCCAGCGACGCCCTCCCCGCCTACCCGCCAGGCCGGGCCGAGGCGGCGGCGCTGCCCAAGTCCAGCATTCGATCAAGCCTCGTGAAGGCGGGGCCGCTTTTGTCAAACCCGCCCTCGGGCCCTGCGGGTCTTCTCGCAGCGTTGGCGCTTACTCCAGACGCCGTGATCGAACAGATAACCCTCTCAAAGCTCCGCGGTCGCGGTGGGGCAGGGTTTCCGACGGGGATGAAATGGCGTCTCACCCGTAAGTCCAAGGGAAGCGAGCACTACATCGCGTGCAACGCCGACGAAGGCGAGCCGGGGACGTTCAAGGACCGGCTTTTGCTGACGGACTTTCCAGATCTGGTGTTCGACGGGATGACGATCGCAGGGTATGCCTTGGGCGGTCGCGAAGGTCTGCTCTACCTCAGGGGCGAATACGCCTACCTCTGGGACAGCCTGCAAGGGGCGCTGTCGGAGCGGCGGCGGAAGGGCCTCTTGGGCCCGTCCATCGGCGGCAAATCGGGCTTCGATTTCGACATCCGCATTCAGCTTGGCGCAGGCGCCTACATCTGCGGCGAAGAATCCTCCCTTCTCGAATCTCTTGAAGGCAAACGCGGTTCTCCGCGGGATCGGCCGCCGTTTCCCACTGAACGGGGTTACCTTGGGCAACCCACGGCCATAGACAATGTTGAGACCCTGGTCTGCGCCGCCCGGGTCCTTGAAAAGGGCGCGGCCTGGTTCACGAGCCTTGGGACGACAAGTTCGTCCGGCACGAAACTCATGTGCGTCTCCGGCGACTGCGCCCGGCCCGGCGTTTATGAAACGCCCTTCGGCGCGACGATCAACGAGCTGTTGGACGAGGTCGGCGCAACCGATGCTCAGTACGTCCAGTTTAGCGGCCCCTCGGGCCAAGCCGTCGCTCCAAAGGACTTCGGCAGGCGCATCGCCTATGAGGACTTAGCCACCGGCGGATCGACCATGATTTTCGGCCCCCAACGGGACGTTCTCGCCACCGCCCTTCAGTTTACGGAGTTTTTCGTCGACGAGTCGTGCGGCTGGTGCGCGCCGTGCAGGATCGGAACGACCTTGTTGAAGCAGGCCATGGAGAAGGTCGTCGCGGGTAAAGCCACGCTCAGCGACATCGCTTCGACCGAAGCGCTGGCGGACACGGTCGTCCGGATGAGTCGGTGCGGCTTAGGGCAAAGCGCCCCCAACCCTATCCTCACCACCATGAAGAGCTTCCCTGAGCTTTACGAGGCCAGGCTTTCGAAAGCCGCGTTTGAACCGGTCCTCGCTCTTGAGACGGCTTTGCGCGAGGCTATGGAAGTTCAGGGCCGCGCTTCTGTCGTCGAGGCGGTCTGACATGGCGCCCCAAACCTTCTCAATCACTGTTGACGGCATAGAAATCGCCGCGACGGCGGGTCAATCCGTGCTCGAGGCCGCCGACAGCGCCGGGGTCTATATCCCGCGTCTGTGCCGCCACCCGGATCTGCAGCCCTCGGGGACGTGCAGGATCTGCACCTGCACGATAAACGGTCGGCGCAGCGCGGCGTGCGTCACGCCCGCCGCTCAGGGAATGGTGGTCGAGAACAATACGCCGGGCTTAACCGCGGACCGCCGGGCGGTGATTGAAATGCTGTTCGTCGAGGGCAACCACCCCTGTCCCTATTGCGTGGCGAGCGGCGATTGCGAGCTCCAGGCGCTTGGCTATCGCCTCGGAATGGTCGCTCCCCAACAGCCGTACCAGTGGCCGGGCCAGCCCATCGACGCAACGCACCCTGACATTTACCTCGACCGGGACCGGTGCATCCTTTGCGCGCGCTGCATCGAAGCGTCGCGAATGGAAGACGGAAAGTCTGTATTCGGTTTCATTGGCCGCGGCATAGCCATGCAGTTGAATGTCGACGCCGAAGGCGGCCTTGGCGAAACGCAGATGGCCGCAATCGACAAGGCCGCCAGGGTATGCCCCGTCGCGTGCATCGTCATCAAGCGCGAGGGTTACGAAATCCCGAACGGCGCCCGCCGATACGACACAGCCGAGATCGGCGCCGAGATCGAAGCGCGCTTCAAAGGGCGAACACCATGACAGGCGCGGGTCCATCGTCCCAAAAGCCGACGCTCGCCACATGCGCGCTGACCGGCTGCTTCGGTTGCCACATGTCGTTGCTGGACATAGACGAGCGCCTCCTTGAGCTCGTGGACCTCGTCGACCTCGATGTGTCCCCGTTCGACGACAAAAAGTCTTTCGATCGAGAAGTCGACATCGGCTTCATCGAAGGCGGATGCTCGAATGAGTATAATATAAGGGAACTCAAGGAATTCCGTAAGAACTGCAGGATCCTGGTCTCTGTTGGCGCCTGCGCCATTACCGGCGGCGTGCCGGCGATGCGTAATCCGATTGGACTGCGCGCCTGCCTTGAAGCGGTCTATTTAGACGGGGTCTCCCTCGAGGGCCGGGGCGTCATCCCCAACGACGAGGACCTGCCGCTCCTTCTGGATCGCGTCTATCCGTCCCACGAGGTAGTGAAGATCGACTATTTCCTTCCTGGGTGTCCGCCGTCCGGCGACGCCTTGTGGGAGGGCCTGAAGGCGCTCCTCACCGGCCGTGAGCCCGCGCTGCCCTACCTCTTGTGTAAATACGAATGACGCCCGCGTCCGCCGGAGCAAGGTCATGAGCGACATTCAGCTCGAGCTTGGTATCCCGATTCCGCCTCGACCCGGCCTTGGTCCCCGCAAGATCGTCATCGATCCCGTCACCCGCGTCGAGGGGCACGGCAAGGTCACCATTCGGCTCAACGAGGCCGGCGAGGTCGAACAGGCGCGATTTCATGTCGTCGAGTTTCGAGGCTTTGAACGGTTCATCCAGGGACGCATGTTCTGGGAGGTCCCGGTCATCGTCCAGCGCCTCTGCGGGATCTGTCCGGTTAGCCACCACCTTTGCGCGGCCAAGGCGATGGATATGGTCGCAGGGGTCGACCAGGTCACGCCGACCGCAGAAAAGATGCGACGGCTCATGCACTACGGACAAGTCCTCCAGTCAAACGCCGTGAACTTCTTCCACCTCGCATCGCCCGACCTCCTGCTTGGCTTCGAAGCGCCCGTCGCGCAGCGCAACATCATCGGCGTTATCGAGGCGTTTCCGGAGGTGGGTAAATGGGCGATCCTCATTCGGAAATTCGGCCAAGAGGTTATCGCCGCCACAGGCGGGCGCCGGATTCACCCGCGCCTGTGCATACCCGGCGGGGTCAATCAGAATCTCGCCGTGGCGCCCCGCGACGCCCTTCGCGCCAACGTCGATCAGATCATCCAGTGGTGCCGCGACGCTCTTGAGCTTCACAAGACATTCGTTCAGTCCCACCAGGACCAGCACGAAACCTTCGCCAGTTTTCCTTCAAATTACATGAGCGTGACAGGTCCCGATGGGGTCATGGACCTCTATGACGGACCGTTGAGGGCGATCTCCGCCGACGGCGCGGAAATTTTCGGCGCCGTGCGACCCGACCAATACCGCGACTACATCATCGAGGAGGTCAGGCCGTGGAGCTATATGAAGTTCCCGCATATACGCTCGCTCGGTCGCGAAAACGGTTGGTACCGCGTCGGGCCCCTCGCGCAGATCAATTGTTGCGCCACCATCGGCACCCCGATCGCTGAAGCGGCGCGTAAAGAGTTTATGGCCCAAGGCCGCGGCGGTCCTGTGCATTCCACATTGGCCTACCATTGGGCCCGTGTGATTACGATGATTCACTGCGCCGAGATCATTAAGGCGCTCTTGTTCGACGACGACCTGCAGGGCAGCGATCTGGTGGTCGCCGGCGATCGGCGGCCCGAGGGCGTCGCGATCATCGAAGCGCCGCGCGGGACGCTGTTGCACCACTACGCCGTGGACGAAAACGACCAGGTCACCATGGCCAATCTGATCGTGTCGACCACGAACAATAACGAAGCCATGAACCGATCGGTGACAAAGGTCGCAATCGACGACCTGACAGGGCGTGAGATCACCGAAGGTCTCCTCAACCACATCGAAGTCGCCATTCGGGCGTACGACCCCTGTCTGTCGTGCGCCACTCACGCCCTAGGAGACATGCCGCTCCTCGTTACGCTCGAAGATGCGGACGGTTCGGTCATTGCTTCGCGGGTGAAGGAATGAATCCGCCCGGCCCTAGGCCAAGCGCCCCTTGGCCGCGGGCTGAGGCGGGGTCAACGCCACGACCGCGCACGCTGGTGCTCGGCTATGGCAACCCAGGACGTCAGGACGACGGCCTCGGCCCAGAAGCGTCGTCTCAGGTTGAAGCCCTGGGCTGGGCGAACGTCACCGCATACGAAAACTATCAGCTCAACATTGAAGACGCCTTAGATGTCGCCCGGAATGAGGTGGTGTGGTTCGTCGATGCGGCGAGATCGGGCGCGTCGCCCTTTGTCGTCACGGCGCTCAAACCCGCGGCGAGCCTGGAGTTCACCAGTCATCTTGTACGCCCCGAAGCGGTCCTCGCCCTCGCGCTCCAGTATTACGGCGCCGCGCCAGACGCCTATCTTCTAGGGATCAGAGGATTTGAATTTGAGTTTGTCGAGGCGCTGACACCGGAAGCGGAAGAAAACCTCATCCTCGCCATGGACATGCTGAAGGCGAGGATCTTCGACTATCGCGCGGGTGCGGCGCTATGAACATCGGCTTTGGAGCGCGGCGCAAGACGATCCTCCTTGTTGATGGCGACCCTCACGCGCGCGCCATTCTTCGAACGGCGCTCGAAGCTGCGGGCTTCTCGGTGGGGGAGGCCGCTAATAACCACGAGGGTGAACGTGCGGTTGTGCGCATAGGACCCGACGCGGTTCTCGCCGATCCGTTGGCGGACGCCGGCGCTGGAGGCGCGACGATCTCCGAATGGCTGAGAGCGAATGACGCAAGCATACCCTGTTTTATAGTCAGCACCGCCGTGGAGGCTCTAGCGAGCGCGGTCGGCCTGCATGAGTTGGGCATATCCGGGGTCTTCTTAAAACCGGTCGACACGGACCTCGTGGTTCAGACCCTGATGACGCAGCTCCGCGTCGAAGGCGGCGGTCATGGTCATGCATGAGGTTTCCCTCATCGAGAGCGTCGTCGCCCTGGTGGAGCAGCAGTGGGCGAAGGCGGCCTTTGAGCGGGTGAAGGTCATCAGACTGCAGGTCGGCGCGCTCGGCCCGGCAGAACCAGACGCGCTCCGGTTCTGCTTTGACGCCGTCACCTTCGGCACCATCGCGCAAGGATCGCGGCTCGAGATCGAGCTCATTCAAGGCTCCGGGTGGTGCCCAGATTGCCGGACCGACGTTGCCCTCGACGACCGCTTCGGCGCCTGTCCCGCCTGCGGCGGCGGACGCGTCCACATGACCAGCGGCGGCGTGCTTCGCCTCGCTGAATTGGAGGTTGAGTGATGTGTACGGTTTGCGGCTGCGATTCGGCGGGGCTTGAGCGGTCCCGACGCGACTTTGGCGCCGGACACGGAAACGAGCACGAGCATGGGCACGAGCACGAGCACGAGAGCCATCACACGATCGAGCGCCGTCGCGCTCCCACCCCCGGTGCTTGGCGCGCCGGCCCGGAGCCTGCCGCCACAAGCCAGCCCGCAGACACGATCGACTTCGGAGCAGGCCTCGCCGGCGTGAGCGTGACTGGGCTTGGCCAGGAGCGGACGATCAGGATAGAGCGCGACATCCTCTCCAGGAACGCCGCCTTCGCCGCCTCCAATCGACATCGGATCCTGGGGGCGGGCGCCCTAGCGCTCAATGTGCTCTCAAGTCCCGGCTCTGGGAAGACATCGATCCTTGTACGGACAATTACAGATCTTTGCGACCAGGTGACCGTCTGTGTGATTGAGGGCGATCAGCAAACCTCCAACGACGCCGACCGCATCCGCCGGGCAGGGGCGCAGGCGATCCAGATCAACACCGGAAAGGGCTGTCACCTAGACGCCCACATGATCGGGCGCGCCCTAGAGATCATGCCTCCGCCTCAGGGCGGGGTCCTCCTTATCGAGAATGTCGGAAACCTGGTTTGTCCAGCCGCCTTCGATCTGGGGGAAGCGGCGAAAATCGTCGTGCTGTCGGTGACGGAGGGGGAGGACAAGCCGCTCAAATACCCAGATGTATTTGCGGCGGCTGACCTCATGCTGCTGAATAAAATAGATCTCCTGCCCCACGTGGAGTTCGACGTCGAGGCCTGTTTCGCTTCAGCCCTGCGCGTCAATCCTCGCCTACAGATCCTCATGGTGTCCGCTCGGACGGGTGACGGCCTCTCGGCGTTCTACGCCTGGATCAAAGGGCGGCTGGCGGAACTTGCGGCCCTGACGCTCCCCTCGGCGCCCAAGTCGGCGCCCCCGTCGGCGCCCTAGGGCCATGCCACGCCCGACAGCCCATCGCTCAGCGACCCCCGAGCGTTTTCAGGTGAGGGTGCGCGGCGCTGTGCAGGGCGTCGGCTATCGGCCTTTCGTCTACGCCCTGGCCGTTAGATTTGGCCTTTCAGGCTTTGTACTGAACGATCAGGAGGGCGTCCTTCTGGAAATAGAGGGCGAGGAGGCGGAGCTCTTCCTGGCGGCTCTGCGTCTAGAGCGCCCCGCTCTCGCAAGGGTCGACGCCGTCGAAGCCAGAAGGATCGCCGTCGTCCACCAAAAAGGGTTCGTCATCCGCCCGAGCGCCGCGACGGGCGCGAGCCGGACCATCGGCGTTCCAGATGCGGCGACCTGCGCCCTTTGTGTGAACGACCTCTTCAACCCGAAAAGTCGCTTCCACCTCTATCCGTTCGTCACCTGCACCGACTGCGGCCCGCGCTTTACCATCGCGAAGGCTACGCCCTACGACCGGGTGAACACGACCATGTCGGAATTCAAGCCCTGCTCGCGGTGCTCGGAGGATTACGCCGATCCGTCGAACCGCAGGTTTCACGCGCAAACGATCTCCTGCCCGGCGTGCGGGCCGCGCCTGAGCAGACCCGTCCCTGAGATCGCCTCAGCCCTGCTAGAGGGGAAGATCGTCGCCTTAAAAGGCGTCGGCGGCTTCCACCTTCTTTGCGATGCGACCAACGAGGAGAGCGTTAAGCGTCTTCGTCGGCAAAAGCGCCGTCCGGAGAGACCCTTCGCCGTCATGATTTCCCCTTGGGCTGAGCCTTGCCTTTTCGCACGGCCGACGCAGGCGCACATGGAGCTTTTAAGCCGGTCGGCGAGCCCAATCGTGCTTGTCCCCAAGGGGGACGGCCTCGCGGCTTCGGTGGCGCCGCGTCTTCAAAACATTGGCCTCATGCTGGCCTCGGCGCCGATCCATCACCTGGTGTTCGCGGCGCTTCGAGAGCTAGGAGGGACGCCGACCGGGTCTCATGCGCTCATCGTCACGAGCGCGAACCTCGCCGGAGACCCCCTCGTCTGTGAGAACGACCAAGCGGTCGCCGACCTGTCCTCCCTGGCTGATTTGATTGTCACCCATGACCGCACGATCAGCCAACGGGCCGACGACTCGGTGCTGGCGCTCATAGACGGCGCTCCAGCCTTCATCCGGCGAGGACGCGGCTACGCGCCGGAAGCTATCGACCTTGGCGAGGATGGTCCCCCGGTTGTCGGGGCCGGGTCTCATCTGAAGGCGACGGTATGCGTCACGCGCGGACGGGAAGCCTTTGTCTCTCAACATCTGGGGGATCTCGACACCCCAGGGGCCGTGCGGTTTTACAGGGAAGCCTTGCGCCGGCTCGTGGCCGACTTGGATGTGAAGCCGGAACTTGTCGGCTGCGATCGTCACCCGGATCACAGAACGACGGTTCTCGCAGGGGATCTGGGCGCTCCAACGCTGAGGGTCCAGCATCACATGGCCCACCTCGCCGCGGTCGCGGCTGAACGCGGGCTCGGCCAGTCCCTCATCGGCGTCGCTTTGGACGGATATGGCTATGGCCTCGACGGGGCGGCCTGGGGCGGAGAGCTGATGCGTTCTACAAAAGGCCGCTGGCGCAGGGTGGGCGGCTTAAGTCCTCTGGCGCTCATGGGCGGAGAGCGCGCCGCCCGCGAGACTTGGCGCATGGGTCTTTCCGCCATGGTCGCTGCAGGCCGCGGCGCTGAGGCGGGGCGTCGGTATGAGGGCCATCCCCTGGCGGACAGCCTTATTCGAATGGGGTCCAGCAAGACCGCCTTTCCCCTGACAACCAGCATGGGGCGGCTGTTCGATGCGGCCGCTTCCCTTCTTGGGGTGCGTCAAGAGCAGAGTTACGAAGGCCAGGCGGCCATGGAGCTGGAGGATCGTACTTCGTCTTTGGAGGTCCTTGCCGATGGCTTTCACCTGCATGGAGCCACATTGGATTTCAGTCCGCTCCTTTGCGAACTGATGCAGGAGGGGGTCGACGCCGAACGGGGCGCCGGATTGTTTCACGGCACGGTTATCGCCGGTCTCGCCGAGTGGATCGGCCGCTATGCCGATGAGGAAGCTGTGCGCGACATCGTCCTTTCGGGCGGGTGTTTCGCCAACAGAGTCCTGGCGAATGGGCTGGCGCACGCCTTACGCCGACGCGGCCTTATCCCCTGGCTGGCGCGGAGCCTTCCGGCCAACGATGGCGGGATCGCCCTCGGGCAAGCGGCGCTGGCCCGCACCCACCTTCTCACGGATCGTCGAGCGGTCACGGGCCTCCAGCCCGCGATCGCCTAGGAGGAGAGCTTTATGTGTCTCGCCATCCCCATCCGCGTCGAAGCGCTCCTCGGCGATCAGATGGCCAGAGTAACCCTGAGCGGGGTCTCCAAAGTCGTTTCAATCGCCCTCCTCGAGGACGTGAACGTCGGCGACTATGTGCTCTTGCACGTCGGCTACGCCCTGACGCGTCTTGATCCAGATGAAGCCCAGCAGACCCTAGAGCTCATGCGAGAAGCGGCCGTCCCCGGCGTACTGGCGATGGCGGAGGATGCGGCATGAAGTACATGGATGAATTTAGAGACGGCGGCCTAGCGCAGGGGATTGCCGCCACAATTGCGCGCGAGGCCGCTCCGTCACGGCGCTACCGATTTATGGAGTTCTGTGGAGGTCACACCCACGCCATCTCTCGATACGGCCTTGAGGACCTCCTCCCCTCCAATGTTGAGATGATCCACGGCCCCGGATGTCCAGTGTGCGTTCTTCCGGTTGGTCGCATTGACGACGCCATTCGACTAGCCATGCGCCCCGAGGTCAGCCTTTGCAGCTACGCCGACCTCATGCGCGTACCGGCTTCCGGAGGGAGCAGCCTCTTAAAGGCCAAGGCGCGGGGCGCCGACATCCGCATGATCTACTCCCCCATGGACGCCGTCCAGATCGCACTAACCGAGCCGACGCGTGAGGTGGTGTTCTTCGCCATTGGCTTTGAGACCACCACGCCAGCGACTGCTCTTTCCATTGCCTGCGCGGCGCAAAAGAAACTCAAGAACTTTACCGTCTTCTGCAACCACGTCCTCACGCCCCCCGCGATCCGCGCCATTCTTGACACGGCTGAGCGCCCGGAAGCGGAACGTGTCGCCCTCGACGGATTCATCGGGCCGGCTCATGTCAGCGCCGTCATTGGAACGGATCCCTACCTCTCCCTGGCGGCGGACTACCAAAAGCCGGTCGTTGTCGCCGGATTCGAGCCGCTCGATGTAATTCAGGCCATTCTCATGCTGGTCCGCCAAGTGAACGAGGGCCGGTTCGCGGTCGAAAACCAGTACACCCGCGCGGCCACAGCTGCAGGCAACACAATCGCCAAGGGCGCGATCGCCGATGTCTTTGAGCTGCGCGAGAGTTTCGAATGGCGCGGTCTAGGCGAGCTTGCGGCAAGCGCGCTGCGCCTACGCGGCGTTTACGCCGAATTCGACGCTGAGCGACGGTTCGCCGTCGTCCCCGCCACGGTCGCGGATAATCCTGCCTGCGAGTGCGGCGAGGTTTTGAGAGGTCTCGTAAAGCCGGCCGAGTGCAAGCTATTTGGCACGGTGTGCACGCCGGACAGACCGATCGGCTCTTGCATGGTCTCGCCTGAGGGCGCTTGCGCTGCGCATTGGACCTACGGCCGGTTCCGCGACCGGACGCGGATAAGCGCCGCCAGGGCTGCGGCGTGATCGCGCGGCGCAGGCGCGCGCAAAAGCTGGACATCCGTGAGGGCCTGATCGACCTGTCGCACGGCGCAGGCGGGCGGGCGTCAGCGCAGCTGATCGAAGAGATATTCCTGCCGTCGTTCGACAATCCATTGCTCAACCAAGGCAATGACCAGGCCAGTTTTCATGTTCCCCCTGGAAAAATGGTCATGTCCACCGATGGTTATGTGATCTGGCCGTTGTTCTTTCCTGGCGGGGACATCGGCTCTCTCGCCGTCCACGGCACCATCAACGACCTCGCCATGGCCGGAGCCAAGCCGCTTTATCTCGCGGCGAGCTATATTCTCGAGGAGGGGTTTCCCCTCGCAGACCTGCAGCGGATTGCGACGAGCATGGGACGTGCGGCCCATGAGGCCGGGGTTTCAGTCGTCACGGGCGACACCAAGGTCGTCGACCGGGGCAAGGCGGACGGTGTGTTCATCACGACAACGGGACTGGGCGCTGTGCCCCTGGGGCTGGAGCTGTCGGGGGACCGGGCGGAGCCTGGCGATCTTGTGCTCCTATCAGGCTCAATCGGCGAGCATGGCGTCGCCGTCATGTCCAGACGCACAAACCTCGGGTTCGAGACGGAAATCCAGTCAGACAGCGCCGCTCTGCACGGCCTTGTCGCCACAATGGTCAGAGCCGTCGGACCTGCCCTAAGGCTCATGAGGGATCCGACCCGCGGCGGTCTTGCGGCGACGCTCAACGAAATCGCCCAACAGTCGCGATGTGGTTTTCTGATCCATGAGGCCTGCATTCCGGTCAGGGCGGAAGTGACGGCCGCCTGCGAGCTCCTCGGTTTGGATCCGCTTTACGTCGCCAACGAGGGCAAGCTCGTCGCCGTCGTTGAAGCCGACGCGGCTGAGCTATTGCTGACGACCATGCGGGCTCATCCCCTGGGGCGGGCGTCGGCGATTATCGGTGAAGTCACAGCCGATGACGATCAGTTCGTTCAAATGACGACGTCCTTTGGAGGCGGAAGGATCGTCGACTGGCTGGCCGGCGAGCAGCTTCCGCGCATATGCTAAAAGCGATTGGCTGCGCAGCGGCCGGAAGCGCCGCAAGCGGACTTCGTTGGCGCAGCAGAGGCCTATTCGCTGCCCTGCTCATCTTCAACTTAGCCTCATGGATTTGGGCGTTCTCCGCCTTTCACGCTCACCCTGCGCTCCTCGGCGCGGCCCTTCTCGCCTGGATGTTCGGCCTACGTCATGCGGTCGACGCCGACCATATAACCGCCATAGACAATGTCGTGCGCAAGCTGATCCAGGAGGGTCGAAGGTCAGAGACCGTGGGCCTTTGGTTTTCCCTCGGCCATTCAACCGTTGTGGCCCTGGCCTCGCTCGCCGTCGCCGCATCGTCCAAGAGGGTAGAGGCTTGGTTCGGCGTCGCGCAGCGGTTGGGCGGGGTAACAGGCGCCCTTGTTTCCGCCAGCTTTTTATTTGGCATAGCGGCGGCGAACCTCCTGGTTCTGCGCGATCTGTGGCCGCGCTTTGTCCAGGCCCGGCAAGGTTTGAGCCGTTACGAAGAGGCGCCTTTGGACGCCCTGCCCGGTCCGGGGCTCCTCACGCGCCTAGCACGCCCCCTCTTCAGGGTGATCAAGCGTAGCTGGCAGATGTACCCCCTGGGGTTTCTCTTCGGCCTGGGGTTCGACACGGCGACGGAGATAGGCGTTTTAGGCCTTTCGGCCGCCCAGGCGGCGCGCGGCATGACGATCTGGCATGTCATGGCGTTTCCGGCGCTGTTCACTGCCGGTATGGCCCTCGTCGACACAGCCGATAGCGTCCTCATGGCCCACGCCTACGGATGGGCGTTCATCAACCCCCTGCGCAAACTCTGGTACAATCTGACCATAACGTTGGCCTCCGTCCTCGCCGCCGTGCTCATCGGAGCGGTGGAGGTTTTGGGTCTAGTGGGCAATCAGCTGTCCTTAGTCGGCCCAGTCTGGACGTGCATCGCCCGCCTCGACACTGGCCTGGGCTATCTCGGTTTCGCCGTCATCAGCGTCTTCGTGCTCTGCTGGGTCGTTTCGCTCACGGCGTACCGACTCCAAGGCCATCATCGGAGCTGAGTAGTTTCCGACGCTGGCTGCAAGGGTCCATGGGCATAGACTCGTTCATGCACCGAGCCAGTTTGTCAGGCGAAACAGCTCCACGACCTTAACGCTGATGCGCTCAATGCGGCCCTTGGCCTTAAGCCCGCGGCGCCTGGGGTTTCATGCTGACATGATGGCTCCTCAAAGGAAAACCGATGACCTACCAAAGCCTTAGCCCTTTCAACGGCAAGCTGATCAAAGGGTTCGAAGACATCACCGACGCGGAATATGAGACCAAACTGGCGGCCGCCCAGACCTGCTTCGAGACGTGGCGCCACAAGACCTACGCAGAACGTGCGGTCATTATTTCAAAGGCGGCCAAACTGCTCCACGAGCAAGCCGGCGCCTTCGCAACCACCATGACCCTCGAGATGGGAAAGCGCATCGGCGAAGCTCGCGGCGAGGTGGAATTCAGCGCGCGGATCCTCGCCTACTACGCCAAGCATGCAGAGCGTTTCCTCGCGCCAGTCAAACTGAACCCCACCGTGGGCCACGCCCATATGGAAAGCAGCCCCATCGGCGTGATCTTCGGCGTTGAGCCCTGGAACTTCCCCTATTACCAGCTCGCGCGGATCGCCGGGCCCCACCTCATGGCGGGCAACACCCTTGTGGTGAAGCATGCCGGCATCGTGCCGCAATGCGCCATTGCCTTTGAAAAACTCCTCACCGACGCGGGCGCTCCGGTCGGTCTTTATACCAATCTCTTCATCTCCCATGAGCAGTCCGATCTGCTCCTCGACGACCCCCGTATCAAAGGCGTCTGCCTCACAGGGAGCGTTGCAGCGGGCCGGAGCATTGCGGCGCGCGCAGGCAAGAACCTGAAGGTGTCGTCCATGGAGCTTGGAGGAAGCGACGCCTTCATCGTCCTGGAAGACGCAGATCTCGACCATACGATCCCCTGGGCTGTTTGGGGGAGAATGTACAACGCTGGCCAGACGTGCTGCGCGGCGAAGCGCTTCATCGTCGTGGAGAGCCGCGCGGACGAATTCCTCGATCGCTTCAAAACGGCCTTAAGCGCCCTCAAGGCCGGAGATCCGTTGGACGAGAAAACCACGCTCGGCCCGCTGTCGAGCGAAGCCGCCCTTGTGCAGCTCCTTGGCCAGGTCGACCAAGCGGTCGCCAAGGGCGCCAAACTCGCCCTTGGCGGAAAGCGCATCGAGCGCCCCGGCTCCTACATGGAGCCGTCCATTCTCACGGATATTAAGCCCGACAATCCCGCCTTCAGGGACGAGTTCTTCGGCCCCGTCGCCCTCTTCTTCCGTGTGAAGGATGAGGCGGCGGCCATCGCCCTCGCCAACGACTCGGATTTCGGACTTGGCGGATCGGTCTGGACCAAGGACGTGGAGCGCGGAAAGAAGGTCGCCTCAAAGGTCGAGACGGGGATGATGTTCATCAACAACATCGACTGGTCCGATCCTGAGCTCCCCTTCGGCGGCATCAAGGATTCGGGGTATGGCCGAGAGCTCGGCGACATGGGCATCCAGGAGTTCGTCAATAAGAAGCTGGTGCGCACGGCCCACCTCAACGCTCCGACCTAAGGGCGTCTAAGCCGCCACGGCCCTGGCGAGGGCGCCCTATGGGCGCCCTCGCTCTGCCTCCGACACCAGGAGCCCGCCATGTATGTGAACATCGCCGTACTGAAAGAGACGCAGCCCAACGAAAGGCGCGTCGCCCTGACCCCCTCGGTCATCCCCAAGCTGATCAAGCTGGGCGCCAAGCTGCACATGCAGGCCGGCGCGGCCGACGCGATCAAGCTGACGGACTCGGCCTTCAAGGACGTCGCCATTCTGGATGACCGCGCGGCCCTGTTGGCCGACGCCGACGTGGTGCTAGCGGTCCAACCGCCGGCCCTGGCGGTGATCGACGCCATGAAGCCGGGCGCGATCCTGGTCTGCTTCGTCTATGCGGCGAACGAGCCGGAGCGGGTCAAAAGGCTTTTGGAGAAGAAAATCACCTGCTTCGCCATGGAGCGCATCCCGCGCATCTCGCGGGCGCAATCCATGGACGCCCTGTCGAGCCAGTCTGCGCTAGCGGGATACTACGCCGTCGCTCTCGGCATGACCCACATGACCAGCGTATTGCCAAAGATCACGTCGGCGGCGGGCGTGATCGGCCCGGCAAAGGTCCTGGTGATGGGCCTGGGCGTCGCGGGTCTGGAAGCCATCGCCACGGCCCAGCGGCTCGGCGCCGTCGTGGAAGGCTACGATGTGCGCCCCGCCACCAAAGAACAGGCCTTGTCCCTCGGCGCGACCTTTGTCGACACCGGCGTCGACGCCACCGGCAAGGGCGGCTACGCCCGCGCGCTGACGCCTGAAGAAAAAACCAAGGTCGATACGGCCCTGACGCAGCACATCCAGGCTTCAGATCTGATCATCACGACCGCGGCGATCCCCGGCAAGGCGTCGCCCAAGCTGATCAGCAAGGCGCAGGTGGCCGGGATGAAGGCCGGGGCGGTGATCGTCGATCTCTCCGCCGAGGGCGGCGGCAACTGCGAAGACACCACCCCCGGCCAGACGACCGAGGTCGGCGGGGTGACGATCGTGGCGCCGTTGAACGTGCCGTCCCTGCTCGGCCGGGACGCCAGCGAACTCTACGCCAAGAACCAATATGCGCTGCTGGCCCTGATGATGAAGGACAACATCATCACCATCGACTGGACCGACGAGGTCATCGCCAAGACGGCGTTGACCCACGACGGCAAACTTTGCGACGCCGAGGCCAAACCGGAAGACGGCGCGAAGGCCAAAGACAGCAAATCACCCGCCAAAGCGGCTTGAGAACGATGGGACCCCCTCGATGAATTTTGCAATCGACATGACGGGGTTTCTCGCCCTGTACATCTTCATGCTCGCGGCCTTCGCGGGCTGGGTGATCATCGGCAATGTGCCGGCGATCCTGCACACGCCACTGATGTCCGGCTCCAACTTCGTCCACGGCATCGTCGTCGTCGGCGGCCTCTTCGCCCTCTTCAACGCGAGCACCGTATTGGAGCAGGCGATCGGATTTTTCGCGGTGCTGCTCGGCGCGGGCAACGCCGCCGGGGGCTACGCCGTGACCGACCGGATGCTCGCCATGTTCAAGACCAGCGACGCCAAGCCCAAGCACGCCCACGGCCATGGCCACGGCAAAGTCCATCACCTGAAGAAGAAAAGCTGAGATCCGCTATGCTTACCCTGATCTCTCAACTCGTCATCGGCGCGGCGGATCTTGGCGCAGCCTTCTTATTCATGTTCGGCCTAAAGCAGATGTCGTCGCCGGCGACGGCGCCCTCCGGCATCCGCGTGGCGGGGGTTGGCATGATCGCCGCCGTGCTGGCGAGCTTTCTTTATCTGTTGACCGTCGACGCTGCTGCGCGGCCGCACATGCTTGTCAATATCGGGCTGGCGGTGAGCGCCCTGCTGATCGGCGGCGTGGGGGCCTGGTTTGTCGGCCGCAAGGTGGCTATGACCGCCATGCCGCAGATGGTGGCGATCTACAACGGCATGGGCGGCGGCGCGGCCGGGTCCATCGCCGCCGTCGAACTCTTCGGCGGGCGGGCGCAAGGGACCACGCAGCTGGTCGTGACCCTTTTGGGCGGTTTGATTGGGGCCGTGTCGCTCTCCGGTTCGGTCATCGCCTGGGCCAAGCTCGACAGCGTGATCAAACAGCCCCTCCGCGTGAAAGGCCAACAGTTCGCCAACGCGGCGGTGTTCATCGCGTCGATCGCCGTCGCCGGCGTCATCGTGGCGTCGGTCCTCGGTGTCGGCGGCCTGTTGCTGCCCACGCCGACCTGGATCTGGATCTTCTTTGGCCTAGCCCTCCTGTTCGGGATCTTGATGACCCTGCCCATCGGCGGCGCGGACATGCCGGTGGTGATCTCCATCTACAACGCCTTCACCGGTCTGGCCGTGGGGCTTGAGGGTTTTGTGCTGCAAAACCCGGCGCTCATGATCGCCGGCATGGTGGTCGGCGCCGCGGGCTTGCTGCTGACGCTGCTGATGGCCAAGGCGATGAACCGGTCCGTGGCCAATGTATTGTTCACCAATTTTGGCGCCGCAGCCAAAGGCAAACCCAGCGCGATGAAGGGCAGCGAGCGGCCTGTGGAAGCCTCCGACGCCGCCATCAAGATGCGCTACGCCACCAGCGTGATCATTGTGCCGGGCTATGGCTTGGCCGCCGCCCACGCCCAGCAGAAGCTCTACGAATTCGTCAAGCTGCTCTTGGCGGCGAAGGTCTCCGTCAAGTTCGCCATCCACCCCGTGGCGGGACGGATGCCGGGTCAAATGGACGTTCTTCTGGCCGAAGCCGGCGTGCCCTACGACATGATCTTCCAGCTGGACGACATCAATGACGACTTCGCCACCGCCGATGTGGCCATGGTAATCGGCGCCAACGACGTCGTTAATCCGGCTGCCCGCACCGATAAGTCTTCACCGATCTTCGGCATGCCTATCCTCAACGCCGACAAGGCCAAGCAGGTCTATGTGATCAAGCGCGGCCAGGGCAAAGGCTACTCGGGCATCGTTAACGCCCTCTTCTACTCACCCAATTGCAACATGGTCTACGGCGACGCCCAGGCAGTCTTGATCAAGATGATCGAGGCCGTGCGGGGACTAGGCTCAGCCGCCGCCTGACGCCCAATCGAGGCGATTTCGCCTGAACTCGAACCCCGAAGGGGAATCACCATGGCCACCAAGATGCACGCCGCCGTCGTCACGGCATTCAACAAACCTTTAGAGCTGCAGGAGTGGGATATCCCCACCCCTGGGCCAGGCCAGATCCTGGTCAAGACCGAGGCTTGCGGCGTCTGTCACACCGATTTGCACGCCGCTAACGGCGACTGGCCGCTCAAGCCCACCCCGCCCTTCATTCCGGGTCACGAAGCCATCGGAATCGTCGTTGGCTTGGGCGCCGGCGTCACAATCGTCAAGGAGGGTGACCGCGTTGGCGTGCCATGGCTTTATTCGGCCTGCGGCCATTGCGAATATTGCCTCTCGGCCTGGGAGACGGTGTGCGACGAGGCCAAATTTGGCGGCTACACTCAGAACGGCGGCTTCGCTGAGTACGTCCTGGCCGACCCTGACTATGTCGCCCATATCCCCAAAGGGCTTGGCCCCAAGGAAGCGGCGCCGCTGATCTGCGCGGGCATAACGACCTACAAGGGTATCAAGGAGACCGAAGCGCGGGCGGGGGAATGGATCGCCATTTCAGGGTGCGGCGGCCTAGGCCACCTGGCGATCCAGTACGCTAAGGCCATGGGCCTGATGGTTTGTGGCGTGGATATCGACGAAGGCAAGCTCTCGCACGCCAAACGCATGGGGGCGGATCTTGTGATCAACGCCAAGACGAGCGATCCGGCGGCGGTCCTGAAGGCGGAGATAGGCGGCGGCGCGCACGGCGTCTTGATCACTGCACCCTCCCTGCCGGCGTTCAAACAGGGCGTCGCCATGACCCGAAAGCGCGGGACCTGTGTCCTGGTGGGCCTGCCGCCCGGCGCTTTTCCGTTGGAGATATTCGGCCTCGTCGCGGGCGCGGTTACGGTGCGGGGCTCATTTGTCGGCACACGCAAGGACATGGCCGAGTGTCTGGATTTCGCCGCGAAGGGCGAGGTCAAGGCGGATATCGAACTTCAGCCCCTTTCCGCCATAAATTCGGTTTTCCAGCGCCTTGAGCATGGCGACGTTCCCTCACGGGTGGTCCTCGACTTCACCGCAGCCGGAACGGCGAGCACAGGCGACGCCGCTGCGACCGCCTCTACGCGCGAGCCGGTCCGCGTCTGACCGTCCCGGCGCGCCACGAAGGCGAACTTCGTCCCTGAGGCACGCGCCGCGCCCGCCGCGCCTTGAATAGGATGCGGCCCACTCCCCGCTCCGGTTGGCCCACCTCGCGGCCAGCGGGAGCGGGGAGGCAGCCTCTCTGTCCCTAAGACCGGCCATTCTGGCCACGAGACCCGCCATGACCCGAACCTACGCGCTGCGCAGTCACGATGCTCTTTTCGAACCGGTGCAGGTCGGCGCGCTCAGGCTCTCCAATCGGATCGTCATGGCGCCGCTTACGCGCAACCGGGCCGCCGCTGATCTTTCGCCCGGCAGCCTCGCGGCCGAGTATTACGCGCAGCGCGCGTCGGCCGGCCTGATCATCGCCGAAGCGACCCAGATCTCCCCCGACGCCCAAGGCTATTCGGGGACGCCTGGATGCTACACCGACCCCCAGATCGCGGGCTGGCGAAAGGTGACGGACGCCGTCCATAGCGCGGGCGGCGTCATCGTCGTGCAGCTCTGGCACACGGGCCGCATTTCCGAGGCGCGGTTTCAGAGCCACGGGGCGGCGCCCGTGGGCCCCTCCGCCATCAGGGCGGAGACCAAGACTTTCATCGCCGGCGAAGGCTTCGTCCAATGCTCGACGCCCCGGGCTCTGGAGTTGACCGAGATCCCGGCTATCGTCGCGGACTTCAAACGGGCCTCCATGCGCGCCCTCGACGCCGGGTTTGATGGAGTGGAGCTGCATGCAGCGCATGGCTATTTGCTCGACGCATTCCTGCGAGATGGAACCAACCATCGAACCGACGCCTACGGAGGATCTTTGGAAAATCGGACGCGGCTCTTGGCTGAGGTGACGCAGGCGTGCGTGAAAGCCATCGGCGCTGACCGCCTCGGCGTCCGGATCTCGCCGGTCTCAACTGCGGGAGATTCCCACGACAGCGATCCCCAGGCGCTGTTTGACCATGTGGTTGACCGCCTCAGTCCCCTGGGCCTCGCCTATGTTCATGTGGTGGAGGGAGAAACCGGCGGGGCGCGAAACAGCATCCCCTTCGACTACGCAGCGCTGCGCGATCGCTTCGACGGCGTCTGGATGGTCAACAACGGCTATGATCGCAAGATGGCGGTGGAGGCCGTCGAGAGCGGCAGGGCGGATCTGGTGTCGTTTGGACGCCTCTTCCTCGCCAACCCCGACCTCGTGGCGCGCCTGAAACGAGACGCGCGGCTGAATTCCCTTATGGACGCCTCGACCCTCTACGGCGGCGGCGCCCACGGATACACCGATTACCCTACGCTGGAGGAGGCTGAGAAGTCGGCCCTGCGCGCACCGCGAGCGGCGGCCTAAGGCCGCGAACGATCCGTGAAGGGAAGGCGAGGGCGCCGGGGTGGTAGGGGTTATTCCATAGATGCAAAGCTCAGCGAGCATCTGGTCGGAGACGGCCGCCTGGGTTGAGGCCATTGGCGCCATCGCCGCCGTGGTCGGGGCTGGATGGGTGGCCGCAAGCGAATCGCGCGCGACACGTCTGCGAGAGGAGCGCGCAGCGGCTGCCGCGCTCCTGAAGGAAGAAAGAGGCGTCCTCGCCACGAAAACCGCCGCGCTCAATCTCGCCATTCTCGCCTCGACGCAGATCCACGATCTTCATGTGCTCCTCGTGGATGACGCCTGGCGGGGACGGGTGGCGAGGGTGTCCGCGAGCCGTGCGCTCTTAGGGACGGAGCGGATGTTGACGTCCTTCCCCATCCAGTCCCTGAGCGATGCGCCCGCCATGGTGGAGTTCTCGCGCTTCCCCGCCTCTCTGGCGACGGCGGCCGAGATTTATTCCAACCTTGAGACCGCGGTCCGCGCCGCAGACGAGGCCGAACGCGGGGCCATCTTTGACGCATGCAATCAACAAATGGCGCGCCTGGATGCGGCGGCGCAGCGCCAGCTTAAGTCGCTCAAGGCGGCCCTGGGTCTGGCGACGCCAGAGCCGGTCGCGCCAGAGCCCGTCGCCCCAGAGCTGCTCGCCCCAGAGC
>Ga0116230_10000149_pt1 | contig 55371 bp, 47 predicted proteins | sample S1TSphfallax_3_FD_88678 | JGI IMG/M metagenome (GOLD analysis project Ga0116230, IMG submission 88678) | Host-associated microbial communities from peat moss isolated from Minnesota, USA - S1T2_Fd - Sphagnum fallax MG | ecosystem: Host-associated > Plants > Peat moss > Unclassified | place...
AGGAAGGAAGTACCACTCCGGCACGATGTGGGCCGGCGTGACGAGCGGGTTGGCCTTAACCTGATTATCCACATGGCCGAGGGCTTCGGGCGCGAAGAAGACGAACCAAGCGAACAGGATGAAGAACACCGAAATCGCGAACCCGTCCTTGACCGTGTAGTACGGATGGAAGGGCACCGTGTCCTCCTTGGACTTCACCTCAACGCCCGTGGGGTTGTTATTGCCGGGGACGTGAAGGGCCCACACGTGGAGGCCGACCACGCCGGCGATGGCGAAGGGCAGGAGATAGTGGAGGGAGAAGAAGCGGTTCAGCGTGGCGCCGCTCACCGCAAAGCCGCCCCACAGCCAGGTGGTGATGGCGGTGCCGAGACCCGGGATAACCTGGTCAAGGGCGGAGAAGAGGCTCGTGATCACCACAGCGCCCGCGTAGCTCATCTGGCCCCAAGGGAGCACGTAGCCCATGAAGGCGGTGGCCATCATGAGGAGGTAGATGATGCAGCCAAGGATCCACAGGACCTCCCGGGGCGCCTTATAGGACCCGTAGTAGAGGCCGCGGGCCATGTGGATATAGACCGCGAGGAAGAACATGGAGGCGCCGTTGGCGTGGACGTACCGGATGAGCCAGCCGTAGTTCACGTCGCGCATGATGTGTTCGACCGAGTCGAACGCCATGAATTCGTTCGGCACGTAATGCATGGCCAGCACGACGCCGGTCATGATCTGGATCACCAGGCAGACCGCGAGGATCCCGCCGAAGGTGTACCAATAGTTCAGGTTTTTCGGGGTCGGAAAGTCGACCATCGCGTCATTAGCCAGACGGATAATCGGCAGGCGCGAGTCGAGCCAGCGCTCGAACCCGGTCTTGGGTACGTAGGTTGAATGTCCGCTCATGGGTTGCTTTCTCGCACGTGTCGGGTCTGCAGCTCGATCAGCCGATCTTGACCTTGGTTGGTCCGGTGAACTGGTAGTCTGGGAGGAATAGGTTCAGGGGCGCAGGGCCGCCGCGCACACGCCCCGCCGTGTCGTAGATCGATCCGTGGCAGGGGCACAGCCAGCCCCCATAGGGCCCGCCGCCGAAGCCGGGAACGCACCCAAGGTGGGTGCACACGCCGATGAGGATCAGCCAGGGCTCGTGGCCCGGTTTCACCCGGCTGGCGTCCGTGGCCGGGTCACGCATGGGCGCGTGATCGTCGGCGCGGGCCGCCGCGATCTCTTTAGCGGTCCGGTGACGAATGAAAACCGGCTTGCCGCGCCATTTGATGACGGCTTGCTGGCCTTCGACCACCTTGCCGAAGTCGTATTCGATGGAGGCCAAGGCGAGGGTGTCGCCCGCAGGGTTCATCTGATCGATGAGGGGCCAGGCGATGGCGGCGACGCCGCCCGCCGCCGCCGTGATCGCAGCGATGTGAATGAAATCGCGACGCGTCGGCTCCTCATGGGCGTCCCCGACATGGACGTCAACACTCGCGGTTTCAGCCACCTTGTGGATCCTCTACAGTTACCCAAACAGCCGCAAATGCGGTTTGTCGGATCAGGTAGAATGCGGCTTGCGCTTTTTCAACCAGACATTCCGCAAAACCTTGGCGGCGCCATCAGACTTTGCGCTTGTTTGGGCGTGACTTTGGATGTGGTGGAGCCCTGCTCCTTCCCCCTTTCCGATCGCGGTTTGCGCCGCGCGGCGATGGACTACGGCCAATCCGTCGTCCTCGAGCGGCATCCGAGTTGGGACGATTTTCTGCGCGCGCCCCCACGGCGGGAAGGCCGGCTTGTGCTTTTCACAACTAAAACAACACACTCTTACCTGGACTTTCCCTTTCTCGAAGCCGACACGCTCCTCTTCGGCCGCGAGAGCGCCGGCGTCCCCGAGGCCGTCCACGCCGTCTGCGACGCCCGCGTCGCCATCCCCATCCGGCCCGAGGCGAGATCTTTAAATATTGTCGCGGCTGCGGCTATGGGCCTCGGCGAAGCGTTGCGGCGCGCCCGCCCATGTGGTTTGCAGGATCCATGAGCCGACAAGACGATCTCGACCAGAGGAAAAAGGCCGCCGAGGCGTGGTTCCGTACCCTTCAGGCGCGCCTTTGCGCCGCCCTTGAGGCCCTCGAGGACGCGGCCCCGGAGGATCTTTATCCCGGGCCTCCGGGCCGGTTTGAGCTCAAACCTTGGGAACGGCCCGAAGGCGGGGGCGGCACCATGGGCCTCATGCGCGGTCGGGTTTTCGAGAAAGTCGGGGTGCACGTTTCCGTGGTCCATGGCCGGTTCACGCCTGAGATGGCTCAAACCATGCCGGGCGCCGAAGACGATCCGCGTTTTTTTGCGACGGGGGTCAGCCTCATCGCCCATCCTCTTAACCCGCGCATGCCCACCGGCCATATGAACACCCGCTTCATCGCCACCACCACCAGCTGGTTCGGCGGCGGCGGCGATCTGACCCCGTGGCTCGCCAACCAAAGGCGGCCGGACGCGCCCGACGCGGTGCGGTTTCACGCCGCCTACAAGGCCGCGTGCGATCGCTACGACCCATCCTGGTATCCCCAGTATCGCAAGGAGTGCGAGGCCTACTTCTTCCTCCCGCACCGGGGCGAGGAGCGCGGCGTGGGCGGCATTTTCTACGACCGGCACGACAGCGGCGACGCGGATCGGGATTTCGCCTTCACCCAGTCGATTGGCGAGGCGTTCCTTGAAGCCTATCCCAGCGTGTGCGCGGGCCGGCTGCAGGAGGCCTGGACCCCCGAGGAGCGGGAGGAGCAGCTTGTCCGCCGCGGCCGTTACGTGGAGTTCAACCTCCTCTATGACCGCGGCACCATTTTCGGTCTGAAGACGGGGGGCAATATCGAGTCGATCCTCAGCTCCATGCCCCCGACGGTGAGATGGCCCTAACGCCGCGCGCCGGACGGTCCGAGCGGCCCCTTGTACGGGCGCGTTCGGCTCAATAGGCGAGGCCCTGCGCCACGGCCTTGAGACGCTCGAGGACCGCCATCTTGTCGTCGGTGAAGTCGAGATCGATCCACCAGGTTTCAATCTCCTGGCGGACGCGGCCCACAAGGGGGCCCTCCGCGACGCCCGCCGCCATGATCTCCTCGCCCGAAAGGGGAAAGGGGGGCGGGGTCCAGGTGTCAGGGTAAACCAGGAGCATGCGCCATTGCGGCGTCGTCGCAGGGCGGTCGGACGCCGCCCACGCCAAGACGGCCCTGTCTTTGAAGGCTTCCGCGCCCAGGCGGTAGATGGCGCGCCGGATCTCCCGGGGCGACATCCAGGAAACAATCCGAACATCGTCGGAGGCGCAGTTCAGAAGCCGCCGCTTCTGTCGGGTGGACAGGCGCAACCGCTCGCCCATGGCCCCGAGGGCCGCCGGGTCGTCGGGCGCCAGGGCGGCGAGACGCAAAAGCGGGTCGCACGCGAAGAGAAGATCGGTCTCCACCCCAACCAGTCCCTCAAACCGGGACAGGTCCTGAACTTCAGGAAGAAGAACGTTCAGCACCCCGCAGGCCGCCATGAGACGAAGGACGCCGCGCGGATCGTCCGCCGCTAAGAGCTTGAGGAGCTCCCTGGCGACGCGCTCGCCCGATAGGGTCGCAAGCCCGTCCTTCAGCGCTGCGCAGGCGGAGACTGCGTCCGGATCGGGCGCGCCGCGGCCATACCAGGCCCAGAACCGGAAAAAGCGCAGGATCCGCAGGTAGTCCTCTCGGATCCGCGTGCGCGCGTCGCCGACGAAGACAATCCGTCCGGTCCGGGCGTCCGCAAGTCCCTCGCCGGTTGGGTCGTAGAGCGTCCCGTCCGTGTCCAGGTAAAGGGCGTTCAGCCGAAAATCCCGCCGTTGCGCGTCCTCAGACCAGTCGGTGGTGAACGCCACAACGGCCCGGCGTCCGTCGGTCTGCACGTCCCGCCGAAGACTAGTGACCTCATAGCCGCGCCCCGCTACGACGGCGGTCACGGTTCCGTGGTCGATGCCCGTGGGCTCCGCTCTGATCCCCGCTCCGGCCAGGGCCCCAAGGGTCTCCTGCGGCGCAAGAACCGTGGCGATGTCCACGTCGCCCACGGGTCGGCCAAGGACCGCGTCCCTCACGCATCCGCCCACAAAGCGGGCCGCGCCTGGACCTCCTCGGGCGACGAGGGCCTGCATGACCGCTGCGACGCCTGGAGCGTTCATCCAGCTTTGGATCGGCAACCTTATGGTCATTTCGCGCTATAGAGCAGACCCGGGTCGGCAAAGGCAATGATATGAGCGTCTCCATCCCCCCTGCGGTTCTCGACCGGATCAAGGCCGCGGCCGGCGCCGACGCCTGGAGCGAGGAGCCTGAGCGCCTCGCCCCGCACCTTGTGGAGTGGCGCGGGCGCTGGAGCGGCTGGACGCCGCTCCTGCTCCTTCCCCGAACGGTGGAGGCGGTCGCCCGGATCGTGCGCGTCTGCGCCGAGACCGGCGCTCCGCTCATGCCTCAGGGCGGCAACACCGGCCTTGTGGCGGGGCAGATCCCGCAAGGCGAGGTGCTGCTCAGTCTGGAGCGCATGTCGGCGATCCGCGCCCTCTCCACCGAGGACGACGTCCTCATCGTCGAGGCGGGGGCCACCCTCGCCGCCGTGCGCAGCGCTGCCGAGGACGCGGATCGGCTGTTCCCCTTAAGCCTCGCCTCGGAGGGCTCGTGCACCGTAGGCGGCCTTATCGCCACCAACGCCGGGGGCGTGGCCGTGCTCAGATACGGCCAGATGCGCGCCCTCACGCTGGGGATTGAGGCGGTCCTGCCCGACGGATCCATCCATCATGGGCTGAAACGGCTTCGCAAGGACAATACCGGCTATGATCTGAAACAGCTCCTCATCGGCGCCGAGGGCACCTTGGGCGTCGTCACCGCCGCCAGCTTGAAACTTTTTCCGCGCCTCGCGGACCGGGCCGTGGCCCTAGCGTCAGTTCCCGATCCCGCCGCGGCCGTGGCCCTGCTCACCCTCGCCCGGGGGGCGAGCGGCGGCGCGGTGGAGGCGTTTGAACTCCTCAACGCCGAGGGCCTCGCCCTCGCCCTGAAAAACCTGCCCGGGGCGCGGTCCCCCTTCGCGGCCGTCCCGCCGTGGACCGTCCTGATTGAAATCGCCGGAGCCGCGTCGGGCGAGGAGCGCTCTCGCCGGCTCATGGAGACGGTGTTGGGCTCGGCTATGGAGGCGGGCCTGGCCGACGACGCGGCCATCGCCCAGAACGCGGCGCAGGCGGCGGCGTTCTGGGCCCTGCGCGAAGGTCAGTCGGCGGCGCAGAAGGCCGAAGGCTCAGCGTGGAAGCATGACGTGGCCACGCCGGTCAGCCGGATTGCGACGTTCATCGAACAGGCGTCGCGCGGCCTTCAAACCCTCCGGCCCGGGGTGCGCATCTTGGCGTTCGGCCACATCGGCGACGGCAATATCCACTTCGACGCCCTCAAGCCCCCTGGGACCAGCGATGCGGCGCATGATCAGCTAAGGGACGCGGCCGCCCGAATTGTGCACGATGTGGCCATGGGGCTTGAGGGCACCATCTCTGCCGAGCACGGGTTGGGGTCGGTGAAAGTAAAGGAGGCGCTCCGCTTCAAAGATCCCGTCGACGTGGCCGCCATGCGGGCCGTGAGAGCCGCCCTTGATCCCGCCCGGATCATGAACCCGCGGGTGTTGTTTTGATCGCCCATGAGGCGCGCCCGCTCGACACCGGCTCAGCAATCGTCTAGAGCGCCGCTCTTCCTCGCCGGTGCGCCGCTAAGATTTATTCTTCATGCTGTTCGTCCTCTCCCCGGCAAAGACGCTGGACTTCACGCCTGCAGAGCAGGCCGTGGAGGGCACACGGCCGCAATTCGCCCATGAGACCAAGTCCCTCGTGCGCATCGCGCGCAAACTGAAGTCTGCCGATTTGCGCCGCCTAATGGACATCTCCGAGGCCCTAGCCGAGCTCAACGTCGCTCGCTTCAAAGCTTTTGCTTTTGAGGGAACCCCCTCGGATTTACCCGCCGCCTTCGCCTTCGCCGGCGACGTCTATGAGGGATTGGACGCCCGCACCCTGCCTAGCGAGGATCTCGCCTGGTCTCAGGACCGGCTTCGCATCCTTTCTGGCCTTTATGGGATCCTCAGGCCCCTTGACCTCATCCAGCCGTATCGCCTGGAGATGGGGGTGCGCCTTTCCACGGACCGCGGGGCCACCCTCTATGACTTTTGGGGCGACCGGGTCGCCACCGCCCTCAATAAGGCCGCCCACGGCCACGCTGACCCGACCCTCGTCAATCTGGCCAGCCAGGAGTATTTCGGGGCTGTCGACGCCAAGGCTCTCAAGCTGCCCGTCCTGACCTGCGCATTCCGTGAGGAGAAGGGCGGCGAGCTCAGAATGGTCTCGTTTTATGCGAAAATCGCCCGTGGCCTCATGGCCCGGTTCGCCGTTGAGAACCGCATCGAGCGTCGCGAGGATCTCAAAGCTTTCAACAGGGCGGGCTATCGGTTCAGCCCGCAGCTCTCCTCAGAGCGCGAGTGGGTGTTCACTCGTCCCCAGCCCGAGCCCAAGGGCGCGCAGACCGCCGCCCGAGAGGACGCCCGCGTATGATCGATGACCTCATCGAGTTGACTGCCGACCATGCGGGACTGTCCGACGAACAGGCGCGCCTGGGTCTCGCCGGCGCCCTCGCCCTTATCAGCAAGCATGCCGATGCGGCTAAGGCCGAGCAGCTCATGGACGCTATTCCCGGGGCCCGGGGTCTCGCCGAGGAGGGCGCCGCCCTCACCCAGAGCCGCGGGGTGGTGGGCGGGCTGATGAGCAAGGCCGGCGGCGCCTCGGGCGCGGCCATGGCGGACGCCATGACCATCAATCAACACCTAGCCCGCAAGGGCATCAATGTCTCCGACATGCAGGAGATCCTCCCCGTCGCCATGACCTTCGTTCAGGAAAAGACCGGAAAGGACCTCCTGAGGGAGGTGCTCATGTCGATACCGGGTCTTGGACCCCTGCTCACGGGCCAGGGCGGATAAGGCCGCGCATCCCGCGCACCGGTCAGGCGCGCCCCGAAAACAGGAGGACCCAACGGGATTTCGCGCCGGCGCGCCCGGGCGCGAGCGTCCCAGGGCCCTCGCCGTCGACGCGGGATCGGGCCAGCCGCACCGTCGTGGGCCTTGGGTCGTCGACGGCGGTTTTTCGCCCGGGACGTCAGGCGAGCCGCCGTCAGCGCACACCCCCGAAGCCGAGGCGTTGGGAAGGGTTGATGGAGCCTTGGACCCGCGAGCCAGGAGACCTGGCGCGGACGAGAACCGTGCACGCGCGGGGCGCCCGAGAGCGCGCCGTGGGAGGCCCCGACCTCAGCCGGGCCGCGCCGGCGTTGAAGCCATAACCGCGAACGGCTAAGGCGCGACGTCCGACCCCGTCAGACCGCCTTTTCGATCGCCGCGTAGAGGGCGAGGACCTTCTCCGCCTCATGCAAATGCAGAAGTTCCGCCATCCGTCCCTCGACCCGGATAGCGCCGCGGCCCTGGTTCAGCGGCTCGGCGAAGGCGGCGACCACCGCCCGGGCGAAGGCCAGCTCCTCCCCGTCCGGGGTGAAGGCCGCGTTGGCCGCCTCGATCTGACTGGGATGGATCAGGGTCTTGCCGTCAAATCCGAAGGCGCGCGCCTGGCGGCATTCCCGCGCCAGGCCGCTCGCGTCGCGCAAATCGCTGAAGGGGCCGTCCAGGGCGATGATCCCGTGCGCCCGGGCGGCGGCGATGGTGAGGGAGAAGGCCGTGAAGAACGGCTCGCGCCCCGACGTCATGCGCGCACCGGTTTCCCGGGCGAGGTCGTTGGGCCCAAGGGCGAGGGCGGCGAGGCGCGTGGTCTTCGCGGAGCCGGCAATGGCATCGAGATGAAACAGCGACCGCGCCGTCTCCACCATGGCCCAGAGCTTGGTGTGGGCCGGGGCCCCCGCCAAACGGGCGTTATAGGCTTCAATGTCGCCCGCGTCGCCGATCTTGGTGGCGAGGACGGCGTCCGGTCCGGCCGCGGCCACCGCCTTGAGATCCTCTTCGCCCCAGGAGGTGTCCAGGGCGTTGACTCGCACGACGACTTCGCGCCGTCCAAATCCGCCCGCGCGGACAGCCTCCACGGCGGCGTCCCGGGCCTGCGCCTTCGCCTCGGGCGCCACCGCGTCCTCCAAGTCGAGGATTACCGCATCGCAGGGCAGGGTTAGGGCCTTTTTGAGGGCCGAGGGATTGGAGGCGGGCATGTAGAGCACGCTGCGGCGAGGCCGAAGCTGGGTCATGCGAGGCTGTACTCCCGTTCAAGATGGTAGACCGATCCAGAGCGGCCTAACCGACTTGAGTAAAGGCCAAAGGACGAAACCGTCCATGGATCGGAGATGAAGAGATTGTGACGGGCGATCCAGGCCGCGGTTCGCGTGGGATCGGCGCCTTTTAGATAGGCGAGGGTGACATGAGGCCGGTAGCTCCGCGTCTCCATCTTGAGGCCGCCGCGGCGCGCGGCGGCCTCGCATTTCGAGGCGAGGCGGACGAGGGGCTCGCCGGCGGCGGCGGCGGCGTAGATCGCCCGCAGGCGGTCGGCGTCTGCGAACGCGCCCACGCCCTGAAGGGTTTGGACGAAGGGTTTCATGCGGACAGCGCCAAGGGCGTCGTCGATCCTTTCAGCCGTCCCCTCGTCCACCTCGCCGAAAAAGCGCAAGGTGATGTGGAACGCCGCCTTTGGTCGCCAGCCTGCGCCTGGAACGCCCGCCTGAAGGGGGATCAGGGCGTCGGCGACGGCCTCTGGAATGGAGAGGGCTGCGAAGAGGCGGATCATAAGGGTCTGCATGGCGCAACGCGGCGGTGCGCTCAAGCGGGGCTTTCCGGCCCGCGGTCAACCGTTAGGATGCGCCCATGTCGAGCGCCCTCATCATCTCAAGTTACGTGGCCGCCAGCCGGGTCGGCGGGTTTGTGCAAGCCTTGGCCCTGTCCGCCCAGGGGGTGGAGCCTAAGCTGGTTCCGACAGTCCTGTTCGGCCGTCATCCCGGGCTTGGGCCTCCGGGCGGAGGCGCCGTGGGGCCGGAGACGTTCTTTGGCGTCCTCTCCGCGGCTGAGGCCCAGGACGCCCTTCGATCGGACCTCATCCTGACAGGATATTTCGCCCTCGCCGCCCAGGTGGAGGCGACCGCCGACGCCATCGTGCGCGCCCGCGCCTTGCCTGTGAAACCTATCATCCTGGTGGATCCTATCCTCGGCGACGAGGAAACGGGACTCTACATTAAACCCGAGGTTGAGGACGCCGTGAGGGACCGCCTTCTGCCCCTGGCCGACGTCTTGACGCCCAATCTTTGGGAGCTCAGACGGCTGACGGGCCTTGCCGCCAATGATGCGCAAAGCGCCGCCGCCGCCGCCCGGACCCTCTCACGTCCAGTCCTGATCTCCTCCATTCCGTGCGGTCCGGACCAGATCGGCGTTCTCTACGTGGACGGCCCGGTGGCGTGGATCGCCTCGCATGCTAAGGCCGTCACCGCGCCCCGGGGGACGGGCGATCTCATGACGGCGCTGTTCGCCGCGGGCCTCATCCAGAATCTGCCGCCCCAGACCGCCCTCGCCCGCGCCGTGGGCGGCGTCGCCGATGCTGTGGAGGCGTCCCTGGCCGCGGGCCTTGCGGATCTTCCTGTGGCGAGCATCATGGAGCGTCTGCGCGCGCCCCTCAGCCGCGTGATTTTGACAACCCTCGCTTGAAGTCGGCCGGAGATTGACCAGAAATCGGCCCGCAGTCGGCCCGCAGTCGGCCCGCAGTCGGCCAGGAGACGGTTTGGATCGCGCCGCTCCGCCACTTGACGCCGAGGCTTTACGCGCCCTGAGCGCGCGCGCCATTCGCGCGGGACTAGAAATCGGCGCCTATGCCCAAAGGTTCAGCTGCACAACCGCGTGCGACTGTGGTCTTCCTGAGCGGCGCGGATTGGGGGCGATGCGGCCCAGGTGTGCGGCCCCGTCCTCGACTGAAGCGCAAGCCCCGATCGCCAGAGACCTATCATGAGCCTCTTCAAGCCCAGATTCATCTCCTTCGACGGCTACGGCGCTTTGATCAATTTCCAGATGAGCGCGGCGGCCCGTGTCCTCTTCGCCGACCGCATCGCGCGGCGGGACATGGATCAGTTCGTGCGCGACTTCGCCGCCTTCCGCCTCGACGAGGTCCTCGGCGCCTGGAAACCTTATCGGGACATGATCGAAGCCGCCGTCGTGCGCCTGACCAACCTGTGGGGTGTGGACCTGCTCGATGGGGACGCCGCCGCGCTCTACGCCGCCATCCCCTCATGGGAGCCGCATGGGGACGCGTTGGGCGCCCTGCGCAAGCTTGCTCAACGCTTCCCCCTCGTGATCCTCGCCAACGCCGCCGACGCGCATATGGCGGCGAGCGTCGAGCGGCTCGCCGTCCCCTTTCACGCCGTCTTCACCTCCGATGGCGCCAAGGCGTACAAACCGCGTCTGCGCGCGTTCAAATTCATGCTCGAGGCCCTCGATTGCGGTCCGGAAGAAATCCTCCACGTCTCCACGAGCTTCCGCTACGACCACATGGCGGCCCACGATCTGGGCGTTCGCCACAAGGTGTTCCTATCCCGAGGGGAGGAGCCCGCGGCTCCGGGATACGGCTGTGTGGAGATGCCGGATCTGACCGCACTGCCTGCGGCCCTGGGACTTTGACGAACGCAAACCGCGGCTAAGGGGTCATCGGGCGACAGGAAGCGGGCGCAAGGGGCTCTCCGCGCAGGGCGCGGCCGAACATCACAAAAAAGAGCTGGCTGTCCGCCCGACGCTCAACCTGCCATTCCGGGTGCCATTGCACCCCTAGGAGGGTTGATCCGTTGAAGGTCCCGGACAGCGCTTCAACAAGGCCGTCCGGGGAGCGCGCCTCCACCCGTAAGCCTTCGCCCACGCGGTCGACCCCTTGGAAGTGGACCGAGTTTACCTGCATCCCCGTGCGCCCGTAGGCCTGCGCTAGGGTTCCGCCCGGCGTCAGGGCTACAGGGTGGGTCTGATCGAACAGGGCTTCAAGATCCGCCTCAGGCGGCGCGTGATGGGCGAGGAGGTCGGGGTTCGACGCGCAGTCGCGCCGCAGGGTCCCGCCGAACGCCAGGTTCATCTCCTGAAATCCTCGGCATATGCCGAACACCGGTTTCCCGTCCGCCACCGCCGCGCGGATCAGGCCCGCGGCCATGGCGTCTCTGCCAGGGTCGTAGGGACCGGCTGCGTCCGGCGGGTTGGGTTGACCGTAGCGATGCGGCTCCACATTCGACGGACTTCCCGTAAGCAAGATCCCGTCCACCCGCGCCGCCGCCTCCTCAGCCTGGGCGAACTCGGGCAGGGCCGGGATCAGCACCGCGGCCGCGTCGGCGTATTTCATGGCCGCCGCGGCATAGCGGAGCATCACCGCCTGGGCGACCTCGCCGTTCAAGGATCGGTTGCAGCAGGTGATGCCGAAAACGGGGCGCGCCATGGATCGGAAGTCTCCTTGGGGCAGGGCGGGCGCGGCCCGGCGTTAAGGGGCATGGTCGGGATTGGAATAAAGCACCTTCCCAGCCTTTGACAAATCGCGAGGGCAGGTCTGCGCTTGCGCCGAGGTCCCTTCGCCTGCGGGCGTTTTCCGACGCCCGCGGCAAAAAAAACCGCTCCCCGCCCGGTGGAGCGCTCGCGGAGCTATCGTCTTGGGCGCGCGGATTATACGAGAGAGGGGTAAGTTTCCTCCTGTTCCCCGCCGCGCCGGGGCGCCCCTCCCGACGGGCGTCGCCCAAGGGGAAGACCCATGAAGGCTGTGATGACCCCACCTCCCTCCGCGCTCGCCGGCGTCGGCCTCGCCCGCCCTGACCTCTTTCGGGAGGCGGGCTATGTGAACGGGCGCTGGGTCGTCTCCGAAGAAACCCTGGCCGTTTGCAATCCCGCCACGGGCGCGGTTCTCGGCGTCGTGCCCGCCCTTGAGGCGCGTCAGGCCGAAGCGGCGGTGACCGCCGCCCACGAGGCCCTGCCCGCTTGGAGCGCCATGACGGCCAAGGCGCGCGGTCTGATCCTGAGGCGCTGGTTCGAGCTCATGACGGGCCACCAAGAGGATTTGGCGCGTCTGTTGACCGCTGAGCAAGGCAAGCCCCTCGCGGAAGCCCGGGGCGAGATCGCCTATGCGGCCAGTTTCTTTGAGTGGTTCGCCGAGGAGGGCCGGCGGGCCTATGGCGACATCATCCCGCCGCACCTAGCCGACCGCCGGCTTCTGGTGACGCGCGAACCCGTGGGCGTCGTCTCCGCCATTACGCCGTGGAACTTTCCCGCCGCCATGATCACCCGCAAGGTCGGACCCGCCCTCGCCGCGGGCTGCACCGTGGTCTTGAAACCCTCCGAACTGACGCCCTTCTCCGCCCTCGCCCTGGCGGTCCTTGGCGAAGAGGCCGGCGTGCCGGCGGGCGTCTTCAACATCGTGACAGGCCTGCCCGCCGCCGTCGGCTCGGTCCTGACCGATGACCCGCGCATCGCCAAGTTCACCTTCACCGGGTCGACGGCCGTGGGGAAGATGCTCGCCGCCCGGTGCATGGGCACGGTGAAACGCGTCTCCCTCGAATTGGGCGGGAATGCGCCCTTCATCGTCTTCGACGACGCCGACCTCGATGCGGCCCTCGACGGCGCCATGATCTCCAAGTTTCGAAACTCGGGTCAGACCTGCGTCTGCGCCAACCGGTTTCTCGTTCAGCGGGGGGTCTACGCGGCCTTCGCCGAACGGCTCGCAGCCCGGGCGCGCGCCCTTGTCGTCGGCGACGGCCTCGCCGGCCCTACCGACCAAGGTCCCCTGATCAATGCGTCGGCCCTCGCCAAGGTCCAGCGCCATGTGGACGCCATCGTGGCCGCTGGGGGACAGGTTCTGACGGGTGGGGAGCCACATCCCCTGGGCGGAAGCTTCTTTCAGCCCACGGTCGTCACCGGCCTTTTGCCCGACACCCTGCTCAACCGCGAGGAAACCTTCGGGCCCCTGGCCGGCCTGGTAGCGTTCGAGGCGGAGGACGACGCCGCGCGCATCGCCAACGACACGCGCTCGGGTCTTGCGGCCTATTTCTACACGCGCGACGTGGGACGGATATTTCGGATGAGCGAGCGCCTCAAGTACGGCATGGTGGGCGTCAACACCGGCCTGATCTCTACCGAAATAGCGCCTTTCGGGGGGGTGAAGGAAAGCGGTCTTGGCCGAGAGGGCTCGCGCTACGGCATAGACGAGTACCTCAACATCAAGGTCACCCACATGGCCTTATGACAGCCGCGCCGGTGCCTGAGGCGCCGACGAAGGGGCCAGGACGGTTAAGTGATCCAAGACGTCCTGGGTCTTTACCCCATCCACGCGCGAGCCCATCCTGCGGGCGGCTTTGGCGCCCGGCGGGGCGCCCTCGCGGGAAAAGGTCCTGCGGTTCTGCGAACCCGGGCGCAAGGAGGCTGCTCTGATCGTTCACTTCGGCTTCGAGGGCGTCCAACGCGTCTTCGACCACGCCCTCGCTTCAGGGGAGGAGCTGGGCGTGCGCTTCAGCGTGGTCAAGGACGGTGCGACGGTGGTGGACCTCTGGGGCGGTTACGCCGACCGGGATCGTACGCGTCCCTTCGACGCCCACACGCTGACGCCGGTCTTCTCCGTCACCAAGGCCCTCGCAGCGATCCTCATCGCCCGGCTGGCGGATGCGGGACGCCTTGGCTACGACCAGCCGGTGGCCGAGGTCTGGCCCGAGTTCGCCGCGGCCGGCAAAAGGCAGATCACCATCGCCGAAGTTATGTCCCACCAGGCTGGTCTGCCGGGGTTTCTCGAGCCCATGGCGCCGGAGACCTGGTTCGACTGGGACGCCATCTGCCAGGGGTTGGCGGCCATGCAGCCCCTTTGGCCGCCGGGGACGGCCTCCGGCTATCACGCGGTCACCTTGGGATACCTCGCCGGGGAAATCTTTCGCCGCGTGGACGGCCGGACCATGGGACGGGCCTTGCGCGAGGATCTGGCCGGCCCCTTGGGACTTGATCTGCATATTGGTCTGCCCGAGACGGAGGATCGGCGGGTGGCGAACCTCGAGCGCCCGAAATCCCTTCCCAAGTTCGGGCGAATGAACGACGCGGTGAAGGCCGCCTTCCTCACCAAATGGGCCGCCCCTGGCGGGCGGGGATCGCTGCAATGGCGCCGGGCGGAGATCCCTTCCGCCAACGGCCACGCCACGGCCCTGGCCCTTGCGCGGCTCATGGACCTTCTGGCGGGCGGCGGAGGCGGGGTCCTGTCGCCCTCTGGCGTTGAGGCCCTGGCCCAGGAACGGATCCGCGGCGAGGATCTAGTCCTGCCCTTCACCATCAGCTGGGGCGCAGGGGTGATGCGTAATGCGGGCCTCGGGGTTTACGGTCCCGGCGTCCGGACGTTCGGCCACTCCGGCTGGGGCGGCGCCTGCGCCCTGGCCGATCCGGAGCGCGGCCTCGGCATGGCCTATGTGATGAACCGTCAGTCCGCCGACCTGATCGGCGACCCCCGGGCGCGGCGCCTCATTGAGGCGGCCTACGCCTGCCTCTGACGCCTTAAGCGCCCGCCGCGTCCCGAGACGCGGCCCTGGGCGCGCGCTCAGGACGGCCCACGGCCCTCTGCGATGATCTGTCCGTGATCATTCCCAAGGTGAAGGCGAGGACGCCCGCCCAAATCAGGCCGAAGGCGAGGAGGCTCAAAGGCTGGAGCCGTTCGCCCAGGACGAGGCCGCACACGAACTGAAGGGTGGGCGTGATGAACTGTAAGAACCCCACCATGGAGAGGGGGAGGCGTCGGGCCGCGAACGCGAAGGCGGCCAAGGGCGCCACGGTGGCGGGACCGGCGAGGAACAGCAGACCCGAGAGGGGAGCCGAGCGCCCGAAATGCCCGCTCCCGTGGAGCGCGAGGCTGGTTACGAACACCAGGGCCGGGGCGCCCAGGATCAGGCATTCCATCAGCAGGCCCGTCTGGGCGTCCGCAACCGCCCGTTTTCGCACCGCTCCATAGCTGGCGAAGGAGAGGGCGAGGAGGAGGGGGATCCAGGGCACCGCCTTCAGGGCGACGGCCTGAACGGCCACACCGGCGCACGCCAGGGCCACGCCGACCCAGCCGGCCCGCGAGACGCGCTCTCCGAAAAGCACGCGGCCCATGGCGAGGCTGAGGAGGGGATTGATGAAATAGCCCAGGCTGGCGGCGATGGTGTGTCCGGCGGTCACGGCCCACACGTAGAGGCTCCAGTTGGCGCCGATGAGAGCGGCCGAGAGGATGAGGGTTAAGAGCGCGCGGGGCTGGCGCAGCAAGGCGAGCGCGGCGCGAACCCGCCCTGTCATGACCACGAGGGCCAGGGCGAAGGGTAGGGACCAGACCGTGCGCCAGCCGACGATCTCCCATGCCCCCGCGCCCTGGGCGGCCATGGCGTCGAACAGGAGCGGAAACAGGCCCCAGATGACGAAGCAGCAGAGGGCCGCCGTCAGGCCGGCGCGATCAAGGGAGGCTGTGCGGGACATGGGGGGCGTTTAGGGCGTCCCTGCGCCCTTCGCCACCCGGCGATTGCGCTTGGACGCCGCGGACTCAGGCCGGCGCGCGCTGACGCAGACGGCCCTGCTCATGCAAGAGCTGGGCGATCTGGACGGCGTTGAGGGCCGCCCCTTTGCGCAGATTGTCTGAAACGATCCAGAGGTTGAGTCCGTGCTCCACTGTGGGATCCTGGCGGATCCGCGAGACGTAGACCGCGAACTCCCCCTGCGCCTCCTTAGGCGTGATGTAGCCGTGCTCGTCGCGCTTATCCACCACCAGCACCCCCGGAGCCTCGCGCAAGATCTCCCGCGCTTCGTCCTCGTCGAGGGGGTGTTCGAACTCCAGGTTCACCGCTTCGGAATGGCCGACCATGACGGGGACGCGCACGCAAGTGACGGTGAGCTTGATGTCGGGATCGAGGATCTTGTGGGTCTCGTTCCACATCTTGTGCTCCTCGTCGGTGTAACCGTCGTCCTTGAAGGCGCCGATGAAGGGGATGACGTTGAAGGCGATCTGTTTGGGAAACGTCTTGGGCTCGGTGGGGCCGAACATGAAGACCGCCTTGGTCTGATCCCACAGCTCGTCCATCCCCGCCTTCCCGGCCCCGGAGACCGACTGGTAGGTGGAGACCACGGCGCGTTTGATGCGCGCAACATCATGAAGGGGCTTCAGGGCCACGACCAACTGGGCGGTGGAGCAGTTGGGGTTGGCGATGATGTTGGTCTTGGCCACGTCGGCCGCCGCTTCAGGGTTCACTTCAGGCACAATCAGGGCCACGTCCGGATCCATCCGCCAGGCGGAGGAGTTGTCGATGACGATGGGGCCCTGGCGGGCGATCTTGGGCGACCAGACCTTGGAGAAGGCGCCCGACACGGACATGAGCACGAGGTCGACCCTCGAGAAGTCGAAGGTCTCCACATCCTTGCAGTGGATGATTTTATCTCGGAACGAGACGTCCCGGCCGACAGATTTGCGCGAGGCGACGGCGAAGATCTCATCCACAGGAAACTCAACTTCCTCGAGGATGTTCAGCATCTCGCGGCCGACATTCCCGGTAGCGCCGACGACGGCCACCCGGTACCCCATCTTCATCTCCCTTTCGCGCGTGAAACGCTCGCGGGAGTACGCCCATCCCTCCCCCAAGACAAGGACGACGCCGCCCGCCGTCGGCGAATTCGCCCGGAAAACCGTCCGGTCAGCTCAGGGCGTTGCGACACGCTGCGGCCATGGCGATCGGCGAAAGGGCGGCCGCGGCGAGGCTGTACGCCCCCAGAAAGCCAAAACCCGTGCGGAAGGGTAGTCCTTCGCCGAAGGCCTGCGCCGCCCCCGCCCCGAAGATCACGGGCGGCGCGAAGAGGGGAAGCACGATCACCGCCACAAGCATCCCGCCCCGACGCGATCCGAGGGCGAGGGCCGCGCCGATGCCGCCGGTGAAGGCGAACCCCAGTCCCGCGACGAGGGCCGTGGCCAAAAGGATTGGGGCGGTCTGCACAGGCGCGCCGAGGGCTATGGCCACGGCGGGGGCGATGAGGGCGAGGGGGGCGCCGGCGCCAAGCCACTGGGCGAGGCATTTGACCGCGCACACGGCTTCCAGCGAGGGGCCGCCGAGGGTGAGAAGATCCAGGGCGCCGTCCTCGAAGTCCCGCTCGAATAGGCGTTCGAGGGAGAGGAGACTGGTGAGGGCCAGGGCTGCGAAGGCGGATCCCGGCGCAAGGGCCGCAAGGCGTTGCGGTTCGGATCCCGCGGCGAGGGGAAGGAGGGTGGCGAACCCCAAATAGAAGGACGCCGGATAAAGCGCCCCCGACCCCCGGCCCCAGGCCATAGCCAGCTCGCGGCGGAAAAGCGCGGCGAGGGCCTTCATGGGAGGTCGAGCTCCAGGGTCCGCGTGGGGATGGGCAGGGGATCGTGGACGGCGGCCAGGATCATGCCGCCGCCCGCAAGGTGATGGGTCATGATCTCGGCGAACGCCCCGCGCCGAAGCGCGTCGAGGGGCGCCATGGGTTCGTCGAGGAGCCATAAGGGGCGGGGCGGCGCCAAAAGCCGAGCCAGCGCCAGACGCCGCCGCTGGCCGGCGGACAAGACCCGCACGTCAAGATCAAGCAGGGTCTCGAGGGCGAACGTCGCCTGGGCGCGCCGGAGCGTCTCTGGGGTCGCTCCGGCCCATTGCGCCCAGAACCGCAACTCCTCGCGGCCCGTTCGACTGGGTTTCAAACCGTCCAAGTGTCCGGCGAGATGCAGGCCTTGGGCGCGCGCTTCCTCGGGGTCGAGCCTGCGGCCTTCGCAATGAAACTCCACGACCCCGGCGTCAGGTTTAAGGAGCCCGGCCAGAACCCGAAGCAGGCTGGTTTTTCCCGCGCCGTTGGGTCCTGTAACGCTGACGGCGTCTCCGGCCGAGACCTCGAAAGAGAGGTCGGCGAACAGGCGCCGCCCCCCGCGACTGACGGCGAGGTTCCTGGCCAAGACCTTATGGATCATGACCCCAAGCGCCGTGCGGTATCGACGGGGCGGGCGACAGTGTTTAAGACACCCACGCTCGCGCGGGATGAACGCGTCGCCCCGAGGGGGAACGGCCAGGCGGACGCTGTGGGTCCGGCCAGACCGAGCGCGGTCCCGGGGGCGAGCAGGAGAAACAGACCCATGCCGTCCATCGACAGTCTCAACACCCGCCGCGAGCTTTCCGTTGGAGAGACGAAATACGCCTATTACAGCCTTCAGGCCGCCGAGGAAGCCGGTCTTGCGGGCGTGGCCCGCCTGCCGGTCTCTTTGAAGGTGCTCTTGGAAAACCTCCTGCGCAAGGAAGACGGCGAAGCGGTCACCCTTGCGGATCTGCGCGCTCTCGCCGGTTTCGTGGAGACCCGGGGCAAGAGCGAGCATGAAATCGCCTTCACGCCCGCCCGCGTGCTCATGCAGGACTTCACCGGCGTTCCGGCCGTGGTGGACCTTGCCGCCATGCGCGACGCCATGGTCCACCTGGCTGCGGACCCAGCCAAGATCAATCCCTTAAACCCGGTGGACCTCGTCATCGACCACTCGGTGATGGTGGACTATTTCGGCTCCGCAGCGGCCTTCGGGGAGAACGTGGACAAGGAATACCAGCGCAACGGCGAACGCTACCGCTTCCTGCGCTGGGGCTCTTCGGCCTTCGACAATTTCCGCGTGGTCCCGCCGGGAACCGGGATCTGCCATCAAGTCAATCTTGAGTACCTCGCCCAGACCGTGTGGACCAAGGCCGACGACGGGGGCCTTGTGGCCTATCCGGATACGGTGGTCGGCACCGACAGCCACACCACCATGATCAACGGCCTTTCCGTGCTCGGCTGGGGCGTGGGCGGCATCGAAGCTGAAGCGGCCATGCTGGGCCAGCCCATTCCCATGTTGATCCCCGAGGTGATCGGCTTTCGCCTCACGGGCGTTCTGCCGGAGGGCGCCACCGCCACCGACCTTGTCCTCACGGTGACGCAAATGCTGCGCAAGAAGGGCGTGGTGGGGAAGTTTGTGGAGTTTTTCGGCCCTGGCGTCGTCAACCTCACCATTGAGGATCAGGCCACCATCGCCAACATGGCCCCGGAGTACGGCGCCACCTGCGGCTTCTTCCCCGTGAGCCGGGCCACCATCAGCTATCTCACCGAGACCGGTCGCGACCCGGATCGGGTGGCCCTCGTGGAGGCCTACGCCAAGGCCCAGGGCCTGTGGGTGGACGAAACCTCCCCGGAGCCGGTGTTCACCGACACCCTAGACCTTGATCTATCCGGTGTCCGGCCCTCCCTCGCCGGGCCCAAGCGCCCCCAGGATCGGGTGCTGCTCTCCGACGCCGCCTCCGCCTTCAAGACCGCCCTCGTCGGAGAATTCGGCAAGGCGGGCAAGGAGGACTTGCGCATCCCTGTGAAGGCCGAGGCCGGCCAAGAGACCTTCGACGTGGGCCACGGCGATGTGGTGATCGCCGCGATCACCTCCTGCACCAACACCTCAAACCCAAGCGTCCTGATCGCGGCGGGCCTGCTCGCCCGTAAGGCCCTCGCCAAGGGGCTAAAGGTGAAGCCCTGGGTGAAGACCTCCCTCGCCCCTGGCTCTAAGGTGGTTACCGACTACCTCACCAATGCGGGCCTCCAAGCCGATCTGGACGCCCTCGGCTTCAATCTCGTGGGATACGGGTGCACGACCTGCATCGGCAACTCCGGCCCTCTGCCCGCGCCCGTCTCCGAGGCGATCAACGCCGAAGATTTGGTCGCAGTCAGCGTCCTGTCGGGCAACCGCAACTTCGAAGGCCGCGTGAATCCGGATGTGCGCGCCAACTATCTCGCCTCGCCGCCTCTGGTGGTGGCGTACGCCATCGCCGGATCCATGCAGGTCGACCTGGCCACCGAACCCCTCGGGCGTTCGCCGGACGGCGAGCCGGTGTTTTTGAAGGACATCTGGCCGACCAATGCGGAAATCGCCGCCATCCAGCGTCAGGCGGTGACCAACGCCTTGTTCGCCGCGCGTTACGCCGACGTGTTCGACGGAGACGCCCATTGGAAGTCCATTCCCCTCGCCGGCGGTCAGACCTACGCATGGGATCCAGGGTCCACCTACGTGCAGAACCCGCCTTATTTCCAGGACATGAAGATGACCCCTGAGCCGGTGACCGACATCACCGAAGCCCGGGTCCTGGCTATTTTCGGGGACAGCATCACTACCGACCACATCTCGCCTGCGGGCTCTATCCGGGCCACCTCGCCGGCGGGCGCGTATCTGCTTGAACGCCAGGTCCGTCAGGACGAGTTCAACAGCTACGGCGCGCGGCGCGGCAATCACGAGGTGATGATGCGCGGCACCTTCGCCAACATCCGCATCCGCAACCGCATCACGCCCGAGATTGAGGGCGGGGTGACAAAGCATTTTCCCTCAGGGGCGGTCATGTCGATCTACGACGCGGCCATGCGCTACCAGTCCGAAGGGCGTCCCCTGGTGATCTTCGCCGGCAAGGAATACGGCACCGGCTCCTCTCGAGACTGGGCCGCAAAGGGGACCAAGCTCTTGGGCGTTCGCGCCGTCATCGCAGAAAGCTTCGAGCGGATCCACCGCTCTAACCTCGTCGGCATGGGCGTCATGCCCCTTCAGTTCATCGAGGAGGGCTGGCAAAGATTGGGGCTGACGGGCGAGGAGATCGTCACCATCCGCGGCCTTGAGCGTGTGTCCCCCCGCAAGACCCTCATCGTCGAACTCTATCGGCCCTCCGAGCATAAGGTCGCGCGCTTTCCGGTGCGGTGCCGCATCGACACCCAGACCGAGCTTGCCTACTACCGAGCCGGCGGCGTGATGCCTTATGTGCTGCGCAACCTCGCCCGTTCTGCGGATGCGCCCGCGGCGGCGGAGTAGGCGCGCAAACTGGTGAGGGACGAAGGCTTAGCCTTATGCCTAGACTGCGGCCGATGAAGACCGTGCGCCCGCACCTGCTCAACGCCGGCCTCGCCGTTTGCGCGCTCCTCTGCGTCCTCTTTGCGGGGGCGGCCGAGGCGCGGGCGCGGCGTTCGGCGCACGCCGGCCCGGTGGTGGTGGAGCTCTACACCGCCCAGGGTTGCTCAACCTGTCCGCAAGCCAATCCGGTGATGACCGACCTTCTGGGGGAGAAGGGCGTCCTGCCTTTGACCTTTTCGGTGGATTACTGGAACTACCTTGGGTGGGCGGACACCCTGGCGAAGCCGGAGTTCACCGCCCGCCAAAAGGCCTACGCCGGCCGCCTGAAAGTTCGGGAGATCTCAACGCCGCAGATGGTGATCCAGGGCCAAGCCGAGGCCGAGGGCCTTGATCTGGAGCGGTCCAAGATCGACGCCCTCATCGCCGACGCCCGGGACGGGGGTCCCAAAGGTCCGCGCGTCCGCTTCCTCAAACACGGGGCCAAGGTCCTTGTGGCCGCCGGCCCGGCCCGTGGTCGCGACGAGGTCTGGCTTGTGCGGTACGACCCGGAGCCCGTGACGGTGAAGATCACGGCAGGCGAGAACCGCGGGAAGACGGTTGTGATCCGCAACGCCGTGCGCCAGCTCGTCCGCCTTGGCGTCTGGCGGGGTCACGAGGCGCGCTACACGGCTCCAGAACCCGTGGACCAGGGTCTGAAGACGCTGGTAATCGTCCAGGAAGCCAAGGGCGGTCCCATCATCGCAGCGGTCAGGGGCTGAAGCCGACTCCTCGCCCTTACCCCTCGCCCTTACGCCACGGGCTTGCGCTTCGCCCTCGCCCCTCGCCCTGCTGAGGGCGGGTGAGGCGATAGGGCCTTGCGTTGGGCGCCGGCCGAACCCGACGCCAAAAAGCCCGCCTTTCGGCGGGCTTTAAGGAGGGGAGAGAAAGTATGTCGGCCGATCGGACCACCGATCCAGGGGGCTGGGGGGGCTGTTCAGGATCCAGGACCAGTAACTTTCCCGACCGGCCGACCCTTGTGTTATCGGGGGCTGATGGGGCGCGCGAAAGACCATAATAGGGCCATTTCGTGTCTCTTGATGTGACGGCCGCAACGGATTGACGCGCGCCGCCCCCATGAGAAATACGCCGGAGGCGCTCTTTTCCCGGCTCACCAAGTCCGGCTAGAGTGGGGAGGCATGAGCCTCGACGTCGCCCCTCCTTCGCCGCCCGCGTCCCGCTCACCCCTTGTGTTCTTTGACCGCAGCGAACTCGACCGTCTCCTGCGCCTTTACGGGCGAATGGTGGCGCAAGGCGATTGGCGCGATTACGCCATCGCTGGCGGACGGGATTGTGCGGTTTTTGCGGTTTTTCGGCGCTCCGGCGAGCAGCCCCTCTACCGAATCGAGAAGCGACCCGCCCTCGCCCGACGGCAGGGAGCCTGGGCCGTCGTCGCCCAAGGGGGTCTTGTCATGCGCCGGGCGCATGAGCTTGAGCTGGCGCTCAAAATGTTCGACGCTCGCCGCTTCCGCCTCGTGGACTGACACGCGTGAAACCCAGATGAAAAAAACCCCGGAGCATCGCTCCGGGGTTTTGCCGACCAATCAGGTCGAACCATCGGCGACGTTAACGCCGGTTTGAGCCGCCGCCCATGAGCATCATCAAGAACTGGAACAGGTTGATGAAGTCCAGGTAGAGGCTGAGCGCGCCGTAGCTCGTGGCCACGTTCATCGCCGCACTATCGCCGCCCAGCTGATAGTAGGTCAGCTTCAGGCGCTGGGTGTCGTAGGCGATGAGCCCTGAGAAGATCAGGACGCCTAGCACGCTGATGATGAAGGCCATGGCGCTGGAGTGAAGGAACATGTTCACCAGCATAGCGATGAACAGCCCGATCATGCCCATGATGAGGAAGGATCCGAAAGCGTTCAAATCCCTCTTGGTGGTGTAGCCGACGAGGCTTAGGCCCCCAAAGGCCGCCGCCGTAATAAAGAATGTCGTGGCTACGGAAACACCGGTGTACATGGTGATCCAGATGCTGAGCCCGGCCCCGATGAGGGAGACCATGGTCCAGTATAGGGCGCCCGCCGCCCTGGGGCTCGGGTTCCGCATAAAGAACATGGACCCGAAGATCACAATGAGCGGCGCCAAGCGCAGGATCGATCCCAGGGGCGTCATGCCCATGAGCGCTCCGTCGGGCGAGAGCACATACAAGGCCCCGGCGAGGGGTTGATGCGAACAGGCCCAAGCCAGGACGCCGGAAAGTACTAGGCCAAGGCCTAGCTTGTTGTAGACACCAAGCATGAACGCCCTAAGCCCGGCATCCACGGCCATGTCGGCTTGGTTGGGGGCCCACGGGCGCGCCACGCCGCGATTGAAATCGCTCATAGCGAAGAAATCCCTTTCAAAACGCCGCACTCGGCGCTTGCTAGATATCGTCTCACCTTCAATTCTACGCAAGAGCGCCGCAGCGGAAGGATGCATAGTGAGGCGATGACCATCCACTACCCGGTGGCGGCCTCCGCCGACGAGGCGCTGAAATCCCCCCTCGGACAGGCGGCGCGCCAACGCGAGGCCGCCCATGTGGCTGGCGGGCCCGTGGCGTTCGTAACCGAAGCCGTCGGCTCGGCCTACATCGCCCCCTCCGACGCCCTCAACGCATGCGGGGCCGCCGCCAACCAGCCCTGGGTCTGCGTCAGACCCGTGGCGTCTCCCTCTGGGCCGCGTGCCCTCCAGCACCCCGTCAACAAGGACGGCCGGCGCTGGCCCGAGCCGCGGCGCGCCGAGCCGACCCTTTACAGGGTGTCTATTTCCTATTGGCGAGTGGCCGGCGCCGAGGCGGCGCTGGAGGATCCTGCGCGCGCGCTCAGGCGCGATCCGGGGGCCAGCCGCCTTGATCCGGCCGCCCTACGCGCCCTGGCGCGGCAACCCATGCGCGCCTTAAAACCGCAACAGCCGCTGGATATTGGCCTTTTCGAAGTCCGCCCGCCGGAGGCGCCGCATATTCTGATGCCTGACGAGTGAGCGGCAAGCCCTTTGCGCCGCCCTTTGCCCAAAGCGCTCGCGCCCTGTCCGCGAGCACGCTAAAAGCGGCCCCGCGCGTCGCAGCCGTCACAGGAACCGCACGCGCCGCGGGGGCGCGGCAACGGAGCACTGACACATGACCAACGCCGATCGTCCCGACAGGGGCGCGGACCGGCGGGCTCCCGGCGGCGGGCGGCCTCCTCGGCGCACCTTCTGGGGCGGGCTTTTCTACTGGACGGCCGTGGCGGCCGTGTGGGCGGCGATCTTTATGGTGGCTCTGGTGTTCGTTTTCTCCCGAGACCTGCCCGACACCTCGCGCCTCTACGAGTTCCACAAGCAGCCCTCCATCACCTATCTCGACCGGTCCGGCGCCCTGCTCGGCGTCCGCGGCGGCCAGAACATTCCGCCGGTGGACCTCACCAAATTGCCGCCCTATGTGCCCGCGGCCTTCATCGCCATCGAGGACCGGCGCTTTTATCAGCACTGGGGGTTCGACGCCTGGGGCATCATGCGGGCCGTGGCGGCGGACCTGAGGCACGGCCATACGGTGGAGGGGGCGTCCACCATCACCCAGCAGCTCGCCAGGAACCTTTTCCTCACGCCGGACCAGACCATCAAGCGAAAGGCTCAAGAAGTCCTGCTGGCGGTCTGGCTCGAGCATAAGTTCACCAAGCAGCAGATCCTCGCCCTCTATCTGAGCCGGGTCTATTTCGGCGGCGGCGCCACGGGCATCGAGGCGGCCGCACAGCGCTTCTTCAATAAGCCCGCCTCTCAACTCACCATCGGAGAGGCGGCCATGCTGGCGGGCCTCCTCAAGTCCCCTACCCATTATAGTCCCGTAGGCGACGCGGAGCGCTCGGCGAGCCGGGCCACCATCGTCCTCGATAAGATGGTGGAGACCCGCGCCATCACGCCTGAGCAGCGCGCCGACGCCTTCGCCCATCCGGTAAAGGTCTCAAAAACCCTGGCGTCGGCCTATATCCAATATTTTGTCGACTGGGTCGATCAGCAGACCCGCCAGATGGTGGGCCAACCGACCGACGACCTCGTGGTGGACACCACCCTCGATCTGCCCCTGGACGGCCTGGCGGCCAACGCCGTGCGCGCGGCCGTGGCTCGCGACTACGACAAGGGCGTCGAGCAGGCGGCCCTGGTGGCCGTAGACGGCGCCGGGCGCGTGCGCGCCCTCATCGGCGGCGTCGACTATGGGGAGAGCCAGTTCAACCGGGCTGTGGACGCCCGTCGCCAGGCCGGATCCGCCTGGAAGCCGTTCGTCTACCTCACCGCCATGGAGGCGGGACGCACTCCGGAGGTCGTGGTGGTGGACGAGCCCTTGACCATCGGAAACTGGTCGCCGCGCAATTACACCAATCGTTTCCTCGGTCAGATGACCATCCAGCAGGCCCTGGCCCAATCCATCAACACCGTCGCAGCCCGTCTCGCCGACGAGATCGGTCGACAGAATGTGGCGGCCACAGCCCGCCGCCTCGGCATCGTCTCGCCGATCAACACCGATCCCGCCATGGCCCTCGGGACAACCCTCGTAAGCCCCTTGGAGATGGCGCAGGCCTACACGCCTTTCTCCAACGGCGGAAACCTCGCGCCGGCCTACGGCATCGAAACCATCCGCACCGCCGCAGGCAAGACCCTCTACCAGCACAAGGCGGACGGGCGCGTGAACGTCATCGCCAACCCGCCCCTCACCTATATGGACCAAATGATGCGGACCGTGATCGCCTCGGGCACAGGGACCCGCGCCGCCATTCCTGGGTATGACCTGGCGGGCAAGACCGGGACCACATCCGATTACAAGGACGCCTGGTTCTGCGGCTTCACCGGCGGGTTCACCACCATCGTCTGGGTAGGCAAGGACGACGATACGCCCATGCGCAAGGTGACCGGGGGCGGACCGCCGGCGGAGCTTTGGCGCGCCTTCATGGCCTCGGCGCTTCCCCATCTTCAGGTCCAGCCCATACCCGCAGGGCCAGCCCCGTCCCCCGGCGCGGTGTCGGGCGATCCCATTGGCGATCTTATCAGCAATACGGCGGCCGAGACCCCGCCGGCCCCTGAAACGCCCGACGCCGTCGCCCCTCCGCACCGCTAAACTGCACCGCCGCCGGTCGCCTCAACACGAGGGGTGCGCCCGATCCCGACCAAGGCTTCCGGCGGCGGGTTTCCTCCTTTAGAGGAGACGCGCTTGGGGAAATGCGCTGAGCGGTTCTGGAGGGACGGGGCATGGCGGGTATCTGGAGGGCGGCGGCGCTCGCCGCGGCGTTGGCGCTCATCGGCGCGGCCGACGCGGCCCTGGCTCAGGACCCTAAGGTGGACGCCGGAGCGAAGGCGACAAAATCGGACAAGCCGGATCTTCCCCCCTTTCCCGCCGACGCCTCCCTTCACCAGACCACGACCGTGACCGGGCGCGTCCTGTCCTACACGGCCACCGTCGGCTCCCTCCCCGTGCACGATGAGGACGGCAAGAAGATCGCCGAGATCGTCTACACCGCCTACATCCTTGACGGGCCCCACGATTCCTCGCGGCCGGTGACCTTCGCCTTCAACGGCGGCCCCGGCGCCGCGTCGGTTTATCTGAACTTCGGCGCCATCGGGCCCAAACGGGTTCAGTTCGGCGCCGCGGGCGATAGCCCCTCAGATCCGGCCGTGACCCGCGACAACCCAGGGACCTGGCTTGATTTTACCGACCTCGTGTTCATCGACCCAGTGGGAACTGGCTATTCGCGCTCCCTCCTCAAGCAGGAGGAGACGGACAAGACCTTCTTCACCATCCGGGGCGACATTCAGTACCTGTCGCGGATCGTCTACGACTGGCTGCAGAAGAACGGGCGAATGGCGTCGCCCAAATATGTGGTGGGGGAGAGCTACGGCGGCTACCGCGCGCCCGCCCTCGCCCATGAACTCCAGACGGTCCAGGGCGTGGGCGTCTCCGGCGTTGTGATGGTCTCACCGGCGCTTGACGGCCGCACGGCGGCGGATCCGGACACCTCGCCCCTCTCCTGGGCCGCCACGCTTCCATCCATGGCGGCGGCCAATTACGAGCGCCAGGGCAAGACCCTGACGCCTGCCCTCATGGCCGAGGTGGAGACCTACGCCCGTACGGACTTCATCGTCGATCTCTTGAAGGGCCGCCAGGACCCCGCCGCCGTCGATCGCCTCGTCAAGCGGGTCGCCGCCTACACTGGACTTGACGAACGCGACGTCCGCCATGCGGGGGGGCGCATCGAAAGCCGCGCGTTCCTGCGCGACCTTTATCGGGACGAGGGCAAGCTCGGCTCCTGGTACGATTCCAACGTGACCGCTGACGACCCCTACCCCTGGGCGCCGAACCAGCGCGCCGGCGATCCGATCCTGGAGCGCATTCTCGCCCCGACCACCTCCGCCATGGTCGACTTCGTCACGCGCCAGGTGGGTTGGAAGGTGGACGCCCACTATGAGCCCCTTAACGACAAGGTGAACGCCCATTGGGAGAAACGGTGGTTCACCACGATCGAAAGCGCGTCGGACCTGCGCGAGGCCCTGGCCATCGACCCCAAGATGAAGGCCCTGATCGTGCACGGCTACAACGACCTGTCCTGCCCCTATTTCGGCTCCGAACTCGTAATCTCCCAGATCCCCGCCATGGGCGAGCCGGGCCGACTGCAGCTGAAGGTCTACCCTGGCGGCCACATGTTCTACTCCCGTCCCGACAGCCAGGCGGCGTTGCGCCGGGACGTCATGGCCGTCTATGGCCTCCGCTGACGACACCCGGAACGCGGCCCTCGACGCGGAGGCCGACGCCCTCCTCGACCGCGCCCTCAGCCCCAAACGCCGCGCGCGCGCGCGTCTGGCCGAGCCGCTCCTGGCCCTAGATCCCGTGTTCGTCGAGACCCCGGAGGGGAGCGTGGCCGCGTGGAGGACCGCCCCGGGGCCGGCAGTGCTCTTGGTGCATGGCTGGGAGGACGACAACGCCCTTTGGGGGCCCATGATCGACGCCCTTACGGCCAATGGTCGGGCGGTCCTCGTCCTCGATCTTCCCGGCCACGGGCATTCCCAGTCGGCCTTCGCCGGTCCCGAAGCGAGCGCTCGGGCCATTATCGCCGTTGCGTCGGCCCTGGGACCGGTGGATGCGGTGATCGGCCACTCCTTCGGATGCGTCGCCCTCACGGCGGCCCTGGATCTGGGTCTGCGCGCTGAGCGGGCGGTTCTCATCGCGGCCCCCATCCCCGGGGACGCCAGCGCCAGGGTCGAACGCCTGCGCGCCCTTGGGGCGCCTGACGCCTTGGTGGACCACGCCCTCAGACGCCTGGCCGACCGGCCCCTCGCCCCCGCCGCCCCCTATGACGTTCTCGCCGCCGCCGCGCGCATGACGGCCCGCGCCGCTTTTGTGCACGCCCTAGACGATGAGCAGTGCCCCCCGGAAAACGCCCGCCGCCTGGCCGCCGCGTGGCCCGGGGCCGCGGTCCTTTACCTCGACGGCCTTGGCCATCGCTTCATCGCCCAGGACGCCGAAGTGGCGCGGCGTGCGGCTGATTTTGTCGACGGATTTGGCGAAATGGTCTGACGGGGAGGGGCGTGCGGCCGAGCGGTGCTTAGAATTCAGCGCCGCCGCCTATTTTGAAGGCGCTTTTCCCGGCCTAAGCTGATCTGGAGGTCGTCGGGGGTTCGTGCGTTTTGCAGCGCGTCGTCGACTGATACGAGCCAAACCCGGCTTCGCGGTTTAATCGGGACACGCGGGCTGGGCGGCGCCAAGGTGTCGCGATTACAAGGAAAGACCCATCAATGACCACGCCTGCACCCGGAGCCAGCACCCGTCGCCTGTTCCTCGAAGGTCTCGCCGCCCTGGGCGGTTCGAGCCTCCTCATGGCGGGCATGAGCGCCCTGGGGTTCGGCATTGAAGGGGCCGTGGCCGCGCCGCCCAAGCTCACAGGTCGCTCCGGCAAGCGCATCATCGTCCTGGGATCGGGCGTGGCGGGCCTGACCTCGGCGTTGGAGCTTTCCAGGGCCGGCTATGAGGTGGTGCTGCTTGAGGCGCGCGACCGGGTGGGCGGACGCTCCTACACGGCGCGTAAGGGCACGACGCTCAAGGAACTCGGCGGCGAAACCCAGGTCTGCGCCTTCGACGAGGGCCAATACATCAACCCGGGCCCCTGGCGGATCCCCTACCACCACCGCGCCTACCTGCATTACGCCAAGACCTTGGGCGTGCCGCTTGAGCTGTTCAACAACGACAACGACCACTCCTACGTCATGTTCAGCAAGGGAACCGGCCCCCTGGCCGGCCGCCCGGTGCGCAAGCAGGAAATCGCCGCCGACACCCGCGGCTACGCCACGGAGATCCTGGCCAAACAGATCAACCAGGGCGCCCTCGACAAGGAGATGAGCGCCGGCGATCGGGAGCTGTTCCTCGACTACCTGAAGAGCGAGGGCTACCTGACCGCTAAGGACTTCCGCTATATCGGCGCCGACGGACGGGGCTATTCAGTCAATCCAGGACCGGGACTGGATCCGGGGCCCGGCAAGCCGTCTGTCCCCTACGCCCTCAGCGACATTCTGCATTCGGGCGCCTGGGCGGTTCTAAAATCCGTGGCGGATTTTGATCAGCAGCGCACCATGTTCCAGCCCGTGGGCGGCATGGATCGCCTCCCCGCCGCCTTCCAGCGCTCCATCCAGCCCGGGATCATCCATCTTTCTCACGTGGTGGAGAAGATCGGACAAGGACCTGACGGGGTGGAGATCGCCTATGTCGACGCCAGCGGACAGCGCAGCTCGGTAAAGGGCGACTATTGCCTTTGCACCATTCCCCTCTCCGTGCTGCGCAACCTCGACATCCAGGTCTCGGAACCCTTCAAGAAGGCCATGGGCGCGGTGTCATACGCCCCCGTGGGCAAGATCGGCCTGCAGATGAAGCGCCGGTTCTGGGAGGAGGATCACGCCATCTACGGCGGCCATGTCTATTACGACGATCCAGACGTGGGCAGCATCTCCCTGCCGTCCACCAATTGGCTCGGGCAGAAGGGCGTGGTCCTCGGCTACTACAACTTCGGGCCCAACGCCGCGAAGATCAGCGCGAAAAGCCTAGCCGACCGACAGGCCTTCGCCGCAGCGGCGGGGCAGTTGGCTTTCCCCCAGTATGCCGAAAACGTGGAAGCGTCCTTCTCCATCGCCTGGCACCGGGTTCAGTACAATCTCGGCGGATGGGCGGAATGGAAGGATGAGGCCAGAAAGACCGCCTACCCCACCCTCTTGGAGCCCGACGGCCGGATCTATCTCGCCGGCGAACATCTCACCTATCTGACCGGCTGGCAGGAGGGGGGAATCACATCCGCCTGGCAACAGATCGCCAAGATCCATCAAAGGGTCAATGCATGAGGTCAGGTTTTCCCCGCAGCTTATCAGGAGACCAAGCTCTATGATTCTATCCGCGTCGAGAGCGCCTCGGCGATCCTTGGGCGGTGGGACGTCGGGGCGCGTCCTGTCTGCGCTCTGCGCCGCGGCGGCTTTGAGCATCGCCTCTTCGGCCAGGGCGGCGCCCGACGGCGGCGCCCTTTTCGCGCAGAACTGCGCCGCCTGCCACCAGGCCGCAGGTCAAGGCATACCCGGCGCCTTCCCCGCCCTTGCCGGGGACGTTCTGGTTCAGGGGCCTGCGCCCGGCGCCGCCAATGTCGTTCTTAACGGCAGGGGCGGCATGCCGGCCTTCGGCGGCTATCTGTCGGACGAAACCATCGCCTCAGTGCTCACCTTCGTCCGCTCGTCCTGGGGAAACAAGGCCCCGCCGATCACCCCTGAAGTGGTCGCCGCCGTGCGGGCGGATACGGGCGCCGAGCATCCTAAGAGCGCGCTCCAGGCCCATTAGGGCCAGGCTTCGCCCCCGGCGCGCCTTAGGTCAGTTCTGGACCGTGGCCCCTTCGCCCCTCCGGTGGGCTCAGCCGCGGTGGGGGAGACATGGGTTCTCAGGCCAGGCTGGGGTCGATCTGCTTGCACGCCTCGATGAGGCCGTGAACCGAGGCGACGGACTTGGCGAACATGTCCTTTTCAGCGGCGTCGAGGGGAAACTCAATGATCCGTTCCGCTCCGGCCTTGCCAATGACGGCGGGCACGCCGACGTAAAGGCCAGTCTGGCCATACTGGCCCGAGAGGTGGGCCGCCACGGGAAGGACCCGCTTCTGGTCCTTCAGATAACTCTTCGCCATAGCGATGGCGCTTTCCGCCGGCGCATAGAAGGCTGAGCCGGTCTTCAGAAGCGCGACGATCTCGCCGCCGCCGCCCCGGGTCCGCTTGACCACCGCGTCCAAGGTTTCCTGGGTAAGGGCCCCTTGCTCCACAAGAATGTTGAGGGGCAGACCGCCGACGGTGGAGTAGCGCACCATAGGGACCATGTCGTCGCCATGTCCGCCGAGGGTCCAGGCGTGGACGTCCTTAATGCTTACGCCAAGGGCCTCGGACAGGAAGAGGGCGAAACGCGACGAGTCGAGGACGCCCGCCATGCCCACGACCTTTTCCTTGGGCAGTCCCGAGAAGGTCTGCAGCGCCCACACCATGGCGTCCAACGGATTGGTGATGCAGATCACAAAGGCGTCGGGCGCATGGGTGCGGATCCCCTCGCCCACGGATTTCATCACCTTGAGGTTGATGCCGAGGAGGTCGTCGCGGCTCATGCCGGGCTTGCGCGGCACCCCGGCGGTAACGATGCAGACGTCCGCGCCCTTGATGTCCTCATAGGCGTTGGCGCCCTTCAGGGCCACGTCGGATCCGTAGACGGCTGTAGACTGAGCGATGTCGAGGGCCTTGCCTTGGGGCACGCCCTCGGCGATGTCGAACAGGATGACGTCTCCAAGCTCCTCACGGGCCGCCACGTGGGCCAAGGTGCCGCCGATCATGCCGGCTCCGATCAGGGCGATTTTAGCACGGGCCATCGCGTGGTCTCCGAAGGATGGGTTGGAACGGGCGCGGTCTAGCCCTGGCCGACCCTCATCGCAAGAGACCTGGCGTCCCCTGGACCAGAGCCTAATCTGGTTTTGTCCCTAGAAAGGCTGCGCCTTGTCCAAGACCACGCCCTATGCTGCGCAGAAGGCCGAATTGACGCGCCTTTTCGAGACGGGTCTTGAGGCAGCGCGGCCCACAAAGGCCGTCGCCGCGGCCCTGTCGACCATGGGGACGGGCCATACCTTACTCTTGGCCGCGGGAAAGGCGGCCGCGGAAATGACGGAGGCGGCCCTGGACGCGGGGGTGCGTCCGCGCCGCGGCCTCGTGGTGGTCCGCCGGGGTGAGGGCAGGCCCCTCCCAGGCCTTGAGGTTCTCGAAGCGGCTCATCCCGAGCCGGACGGATCCAGCGTCCGCGCCGGGCGCGCCATGCTCGCCCTCGCCCGCTCGGCGACCCGGGAGGATCGGGCTTTGGCGCTCCTGTCCGGCGGAGCCTCCTCACTCCTGTGCGCGCCCCCGCCAGCCCTCGGCCTCAGGCGCAAACGGGCGCTGATGGGCGCCCTTCTGCGCTCAGGGGCCAGCGTCGAGGAGCTGAACGTCGTGCGCCGCCATCTCTCGCGCCTCAAGGGCGGGCGCCTCGCCGTCGCGCTCCACCCGGCCACGGTTCACACCCTCGCCCTGTCGGATGTGGTGGGAGACGCCCCTGAGGCTATCGCTTCGGGGCCCACGGCGGCGGATCCGTCCACCGTCGATGACGCGCAGCGCATCTTGGCGCGTTACGGCCTTTGCGACCCAGGCGTCGGTTGGACAGAGAGCGTCAAGCCCGGGGATCCCCGCCTGGCGACCAGCGTCTGGCGCATGGTCGCTTCCGCCCGCGACGGCTTGGCCGCGGTGGCGCAGGCCGCGCGGGCGCTAGGGTTCGAGCCCGTGGATCTGGGCGTCGACCTTGTGGGCGAGGCGCGGGTGGTTGGCGCGCGGCATGGGGCGGCTGTGCGCCGGCGCTGGCCGCCTGAACAGCCCCTGGCCTTCATCTCCGGGGGAGAGCTGACCGTCGTCGTCACCGGCCAGGGCGCGGGCGGCCCTAATTTCGAGTACGCCGCCGCCCTGGCCCTGGCCCTTGAGGGCCTTGGCGGGGTCGCGGCCCTGGCGGGCGACACGGACGGCCTTGACGGGGTTTCCGGCGCCTGCGGGGCCTTTGTGTTCGCAGATACGGCCTCGAGGGCGCGCGCGGCGGGCCGCCCCCTCGAGGACGCCCTTGAGACTCATGACACGGCGCCCGCATTCGCGGCTGTCGACGGCGTCTACGCCCCCGGACCCACAGGCACCAACGTCAACGATTTCCGCATTATTCTTGTCCGCCCGCCCGCCTAACGACGCCATCGACAGGGATGCCGAAGGAGGGCCATGGTGAGGTCCCGACGCTTCGGGGAGGCGGGCGGACCAGGTTCCGACGGCGTGGAGACGAGGATGGCCCTGAAGGCGGAGAACACCGGCGCCCTGAAGGGCTTGCGCGTTTTGGAGATGGGCCAACTCATCGCCGGCCCGTTCTGCGGTCAGCTCCTGGGCGACATGGGCGCGGAGGTGATCAAACTCGAACCCCCAGGCGCGGGCGACCCTATGCGCCAGTGGGGTCTCGGGGAGCCTGTCTGGTGGCAGGTGATCGCCCGCAACAAACGCTCCGTCTCCCTCAACTTGCGCAAACCCGAAGGTCAGGATCTGGCGCGCCGCCTTATCGCCACGGCCGACGTCTTGATCGAGAATTTCCGGCCCGGCGCCCTGGAGGGCTGGGGCCTCGGACCAGAGGATCTTCTCAAGGCGCACCCAAAACTGATCGTCGCGCGCATGTCCGGCTTTGGACAGACCGGACCCTACGCCGGCCGGGTGGGCTATGGCCTGATCGGCGAAGCCATGGGCGGCTGGCGGCGCCTGGTGGGAGATCCCGACCGTCCCCCGGCCCGGATGGGCGTGTCCATCGGCGACGCCCTGGCGGCGAGCTACGGATGTATGGGGATCCTTGCCGCCTTGCACCATCGCGACAAAACTGGCCAGGGGCAGATTATCGACGTCGCCCTTTATGAGGCGGTGCTTCAGGTCATGGAGGCCCTGGTCCCGGAGTACGCGGTGGCGGGGGTCGTCCGTGAACGGGCCGGATCCATCCTTCCCGGAATCGCCCCGTCCAATGTCTATCCCTGCCGCGACGGGGAGATCCTCATTGGGGGCAACGGCGATCCGGTGTTCCGGCGGCTTTGCGGGGTGATGGGCCGGCCCGACCTCGCCGACGACCCCCGTTTCGTCAACCATGCTGCGCGAGGAGAGCGGCAGGGCGAACTTGACGCCATCATCGCCGCCTGGACCGGAGGGTGCGCAGTGGACGAGATCGAGGCGCGTCTTCTCGCCGCTGACGTTCCTTGCGGACGCATGTACGGCGCGGCGGAGATGCTGGCCGATCCCCATTTCGCGGCGCGGGACGCGATCATCGAAGCGCCCCATCCGCGCTTTCCGGGGCTGAAGATGCAAAACGCCTTTCCGAAGTTCTCGCACACCCCGGGGGGCGTCCGGTCCCTGGCGCCCGAGGTCGTGGGGCAACACAATCAGGAGATCCTAGGCGAGCGCCTTGGTCTTTCGGGCGCGGATCTTGAGCGCCTTCGCCAGGACGGGATCATCTGAAAAGACCCCTTCTGGCGCGCTTGCCAGGACCTCAATTCTGGGGTGGGGTGGCGCAAAAGGCGCGCGGGCCCACGCTCGCGGCCCAGGGGGATCTTATGGGATTCATGAACACGCGGGATCTCGCCGCCGGCATCGCCGCTGCCGTAAGCGCAGCCGCGCCCCTTCTCGCCGCCGACGCCCAGTCGCCGGCGGCGGCGGCGATAGAGCCCTGGATGAACCCGCGCCTCTCGCCGGACCGCCGCGCGGATCTCCTTGAGGCCGCCATGACGCCTGAAGAGAAATTCAGCCTCCTCCACGGCGAACTCGGCCTTCCAACGAAAACCGGTCGCGCCGTCGGGGCCTTGGGCTCCGCCGGCTTCGTACCGGGCGTCTCAAGGCTCGGCGCGCCGCCCCTGCAAGAGTCGGACGCCAGTCTCGGGGTCGCCAATCCCCTCAATGTGCGCAAAGGCGACGGCGCCACAGCCCTGCCCTCCGGTCTCGCCCTCGCCTCCACCTGGAGCCCGCAGTTGGCCTACGCCGGCGGCGCCATGATAGGCCACGAAGCCTTCGCCAAGGGCTTCAACGTGCTTCTCGCCGGCGGCGTCAACCTCGCCCGGGATCCGCGCAACGGCCGCAACTTCGAATACCTGGGAGAAGACCCGCTCCTCGCCGGGGTTCTCGATGGACACGCGATAAAGGGCATCCAATCCAACCCTGTCGTCTCCACCGTCAAGCATTTCGCCGTCAACGATCAGGAGACCGGTCGCGCCTACCTGGATGCGGTGATTGATGAAAAATCCCTGCGGGAGAGCGACCTTCTCGCCTTCGAGCGGGCGATTAGGATCGGCAAGCCGGGATCGGTCATGTGCGCCTACAACAAAGTTAACGGCGCTTACGCGTGCGACAACGCCTTCCTCCTCAACACCGTTCTTAAAGGCGATTGGGGATATCCCGGCTGGGTTATGTCCGACTGGGGCGCGGTTCACAGCGTTAAGGCCGCCGCCAACGGCCTTGATCAGCAGTCCGCGGGCGGCATCGACGAAAAGGTCTGGTTTGGGGATCCCCTCAAGGACGCAGTCAAGGCCGGCGATGCGTCTCAGGCCCGGGTCGACGATATGGTCCACCGCATCCTGCGGTCCATGTTCGCCGTCGGCCTGTTCGACCATCGCGCCTCTCCAGGTCTGACCTTGGACTATGAAAAGGACGCGGCTGTGGCCGAGCGCGAGGCCGAGGAGGGATGCGTTCTCCTGCAGAACAAGGGCGTCCTTCCCCTCAACCCATCACTACGCAGGGTGCTGGTGGTGGGCGGTCACGCAGACGTGGGCGTGTTGTCCGGCGGCGGCTCGTCCCAGGTCATCCCCGTCGGCGGCCCTGCTTTAAGCCTGAAGGTCTCTGGCGGCGGCGACGACGTGATGGCGGCGTTCCGATACGCGGTGTGGGATCCGTCCTCGCCGGTGGCCGCCATCAAGGCCGCTGCGCCCGATGCGGTGGTCGAGTACCTCGACGGGAGCGACCCGGCCCTCGCGGCGGACCGCGCCAGGGGCGCCGACGCCGTCGTTGTGTTCGCCACCCAGTGGATGATCGAGGGCTACGACGCCCCTGATCTCTCCTTGCCCGACGGGCAGGACGCGCTCATCGACGCCGTAGCGTCCGCCAATCCCCACACCGTTGTGGTTCTGGAGACGGGCAATCCGGTGACCATGCCCTGGCGCGGCAAAACCGCGGCCGTCCTGGAGGCCTGGTATCCGGGGGCGCGGGGCGGTCAGGCCGTCGCTGACATCCTGTTCGGCAAGGTCAACCCGTCTGGCCGTCTGCCCATCAGCTTCCCCGAGCGCCTGGCGGACCTGCCCCGACCCGTGGTTCCAGGCGCGGATTTGCCCAGCAAATCCCCCTTCAAGGTCGTCTACGCCGAGGGGAGCGAGGTGGGGTACCGTTGGTACGACGCAAAGGGGTTGAAACCGCTGTTCCCTTTCGGTTACGGCCTTTCTTATACGCGCTTCGCCTATAGCCGCCTCGCCGTCAGAGGGGGGACAGGCCTCAGCGTGCGGTTCGTCGTCCGCAACATCGGCGACCGGGCGGGAGCCGAGACGGCGCAGGTCTATGCGGCCCCGTCCGGAGGAGGGCGCCGGCTGGTGGGTTGGTCCAAGGTCGCGCTGAAGCCGGGAGAGGCGCGGATCATCACGGTTTCCGCCGACGCCCTCGCCCTTGCCCAGTTCGACCTCGCGCATGGGCGCTGGCGCCGTGACGCCGGCCCTTGGACCGTGTCGGTGGGCGCGTCCGCAGAGGACCTTCGCCTCACGGGCAGCGCCCGGATGACGGCCCAAACCCTAGCCCCCTGAGTTAGTCGGCGCCGCACCTTCGAGCCGCTTCCTTGGTCTTGGAGCCTGGCGCTGCAGCGGCGGCGGGTGTTGGAGGGCCGCCTGCGCCGGCGACTAACGGAAGATGCCGGCGATTCCGTCGCAGCCTCTGCGCGGCTGAGAGCCGCATGGCGAAACGGGGTCTTTAATCACCCTCATTAACCTCTCGGGCGCCAATGAAGCGGCCCCCTAGACGCCTTCGTTCAAGGGGGAGCTATCCATGCGCAGACCGTCCCTGTCGCTCGTATCCGTCGATCCGAGCCGGTTTGGGCGAAGACGCCTCGCTTTTTGTCTTGTGGCGTCGGCGAGCCTCGCGGCCGCGGCGGCGGGAGCCCAGCCCTGGTCGCCATCCCCGCCCTCAGGGTCCTATGCGGGATCCTACGGCCCCGGATACGCCTATCCCCCGCCGCCTCCCCCGCCGCCGCCGCCGGGCTCCGGATACGGCGTGTCCGCTGACGCGCCCTATGCCGTGGGACCCTACGGATCCTATCTCTACAGCCCGCAGCGCTACCCTCCCGCGCCGCTCGGCCAAGGCGCCTACGGCCCCAACGCCTACGCCCAAAGCCCTTACGCCCAAAGCCCTTACGCCCAAAGCCCTTACGCCCAGGGCCCTTATGACCAGGGACGTTACGCTCAGGGGGCCTATGACGAGGACGCCTATCCCCCGGCCCCTTACGGCCAAACGCCCTATGCCCAAGCGCCCTATGCTCAAGCGCCCTACAGCCAGGGCCCTTATGCTCAAGGACCTGACGACGGCCCCGCCGATAGCCGAGCGGGCTACCCCCAAAACGCCGACGAGGGCGCGGTCAGCCGTTCGGCGCCGTCCGGGGAGGTCGTCGGCGCGCCGGCCTACGCGTCTGGCGACCTTCAAAGCGCAACCCGACCGCCGGCGGGAGGCGGGGCGCCCGGCGGATCTGAGGATGCCTATGCGCCGTCTCTCCGGTTCGGCCCTCCCGCTGATGGACAGCGGCAGGGTCCGCCGCAAGGCGCCCGTGAGGATGCTGCGCACGCCCCCGCTTCCTCAGTCCAAGACCCGACCGGTCCTCAGGGGGCGCCGGCTGCGCCAGCCGACCTGGGGGCGTCTACTTCCTCGCCCGCCGCCATAGGTTCTTCCGGCGCGCCGCCTCCCCAGACTGCGGCCCTGGCGGGTCGCGTGATCCAATCCGCTAGCGCTTACCTCGGCTTCATGGCTCGAGCCGCCGAGATTTCGCCTGCGTTCAAGGACCCCGTCTCCATCGCCCGCGACCTAAAGACGGGCGCCTCCTACGAAGCCCACCAGTTCCAGGAAGGCGCGGTGGCCTATGCGGCCATCGTCGCCCTTCAGGAGCCGTCCTTCGTCAATGGCGTCTGGTCTTTGACCGGGCGCGATCCTGGTCGCGCCGACGCCCTAGCCGCCCGCTTGCTCGCGGACCCGGCCTCGGTGGAGGCCATCCCCGGCGCCGGCGCGGCTGCGGCCCGTGCGGGTGCGGCTCTGCGTCGACAGGGCGAGCGACTGATGCAGGTGGGCCTAAAGGTGAAGCAGGCCGCCTATGACGTGCAGCGCTCGGCCTGGTCCAAGGGCGACATCGTCGCGCCCGCGGCGCGCCTCGCCGTCGCCAAAACCCTTTCAGCCACCCGGTCCGCGCCGTCGCGCGCGGAAACCGACAGGCTGTTGCGCCTGGTCCTCGCCGAGCAGGCGCCGGCGGTCGGGGCGGAGGCTCCGCCGAGCGACGCCGTGCGGCGGGCCCTCGCCCTCGCCGCCCTTGCGGTCATGGGAAGGGCTGGGGATCGGGATGCGGATCGCATCATGCCCCTCCTGGCGGACGCGGCGGCGGGCGAGTGCCTTAAGATGGCCAAGCTCAACCTGTTCCAGTGCATGGCGGTGGCCGGTCCGCATTACGAAGACATCTTCTGCCTCGGCCGGCACGCCATGATGGACACCGCACAGTGCGTCATCGCCGCCAGCGGCGGCGGGACGGGCGCGGTCATGGCCGCCACCCCCGCCCCGCCAGGATACTGGACCAGCGCGTCAAGCCGCCCCTAAGGCGTCCGACGCCTATCGCGCGCCGGACTTGGCGGTCAGTCGGGCGCGCAAGGCGGCCAGGCGCCGCGCTTCAGGCGTCGAGGGATGGGTGAGATTGCCGAGACCTGAAAGGGTCACGCCGACGAAGGCGTCGTCGCGCCACACCACCTTGGCCGCATGCAGGTCGCCGGTGGTCAGCTCGATCAGCCGAAAGGCGTCGGGCACGAGGGCGCCCGTCTGCACAAGGAGGCGCGCTCCGGCCCCGCTCTTGTCCCGTACGGTGCACGCAACAGACTGGTCTTCCGGGCCGAACACGGCAAGCGCGCTCAGCCGGGTGCGTCGGCGCGGCAGCTTTCGTCGTTCGTCGCTGTGGCTCATGACCCGCGTCTCCCGCTCGGCCGGCCTTCTTACAGCCTAATCCCCAATGAAGCGTTGCCGGGTCGGCAATTTGCGACGCTTGCGTCCCAAAGGGCCCTCAGGCCAAGATGCGGTAAAACAAAAACGCCGCTCCGGACGTGAAACCGGGATCGGCGAGGAAACGTCGCGCATGAACCTGTCACTCGACCCGAAGCGGGCCGGCTTCGACCCCGCCCGCCTCCAGCGGATCACCGACCACCTTTGCCGGCATTACATCGACCCAGGGAAGATCGCCGGGTGCCAGGTCCTCGTGTCGCGGAAAGGTTTTCCCGCCTACTTCGCCTCCCTCGGCCAGATGGATCGAGAGCGCGGACGCAAGATGCGGGACGACGCCATTTTCCGCATCTACTCCATGACCAAGCCCATCACCTCGGTGGCCCTTATGACCCTCTTTGAAGAGGGCCGGTTTCAGCTTGACGACCCAGTCTACAAGGTCGTTCCCCAGTGGCGCGACCATCGCGTTTGGGTCTCCGGCGAGGGCCACACCATGGTCACAGAGCCGCCGCGTACACCCATGACCTTCCGCCACGTTCTCTCCCACTCCGGCGGCCTCACCTACGGAACCATGCTGGCGGCCCTGGGCGCGCCCGACAGCGGCCATCCGGTCGACAAGATCTACGACACGCTGAAAGTCAGTCGCGAGCCCACAGAGACCCTGGAGAGCTTCGCCGCGAAGCTCGCTCATGTCCCGTTACGCTACCACCCGGGCGAGCAGTGGATGTACTCCCTTTCCACAGACGTCTGCGGCTACCTAGTGGAGATCCTCTCAGGAATGCGGTTCGACCGCTTCCTTAAGACCCGGATCTTCGAGCCCCTGGGCATGGTCGACACGGGGTTCCATGTGCCTGAGGACAAGGTGTCGCGTTTTGCGGCCAACTATCGTCGCGGGGGTGATAAGAGCCTGACGCTCCTGGATGATCCCACGAAAAGCGCTTTCCTGCGGGAGCCGTCGTTTTTCGGAGGCGGGGGCGGCCTCGTGAGCACGACGGCGGACTACGCCCGCTTTTGCGATATGCTGCGATGCGGCGGCGTCCTTGACGGCGCCCGCATCCTTGGCCCGCGCACCCTCGCCCTCATGACCCGAAACCATCTGAAAGACGGCGCGGACCTCACCAGCCTCGCCCTGGGGTCGTTTTCCGAAACGGCCAACGCCGGCGTTGGCTTCGGGCTCGGCTTTGCAGTCACCCTCGACGAAGTGACCACGGGCGTCCTCGGCCAGGGGGATTTCTACTGGGGCGGCGCGGCCTCCACCATCTTCTGGGTCGATCCGTCTGAAGACTTGTTCGTCACCTTCATGACCCAGCTCATGCCGTCGGGCGCCTTCAATTTCCGCGGCCAGCTGAAGAACATCATTTACTCATCCATCATCGCATAAGCGCGGACGCGGAACGCCTGGGGAGGACAAAGATATGGCCGATTTCGGTGGGGATGCGGACACCTTCCGCGCTAAGGCGCAAGCCTGGCTGGCGGAGAACTTCCCGCCCTCCCTCAAGAACGTCGACGTGGCCATGGCGGCGGCGGTCGGCCCGCTCACGGGCGACGCCAAGCTCTGGCGTGACCGTATGGGCGCCCAGGGCTGGGGGGTCCCCACCTGGCCCGTGGCCTACGGCGGCGGGGGCCTTACGCCCGCTGAAGCTCGCGCGCTCAATCAGGAAATGGCGAAGATCGGCGCCCGCAACCCGATCGGCGGCATGGGGGTGATGATGTTCGGCCCCACCTTGTTGGAGTACGGCAAAGAAGCGCAAAAGATGCGCCACCTTCCGCCCATCGCGCGAGGGGAGATCCGCTGGTGCCAGGGCTACTCCGAGCCCGGAGCCGGGTCGGACCTGGCCGCCCTGCAGACGAAATGTGAAGATAAGGGCGACCACTTCCTGGTGAACGGCCAGAAAATCTGGACCTCGGGGGCTCAGTTCGCCCAATGGTGTTTCTGCCTGGTGAGGACCGACACGACCCGTAAACACGAGGGGATTAGCTTCATCCTCATCGATATGGCGACGCCAGGCATCGAGGTGCGTCCCATCAAGCTCATCTCCGGGGCTTCCCCGTTCTGTGAGACTTTCTTCACCGACGTGAAGGTTCCAAAGGAAAATCTGGTCGGGCCCCTCAATGGCGGATGGACCATCGGCAAACGCCTCTTGCAGTTCGAGCGCAGCGGGCTCTCGGGCGGCGGCACGGCCGGCCGCGGTGGGGATCCTCGGCCCCTTGACGCCATCGCTAAGGATTATGTGGGCGTCGATGAACAGGGGCGCATTGCGGATTACGACCTGCGGGCGCGCATCATCCGCCACCAGATGGAGGCCAAGGCGTTTTCCCTGACCCTCGCCCGCACCGCAGCCGAGGCGAAGGGCAACGCCAGTCCGTCCGCCGCCACCTCCATCATGAAGAACGTCGGGGCCAAGGTCATGCAGGAGCGGGCCGAGCTGACCCTGGAGATCATGGGGGCCCAGGGGCTTGGCTGGGAAGGGCCCGGGTTCACGGCCGACGAGCTCTCCACCGTGAGGGCGTGGCTCGGCGGTAAGGCCGTGACGATCTATGGCGGTTCCACAGAAATTCAGAACAACGTCATCGCCAAGCGGATCCTTGGCCTTCTCGACCATCAGTAGGGACTGAAACGCTTATGGCCGTCCTCACCGAAGAACAGTCCATGCTGCGTGACGCCGCGCGGTCGTGGGTCCAAGAGAAATCCCCCGTTTCGCGCCTGCGGGCCCTGAGGGACCAGGGCGCGCCCTTGGGGTTCGATCCCGCCGCCTACTCGGAGATGGCCGAGATGGGCTGGGCGGGGGTTGTGATCCCCGAAGTCTACGGCGGATCGGACTTCGGATATCTCAGCCTTGGCCTAGTTCTGGAGGAGCTCGGCAAGACCCTCGCGCCCTCGCCGCTCCTTTCCTGCGCCCTTGCGGCCGCCAGCGCCCTTGTCCTTGGGGGCGACGCTGAGCAGAAGCAGTCCTGGCTGCCTAAAATCGCGGACGGTTCGCTCATCGCCACCCTCGCCGTCGACGAAGGGCCCCGCCACGATCCGGCGGCGACGTCTACGCGCGCCGAACCGCACGGATCGGGATTTGCGCTTTCCGGCGTCAAACGGTTCGTCCCTGACGGTATGGCGGCGCAGCTGTTCATCGTCGCCGCGCGCACCTCGGGCGCCCCAAGCCATACGGCGGGCGTGTATCTTTTCCTTGTCCCCGCGGATGTCCTGGGGGTTTCTCGCGAGGCCCGCAAGCTTGCGGACGCACGCGGTTACGCCGAGGTGACCTTTGACGGCGTCCTCTTACCGGCTGCGGCGCGTCTTCGTGGCGAGGGTCTCCTCGAGATGGTCCTGGACCGCGCCCGCGCAGGTCTGAGTGCGGAAATGCTCGGCTCCGCAACGCAGGCCTTCGAAACCACCCTTGATTACCTCAAGACACGGGTGCAGTTCGGCCAGACCATCGGCTCCTTCCAAGCCCTTCAGCATCGCGCCGCGCGAATGTTCACCGAGCTCGAGCTGACGCGCAGTTGCGTCGAGGCCGCCCTTAGCGCCATCGACGAAGGATCCCCTGAAACGCCGACGCTGGCCTGCCTCGCAAAGGCCTCCGCCGGAGAGACCCTCAATCTCCTATCCCGGGAGATGGTGCAAATGCACGGCGGAATCGGGATGACAGACGCTCACGACGCCGGTTTCTATCTCAAGAGAGCACGCGTCGCCGAAACTCTCTACGGCTCAGCCGCCTGGCACCGGGACCGTTACGGACGCCTCCTCGGCTACTGACCCCCGCCGCGACGCCGCAGCCGGGCGGCTGCGCGCCTTAAAGGAGCCGCGTGCGCAGGGCCTGGGACAGGAGGTCTATGAGGGAGACCGCTAGGACGATGACGACGATGATGGCGGCGGTCTCGGCATATTTGAAGGCGTTGAGGCTGTCGAACAGGAGTTGGCCCACGCCGCCGGCGCCGATAAGCCCAAGCACCGTGGCCGAGCGCGCGTTGCTCTCGAAACGATAGAGGGCGTAGGACGTCCAAAGGGGGCCGACCTGGGGGAGGATTCCCCAGACGACTTCGTGGATCGGGGCGGCGCCGACGGCGCGAACGCCCTCCACCGGCTGGGGGTCTATGGCCTCAACCGCCTCTGAGAAGAGTTTCCCAAGGACGCCTGCAGTATTGATGGCCAGGGCCATGACGCCGGCGAAGGGGCCAAGGCCGACGGCCACGATGAACATGGTCCCCACCACAAGATCCGGGACCGCCCTCAGGAGATCGAGGAGCCGGCGTACCGGTTGTTGCACCCACGGGGGCGTTACATTGCGCGACGCCAGTAGGCCTAGGGGGATCGCCAGGGCGACGGCGATGAAGGTCCCCCAAAGGGCGATCTGGATGGTGAGCCACATGGCCGCCACATAGTCTGAAAGCAGGCGAAAGTCCGGCTTCAGGAAGGAGCCGGCGAAGGTGCGCATGTTGCTCGAGTTGGAGAACAGCAGAGGAAGTTTGCCCATGTCCACCGGAGCGACGCTTACCGCGAGGAGGAGGGCGACCCCGCCCCAGACCAGAACGTCCAGAGCCCGGCTCCCGGGCGTGTGCAGCTCCGGCCGCGTCCGGTCGCGGGGCCGCAGAGCCGCCGCGGCGGCGAGACCCGCGATGATCAGGAGGCCCCAGGCGAAGGGGCTACGTCCGGCGGCGGCCCTGGCCACGGCCGCGCGCAGGCTCGCGCCGAGGCTTGCCGGCGCCGGGGCGGCGGCGCGCCGGGCCGCAACGGCGGTCTCCATGTCGATGACGGGTTGAAGGTAGCTGTCGTCGGCTGCGGCGAAGGCGGAGTATTTGAGTTTCTTGAGGATCGCCCGTTGGCGATCGCCTTCGGGACCTGGCGCCTGGCCGTAGGTTGTGAAGAACCGCCGGAGCTTTGCTTTGACCTTGGGGTCGAGATCCTTACGAAAAATAATGCACGCCTCGGGCAGATCCGGCGAGGTCCAGATGACCTGCGTTCGGTCCACGGCGGCCCGCACCTGAGGCGCTCCGGACCGGTAATAGGCTAGACCGACGGAGTTATTGGTCGCCGCGTCCACGGTGCCGTTGGCCACAGATAGCATGTTGTTCTGGTGGCTGGCGGAGCGGACGGTGCGAAAGCAGGTCTGGGGATCGATACGCCGCGGTCCGAAGAGGTAGTATTCCGGCGCGAGGGTTCCTGACGTAGAGCTCGGATCGCCCATCCCGAAGGACAGGGTCTTGTCGCACGCCAAGAGACGATCGAGGGTCAGGCCAGATCCTTTCCGCACCAGGACGACGGAATTGTAAAACCCGTGTCCGTGGTCGTCGATGGTGCGGGCGAAGACCTCGCCGTCCGCCCGCCGGATGGCCTCCACCGCCGGATCGGCCGAAAACCAGCCCACCTGAGTTTGGTTGAACGCCATGGCCTGGACGAGGGTCGTATAGTTGGAGGAATAGAAGGCCTTGATGGAAAGCCCCGTCTCTTCCTGCATGTCGTCGATGAGCGGCTGCCAGTAGCTCGACATGGACTGTTGATCCTCTGCCGAGAGGATCGAGAAACGGATGACGGCTGGCGCCGTTGTCGCCGCGGCGGAGGGGTGGGGGGCGAAAAGCGCTGCAGCGGCGAGGGCCCAGAGGACGCCGAGGAGCCTGCGCGCCGCACCCGTCCCATGAGCCGGGCGGCGGATTTTCTCCCCCCGGATCATGACGGGGCTCGCGTGGGGATGATCGCCCCGAAATCGTCCCCAAGGACGTCCTCGATCTCCGGGCCGTACACGTCTACCAGTAGAGCGTGGTTCACCCCGGCGACGGGTCCGTCATAGACGATTTTCCCCGCTTTCAGCGCCACGATACGTCTGCAGTAGCGCAAAGCGTACTCTACGTGGTGTAGGGTGACGAGGATGGTCAGGCCGTCGCTGCGGTTCAGCTCCTCCAGGATCGACATGACCTTGCGCCCCGAGACCGGGTCGAGCGATGCGACGGGCTCGTCGGCAAGGATGACTTCCGCCCCTTGGACGAGGGCGCGGGCTATGGCTCCTCTTTGCTGTTGCCCGCCAGACAAGGTTTTCGCCCTTTGGGCGGCGTACTCGCCGACCCCTACGCGCGCGAGGGCCTCAAGCCCCAGATCGCTGTCGGCCCGAGGCCACAGCCCAAGGGCCCCGCGCCACACGGGCAGGCGGCCAAGGGCGCCGATCATAACGTTGGAGTAGAGACTGAGGCGGCCCACGAGATTGAACTGTTGAAAAATAAACCCGATGCGCGCCCTGACGCCGCGAAGGCCGCCCGTGAGACGACCCTCGCCCTGCAGGAGCTGGCCAAAGGCTTCGATCCGGCCCGCGTCCGCGTCGATGCGCACAAGGCCCGTGAGCGCGCGCAATAGGGTCGATTTTCCTGAGCCCGACGGGCCGATGAGGGCGATCATCTCGCCTGGAGCGATGGACAGGTCCACGTCGTCCAGAGCGCGGCGTCGGTCAAAGGTTTTCGAGACGCCTCGTACCGAAAAGACGGCGGCCGTGGACATGTAAAAGCGTGGCCTCTTCAGCAGCGCCCGAGCGCGCCTCTGTAGATCTGTCGGTCGCTACGGTTTTATGACAGCCACAGAGCTTCCCCGCTCCGGTCCGTCAAGACCGCGTGCGCTGTTTGCGCGTCAGCCGTCGCAAAGTCTGAAATCAAGGCTCATGTTGGCTTCACGCATGACCCGTTCCGCCAGGCCGTAAAATTCAGTGGCCGCGCGGTTGAGGGCGTACCGGGCGACGACCTCGACCCGAACAAGGCCTCCAGCGTAGCCTGGCCACACGTTGCGAATCTGTCCCGTCTCCACAAAGGCGATCTGGGCGTTCAGCTTTTCGCGTAAGGCCTCGAGGTGGTCCTCGTCCTCGGGCGGTTTCCAGGTTAAGGGGTCGGACACCACAAGGACCGGCGTTTGCGTCGTATCGTCGAGATAGACGTAGTCGACGACGTCAATATCCAACACGGACATAAGGCTGCTCCTTGGCTCCAATCCACCGCTCCGCGGCGTTTCCAGTCAGGAGCCGCGTTGCGCAGAATGCCAAGCAGACGCGCCGAACCGTGACGATTTGGTTTCCAGCGCTCAGGACTTGAGCACCGCTGGTTATTTCCGAGGCGCGGCGACCTCAGTCCAGCAGCGATCTTTCCCGAGTGCTAAAAGCGGCCGCGACCCCGTGGATCGGCGCCTTCTTCGTACATCCGAAGGGCCTCTTAGCTCCGACGGGCGTCTTAGATCGGACGGGCGCCCGGCATGCCGCACTTGACGAACTTTCCGTGGCCGTCGCGGCAGCGCACGGGGTGAGGCGGGACCATGGGCGCGCATTTCACGAACCGGCCCTTGGCGTCCTTACACGGCGCGGCGGAGGCGGGCGCCGCCCCAAGAGCGGAAGCGGCGAAAAGGGCGACGGCGGCGAGGGCGAGGGTGCGGCGCATGATGAGTCTTTCGCTCGTGGAGGTGAGCGAAAGCTGGCATGAGGCGCGACGGCGCGCAAGGCGCTGGACCCGCCTCAGCCGCGTGTCGACCTAGCCGAAAGGCCACGAACCGCTTACCTATATATGATGCCCAAAGCCCGCCACCGCGCCGCCTCCGCCGAGCCGTCAGGCCTGGGGCCTGCGGGCCTCAATCCCGGTGGATCGACCTGGACGCCCCACCGGCCGGCTCGACCGCAGAAGTCCGAAGGCGGTCGCCGATTTAATCTTGTGGCGCCCTACGAGCCTGCCGGCGATCAACCCCGCGCCATCGCCGAGCTCGTCGCGGGACTTGCGCAGGCGGAGGCCGATCAGGTTCTCCTCGGCGTGACCGGCTCAGGCAAGACCTTCACCATGGCCTCCATCATCGCCGCGACGCAGCGACCGGCCCTGATCCTTGCGCCTAATAAAACCCTGGCGGCTCAGCTCTACGGCGAGTTCAGAAGCTTCTTTCCGGACAACGCCGTCGAATACTTCGTCAGCTACTACGACTACTACCAGCCCGAGGCCTATGTTCCGCGGACCGACACCTACATCGAGAAAGATTCGTCCATCAACGAGCAGATTGACCGTATGCGCCATTCGGCCACCCGGGCGATCCTGGAGCGCGACGACGTCATCGTTGTGGCGTCCGTATCGTGCATCTACGGTATTGGTTCGGTGGAGACCTACACCGCCATGACCTTCTCGTTGAGCGTCGGCGAGGTGGTGGACGAGCGCCGGCTCATGGCCGACCTCGTGGCCCTGCAGTACAAACGAAATGATCAGGCCTTCACCCGGGGCACCTTTCGGCGCCGTGGCGACGTCATTGAGATCTTTCCCGCCCACTACGAGGACAGGGCATGGCGCGTCTCCTTGTTTGGCGAGGAGGTTGAGGCGATCACGGAGTTTGATCCCCTGACGGGGAAGAAGAGCGCGGATCTGCCGTCGGTTAAGATCTACGCCAACAGCCACTATGTGACGCCGCGGCCGACCCTCAAGCAGGCCATCGACCACATCAAGATCGAGCTTGAGGAGCGGCTGAAATGGCTCGTCGACACGGGCAAGCTCCTAGAGGCTCAGCGCCTTGAACAGCGCACCCGATTTGACCTTGAAATGATGGAGACGACGGGCTCCTGCGCCGGGATCGAGAACTACTCGCGCTATCTCACCGGCCGCCTTCCAGGAGAACCGCCTCCGACCCTTTTCGAATACGTGCCCGAGAACGCCCTCCTGTTCACCGATGAGAGCCACCAAACGGTTCCGCAAATCGGGGCCATGTACAAAGGCGACTTCCGCCGCAAATCCACCCTCGCCGAGTATGGCTTCCGCCTCCCCTCATGCATGGACAACCGGCCCCTAAAATTTGAGGAGTGGGACGCCATGCGTCCGGCGACGATCCATGTCTCGGCGACGCCGGGCCCATGGGAGCTGGAGAAGACAGGGGGGATCTTCTCTGAACAGGTCATTCGACCCACGGGGCTCATCGACCCGCCGGTCGAGGTGCGGCCGGTGTCGCGTACGGCGGACGGCCGCCCCTTCAGCCAGGTGGACGATGTGATCGCGGAGGTTAAGGAGACGGCGCTGCGGGGCTACCGGACCCTCGTCACGGTCCTGACCAAGAAGATGGCGGAAGACCTCACCGAGTACATGCACGAGCAGGGCGTTCGCGTTCGCTACATGCATTCGGATGTGGACACGGTGGAGCGCATCGAAATCATTAGGGACCTAAGACTAGGGGCCTTCGACGTCCTCGTGGGCATCAACCTCCTGCGGGAGGGCCTCGACATCCCCGAGTGCGCCCTCGTGACCATCCTTGACGCCGACAAGGAGGGATTCCTCCGTTCCGAGACCTCCCTCGTTCAGACTATCGGTCGCGCGGCGCGGAACGTCGACGGACGCGTGATCCTCTACGCCGACCGCATCACGGGCTCCATGGAGCGGGCCATGGCCGAAACCACGCGGCGACGGGAAAAGCAGAGCGCCTGGAACCGCGAGCACGGGATCACGCCGGAAAGCATCAAAAGCAACATCAAGGATATTCTCGACAGCCCCTACGAAAAGGGCGATCGGGTGACCATCGACGCCGGCGTCGTCGAAGCCTCAAAACCTTTCCTCGGCTCCAATTTCCAGACGACCCTGAAGGATTTGGAGATGAAAATGCGCGACGCCGCCTCCAACCTCGAGTTCGAAACCGCCGCGCGTCTGCGCGACGAAATCAAACGCCTGAAGATGCTCGACCTCGAGTTCGCCAAGGACATGGTCTCAGACTAGGCGCCGCGACGGCGGCGACGCTTTATCTTGACCGAAGGGCCGCGAAGCCGTTGTGCGAACGCCCCTGCGCGCCCAGATCACGCTAGGGGCGGCGCGGTAAAGGTTTCGCGCCTCGCCCATGGGTTCGTCATCATCCCCGGCCGTGGAGTAACGGGCATGTCCTCAAAGCATCTATCCGTCGTTTCGGGCGAGATGCCTGGCGCCGCCGAGCCAGGGGAGGTCGACGCGGCCGTCCGCAACGCGGACGCTGTGGCCGAGCGCGTCAAGCGTCTCCAGGATGAAGCGCGCCTTCTTGCGCGAGAAGAGATCCAGGCGCTGGAAACTCAGCTCCTGACTGCGGCCCATATCGCCGAAGCCATCGCCAAGGGGGGCGACGCCTACCCCGTGGGCGTCAGGGCCATGGCCGAGCAGATCGCTTCGGAGCTTCCCCTTCGCGTCCAGGGCCTCAAGGCCATCATGGAGAGCACGGCGCGCGGCTGACCCAAACCCGTCGGCGCCCCTTAGACCGACCCTAGTTTTCCGTCGGCCACCACAGGCCCCGTGGGTAGGCCGGTGGGCGACCCGCCCGGAGGCTCTATGGAGAGGGCGAGGGCCGCCTTGTCCTGAACCAGGGCCCGAAGGGGCTTGGGCATGGTCATGGTCGACGGCTTGGAGGGGTCGACGACGCCGAGGGGACGCGGCTTTCCATCGGCCGGAATAAGCCAGAGCTCCGCCGCCCGCGCCCGCGGGATGGAGAAGTCCGCGTCGGGTGAGGCGTAGAGACTTGCGGCGCCTGAGTCGTAAGCGACGGTCATGGCGGACGCCCCGCCGTCCTTCAGATCCAAGGTCGCGACGAGCGTTTTACCGGAGGCGGCGCCCGCGGCGCTGGACGCGCCGGTCAAGCTGAAGAGTGCCGACGGGTGGAGGGCGATGACGAACAGGGCGGCTGCGGCGACGGCCGTCGCCGCCAGGGCCCAGGCCCGCCAGAGCGCAAGGCCCTTGGCGGGCGCGCTTAGGGGTCTCTCATCGTTGGCCGCCTCAGGCGCCGGAGGGCTGACCTCCTCAGGATCGTCCACCGCCTTTTCAATGCGAAGCCAAAGATCCGCCGTGGGCTCCACCGGCTCGATGAGGTCTATCAGGTCGAACAGGCGGATGACCCAGTCGACAATCTCCTGGGCGAACGCCGGGTCGTGGCGCGACCGGGCCTCGGCGGCGGCGCGCTCTTCCCGGTCGAGGACGCCTAAAGCGAATTCCGCGGCGAACATGTCAGGCTCGTGGCCGTCGTCCCGAGGGAGGTTCGGTTCGTCCGGGGGCGGATCGTTCGGACCGCTCATGATGCGTCCAGACAACTGCGAAGGCGCTGCAGCGAGCGGCGTATCCAGCTTTTCATGGTGCCGGTGGGCACCGACATGCGCAAGGCGAGGGCTTCGTAGGTGAGGCCGTCAAAAAAGGCGGTTCTCACGGCCTGGGCGTGCCGAGGCTCAAGAACGTCAAGACACCTGTAGAGTTTAGCCGCGGTCTCGTCGGCCATAAGCCGCTCATCTGCGGGTGCGCTCAGGTCGGCGACCTCCGTCGCCTCGTCAAGGGACGCGGCCGCCCTAGGGCGCTTCAGCGCGCGCACCCGGTCGATAGCCTTGTTTCTCGCGATGGCGGCGAGCCATGTGATAGGGCTCAACCCGCGTTCCGGGTCATAGGCGTCCGCCCTGTTCCAGACCGTGATATAGGTTTCTTGGAGCACGTCCTCGGCCTCAGTGCGATCACCCAAGATACGCAGGCATACGCCCAATAGTTTCGCCGAGGTCTGGTCGTACACGGTCTGTAGGGCTGCACGATCTCCCCGGGCGACCTCGCCCAGGGCTCGGGTCAGCCGTGCCCGCTCGTCAACGGCCGCCATTTACGCTCGGCTCCTCTTCGATTCGCCCTTGTAGAGGGCGACGGGCGCTGGCGACAAGGCCGACGTGGCCAAGCATGGCGATCGCGGCCTCAATAACCGATCGGCGCCCCCTCCCGTCGGGGGTCGGCGGCGCCGACATAGCCACCGGCGACGCGAACCACCGCATGAAGCCCCGAATCCTCCCCTTGGTCGGCTTGCACCGTCAAGCCGTGGGCGCGCAAGGCGGCGACAATGGCCGGATCGGCGCCTTTCTCGACGGCCACAACAGGGCCGCGGGCGACGATGTTGGGAAGGCCAAGGGCGGCCCCGGGGGAAAGGCGCCAGTCGATCATGCCCACCAGAGCCTTGGCGACGAAGGCGATGATGGAGTTTCCGCCCGGGGAGCCCACAGCCATGACGAATCGGCCCGGGCTGCCGTCAGGGTTTCGCTCGAACACGATCACCGGGCTCATGGATGAGCGCGGCCTCTTACCCGGCGCGACGGCGTTGGCGGCCGGAGCCCCATCCGGCGTCGTGGGGCTAAAGGAGAAATCCGTCAGTTGGTTGTTGAGGAAAAAGCCGTGGGTGGTCCGACCGGACCCATAAACGCTCTCAATGGTGGTGGTGATGGAGACCACATCGCCCTGGGCGTCCACGATAGCGAAATCCGACGTACCTCCAGGCTCGGCCGTATGGTCCGGACCCGCCGCGCTCGCGCCTGGAGGCGCGCCGTAGGCCGGGGCGCCGGCTGAGAGCCCTTCAGTGGCCATGACTTTCGCCCGGTCCGCTTCATAGCGGGCTGAGAGGAGCCCCTCGGTCGGGACGGAGACGAACCGCGGATCCCCCACATAGTGGTCGCGATCGGCATAGGCGAGACGGCTCGCTTCCACGAACTCCAGCCACGCCTCTGGATCTTTTGGCCCGCGTTGGGCGATATCGGTGTGTTCGAGGAGGCCGAGGAGCTCAAGCACGCCCACACCGCCGCCAGGAGGGCGGGGCGCGCAGACCACGTAGGCGCGATAGGGCCGGCACAGGGGCTCTTCCCGAGCCGGCTGATACCGCGCAAGGTCTTCGACGGTGAGGGAGCCCGGCATGGGCGGCTCGTGGGCTTTAGCCGCGATGTCCTGGGCGATCTCGCCGGTCAGGAGGGCCGAGGGACCCTCGGCGGCGACACGGCGAACCGTCAAGGCGTAGGCGGGATTGCGAAAAAGATCGCCCGCCACATAGCGGCTTCCATCGGCCTTGGTGAAGAAGCGAATGGCGTCGGTGGTCTTGCCGAGGCGGATGAAGAGCGCCGCCTCGTCCGCCATCCGCGGGCTCATGATGAAGCCCTGGTCGGCGAGGCGCTCGGCGTCGGCGAACAGGGCCTTCCATTTCAGGCGCCCATAATCCTTTTGCGCTTGCGCTAGGCTTGCAATGGCGCCTGGAACGCCGATGGAACGCCCGGAGAGCACGCCGGTGAAATGATTGAGGGGTTTGCCGTCCGGCCCGATAAACATGTCCGCCGACGCGCCGGCCGGAGCCGTCTCTCGACCATCGTAGACCACCGTCTTCTTCGTGCGCGCATCGTAGTAGACCATAAAGGAGCCGCCCCCGAGCCCCGAGCTCTGGGGCTCCACCAAACCAAGGACAGCCTGAACGGCGACAGCGGCGTCCACGGCGCTACCGCCCGCCTTTAGGACCCGCACGCCCGCCTGCACAGCCAGTGGATTGGCGGCGGCGACCATGGCGTGGGGCGCAAAGCCCTCGTCCGAAAGGCCCTGTCCCCTACGGGGCGCCTCGCCTTGAGCCATGCTTGGCGGCGCACCGGTTTGATCCTGGGCCAAATCCGCGGCCGGCGCTGCGCCGGCCAGGAAGGTGATGGTGAGGACGGCCGCCTGAGAACACAGACGCAACGGCAAACGGGTCATGACGGCTCCAAACAGGCTCGCAGCGAGCGGCACCATAGCGGCCTCGCTGCTGATTGAAACGCTGCTGGACAAGCAATGACCCATCACTCATGTCCAAGCCTATGACAAAGGCGCCTCGCCCCGGACCGCGTAATCTGATCACCGACGTCGCTGGCATCGCCGTCGGCCAGGCGCATGACCCGGTGGTCCGTACGGGGGTGACGGTCGTCGCGCCCACCTATCGGGCGGTGTGCGCCTGCGACGTGCGCGGCGGCGGCCCTGGGACGCGGGAGACGGATCTTCTCAAGGCCGAGATGCTGGTGGAGGCTGTGGACGCCGTGGTCCTGTCCGGCGGCTCGGTCTACGGTCTCGGCGCCGGCGACGGGGTCACCGCCGCCCTCGGCGCACAGGGGCGCGGGTATCATCTCGGCGCTGGCGTAAGGCCGGCGCCCATCGTTCCCGGGGCCATCATCTTCGATCTCTCAAATGGGGGGGATAAGGCTTGGGGCGAGGATCCGCCGTACGCCGCCCTCGGCAAGGCGGCCCTTCATGCGGCAGGGGAGACCTTCGAGCTCGGTTCGTTCGGGGCAGGTCACGGCGCCGTGGCCGGCGCGCTCAAGGGCGGCGTCGGATCGGCAAGCTTGATTGATACGGACGGCCTCAGCGTCGCCGCCCTAGCCGTCGTCAACGCCTTTGGGTCAGCCGTCATCCCTGGAACGCGGGCGTTTTGGTCCTGGCCGTTCGAGATCGACGAGGAGTTTGGCGGCGTGCGTCCGGGATCTTTCCCGCGCGTGGGGCCTGACGATTGGGGGCTTTCTAAGGTCGATCCTGGGGTGTTGCGCAACACCACCCTTGCTGTTGTCGCCACAAACGCCGTTTTGACGCCAGCCCAGGCCAGGCGTCTGGCCATGATGGCCCAGGACGGCCTCGCCCGCTCTTTGCGGCCCGTCCACGCCCTCTACGACGGCGATGTGGTGTTCGCCCTGGCGACGGGCGAGCGGGCCTTGCCGGATCCATGGCAGATGAGCCTCACGGTTCTCGGGGAACGCGCCGCCAATTGTCTGGCCCGCGCCGTCGCCCGCGGGGTTTACGAGGCGCGGTCTTGGCCCGGCGGGCCGCCGCCGTGGCGGGATCTGGCTTGATCGAAATTCTTGCGCTCGACGACCCGCGCATCGCCGACTATCGATCGGTGCGCGAGCGGGACCTGATCGGTCGCCGAGACCTCTTCATCGCGGAGGGCGCGGTGGTTCTAGGCCACCTCCTCGGCAATCTCCGCTTTGAAATGGTCTCGGCCTTTCTTGCGGCTAACCGCGCCGCCAGGTTCGCGCCCCTCATCGCCGCGTCCGCGCCGAATGCTCCCTTATATGTCGCAGAGCAGGCTATTATGGACGCCGTGGTCGGTTTTCCCCTTCATCGAGGGGTCTTGGCGGTCGGACGGCGCCTCACCGCGCCAACGGCGAGCGCGCTCCTTGCCGCGGCGCCGGCGCGCGCGCTCGTGCTTGTGGCGGCGGGCGTTGGAAATCATGACAACATGGGCGGTCTCTTCAGAAACGCTGCAGCGTTTGGCGCGGACGCGATCCTGCTCGACGCTGGCGCATGCGACCCGCTTTATCGCAAGGCCATAAGGGTGTCCGTCGGTGCGGCCCTACGCGTTCCCTACGCCCGCTTCGAACCTGGCGCGGACATGGTCGGCCTCCTCCTGCAGGCGGGCTTCACCCCCATGGCCCTCACCCCCGCCGGAGCTCTTGATCTGAAAGCAGTGCGAGGGGCCGAGCGGACGGCCATCCTCGTCGGTGCTGAAGGGCCAGGCTTGCCGCAGGCCGTTCTTGAACGCTGCCTGACGGTCCGCATCCCTATGGCGACAGGCTTTGACTCGATCAATGTCGCCACCGCCGCAGGCTTGGCGTTACATCACGTTTCAAAATTATCCGCCGCGTTATGATTCCGGTTGAGAGGGCCGCTTTGCTTCGAACGCGGCCCCTCCAAACCCTCAGCCTCGTCGTTTCGGGGTTTAGGGCTCCTTTTCGGCAACGGCGCCATTGGCAGTCCGCGCTGGTCCGACCCATCAATTTCCGGGACTAAACATCTAGGACCTGGCGGATGTCACCGCCTTCCATCGATGCGGTCGGCGACGTCGAGAAGGCGCCGTCCCGGGCTCTCGGGGTTCTAGCCGACGCAACATTTAGGGACTTCGCGTCCACGGGTCGCCGGCCTGTTTTGCCAAGTCTGGCCGTCACCGGCGGCGGCACGCGGCCTTAACCATGCTGAGGCTCAGCGGAATTGGCCTGTGAGCGCCGCTACGGCGCAATATTGATCGGTTTTTGTCGATGCTCAGGACCCTAGGCGCGATTTAATCTATAAGGCTAGCCTAGAGATCTGACGAATAGCGCCCACGGCATGCTCATGACTGCAAAACTTTAGCACAATATGTCTCTCACAATACCGCGATTATATCTTTGTTTCAACAGTATTTTGGGGCCGCTCAAATTCGATACAATGTTTTCATTGTCATGATCGACTGATTTTACGAAAGCTTCACGAAAACGCAAAGTAAGTTTCACTCGTAACGCAAACGTTACCGTTTTAATGGCCCCGCGGGGTTCGTCGGCTCGGGCGTTTCATCCGGAGCTATTCAACTGACCTGGGGCGGCGGCGAGGACTGAGCCTCGTTGAGCGCCGTGGAGGCGGTGAGCCGGCGTTCGCAGCATGGGGGAAACGAGAATGTCTTATCGTCTCAAGACGCGTCTTCTGGCTGGGGCCTTGATCGC
>Ga0116230_10000153_pt1 | contig 54747 bp, 47 predicted proteins | sample S1TSphfallax_3_FD_88678 | JGI IMG/M metagenome (GOLD analysis project Ga0116230, IMG submission 88678) | Host-associated microbial communities from peat moss isolated from Minnesota, USA - S1T2_Fd - Sphagnum fallax MG | ecosystem: Host-associated > Plants > Peat moss > Unclassified | place...
ACCGCGCCATGCTTTTCGAACAGCGCGCGTACCGCGGACTCGTCCATTGAGAACGGGAGATTGCCAACATACATTTTCGTCATGTGAAGAATACCTGCTACAAAAGAAACTATCGGCCGATCATTCGTGCCACCCCAGACTGAAGTGAACCCGCGTGCCTGCCACCTGGATCGAAGAAACCTGCTTTGTGGGTTGAGGTCAGAGATGCGCCGTAGCGGAGCGGTGACCAGAAACAGACCAAGTAGAACTTCACGAACCGGCACATAGCATACAGGACTTTACGAATTAACACGAATGCGAATTCCATTCCGCGGCGACGCACAAATCTGCGGCGAGCCCGTCCTTTGCGGCCTCGAATTTAACCTAGTAACACCTTTGCAACGCGGCTATTCTCTCGCCCTGCTCGAGCAGGCCGCCGAACCTAAGCCGCTGCCACAATGAATACATCGTGCAAATGCTACGCGCCCCGCGCGTCGCGTCGATAGAGCGCCGCTCGCAGCGATGCGCTTGCGTCTCTATGCGCCGAAATACTGGCCCACCTGGGTGGGCCTCGGGCTGCTGCGTGCGCTGGAACGCCTGCCGGTGCGCCTGCAGATGCCCCTGGGTGCAGGCATCGGCAAACTCCTGCGGCGTCTGCCTCTGCCCTGGATCCGCATCGCACGCCGAAACATCGAGCTGTGTCTGCCGGAACTCTCGCCGGCCGCTCGCGAACAACTGCTCGAGCGTCATTGCGAGAGCCTGGGGATGGCGGTGTGTGAAACGGCGAATACCTGGTGGAGCAGCGATGCGCGCATCCTCGAGCGCGCCGAAATCGTCGGTCTGGAACATCTGCGGGCGGCGCTCGCGAGAGGTCATGGCGCGATCATGATCGGCGGCCATTTCACGACGATCGAAATCGCGACGCGCATCCTGAGCGCGGTGCTGCCCATCAGCGCCGTATACCGCGCACCCAAGAATCGGGTGCTCGCCGCCGTCATGCTGGCGAGCTTCGAGCGTCACGGCGTTCCCATCCAGCACGACGACATCAGGCTGATGATCCGCGTGCTGCGCAAGAACGGCGTCGTCTGGTACGCGCCCGATCAGAGCTATCGCAACAAAGGCGCGGCCATGGTCGACTTCTTCGGCATTCCTGCGGCCACGACCACGGCGACCTCGCGGCTCGCGCAGATCTCCGGGGCCGCCGTTCTGACGTACTTTCCGGAGCGCCTGCCGGGCAACACCTCCTGGCGCGTGACGATCGGACCGGCCTTCGAGAACTTCCCCAGCGCGGATCCGGTGGACGACGTGCGCCGCTTCACGCGCCTGCTCGAGGCGCATATCCGGCGTGTCCCCGAACAGTATTTCTGGGTCCATCGGCGCTTCAAGGGCTTGAGCGCCGACTACCCCGATTATTACGGCCGTGATTCACGCAATTCTCCGGTCGCGGGCCGCGCCGCGCCATGAGCAGGGTCACGGGGCTCCTCGCGCGCCGCGCGCCTCGCTGCGTGCCGCATGCTTGAGCAGGGCGCTGCGCACCTGCGAGGCTTCGACGCGCAAGGGCTGCTGGCGAAGCCTGCCGAGCTCTTCGGCCGTATAGGGTGGGAAATCTGCGGGGATGTGCCCAGCATCGAATCGCCAGAGCATCCAATTCAATAATTCCGCCAGGTCTGCGTCCGCCAAGGGAGAGGTCGCGACGCCCGGCACGCGGCCGAGATACTCGCGACCGCCGGGCGCGTGCAGAAAGCGCGCGACCGTGCCGGCGAGGCTCGGTGCCGTCGCGTCCGAGCCCGTCCCATCGGGCCGATGACAGCCCTGACAATTGAGCACCCAGTGCTGCCAGGCGCGCTGCGCATTCTGAACGCCGGGTGCCGGAGTCGCATCGGGCGGCGGCGCCTGCGCGAACGCGCGCATTGCAGCCGGTAGCGCGCAAGCCGCGAGCAGACACGCGCCGAAACCGGCGCGCAGCCGGCGGCTCATGGCGCGGACGCAGCCGGCCGCAAAGCCCGCGTGTTCACGGCCGACTTGTCCGGATGCCGTGCACGTACCTCGACCACTTCCTTGGCGCTGAATGGCGGCGGCGCCGGCTTGATCTTGCCGAGGCCGCTCGCAAGGTAATTCAAGGCGGCGGCAACCTCCGCCTCGCTCAAGGTCGATTGCGGCGGCATGACGCCGTGATAGGTGCTGCCGCCGACTTGCAACTCACCGACCAGACCCGTCGTGACGACCATGACCAGATACTCGCGCCCGGCCGGCGTCTTGGCGAAGCCGACGAGTTGCTCATGCAAGGAAGGAAAACTACCGGGGATGCCGGCCGCGTCCGGGCCATGACAGACGGCGCAATGATTGGCGAACACGCTCGCGCCGGTCGCGGTCGGCTCCGGCAAGGCGGCAACCGGGACCAGTGCCGCCGCGATGCCGAGAACTGCCAAGATCTGACGGCGCATAGGGCTAGCTCTGCTCGCTCGCGACGCCCAGGATGATCGCGGTCGAACAGGTGTAGGACTGGCTCTGCGTGCCGAAACACCAGGTCACCTCGTTATTGCTCTGCGGACGCACCACCGGTCGATCACCCTCGTTGCGTTGACAGTTGCAGCGGCCCCATGGAACACCACCGCAACAGTCGTTGTAAGAGACAATGTAATTGCGCTTGTCTGCAGGGTTCAAGCACGTCCCGATCCAGGTGATCGGCGACATTTCGGTGCCGGGCGGACAGGAGTTGACCGTGCCGCCGTAGCAGGCGCAAAGCGAACCGTCGATCGCGCAATACCGCCAGTAGTCGCAGCGGGTCTGATCGCCCGGATCCTGGGGATTGCCGCTGGTCTGCGGCGGTTGCAGACCGGAGTTCGGATCCGTGTTGTCCGGCCCTCCCGGCTCCTCGGCCCGTGCCACGGGCAACAGCGGAATCGCCGCGGCGCCGGCGAGCAACGTCCCGAACAGCGTGAACACGCTGCGGCGCGAGGTTCGGCTCGCCAATCCCCGCAACACTTTTTCCGCCATATGATCGAATTGCACCACACTATTCTCCCGACGATGCCCGCTTGCGGCCACGTTGACTGAGGAACTGCTGAATGCTGCTCACACCGCGCTCCTTGGCCACGAACAGACTTTCCAAATGCTCGCGCGTATTCACCAGGCCGGTCGACGCCAGCTTGCCGGCTTCGTCGATCAACACGGCGTACGGCAGCTTGGCGACACCATAGGTGCGGCCCAAGGTTTCCGAGACGATGTACGGAAACTTCGCGAGCCCCTTGTCGCGCACGAAGGTGGCGTGGCTGGCGCCCTCGCCGTCGCTCGCGAGCACGATGTCGAGCCAGGCGCGCTCGGCAGCGTGTGCGGATCGCACCGCGGGCAACAGCGACTCACAAATGCTGCAATCGGGCGAGAGAAACAACAGCAGCTGACTGCGCCCGCCACGTACACCACCGATCTGCACGCTCGCACCATCGAGTCCGGCCAGGCTCAGCGTCGGCACCGGAGCGCCGAGCTTCAGCGGCTGGCGCAGCGAAAGCGCGCCCGCCGGCGCGATCCGTTGATGCAGCACGCCGATCTGGCGCGCAAGCGCAACGCAGATGAGGCCGAGGACGATCAGGCCGATCCAGAGCAGGATCTGCGAAGCAATGAGAAAGCTCATCGCAGCGCTCCGGTGCGCAGCGGTGTCAGGGCGAGGCAGTGATCGAGCGCGGCATACAGGGCGAGCAGCGCGAGCGGCGCAAGGGCTTCGCTGGTCAGTGCGGCAAGCCCCGGTGCCGACGCGCTCGCGGCGCCGGAGCTACCCGGATCATAGGTTAACGCGGCAACCGCAGCGGCGAGCAGGCAGAGGGCCGCCGCGCGCAGCACCTGCCAGCGGCCCAACGGCCGATGCGCTTGACCGAAACTGCAGCCGCAATCCAAGTCCCTGCGACCCTGGATGATCGCACGGACGAGCAAGCCGAGATAAACGGCCCAGAGTGCAGTGGCGAGCAAGGCGCCGAATCGGCGCGAGGCCGCATAGCCCAGGCACAGGGCTGCAACGCCCTCGACCAGGGCGGCGGCAGCGGCAGCGATGCCGGCGCTACGCCAGGAACACTTAAGCAAATCCCCGGCGACGCGCTGCGCCCGCGTGCGTGCGCTCAGTTTGTGCAGCGCTGCGCCCGCGAGCAACAGTGCGAGGAACCAGGCAACCTCGGTTTGCAGGAGAGCGAGCACGGCGGCTAGAGACGGGTCGGCGTGCATGTCAGGGGGCGGGTTGAATGGTCATGCGCGTCCGGAAGCCGGTCGCGTTGAGGCTGCGCACGAGACTGCCGCTGCGCGGATCGTAGACGTCGAGCCGCTCCCCGCTCTGCACCAGCAGCAAGGGCTGCGCGGAATGCGTCAAGGCGATCGACGATCCCGGATGCACGAGGCGCAGGCGCTGCGTGCGGGCCTTGCTCGCCACGTCGAAGATCCAGATTTCACTGCCGGGCTCCTTGTAGCTACCCTCGCGGGCGTCGGGCTGCATCAGCACGTACAGGGACTTGTCGCCGTCGCCGGTAACCGGCTGCCAACCGCTCGGACGCCAATGAGCCGCCTCGTCCTCGGCCGAGACCAGCGACCATTGCGGCAACACCGCGGCGGCGTCTGCGTGCGTGTCGATCGGCTGCACGTGGCCGAGCATGGTCGGGAAATAGCGCACTCCGCTCAAGGTCGCGGACCAGGTGAACAACGGATCCGTGTCGATGACATTGAAGGGTTTCGACTCACTGCGCGAGACGACTTTGCCCTCGGCGCTCAAGCTGAGGCTGAGCACGGTGCCGCTCGCACACAGGGTCGAGAAACCGCGCTGGCCGGTCGGATAGATCAAGGAACAGCCCGGAATCTCCACTTCGCCGAGGACCTTGCGCTTGACCAGGTCGACGATCGTGACCGACGAGGCGGGCGTGAAATTGAACACGAGGCCGAGGCGCTCGTTATCGGTGAAGGCGAACATCCCTTCCATCGCCGTGATCAAGCCGCGTTTCGTGGGCAGCACGATCTCGGCCGTAGGGCTCAGCGTCTTGGTGTCGTAGACGGTGATGTAATCGGTGCGGGTGCCACGCGTGCCGCGCGACCACACCGTGTCGGCCACGTAGATTTCGGGGCGCGTCGCGGCAACCAGCAAGGTCGAGGAGTCGCGCGCCTGCAGATTGCCCTCGATCGCGCGGCTATCGCTGCCCACGTCGCGCAGTTCGATGCGATCGCTGGAGAAGTTGAGGAACGCCCAGGTGCTCGGGATTTTTTCCGGCAAGGTGCGCACGTTCGGTATGGTCTCGGGCGGCAGCGGTGTAGGAAAATCGGCGGCGGCGGCGCTGCACGAGACCGCGGTCAGCGCGAGAAGCACGAAGGGCTGCGCCCGATGACGATATAATCTCATAAGCTAAGCGCTCTCCTGGTGCACATCCCGCGACCGCGTATATCCGGTGCTTTGCTCGATTTTGGCCGCGATGGCCACGATCGGGTCATCCGCCGAGTGTACGTGAAGCGGCCTGCGCTGAGAAGGCGGAGCGGCTGTGCACGCTTCAATCCAGCCACAATCGACGCCAACCCTCCAGCCCAAGTTCACGCAGCACGCTAATGTTGCGCCGGTAGATCAGATCGGTGTCGCCCCAGCCTGCGATCGCGGCCTCGACGCTGGCCTCACGCAGGATATGCAACATGGGATAAGGCGAGCGATTGCTGTTGTTTTCGCTGTCCGACGCACTCGTGCCGGCGAACTGGTACTGCGGATGAAAGCTCGCAACCTGCAATTCGCCCTCGAGGTCCAGCGCCGCGACCGCCGCATCGACTTCGCCGAGAAAGTCGTTGTAGTCGGCAAAATCGCCGAGCACGAACGGATGGATCAGCAAGGTGGTTTCGCAAACCGCCGGATCCGCCGCTTGCAGACCAAGCAGTTCGGCGCACAAGTCCGCGCGCAGACCCGCGGGCGTGCTCGCTGCGCTGACGCTGAAGCGCACGCGGCCGCCGGCGTAAACGCTGCTCGCGAACGGGCACAGGCGCAAACCGATCACGGCGCGCTCCAACCAACGACGCGTGGCGGCGATCACGACCGGTGCGGCATCGGTGGGTTCGATGGCGGGAATCCCTCTATCGGCGCTGCGCGCGGTTCGAGTATTCTAGCGCGGTTGCACCCGCCGCCGTGCCCAGCTCGAGATTCCGCAAGAATGTCGCAAAAAATCCCCGCCACGTTGATCGCCGGCGACGGCATCGGCCCGGAAATCGTCGCCACCGCGCTCGCGGCGCTCGACGCGCTGGGGAGCCCGTTCGAGTGGGACAGCCAGGTCGCCGGCCTAGGCGGCATCGCCGCCGGCGGCGATCCGCTGCCGGCGGCGACGATCGCGAGCATCCGCCGCACGCGCTTGGCCCTGAAGGGACCGCTCGAGACTCCGTCCGGGGGCGGCTATCGGTCCTCGAATGTGCGTCTGCGCGAAGAATTCAAGCTGTATGCGAATTTGCGTCCCGCCCGGACGATCGTGCCCGGCGGGCGCTTCGACAACATCGACCTGGTCGTCGTCCGGGAGAATCTCGAAGGACTGTACATCGGGCATGAGCACTACATTCAGATCGACGACGATCCGCATGCGGTCGCCATGGCCACGGGCGTCAATACCCGCCAAGGCAGCCGGCGCCTGCTCGAGTTCGCCTTTGCGCACGCGGTCGCGACGGGACGCAAGCGGGTCGCGATCGTGCACAAGGCCAATATCATGAAAGCCTTGACCGGCATCTTCCTGGAGACCGGGCTGGAGCTGTACGAACGCAAGTACAAGAACCAATTCGCGCTCGAGACGGTGATCATCGATGCCTGCGCGATGAAACTCGTGCTCAATCCCTGGCAGTTCGACGTGCTCGTGACGACCAATCTGTTCGGCGACATCCTTTCGGATCTCGTCGCCGGCCTGGTCGGCGGCCTCGGCATGACGCCGGGCGGCAACATCGGCGCCGATGCGGCGATCTTCGAAGCCGTGCACGGCTCGGCGCCGGACATTGCCGGCAAGGGCGTCGCCAATCCGACGGCCCTGTTGCTCGCTGCGGCGATGATGCTCGAGCACGTCGCGCTGAATGCCGAGGCAGCGCGGCTGCGCGCCGCGATCAGCGCCACGCTCAATGTCGATCTCGTGCGTACCGGCGACCTGGGCGGCAGCAGCAGCACAGGCGAGTTCACGCGGGCGCTGGTGGCCCGCATCAAGAATGGCTGAACGGTCGGCGCTCGCGGGCATGACACCCCAGCCGATCTGCACGCTCGTGCTGACCCTTGCGCTGCACAGTCTCGCCGCCCTCGTGATGCCGGCCGCTGCATCGACAACTGCCGCGAGCGACCCGCCGCCGATCGACCTCGACGCCTTCGACGCGGCGAAGAAAACGCTGGCGCTCAGCGACGGCATCACGCTCGGCTACGTCGACATGGGCGATCCCGCGGGGCGACCCGTCGTGCTCATTCACGGCTTCACCGACAGCGCCCGCGATTGGGTGCCGATGCTGCCCTTTCTGCCGACACGCGACCGTCTGATCCTCGTGGACTTGCGCGGCCACGGCGTCTCGAGCAAGCCGGAATGCTGCTATTCACGGCTCGATTTCGCCTACGACCTCAAGTTGCTGCTCGACGCCTTGCAGATCGACCGGGCCGCGATCGTCGGTCATTCGCTCGGCAGCATCGTCGCGCAAACCTTCGCGGAGCACTGGCCCGAGCGCACCTCCCGCGTCGTGCTGATCTCCTCGACCGGCGGCGCGCCCCCCGGTGCGCCGCCGAAGCCGCCCGCGTTCGATTACGCCGCGGCAATCCGCAAGCTGCGCGAACCGATCGATCCGGATTCGCCGTTCATGATTGCCTGGTGGGATTCGCCGACTCCGGTCGATCCCGATTTTCTCCGGCGCGAGCGCAAGGATTCCGCGCAGATCCCGTTGCGCGTCTGGCTCGCCGTACTCGATCAGGGTCTCTCGGCCACGAATGCCTACGTAGATTTACAAGCGACGCTGCCGCGCCTCACGGCACCGACCTTGCTGATCTGGGGCAGCAAGGACCCGATCATGGAGGAAGTCGTGCGCCGCAGCCTGCGCAAGGGTCTGCCGCATGCCGTGGTCAAGATCTTCGCGGGACTGGGTCACAACCCGTTCTGGGAAGAGCCGCGCGCGGTCGCGGACGTGATCCAGTGCTTTCTCGACACCGGCGCGTCCGGATCGAGTCCGATATCCGCCGAGTGCGCACGAAGCCGATCCGCTTCCAGGTCGAGCGAGCGACAACAGAGCAAGTAGACGAGCGCGGCGACCGGCAGCCCTACGAGCATGGCCACGTCCGCGCCGCCGAGGGCGACGGCGGCGGGGCCGGTATACAAGCCCGTGCTGACGAACGGAATCATCGCGACGAACCCGACCGCATAGGCGCACAGTCCGCGCCAGTTCCAGCGCCCATACATGCCGCGAGCATTGAAGATCTCGCGCACCGAGTAGTGCCCCTTGCGCACGACGTAAAAGTCGACGAGGTTGATCGCGGTCCAGGGCGTGAACAGGTACAGCAGCACGGCGAGAAAATCGCCGAATTTCTCGATGAAATCATGCGAGGACCGGAACGCGATGCTCGTTGCGGCGACCGCCGCGAACAGCAGCGTCAGCAGCCGTTTGAAGCTCGTCGGGCGGCTCGGACGCAGCGAATCGGCGACGCACAGCAAGGTCAGCGACGCGCCGTAAAAATTGAGCGACGTGATCGTCACCAGCCCGAGCAGCGAGCACAGCAACAACGGTCGGCCGAAGCCCGGCAGCACGGAATCGGCCGCCGCCTGCAAGCCGGCGGCGACATCGAGCGAGGGAAACAACGCCCTCGCCGCGGTGCCGACGAGCATGGTCCAAGCGCCACCGATGAAGGCGCCGAGGTAGGTCCACCAGAACGACGGACGCACGCCGACGTCGCGCGGCAGATAGCGGGAATAGTCGGAAACGTAGATCGACCAGGCAATCTGATACGAGGCGGCGGCAAAGAACTGCGACAGAAACGGCACGGTCTGAAAGGGACCGAGTTGCGTCTGTTGCGCCGTGAGATGCCAGTGGGTCGCAAGCGCCACGGAGAACACCAGCAAGGCCCCGATCAATACATAGGCGACCCAGCGCTGCGCGAGGTGGATCAAGTCATAGCCGACGATGGCGAGCGCGACCGAGAGCACGGTGAAGAGCAGCATCGCGGGCTGCTCGGGGCCGAGATGCAGGGAGACCGCGGTTTGCGCGGCGAGCAGCTGGTTGAACGCGTTGAAGCCGATGTAGGCAATCAAGGCAACCCCCCAGACCAGCAAGGCGCCCAGGTAACCGAACTGCGGGCGCGACTGAATCATCTGCGGCAGGCCGAGCTGCGGGCCCTGCGTCGAATGGAACGCCATGAAGAACGTGCCGAACGCACAGCCGAGCACGACGGCGATCGCCATCCAGACGAGTGTGCCGCCGAGCGCGAGACCGACGACACCGGTGGCGACGGTCGCCAGATGCGCATCGCCGGAGAACCAGACCGTCCAGAGATGCCACACCTTGCCATGCCGTTCGGCGAGCGGAATGTAATCGATCGAGCGCTTTTCGATCAGTCGATCGCCGAATGATTTTCCCATCGCAAAATACTATCATTCGCGGCGGGTGCGGAACGGCCCGTTGTTCCCTCGAGCCTATGGAGATAGCGTCATGCCACGCCGGCTGCGCGCACCCGGTCCCTGCGCGCTCATTGTTTGTATGCTCGCCATCTGCGCAGTCCTGCTCGTCGGGCTGCCGCCCCGCGCCGCGTCCGCCGTGGACGGCGACGCAGCTTCGCCACGCGATGCCCTGCGACGCATCGTGCAAACGGAGTGCCTGCCGCATTGGCGGGAGCTGCACGAGCCCGCGCCCTGTCTCGCAGTCCATGCCGAACCCGGTGACGACGCGCGCGGCTACGCGGTGCTCGCCGATCGCAAGGGCGGCGCGCATTTTCTGCTGATCCCGACTCGCGCGATCAGCGGGATCGACAGCCCGGCGCTGCTGACCGAGGGAGCCGTGAACTATTTCGCGGCGGCCTGGGAGGCGCGAGCCGCACTGGCCACCGCGGCCGGGCACCCGATTCCCGACGAAGCCGTCGGCCTCGCCATCAACTCGCGCAACGCCCGCAGCCAGGACCAGCTGCACATCCACATCGAATGCCTGGAGCCCATGCTGCGCGCCGCCCTGGAGAACGGCGCGGAACAACTCGACGACACCTGGCAGCCGATCGGCGTGCCGGGCTGGCAGCTCGTGGGGCTGCGGGTTCTCGGCACGACGCTGGATGGTGCCGACCCTTTCCAGCTGCTCGCGCAGCGGCTGGCGGGGGCGGCCGGCAGCATGGGCGATTATTCGCTGCTGGTCGCCGGATTTCGCTTTGCGCGGGGCCCGGGCTTCGTGATCCTCGCGGGCACGGGGCCCGGCACGGAACGTCTGCTCGACTCCCGCTGCGCAGCGGCGCCGGTGTAGGATCCGGGTTCAACCGAGGTATAGCATGCGTATCAATGGCCGACCGATCCTCGCCCTGAGCCTGAGCGCCGTGGTGCTCGCGCAGGCGCCGCTCTGCGGCGCACAGACGCCCGAGCAGGAAAAGCTCTGGGAAGAACAGCGAGCCGCGGCGAACGTAGCGGCCAAGGCGCGCGCGGAGCAACTCGAGCGCGACCGGGCGGCACGCAAGGCGGATCCCATGGCGTGGGTCCGTACGCTGGACCCCATGACCAGCGGCGGCTGGGAATTTCGCAGCGTCGCCGGCGACGGATCCTGGGCCGCCTACGGCACCGACCATCAGATGAAGCGGGCGGGCAAGATCGTCACGATCTGGTTGCGTCAGGAATTCGCCGAGGCGCAGCACGACGGCAACGGCGACGCTTATCTCAGCGTGGTGCAGAAAACCGATTACGACTGCGTCAAGGATCAGGCGCGACCGATGCTCGTGATCTACTACGCCGAGAACAATCTCAAAGGGGGTACCGACACCGAAGAGGCCGACCCCAAGGCTCCGTGGAGTCCGGTCATTCCGGGCACGCTCGCAGAATCGAACCTGCAGTGGGCCTGTTCGCTCGACAAGCATCGCAGCGGCCACTGAAGCCTCAGCCCGGCCGTCGAGCCCGGCCCTTCAGTCCGCGGCCGCCCGATTGCGGTAGCGCTCCAGACAGAGTGATTCGGCCTCGTTGAACGTTGCCACGGTGGCATCGACGTCGCCCTCGCCGAGGTCGGCAATTTGCTCCGGAATTGCCGCGAGCAAGCCAGGAATCAGCACCGCGCAGATCCATGCCTGCGGCAGGCGGCCACGCAAGGTCTTGACGATGTCGGCACCGAACTTGCGCTCCTCGTTGCGGAAAGCGCTGACGACGTAGACGATGGCGATGCTGTCGGCCGACGCCCCCTCCGGGGCCGGCGCCTGCACGTCCTCGGGCAGCATGTGGCGCGCGTCGATGCGTTGTTTGCGCAGGATTCGCACCAGGATCTCGGTCGCGATTTCGTCGGGAACCGTCCCCAGTCCAACGCACAGCGCGACCGAGCCCGGCGGCACGTCGACCGGCCCCTGCCAGCGCCCGCTCGCGCGCTCCCGTTGCTCGCGCAGCGCACGCGCCAGGCTCACGTTCTCGAGCACGGTGCTGCGCCGCTTGCTGCCCGAGCGGCGTTGCGGCTCGTTGCCGAGCGATGCGAACAGACTCAGCATCGTGTCGCGTACGCGCACCTGCTGCTCGCGATCGATCGTTCCTGCGACGAAATCGAGGCTCGCCAGATAGACGGCCGGCATCAAGACGACGTCGCAATAGACGGCGACCGAATTACGCTTCAGGAACGCGCGCGCGCTCGCAATGATCTCCGCGGAATCCCCTGACAGCGCGCGTTGGTACAATTTTTGCGGCATGGTCAGGGCCGGCGTGTCGCCGAGCAGCACGTCGAGCAGATTCAGCGCCGCCGTGTGGCGCCCGGCCACGAGCAGGCACAAGGTCACGGGCGTGGACAGAATCAGCCCGATCGGCCCCCAGAGCCAGCTCCAGAAAATTGCGGCGATGACCACCGACAGCGGCGACAGGCCGGTCGCATGACCGAACAGCTGCGGCTCGACGAGTTGGCCGGCGAGCAATTCCACGATCACGAACAGAGCGGCGGTCTCGCTCACCAAGGACCAACCGGAATCGACCGCAGCTGCGAACAAGGTCGCCACGAACGCCGCGATCCAGATGCCGATGTACGGCACGAAACGCAGCACGGTCGCGAGCGTCGCCCAGAGCAGCGCGTGCGGCAAACCGAGCAGGGCGAGGCCGATCCAGATGACGGCCCCGACGGCGACATTGACGGCGAACTGCGACGTGAAAAAGCGCGACAGCCGCGTGCCTGCATCGTTGATGAGGTTGGTCGTCGTGCGGATGTCCGCGCCGCCGGCAACGCGAATCAGGCGATCCCGCAAAGCCTCGTGCTCGAGCAGCACGAAGATCAACACGACGAGCACCGTACCCGCCGTCTCGAGCGGCACCCAGACCGACGCGAGTACGCGCTGCAGGAACTGCAGCGACGTGCTCGGCGCATCGACCGGGGCCGCCGGCAACGTCGCGCCGATGGCCACGGCGGGCAGTTGCACCGGGTCCGGCGTCGCCGCCGCGGCGGAACGGCGCGAGACTGCGAGCACGGCCTCGGCGCGGCGGATGGTCAGCGAACGCAGCGTCTCGGCCTTGTGCCGGATTGTCACCTCGTATCGCGGCAGCTGGGCGCCCATGCGGACCAAATGCGAGCCGATCACCGCGGCAATGGCGACGACGCCGACCGCGACGCAGAGGACCGCGACCAGCACCGAGAACGTCTGGCCGAGGCCGATGCCGCGCAGGCGCTGCACGAGCGGCAGCATCAGGAAGCTCAGCATGACCGCGAGCGTCACGGGCACGAGCACATCGCGGCCGAGGTAGAGAATCCCGAGTACCGCGGCCGTGGCGATCACGCGCATCGCGCCGCTCTGCACGGCCACGACGGAGGTGGCTTCTGACTCTGGCGCGCCCGGTCCGTTCATACCCGCGATCATAGCAGTCGGAGCGATTCACTTTACTTTGCAAAGTACTTGACGCTTCGCGATTGCCGGCTAGACTCTCGCCAGAAGACCTACGAGGAATCTGCATGTCCGTCCCCCACTCCCGACTGCCGACCGCATTGACCGACCGCGCCGCCGCCGATCTCGCCTACATCCGCAAAACGATGGCGGACGCCGCCTCGTTCACGGCGCTATCCGGCGTCGGTTTCGTTGTCGTCGGACTCGGCGCGCTCGTGACCGGGCTCGCCGCCGAGGCCCTCTACCCGCCGGGCGCGCGGCTCGCCCCTTGGCTCGTCGATGCGGCCGTTTCCGTCGGTATCGGTCTGGCGTTCACCTCGCGCAAGGCACGCGACGCTGGTCAAAGCCTGTTATCCGGGCCATTTCGTCGCTTCCTGCTCGGCTTCGCGCCCGCGGTTGTGACCGGTGCCGCGCTGACGCTGATGTTTCTGCGCTCCGGCAATCTGCGCGACCTGCCGGCACTGTGGCTGCTCTGCTACGGCACCGGCCTGATCTCCGGCGGCGCCTTCTCGGTGCGCATCATTCCGGCGATGGGGGCGAGTTTCATGCTCGCGGGCGTGCTCGCCGCGATCGTGTCCCCGGTCTATGGTGATTGGGTGATGATGCTCGCCTTCGGCGGACTGCACCTCGTCTACGGCGCCGAGATCGCCCGGAGACACGGTGGCTAGTGCGGTCTCGCGCCGAGTCCGGGGCACGAGCGGCGCCGCAAGCCCCGATCGACCCGCGGCTGCCGTCGAGACCGATGAGCTGCTGCACCACCGCATCCGACTCGGCATCGTCAGTGCGCTCGCCGGTGCGTCGTCGTTGACCTTCGTCGAGTTGCGCAGTCTGCTCGCGACGACCGATGGCAATCTCAGCGTGCACGCCCGCAAACTGGAAGATGCACGCTACATCAGCTGTGCGAAGTATTTCGCAGAACGCAGACCCCAGAGCGAATATCGCATCGAGGCGCAGGGCCGCAGAGCGCTCGAGCGCTACCTCGATCACATGCAGTCGGTGATCGAGGCCGCCCGCACGGAACTCAGTCGGCGATAGGGCTCTGTGGAGCGGGCGGGAGCCTCTCTTCCGTGTCCTCGGGCTGCGGTCGTAGTTCGCTCGGGTCGACCGCGAGCCGGCCCGCGAGCAACACCGCCTGGGTTCGGTTGGCGGCACCGAGTTTGCGCAAGATCGCGGTCATGTGGGCCTTGACCGTCGCTTCCATGATCTGCAGATCGTAGGCGATCTGCTTGTTGAGCCGTCCGGAGCAGAGCATCCCGAAGACCCGAAACTGCTGCGGCGTGAGCAGCGCCATGCGCTGCGCGACGTCGAGGGCGGCGGGATCCGCGTCCGCTTCGAGTTGCCGGCCGACACCGGCGGGCATGACGAGCTCGCCGCGCAAGGCCGCCGCGACGCCGGCGCCGATGCCACTGGCGTTCGCCGACTTCGAGACGAAGCCCTGTGCGCCGAAGGCGATTGCCTGGCGCACCGTGCGCGGATCGTCCATCGCCGAGACGACGATCACCGGCAGCGCCGGATGCGTGCCGCGCAGGTGGGCCAAGGCACTGAAGCCGTAAGCACCGGGCAGATTCAGATCGAGCAGGAGCAGATGCACGTCCGCATGCCGCTCGAGCACGTCGAGCAGCGTCGCGACATTGTCGGCCTCCAAGAAGTCACAGTCCGGCACCTGCGCTCCGATCGCGCCGCGCAGTGCCGCGCGATACAAGGGGTGATCGTCGACGATCAGGACCTGGGATTTGCCCTCGCCGCCCACGCTCAGGCTGCCGAGGCCTTGCGCGGCCGCCGGCGGAAGGCACAGAGCAGCGCGCGCAGCGCCGCCGGGCGCAGGGGCTTGTAGAGCAGGGGATAGCCGGCCGCGCGCGCGATGCGCGCGAGCTCCGCTCCGTGATCCGCACTGATCAGCGCGACCGAGGTCGGCTGCAGCCGCGCGGCGCGCAGGCGATGCAGCACTTCGATCCCGTCGACGCCGCCATCGAGGTGATAATCGGCGAGCACCGCGTCGATGTCTTGCTGCGCACAGCACAGCAGCGCCTCGGCGCAATTGCGCGCCTTCGTGACCCGCACACCCCATTGCCCGAGCAGCGCCTCCATGCCGTCGAGGATCGCGCGGTCGTTGTCGACGCAGAGCACCTGCAGACCCTGCAGACCGGCATCGTCGGCCGGCACGGGCTTGGGCTGCATGCGGTGCGCCCGATCCGCGACCCCGGCATCGCGCGGCACGCGCACGCCGAAACTCGAGCCGCGGCCGGGCGTGCTGGCGAACGTCAGCGGGTGCTGCATGAGGCGGCCGAGCCGGTCGCAAATCGACAAGCCCAGACCCAAGCCGCGCTCGCCCCAGGGCGAGTCGGGCTGCAAACGGCTGAACTCGCCATACATGCCCTCGCGCTGATTTTCAGCGATGCCGGGACCCGTGTCGAAGATCGCGATCTCGAGCTCGGCGCCGCGCCGCCGACAGCCGATCAGCACGCTGCCGCGCTCCGTGTAGCGCAGCGCATTCGACAGATAATTCTGCAGGATCCGGCGCAGCAGCACCCGGTCGCTGCGGATCCGTTCGCGGCTGGGCATGACGCGCAAGCGCAGATTGCGCACCTGTGCGAGCGGCGCGTATTGCCGGCGCAAATCCTCGAGCAGATCGGCCACCACGAAACTCGTCGCCTCGGGCTTGAGCACGCCGCTGTCGAGACGCGCGATGTCGAGCAGATCGTCGAGCAGGTCCTCGGCGGCCCGCATCGAGGCATCGATCCGGCTTGCAAGTTCCTGCAGGTCTGGATGGGCGCGCGCCTGCGCTTCGAGCGCCGAAACGAACAGACGTGCGGCGTTCAAGGGTTGCAGCAGATCATGACTCGCCGCGGCGAAGAACCGGGTTTTGCTCATGTGCGCCGACTCGGCTTCCTGCTTCGCCACGCGTTGCGCTTCGAGCGACGCGCTGAGTTCGCGCGTGCGGTGCGCGACCCGTTCCTCCAAGCCCTGTTTGGCGTCGAGCAAGGCCTGTTCGTTGCGCTTGAATTCGGTGATGTCGGTATAGGTCGTGACGAAGCCGCCGCCCGCGAGCGGCTGGCCGTGGATGCTGTAGACCTGGCCGTTGCTGCGCGCACGTTGAAACGTATACGCGGTCCCGGCGCGTAAATGCGCGAGCCGCTTCTCGATCTGCGCGCGCGGATCGCCCGGCCCCATCTCGCCCTGCTCGGCGTTCCAACGCAACAGGTCGGCGACCGGCCGGCCGACATAGACCATGCCCTCGGGGTAGCCGAACAGTTCGAGATAGCGCCGGTTCCAGGCAACGAGCCGCAGCTGCGCATCGACGACACTGATACCCTGCGTGATGTTCTCCATCGTCGCCTGCAGCAGCTGGCGGCTGAAGCGCAGCTCCTGCGAGGTTTCATCGAGCAGCTCGGCGACCTCGTCGACCTCGAGACCCTTGCGTTTCAACGCGTGCGTGAGCACGACGCGCGCCGAGGAGGCACCGAGCGAGGCCGCCAGCACGCGCTCGACGTATTGCAGCAAGCCGCGATCGGCCGGTTCGCCGGGTTTCGGCAAGGCCCTGCCCGTCGATGTCACGTATTCCTGCAGAGCCTGGCGTGCGGCGGCCGGGCCGATCATCCGCCCGGTGACCGCCTCGAGATCCCCGACGTTCGCCGTGATCGCGGGCAGGCCGCTGCTCAGGCGCTTTTGTGCGACGAAGGCGCGCGCCGCGAGGCGCTCCTGCAAACTGACGCCGCGCCGCGCGGAGACGACGAGCAGCACGACGACGTTGATACCGAGGGCAAGCAGCGCGCGCAGGCCCATGCCGCCCGACCCGGGCGCGGCGATTGAGACTTGCGGCAACAGGTCGCGCAGCACCGCAGGCCAGGCCACGGTGACCGGCGGCAACAAACCGCCCGCCGCGAGATTCGGCAGGAACACGAGGTAGCACCAGGCGCCGAACCCGGCCAACATGCCCCAGAACACCCCGGCGCGGCTCGCGCCGCTCCAATAGAGTGCCGCAAAGATGCCGGGTGCAAACTGCGCGACCGCGGCGAAAGCGAGCAGTCCGATCGCGGCGAGGCTGTAGGATCCGGACGAGCAGCGATAGTAAGCGAAGGCAAGCAGCGCGAGCGTCACGATCACGGCACGGCGTACCCAGAGCACCCGGCGCCCGAGGCTCGCGCCGTCCTCGAGTCGTTGCTGCCAGAGCAGCGGCGCAGCGATGTCGTTCGAGATCATCGTTGCCAGCGCCGTGCTCGAGACCACGACCATCGCGGTCGCGGCCGACAGACCGCCGAGAAACACCAGCGCCGTGAGCGCCGGCATGTGATAGCTCATGGGCAGGGTCAAGATCAGCGAATCGGAGGCGGTATGGGCCGACAGGCCGTCGATGGTGCCGAGCGCGACGACCGGCAGCACGACCACCGAAAACAGCGCGAGGTATCCGGGCAGCACCCAGCGGGCGATCTTGAGGTCCATGCCGCGCGCACACTCGACGATACCGACCTGGAATTGCCGCGGCAGACAAAAGATCGCGGCGGCCGCGAGCAAGGTGCTGGTCAGCGCGCCGCCGCTGAACAGCGAGGCGCTGCTGGCGAGTTCGCCCGGCAGCACCCACGGTCGGCCCCGCAGCTGCAGACACGCGAAAACGCCGATCGCCACGAAGGCGAGCAGCTTGAGCAGGGATTCGAAGGCGATCGCGAGCATCATGCCCTCCCTATGCGTCGTCGCATCGACGCGGCGGGCACCGAACAGGACCGCGAACAAGGCCATCATCAGGGCGACCGCGAGCGCCGTGTCGTGGTACCAAGGTGCGTGGCCGGCGGCGCCGGTCGTGAGCGTATCGATGCTGGTCGCGACCGCCTTGTACTGCAGAGCGATGTAGGGAATCGCGGCCGTGAAGGCGATCACCGTGATCAACGACGCGAGCGCGCGGCTCTTGCCGAAACGCGAAGCGACGAAGTCCGCGATCGAACTGACCTTGTGGGCGCGCGCAATGTCGCTGAGGCGGGTCAGGAAGGGCAATCCGAACAGGAACACCAACGAGGGCCCGAGATAGATCGGCAGGTATCCCCAGCCCTCGCGTACGGCCGTGCCGACGGCGCCGAAAAACGTCCAAGAGGTGCAATAGACCCCGAGCGCCAGGGAGTAGATATAGGGTCTGAGGCGCCGCTCGTTCGGGTAGATGCGCCGACGGTCCCCGTAAAATGCGATCCCGAACAGGCAGCCGAGATACGCCAAGGCCAAAACGGACAGCAGCCAGCTGGAAAACATGCCTTCCCCCTGGCGGCACTTTATGCCTACCATTACTCCAAGACAAATCCGGACTGGGCATCTACGACTTAAGTCGGATGGATCGCGCCCCAGCGGCGCCATACGACCAAGGTGGCATATCGGACACCGGCCCGGGAGGGTGAGGATCGCGCCACACTCGCAGCGAGGAATAAACCATGACGACACCCGTGAACGTCGATTGGAGCGCGATCACCAGAGATCCGCGTTTTCAGAGCCTGCATCGACGCAAGACGAGCTTCCTGTGGGGCATGATGGCCGTAGCCGTCCTCTATTTCCTGATGTTGCCGGTCGGCGCCGCCTATTTTCAGGACCTGTTCAAGATCAAGGTCTGGGGCGTGGTGAACGTCGGCCTGCTGTTCGCGCTCAGTGAGTTCGTCGTGACGCTTTGCATCGCGATTCTCTACTCGCGCAAGGCGAGCAGCGACTTCGACGTGATCGCGGCCGAGATTGCGGCCGACTTCGCCAACCGCAGCGCGCCCGCCGGTGAGCGGCGCGCCGACCGAGGAGTCGGCGCATGACGCAGCCGTTGAAGAAGTGGTCCGCGGCCGCGCTGTTCGCGGTCGCAGCCCTCGCCGCCCGAACCGCCTGCGCCCAGACTCCGGGCGACACCGACTATCGCTGGCTCACGTTCGCGGTGTTCGCCGTGATCATCCTGATCACGATGTACGTCACCTATCTCGCCGCGAAGCGGGTCCGGTCCGCGTCGGACTTCTACACCGCGGGCGGCGGCGTCTCAGGATTCCAGAACGGCTGGGCGATCGCCGGCGACTATTTGTCGGCCGCCTCCTTTTTAGGTATAGCCGGCCTGATCGCGCTCTACGGCTACGATGGCTTCATGTATTCGGTCGGCTTTCTGGTCGCCTACATCACGGTGTTGCTGTTGATCGCGGAACCCTGCCGCAACATCGGCCGCTACACGCTCGCCGACATCCTCGCCTATCGCAACGACCCGCAGAAAACCCGTGTCGTCGGGGCGCTGTCGGTGATCGCGGTCTCGACCTTCTATCTGACCGCGCAGATGGTGGGCGGCGGCGTGCTCGTGAAGACCCTGATCGGAATCAACTACGAGACCTCGGTCGCCTGTGTCGGCGTGCTGATGCTCTCGTACGTGCTGTTCGGCGGCATGATCGCGACCACGTGGGTGCAGATCATCAAAGCCGTGCTGCTCGTCTGTGCGTCGCTGGTGATCGTCGCCCTGGTCTGGGCGCCCTACGGCTTCTCGTTTCCGGCGTTCCTGCAGGACATCGTCGTCGATCCGCGCGTGCAGTCGCGCGTCGCGACCTTGCTCGGAGACCCGGCCAAGAACATGAGCGCGCTCGAACTCGGCCAGCGCTTTCTCGAACCCGGCCTCTACTTCAAGGCGCCGATCGATCAGATCAGTCTCGGCCTGGCCTTGATCTTCGGGACCGCAGGCCTGCCGCACATTCTGATGCGCTTCTTTACCGTGCGTACCGCGCTGCAGGCGCGTCGTTCGGTGGTCTGGGCGATGGCGATCATCGGCGGCTTCTATTTGCTGACCTTGTTCCTCGGCTTCGGTGCGGCGCATGCGGTCGGCCCCGCGAACATTGCCGCGGTCGACGCGGGCGGCAACATGGCCGCGCCGCTGCTCGCGCAATTCATCGGCGGCGGACCGAATTCCCTGTTCGGCAATTTCATGCTTGCCTTCGTCTCGGCCGTCGCGTTCGCGACCATCGTCGCCGTGGTCGCGGGACTCGTTCTGGCGTCCGCCTCGGCGATCGCGCACGACCTCTACGTCGGCGTGTTCCGCGCCGGCAAGCCGGTCACCCCGGAAGGTCAGGTGCGGGCGGCACGGGTCGCGACTCTGATCGTCGGCGCGCTGTCGATCGGGATCGGCATCGGGGCGAAAGGCCAGAACGTCGCGGTGCTCGTCGGACTCGCCTTCGCCGTGGCCGCGAGTGCGAATTTCCCCTGCGTGCTGCTGACGCTCTATTGGAAGCGCTGCAACACGGGCGGCATCGTCGCGGGAATGCTCGTCGGTACGATTGCCGCCGTCGGACTGACCCTCGTGTCGCCCAACCTGACCTACCCCAAGGCGGTCAAGGCGGCGGCGCACAAAGTACTCGATGGCGAGGCTGCGAAGCGGGCGGCCGCGAGCGAGGCGCTCGGCTCCGCGGACAACGACGTGGTTGCGAAGGCGAAGAAAGACCTCGCGGCGCTCGATAAGGCGGTAACCAAGGCCAAGGCCGATATCGACAAGTGGGGCGATTCCACGACCTCGTTCATGGGACTCGAGGAACCCCTGATTCAGATGAAGAATCCAGGTATTTTCTCGATTCCGCTCGGCTTTCTCGCGGTTCTGATCGGTTCGCTCCTGTTTCGCGATCGGCGCGCCGAGGCCATGTGGGACGAGGTCTACGTGCGCCAAAATACCGGCCTGCTGGTGTCCAAGTCCACGGCTCACTGAGTCCTCTTCGCTTATAATCTCCCCGGGGCCGCGCCCGCGAGAGCGTGTGCTCAATCACATCCCGGGGATGGCATTCAGAGTAAGTAGTGGCTTGACCGCCGCACATCGCACGCGACGGTCTGTCGCGTGCTCGCGTTGGAGCGGTTTCATGAGCTTGGAGGAAGAACCTGCGAACGCGACGCTGGAGATCCGGCTAGCGATCGATTGTCTGCGCGCGTGCGCAGCACTCGCCGACATCGACCCCGAGTCCCTGGAACGGCTCGCCGCAGCCGCCGTGCAGTTCTCGCTCCCGGCCGGCATTACGCTGTTCGAATCCGGCACGACTTCCGACGGGATCTACCTGGTGATCGCCGGTCGCATCGGGGTCAAGATCGCGGGCGCCAAAGGTTGGACCGCACAGCTGCGCAGCGGCGAGTTGCTCGGAGAATTGAGCTGGCTCATGAATGCGCCGCACAGTGCGCAGTTGGTGGCGACTCGCGACAGCGAACTGCTCTGGCTCAGCAAGGCGCTGCTCGACGACATCGCCGCGCGCTCACCGCGGTTTGCGCTCGCGATCGCCCGTCTCTGCGCCCAGCGTCTCTATCGCAGCAGCCGTGGCAGCGACAACGCGCCGCGCGCGCGCGTCTTCACGATCGTGCCCAACAGCCCTGATGTCGACGCCGTGAGCTTCGCTTCTACCTTGGTCACGGAATTGAACCGCATCGGCCGTGCGGAGTTCGTCTGGGACGTTCGCGCGAGCTCGCATACGGTCGGTTGGTTCAACCACATCGAGGAGAGCAACGACTACGTCGTCTATCTCGCCGATGCATCCTCCTCGGGCTGGACCCGCCAATGCGTGCGCCAGGCCGACCTGCTGTTGCTCGCAGCGAACGTGCGCGACACGCCGCGGCCTTGGGCTGAGGCCGTGCCGACGATCGCCGCGAAGACGGCAAGCCCGGTCGAACTCGTGCTGCTGCATGGCGAAGACTTCGCCTACGGCCACACGACGAAGTGGCTGGAATCGACGTCGGCGGCCGCCCATCACCACGTCGTCGACTCGGCCGACTTGGCGAGGCTCACGCGGCTGATCACACACCGCGGCGTCGGCCTCGTGCTCTCCGGCGGCGGCGCCCGCGGGTTCGCGCATCTCGGCGTGATCCAGGCGCTGCGCGAAGCGCAGGTGCCGATCGATTACGTGGGCGGCGCCAGCATCGGCGCAATCATCGCCGCGGGCGCGGGCCTCGGCTGGGACGACGCGCAGATGCGCCTGCGCTATCGACGCAGCTTCGTCGACACCAACCCGGTCAACGACTACACATTTCCCTTCATCGCCCTGACGCGCGGCGGCAAGGTCACCCGGCTGCTGCGCCGTGAGTTCGGCGACGTGCTGATCGAGGACACGCGCTTGCCGTATTTCTGTGTGAGCGCGAATCTGACCACGGGGCGCGCCGTCGAGCACCGACGCGGCCCGCTGTGGCAGGCGCTGCGCGCATCGGTCGCGATCCCGGGTGTCATGCCCCCGGTGCTGGCGGGCGACGCCGTGCTCGTCGACGGCGCCGCGATCAACAACCTGCCCGTCGACATGATGAAGTTGCACGCGCCGGGCGTCGTGATCGCCTGCGACGTCGGGGCCGACCGACCATTCACGGCCGATTACGACGCCGCCGAGCAGCCGCCCTTCTGGCGCATGCTGTCACGCTCCGGCAGCGGCAAGCGGCGCATCAACATCTTTCAGATCCTGATGCGCGCCGGCATGGTGGGCGGGGAAGCCGGCGCGCTCGCGCAGCGCGAACTCGCCGATCTGCTCCTCAAACCGCCGCTCGACGACATCGATCTGCTCAACTGGCAGGCCTTCGACCGCGCGATCGGCATCGGCCACGAGTACACGGCACGCGTGCTGCGCGCCCTGCCCGACTTGCCGCGCCATGCACCGGCGGCGCGAGCCGCGGCACGCAGCCCGACCTCGCTCATGGAGGAGATCGAACGACGCGAGCGCAGCGTCGCAGCCGTGGCACGCGCGCCTTTTCCTCAGCGGGAAGCCGAGTAGTCCGACCCGGCGGCTGCAACCGCGAGACCGGTGAAGGCCGGCCCGCGCAGATCGTCCGCCGTCACGCCGCGATTCACGTCGAGACCCGTGAGGCGCCAGTCGTGCACGGGCAGCGGCAAGGGCCGGCGCAAACGCTCGTAGAAGCCCGTCGGCCACTCGATGCCATGCAAGACGACGTGATCGAAGGTGTCGACCTCGGCGATCGCACCGCGCGTCGATTCGAGTCCCTCGAGACTGAAGCGGATGCGCCGCATCAGGCGCCGCTCCACGTCGATGAACAGGTCGAGTAAGTCCGCGGCGGCGAAGCCGATACCGGGTGTCATGCGGACGCGCAGCACATCGCACTCGTGACGCACGCGCCCCGACACCAACCGCACGCGGCCGCCGACTGCCATGCGCAGGGAATCCGGGTCGGCTGCGGCTCGTGCGGCGAGCCACAGGGGCCCCAACAGAAAGAGACTGTAGCCATCGACGACGAGCGCGGCGGCGGCACGAGGATCGGCGGCCATCGTCTCGGCGTCGTTGAACCATACGCGCACGCTGCCGACGGAGTTCGGCGCGGTCTCGCGCACGACGTGCTTGATGCCTCGCGGACCGTGGTGCGTTTGCGCGACGAGGCCGGCGCCGGGCAGCAGGCGCTCCTGCGAGCCGCCGCGGAAGCCGGCATCGACGAGCGCAGGTTGCAGACGATCGACGAACGGGCGCCAGGTTCCCGAGTAGGCGACATTGAGGTCGCGCACACTCGCGTAGGCGGCGAGGCCATGCGCGGCTGCACTCGTCTCGAGCAAGCGGCGAGCATCGGCCGTCGTCGTCGGTGCGGTCAGCGGCGGCAGCGGCGTCGCGCAGGCCGTCAACGCGGGTAGCGCGAAGGATGTCAAGAGCAAACGGCGACGCAGCGGATTTGGTTCGGGCATGGGTTTCGCGGCTGCTGCCGCATGCGCAGGCAGCGCGCCGAACCCGTACTATAGGCAGGTGGGGATGCTAATGCGAGGAGTTTGGAGAATGCAACGATTTTGCGGTATCTCAATTGCCGTCGCGGCGCTGGGCGCGACCGGCGCGTCGGCGGCACTTGCCGACGACGGCTCGGTCGGGCTTTATGCGGGAGCTTCGGTCGGCGTCGCCGACGTGCGCAGCAACGGTTATGCAAACGTCGACTATTACGAATTCGATCAGACGCACGCCGCGTGGAAGGTGTTCGCCGGCATCCACCCGGTGGAGCCCCTGGGTCTCGAGGCGGAGTTCATCGATTTCGGAAATCCGAGCACGGGTGCCGCCTACAGCTACAGCCAGGCAAGCTCGGACGCGAAGGCCGGCGCCTTGTTCGTCGTCGGTTACCTGCCCATGCCGCTGCCCTTGCTCGACGTATTTGCCAAAGTCGGTGTCGCCCGGCTCGATCAGAACACGACCGTGGACTATCCGGTCGCCTGCGTCACCGGTCACGAATGCGCACAGTATTTTGGTGTCTTGAAACAAGACGTCTGGACCACCGCAGTGGCCTACGGCGGCGGAGTTCAGGGGACATTCGGCCCACTGGCCGTACGCGCCGAGTACGAGCGCATTAGCGGCAACAGTGGCGAACCGGATATCATCTCGATGGGGGCCAGCTGGACCTTTTGAACCATGAGTGCCGAGATCGAGTATTCCAATCCGCCGGGGATTCATGCCCCGACCGGACCCTATAGTCACGTCGTCAGGGTGCCGGCCGGCGCCGAACTGCTGTTTCTGTCCGGACAGTTCGGTGTGCGGCCGGACGGAACGGTCGCCGAGAACGTCTACGATCAGGCGGATCAAGTCTTCCAGAACATCGTCAACTTGCTGAAGTCGCAGCACATGGATGCGACCCATATCATCAAACTGACCACCTACATCGTCACCGGCCAGGACAGCCGCGAAGTGCGCCGCGCGCGCCTCAAGCATTTGGGCAGCCATTTGCCCGCCTCGACCGCCGTCTTCGTTGCGCGCCTGGTCTCGCCCGATTGGCTGGTCGTCGTCGATGCGATCGCCGCCAAATCCTGAAGCCGACCGTGCGTGCGTTCCGTGTAAACTTCGCCGTCGATCGGCGGGCACTGGGAACCTTTCTACGCCCGGCGGTTCCTAGACCAAAACCCAAAGGAAGAATGAATGCTCAAGTCTGTCCGATCATGCCGCCTTGCCGCGGCCGTCGTCGTCGCTGCCGGTGCAGCCGCCTGCCACGGCAGCAGCTCCCCGAATACGGCGACCGACCAGCAATATCCGTTCGGTATATTCACGGGGACGGACAGCTCCGGCAACGCGGTCACGGCAATCATCGATACCGGCTATTCGGCGGTGTTCATCAGCGCCAGCAAGAACAGCGCCGGGCAACTCGTCTACACGCAATACACAGGGCTGTTATCGGCCTTGCAAAACTCGATCGACGGCACGCTGCACGGCTATCCGCAAGCCCTGCAGACGTTTGCCGATGGCTCCAACTTCGGCGTCGGCACCTTGGGCGGCGTCGTGACGACGAACACGGATCTCAGCGGGACGTTCCAGTTCACGACGACCTCGAACAGCACGTCGACGACCGTGTGGACGCTGACGTTCGATTCGATTTACAACACCGCAGGCACCTTGAGTGCAATCGCCGGAAATTACGCCGACGCGACGCTCGACGATCCGTCCGACGGTGCCACGGTTTCGATCACGGCGAGCGGCGCGATCACCGCCCAGGCGCCGGCCACCGGCTGCGCCCTGACCGGCACGATCTCCGCGAGCTCCGAGAGCAACGACATCTACCCGGTGAGCCTGTCATATGCGAGTTGCAACACCGCGTCGTCCGACTTGAACTCGATTCAGTTCACCGGCTTTGCCATTCTCGACACGACCGTCTCGCCCACGCAGGTGACGATCGCCGTGACCGGCGAATCCACCAAACAGGTCAACTACGGCGTGGTCATGGCGCTCACCGCGACCTAGGAACCTGGAGCCCGACCTATTCCTCGTCGGCGAACTCGAGGTCCCGCGGGGGCGCAAGTTCGGGGCGCACCGGCGCCAAGCGTGCCTTGTGCAAGTCTCGATTGAGCGCGGCCACTTCGCTCTGGCGCAGACGCTGCCAGGGAGCGAGGAGCGCCTGCCAGGCCGCGAGCGTTCGCTCCCCAGCCTCGACCTGCGCCGCGGTCGGCGCGGCGTCGACGCCCGTGACTTGCTCATAGAGGCTCGCGCAGCCCTCATTGACGCTCTCCAGGCCGGGGCGGCGCGCAAGCCCTTCGCCCGAGGATTCGATCAAGGCCGCGAGTTCCTCGTCGAGCAGTTTGATCGTCTTGCTGAGTTCGCCGTGCGCCTGTTCGCGCCGCTCCTTGAGTTGCGCACGGATCGACCGCGCCTCGAGCAACGCCTCGGTGCTGCGATCGAGACCAGCAGCGAGGCGCTGGGCGAACGCCAATTGCGCGGCATAATCGGCCGCCGGTATCGTCACGCGCGGATCGGGACCGACGTGCAGCGCAGCCTCGGAGACACGCTCGCCGACCCGCAGCCGCACGGTGTAGACACCAGGACTCGCCAGCGGACCTGCGGGCTCCAGGGGCGTATCGCCGGGCACTGCTGAGATCGGAAAACCGCGACGCAGGCTGCGCGGCGCGGCGTAATGCAGATCCCAGATCCAGCGGTGCATGCCGGCGCCGGTGCCGGGGGGCCCCGTCATGCGGATCCAGTACGTCGGGATCAACTCCCGCGCCAGTTCCTCAGGCGTCATGGGCGCCGCGTCCGTGCTCGTGACCCGGCGCACGAGCGTGCCGCTCGCATCGAGAATTTCGATCGCCAGGGGATGCGATTCATCGCGCGCGAGGTAGTAATCGATCACGGCGCCCGCGGGCGGATTACGACCCATCGGTTCGTCGGGCTGGATCGGCGTATCGCTACCCGTGCTGCGGCGAACGCGCAGCGCCGCCGCGGGCGGCAGCAGGGCCGACTCGCCGGCCAGCAAGGCTGGCGTAAACTGCCGCAAGGGCGTGATGTCGTCGAGCACCCAGAAGGCGCGGCCGTGCGTCGCGAGCACGAGATCTTGGTCGTGCACGATCAGATCGCGCATCGAGGTATGCGGCAGGTTCAACTGCAAAGAACTCCACTGCTCGCCGTCGTCGAAGGACACCCAGACCGCCTTCTCCGTACCGGCGAACAGCAGACCCGCGCGCGCCGTATCCTCACGCACGGTGTTGACCGCGCCGTCTGCGGGCAATCCCGCGGTGATCAGCGTCCAGGTGTTGCCGCCGTCGCGTGTGCGGTAGATGTAGGGATGCAGATCGTCGATACGAAAGCGGCTCACGGCGACGTAGGCCTCGAGCGCATCGAAATGCGACGCATCGATTTGCGTCACCTTGCTCCACGGCGTCAGCGCGGGCGGCGTGACGTTGCGCCAGTTCTTGCCATCGTCCTCCGTGACCCAGATCAGGCCGTCGTCCGTGCCGGCCCAAATGAGGCCGTCGCGAACCGCCGAGGCGCTCGCCGCATAGATCGCACCGCGCTGCTTCACGGCTTTGTCCAGGCGCAACTTGCCGACGCTCGCCGGTGCGCCGGGATCCTCACGCGTCAGATCCGGACTGATCACGCGCCAGTGCAAGCCGCCGTCGCCGGTCTCGAAGAGACGATTTGCAGCGTAATACATCCGATGCGGATCCTGCGGTGCGAAGAACAACGGCTCGGTACGATCGACGCGATCATCGGGACCGCGTATCGGGATGGGCGAGATGTCCTGCACCTGGCCCGTCGAAACGTGCTCCTTGGTCACGACGTTGCGGCCCGATCCGTAGACGATGTCCGCATCGAGGGGATCGGGGACGACGTAACCGTACTCGATCGCGCCCACGGGATGCCATTCACGCAAGCCGATTTCGCCGTCGTTGCCGCGGCTCGCGATACAAACCGAACCGCTCTCCTGCTGGCCCGAACAGATGCGGTACGGAAACGTATTGGTGATCCCGATGTGATAAAGCTGGGCGGTCGGTTGGTTCAGCCATGAACTCCAGGTGAGTCCGCCGTTGACCGTGACGATGCCGCCCTGATCGCTGACCAACACGATATGCCGCCCGTCTTCCGGGCTGATCCACAGATTCTGATAATCGTCGCCGCCGGGAGAGCCGCGCAGCGAGGTCCAATGCACGCCGCCATCGACGGACTTCACGTTGACCAGGCTGGCGCTGTAGAGCACGTCGGCATCGTGTGGGTCGACTTTGATGATGGGCAAATCACCGCCGCCGATGCGCAGCGCCGGCCGTGGATCGGTCGTGATGCGATACCAGGACTCGCCGCCATCGTCGGAGCGGAACACACCGAGACCGGCGGCCGAGCTGTAATCGCCCTCCTCGGTCGTCGCGATCGTCGCGAACAGTCGTCCAGGCTGACTCGGCGCGACCGCCACTTCGATCTGCGAGAGATTCTCGGGCAAGCCTTTGCTCAACTTGTGCCAGTGATCACCGCCGTCGGTCGACTTGTACAGGCCGCCGGCCGTGCCGTTGAACACGTTCTCGTCCTCCCATGGGCCGGAGCGCACGTTCCACATCGCCGCATAGAGCGTGTTCGGATCGTGCGGATCGATCTTGATGCAGGAACCGCCCGTGTCCGCATCTATGGCGAGGATCCGCGTCCACGTCTTGCCGCCATCGATCGAGCGGAAGATGCCGCGCTCCGCGTTCGGGCCGAACGGATGACCGAGCACCGCCGCGTAGAGCCGATTGGCATCGCGTGGATCCACCGCAAGATCCGGAATCTGCTGCGCGTCTTCGAGACCAAGGTGGGTCCAAGTCGCGCCCGCATCGGCGGATCGATAAATACCGTCGCCGACCGAGAGGTCCGGACGCTGCAGACCTTCGCCGCTGGCGACGTAATAGATCCTGGGATCCGACGGCGCGACGGCGATCGCACCGATCGACTGTGTCGGCTCGGCATCGAAGATGGGTTGCCAGGTCCGGCCGTAGTCCGTGGTCTTCCAGACGCCGCCGTTGACGGCACCGATCAGGAACGTCGCCGGCTGCCCGGGTATTCCCGTGACTGCCCGCGTTCGCCCGCCCCGATAAGGGCCGACCATGCGCCAGGTCAGCGCCTGCGAGGCGATCTCGGGGTGCAGGGCCGCGGCGGTCGCGGCCGGCGGTGCGACCGGCGACGGCGCAGCGGCGGCGAGTTGCGCGAACAAGTACAGCATCCCGATGCAGTATCCCCGGCGCACGGCGCGCTTGCGACTCTCGCCGGCAAGATCGATCAGTTCCAAAGTCACCATCCCGTTTCGAGCCCCGTGCAAAGTCCAGCACTCAATATAGCGGTTCTGCACCGGGCGTGCGCGCAGTCCCTACGACCTTCGTCTAAGAGGCGAGAAAATCTGGTCATTTGCGACCAAGGTCCAATGTCGCCGTCCGCGCGGCAAGAACAGTCTTTGCGCTGCATTCAGGCAGGGAGTCAACAATGAAAAAATCAATCTATCTGACAGGGACCGTCGTGGGTCTCGCCATGGCGGCCGGATCCGCCCAAGCGCAATTGAAGGATCCGCTGCCCGACAGCCTGTCGCTCGGCGGCGTGACCTTGTTCGGGACCATCGACGTCGGCTACGCCTACCAGAGCAACGGCGTACCGCTCAGCAGCCAATATCTCGGCGGCCTCGAATACCAGGCATTCACCACGACACGCAACTTCCAGGGCTCCCAGTCGACGCTCGCCGAGAGCGGTCTCGAGCAATCGAAAATCGGACTGCGCGTCGCGGAGCCGATCGTGGCTGACGTAACACTCGTGGCGCAAGTCGAGACCGGTTTCAACCCGCTGTCCGGTCAACTCGTCGATGCCTGCGGCAGCATCGCGACGAACTCCGGCAAGCCGCAAGGCAGCCAGACCGCCAATGCCGACAGCAGCCGCTGCGGCCAGGCGATCAATGGTGTGTTCTACGGCGGCGCCAGCAGTCCGACCTACGGCACCCTGACGATCGGCCGGCATAATTCCTTGGAGCTCGAGACGCTGGCCGGATACGATCCACAAGCACTGTCGTACGCCTTTTCGTTCCTCGGATACTCCGGCTTCAACGGCGGCGCCGGCAGCACCGAAGGCGCGCGCTGGGACAATGCAATCAAATATGCCTACCAGAACGGACCGGTGCACGCGGCCATCATGTACTCGGTCGGCGGTCAGGACACCGGCATACTCGGCAAGGCTTACGCCGGCAAGTTGGGCGTCACCATCAACGCCCTGTCGATCGACGCCGTGTACGAGAACATCAAGGGGGCGGTGAACCTGCGCAGCTCGTTCGACGATAGCGCCTCGCCGCTGACCACTGCCGCCGCGGGATCCCCGCCGGGCACGCCGCCCACGGGTCTGCAGGCCTACATCTCCGACGATACGTCCTACAACATCATGGCGAAGTACACTTTCGAGTTGGGCGATAAGGACAAGCTCACGATCTATGGCGGCTACTCGCACATCGAGAAGGCTCACGGCGACTACACGACGGGCAATTCCCAGGGTAACTACGCGCTCGACGTCGCGATCAACGTCAATGACACGGCCGTGTACAACATGGAATGGATCGGCGCCCGCTACGCGATGCCTTCCGGCTTGAACCTGATCGGCGCGGTCTACCACATCAGCCAGGCGAGTTGGACGATCGGACTCGGGACGGAAGGCACGCAAGGCTTGAACTGCGCCGCGGCGGGTCTGCTCTGCTCCGGGGACTTCGACGAGGCCTCGATCGTCGCCGACTACGTGTTCAACAAACACTACGACATCTACGGCGGCGTGAACTGGTCCGAGGTCACGAACGGCCTCGCCAACGGTTTCGTCGGAACGACCGTGGGCACGTCCGGCAGCGAGAACCAGACGACGGTGATGTGGGGCGGGCGGATCAAGTTCTAAACGAGGTCCGCCAGATACCGATCCAAACACTGCTTCAATCGCTGGCGGTCGAATGGCTTGGTGATGTGGTCGTCCATACCGGCCGCCTTGCACGCGAGGTCATGATCCTTCATCGCGTGAGCCGTGAGCGCAACGATGGGAATGCGCTGACCGGCCGATTCTCGTTTACGGATTTCGCGGGCGGCCTCGTACCCATCGAGCACGGGCATTTGGCAATCCATCAGAATGAGATCGAAACAACCGGTCGCCCACGCGTCGACCGCTTCCCGGCCGTTTCTCGCCACCTCGACGCGAAACCCGAGTTTCTCGAGGGTTCGGCATGCGACCTTTTCATTCACGGCATTGTCTTCCACCAACAGAATGCGGTGCCCGGTCCCGGCCTGTGCCGAGGCTGCGAACTCGGTGCCGACAGGTCGCAACGCCGGGGCGGCAGCCGCCGGGGCGCTGCCGGCACCGAATCGGGCGCTGAACCAGAACGTCGAGCCCGAGCCTTCCTGGCTCACCACGCCGCATTCACCGCCCATCATCTCCGCCAGGCCTTTGACGATCGACAAGCCGAGGCCGGTACCACCGAAGCGGCGCGTGGTCGAGGCATTTACCTGACAAAACGGTTTGAACAAGGTACGCAGAGAATCCGCCGCAATCCCGATGCCGCTGTCCCGGACCTCGAAGCGTAGCAACACGCTGGTCGAGTCCTGTTCGACGACGGCCGCCGAGATGGCGACCTCGCCTTGCTGCGTGAACTTGACCGCATTACCGCAAAGGTTCAGCAACACCTGGCGAACTCGTCCGGCGTCGCCCATCACCCACCCCGGAACCGCACCGTCCACGGCGGCGCTGATGTGCAGATTCTTCGCATGCGCTTCGACGGCGATCAGTCGCGCAACGTCGTCGACGAGCCCGCGAATCGAGATCGATGTCGATTCCAACTCGACCTTGCGGGCCTCTATCTTCGAGAAGTCGAGTATGTCGTTGATGACGGTGACCAGCGCGCGTCCGCTGTCGCGGATGGTCTGGGCGTAATCGCGTTGAATCTCGCTCAGGCTCCCGTCCATCATCAATTCGCTCATGCCGATGACCCCATTCATCGGCGTGCGGATCTCATGGCTCATGTTGGCGAGGAATTCGCTCTTCGCCTGATTGGCCACGCCGGCCGCGACGGCCATTTCCCGGGCGTGATTGGTCGCCGCGATCAATTCGGCATTGAGTGAGCCGAGCCGTGCATTGCTGTCGAGCAGTTCGCGTTCCACCTGTTTGCGACGTAATAGGTCGTCGCCGAGTTGCGCGGCCATCGAGTCGATGCCAGCGGCCACCTGGCCGAGTTCATCGTTGCCGCTGACCCCGGTGCGAATCGAGAGATCGCCGTCGGCCAACTGCCGTGTTGCCGTCAGCAGGCGCCCGACTCGCCGCGTCACTGCGAAATGAACGAAGCCCCAACCGCATACCGCGAGCCCGGCGAACAGCAGCACGAAATTCAAGGTTTGGCGGGCGGCGGCGTCGAGCGCGCGGCCCTTGGCCAATTGCAGATCGGCGACGAGCACGAGCGCACCGTATCGCGGCGAACGCAATGTGTGCGGGTCCGCAGTGACGCGCAGTGGATAATAGGCGACCAAGGTATTTCTATCCCGCGCCACGATGAGGCTGCCCGGAACTCCGCTTTCCGCAGCCCCGATCCTGGCAGCGTAATCGCTGCGTAGGTCCGCGGGGATCTCCGGCAACATGGCACTCGCGGTCTGCCCGATGGTGGCGTAACGGGATGCGGCCACGATCACGCCTGCCTCGTCGAGGACGAATGCCGCGAGCACATCGTGACGCGTGGCCATGTCGGAGACCTCGACCCGCACACCGATCAAGTCTTCCCTGCGAAACAGGTACTCCAAAGTCGATTGTAAACCGGTGATCTGCTGCCGCGATTCCTCCAGGAATTCTGCTTCGATTTGGTTGACGATCAAATGTGTGCTGAGCCTCCAAGCCACCACCGCGGCTACCGCTGAGCACACGAGCAGCAGCCCGGGGACCAGTACGCGCAGGGGTACCCTCAGGGGTTCCCTACGACGTACGGAGCCGTCTGCGCTCACGGAGCGTCCCGCGACGCCAGCCTCTGGTCGAACATCGACGCGACATCGACGGGCCTGAGCAACAGATTCCGTTGAATCATGACCTCTGCCAGGGATTTCACCTGCTTCTGCAACGGGCTCGGTGAGCCCGCAAGCATCGTCGACCCTTCCTGCGCGTCGGTAACATGCAGCAAGCTCATCGATAGTCGGAACTGCTGCGGCGTCAGACCCTCGCGTGCCGCCGCGAGCCGTACGAAGTCGTCTGCATGTTCCCTTTCGAGGCGCAGCGCGCGGTAGAAGGCATCCACCAGCAGACGCGCATTGTCCGGCGCTGCCGTGAGGTAGCTGGTACGGACCACGAGGACGTCGACGATTTCACCCGGAATGAGCGTGCTGTCGAAAATCTGCCGCGCTCCGGCGCTCTTGAGCTTCGTGCGCACGGGTTCGTAGGTGACCACGGCATCGACCAGCCCCCGGTCCAGCGCCGGCTGCTGTTCCGAGAATTCCAGCGGCACGATCTCCACATCGCCGGGGGTGAGTCCGGCCAGTTCCAGAGCTCGCGTCAACACGTAGGCACCCACTCCCGTGGTCTCCGCACCGATGCGATGTCCGCGCAGATCCTTCATGCTGTGAAAGTCGGGTTTCGCCAGGATTACGTCGGCGCCGTTCGAGATATCGACGACCAAGAGGATGCGGATGTCTTGCCGGTCTTCCGCGAGCAGCAGCGCCTCGTCGAGAGTGACCAAGACGCCGTCGATCGTGCCGTTGCGAAATGCGCGGGTAAGTTCCGGGGTGGAGGTATATTCCAGCAGCTTGATCTGGTCTTCGCGCCAGAAGTGCAGGTCGCGGGCCACGAAGAATGGCTCGAAGCCGGGCCACATGCTGCCGCCCACACGCAAGACCGGGCTCTGCCGCTGCGAACAGCCGGCTATGCACAAGCAGCACACGAGCAGCGCGATTCGAATTCGCGCCGACGGATCGGGCGGGGACGGGAAGAAGCGCCGGGCCATGGTTTTCCGTGGGCTGAGAGCTAGCCGAACGTCTCGATTCGCTCTTGGAGTCGCCTCAGAGTCTACCGGGTGGCCGGAGACGGAGGTGGACCCTCGTCACGGTACGGAATATCACGCGACAAATGGCGCAGTGGGACCGCTAAGCTTCGGTGAGTCATGTCACACAATTGAAGTTATCGCGTTGAACCCGCGCGAACCACTCGATTAAATGGCAAATCCCTGTTGGCCCTCTGGAGTTTGCCATCCGCGTTGCATGGATGATTCGTTGCTTCGCGGTTGATGTCGCACTCTGGTTTGCCGTGCCGTGCGCGTTCCTGCTCGCCTACGTACTCGGGTATTCCGAACCCTCGTCGGCGGTCGCCCCGCACTTGGAACTCGCGACCATGCCGCTGCTGGCCGTGTTTCTGATCCGCTTGGCGCTGGCGCGCTCGCCCGCAAGCCACAGCACGTATTTCCTGGTCACCTCGACGTTGACGTCGGGCGCGCTGGCGCTGTTCGTCGTCTACTACGCAATCGTTCTGATCGGTCTGCATTCCTGGGGCGGCGTGGTCGCGTGGAACGTCATACCCACGTTCTTTTTGCAAACCTCCTTGATCACGGAAACCTGGAAGATTCCCCGTGTCGGCATCATCGTCATTCCCCTGCTCGTCTACTGGTTGGCGATCGTGCTGTGCCGCCGCTATTTCGACCGGGTTGACTGGGTACCGTTCCTCAATCCGCGTCTGTCGGGTTTGATGTTCACGGGTGTGATGCTGGTCGGGCTCGCGGTGATTGCAGGCGTCAGCCTGCAATTCTGGAACGGGTTGCTCACTCAAGAATCCGAGCCTTTGAGCCTGACTTGCTTTCCGCCGTCGGCCGGCATGGATTTGGAGGGATTCGTGGTCAACCCCGTGACGGCAGGCCGCATGGACATACCCCAGGATGCGGCGCGTAAAGCCTATGTCGGCGTCGGCGCGTTCGCCAAAGGCGTCCCGCGCAAAAATCTCGTGTTCATTCTCGTCGATGCGCTGCGCCCCGACCACATGGAACAATACGGCTATGACCGCAAGACGACTCCGAACCTGATGCGATTGGCGCGCGAACATCCGACACGCGTGATGCAGGAGGTGCATTCCACCTGCGCCGACACCGCCTGTTCCATCTTCAGCCTGTTCAGTTCGTCATTTCCCGGTCATTTCGCCGCCCATCCGTTCATGCTGCATCACGTCTTGTGGCGCAATGGCTATCATATTCACCTGATTTTGAGCGGCGACAAGACCTACTTTTACAGCCGCAAGCAGTATTACGGCGATGTCGACACTTTCTACGACGGGACGCAGGCGCCGGGGTACTATATGAACGATGACCAATTGGTGATCGACAAACTGGCAAAAATGCCGCGCTTCGACGGCAACCCGGTGATGTTTCAATTTCACTTGATGTCCGCGCACATCATGCGCAAGCGTGATGACGGACACGGCCCCTTCCAGCCGGAACAGCACTACTTGTTCGCCAATAATCACGATACGGGTCCCGGTGGAACGCTACTCCCCGGCCCCCGCAACTACTATGACAACGGCGTCTTGAAGGCCGATGAGGTGATCGGGAAGCTCATCAGCCTCTTGAAGGACAAAGGCTATCTCGAAGATGCGCTGGTCGTGGTCACCGCCGACCATGGCGACTCACTCGGCGAACATGGTCTCTACCGACACGGCAACAGCGTGCGGGAAGAAGTTTTGCGCATCCCCTTGGTGATGTTCACATACGGCCGACCACTGCGGATCCCGGATCCGGCACGGACATTCGCCTCTCAGGTGGACATCGCGCCGACGATACTGCGGGAATTGGACATTCCGCAACCCGGCAGTTGGGTCGGCCGGCCGCTGCAATTGAAACAGAACATCGACTTCAGCTTTTTCACCGAGCATGCCTTTCACGGGCTGATCGACCATCGAGATCCCGGAAATCAATTCAAATATATGGTGAATCAAGACTCCGATGCCGAACGAGTCTTCGATCTGAGCGTCGACCCCCACGAGGACCACGATATTCACGGCCAGGTGCCGACGGCGCGCCTCGCGGATTGGCGAAAGCGCGTCGACGATGAAATGGGCATCGCGTTGCCCGTGCTGCATTAGACCCTGCGCAGAATGTTCGCGATCGCGTCCGCAGAGGGCAGTTCCGGCGTACGGAAGACGAGGTCGCCGCGACGGTCGATGATGTTGACCTGCGTGGCGTGGGCGTCGACGCCATTGCCTGCGGCGCCAAACAGGCCGAGCAAGCGATCCAGGTCCTTGGGCTCCGGTGCCACCGCAATCCACCCAGTCTGCGCGTCGAAACGCGCGAGCCATTCCCGCATGGCACGCGGCGTATCGGCGAGCGGGTCGATGCTGAGCGACATCAACTGAATCCCGCGCGCCGCCTGATCGGGCAACAAGGTTTGGACGCGCTCGAAGATGGCGCCCTGGATGGGACAGACCGAGGAACAGCCGGTGAGCATGAGATGCAGTGCGGTCGCCCGACCGCGCAGCAGCGCGGCGAGGCCCGCCGACGAGCCGTCGCCCGCGCGGCGCACTGGAAGGTCCGGGATCGGTACGGGAGGGTCCACCCTCCCGTGATCGGCGGCGACCGCCGTCGCGCGCGCGCGCGCGGCGAGACCTGCGCCGAGGGCCGCCGCGCAGACCGCTGCCGCGCTCACGCACAGTCGGCGCCGCGTGCGATCAGCGACCGCCGTCTTCATGGCCGCTCCCGCTCCAGATCAGGTATCTCCACAGCGCCCCGCAATTCGCATCGTCAATCGTGTAGCGCGGCATCTCCACGCTGATCATCACGAAGGCTGGATCGACGCCGCGGCGGAGTAACGTGCAAAAGCCCTCGCGGTCGTAGTGCGATGGCGGACCGCCGCGCCGGGCACGCGACGACAGCAAGAGATCATGGGTGAGACGTGGCGCCAGAGAGCGCCGCACGTCCGGACCATCCGCCACCGCATGACAGTTCGAACAGCGCACGACCGTCGCGGGCATGTCGGCCACGTGCGTGTAGATTCGCCCCTGCAAAACCAGCGCCCCGGAGAACAAGGCCTGCCCCCGTACATAGTCCGAGTGCGCCGAAGCAGCCGGCATGGCAGGCGTCTCAGCCCGCGCCGCGGTTGACAGCATCCACAGGCCGATCAGGCACCCGCCACTCAATGCGCAGGCCCAGGCGGTCGTGCTGGACGTTGCGCAATACTCAGAGAATCTGGATGGTCGTCGAGACACTCGGCACTCCACTGCCATTGAGTGCGAACAGCATGTAATACCCCGGCAGCACGACGCCCGGATCCGCTGACGGCATGGCCAAGGTGTAGGCATACCTTCCCCCAGAGAGCGCGGTGGTCGTGCTGATCGACAGGGGGATGCGGCGCTGGTCGTTGTTCACTGTATGGGTGGTGGCCGAAAGCCGCATCAACACGAATGAAGCCACTTGCGCCGTGGTACCGGCAGTGATGGCCCCGCCGAGCGTCACGCTGGTGCTGGTGCTGGCGGCGATGAGTGCCGGGCGCGTGGCGGCGCTGCCGTCCGAATTGAGCAGGTACGGTGGGGTGAGGATCTCGGCATTGAGGTGATTTTGCGGGCAGCCCGCACCGCATTGGCCACCGCCGCCCACGAATACGCGGCCATCCGGCAACAGAATCGCGGTGCTGTGGTAGGTACGCGGCGTCTGCATCGGGTTCAGCAGGCTGAATTGCTGCGTGACGGGATTCCAGATTTCCGGCACCAGGATTGCCGCGCTATCGGTGAACGGCTCAGGAATGCTCTGCCCACCGATCACCACCACATTGCCATTGGGCAGCACCACACTGTTGGAAAACGCTCGCTCGTAGCTCATCGGCGTGAGTTGCGTCACGACCGGCGTCGTACCTGGACCGGCCGAGATGTCGATCAAGTAGGCGGAATTGCTCGCGTACGTGGTCCCCGTGGACTGTTGGTACGCCGGCGCGCCGCCCACCTTCAAGATCTTGCCGACGTCGTACAGGACGGCATTTCCGTTGATGCTGTAGGGGTCGGTGCCGCGGTCTCCGGCCGAGGTGATCGTGCCGTTGCCTGAGGTCGTGATCCAGTTCATTTGCGCGCTCGGTCCGGCCTGAAACACGGAGCCGCCGCTCTGCGCGAACATCCATAGGTGATTGTCGCCACGGTAGATGCCCTGCGGATCCGGGCCAACGATGTTGGTTTCGGGAACGCCGGACAGCAGGGTCCACGCCCCGGTGCTGCTGTTCCACACTTCCCCAGACTTCCCCCCCTCGCCGCCGCTCCAGGAGCCGCCCAGGGTGAGCACCTGCACGCCCGAGAGCACACCATTTGCCAGGGAGCCGTACGAGAGCAACGTATCTCCCTCGTAGCCGCGAGGTACGTTCATCTCGCCCGAACTGCTCCAGCTCGATGTGGTCGGCGAGTAGATGCTGGTCTTCGGGCTGCTGCTGCCGCCGTTGACGAGCACGCGGCCGTCCGGCAGAACGGCGATGCCCGGACAGAACATGTCTGCCCCGGTGTTGGTGACGAGTACGTCGGTCGAAGTCTCGGTGGTCGGGTTGAACACACCGGAGTACGTCTGACCCGCGGCGTTGCCGATGTCGCCTTCGTAACTGTAGGGATCGAAAGCGGACCACAGGAGCAGATTGCCATCGGGCAGATTTGCAATGGCGATCGGAGTCACGGGCAGCGCGATGACCGGCGTCCAACTCGAGGGCAACACCTGCTCCGTGGGAACCGCGAGACTCCAGAGGTCGTTGTACGTGCCGGGTGTCTCCGACGCACAAGGCCATTGAATCAGCTCGGCACTTTCCGCCTGCGAGTTGTTATCGACATTCAGACACTGGCCCGAGTAGGCGGAGACGATCTGGTAATATTCGCCGACGCTCACGATCGACCATTGGTCGTTGGTCGAACTAGCCGCCTGGCATGGCCACTGGATGATCTCGGTTCCCGCGGCCTGCGACCCGCCGTTGATATTGAGGCAGAGCCCGCTGCCCGCCGAGACGATGTGATAGTGACTGCCCACCGCCACGAGCGACCAGCGCTGCGCCGGGACGCCGCCACATGGCCATTGCACGATGACCACTCCTTCGGTCGTGCTGTAAGCGTTGACGGTCGCACATTGGCCGGAACTCGCCGACACGATATCCGTGTTCGCGATGTCCGCCTGTTCTGCGTGTGCGGCTTGCAGGTGCAAGCTCAGTAGAAGAGCGGCGCCGAGTGACAGAAGACCCATCCCAAATCGCATGCAAAATCCCCGATCCTTACCGGGAAAAAGCTATCCGAACCAGAATCGAAAAGTGCGCGCGTTTTTACATAAGTCTAATTTTTTTTCCGCAGCGCGGCTCCGCTTGCAAGAATTGCCCGGCAATTCGCCGACCGCTGGGGCACGTTTGTCCGCCTGTCGGTCCTCAGCGCGTCCCGTAAAGTCGATCGCCGGCATCGCCCAGACCCGGCAGAATGTAGCCGTGCTCGTTCAACTCCGGATCGATGGCCGCCGTCCAGATGCGCACGTCCGGGTGATGGCTGAGCAGATTCGCGATTCCCACCTGGGTTGCCAGCAGCGACACCACGCGCAGGTCGCTGGCGCCATGTTCCTTCAAGCGATCGAACGCCGCCACGGCGGTGTTGCCGGTCGCCAGCATCGGATCGACCACGATCACCAGGCGCTCGGATAAATCCGATGGCGCCTTGAAATAGTATTCGACCGCGGTCAGCGACTCCGGATCCCGATAAAGTCCGATATGCGCGATGCGCGCCGAAGGCACGAGGTCCAGCATGCCTTCGAGGAATCCCATGCCCGCGCGCAGGATCGGCGCGAACACCAGTTTCTTGCCCGACAGCACCTGCGCTTGCATCGGCATCAGTGGCGTTTCGATCTGGATCGGAGCGAGTGACAGATCGCGAGTCACTTCATAGCAGAGCAGCGTCGCGATCTCGCGCAGCAACTCACGGAAGCTCTTCGTCGACGTGGTCTTGTCGCGCATGAGCGTGAGCTTATGCTGCACCAGCGGGTGAGTTACCGTCGTCACGTTATCCATCAGAATACCGTCCCGTCGCTCAAGACGTTGAAGGGAGGCCCACCGTCGGCGCGTTTGCTGCGCGCGACGATCCGGCCGGCTGCCCAGGTGCCACCCTCGAGCATGCGCGCGAGAGGAAAATGCTCGGGCTCCAGCCCAAGTCTTGCGCCCACGATCGGCGCCAGCCGATCGAGCAGCGCCACCGTCAATGCCCGCCAGCCGACCACGAAGGGACTGCCAACCGCGTGGACCGTCGACAGCGCCGACACCGCGCGCGGCGCGAGCACACCCATGTCGATGAACAGACCGCCATTGCGGTATTCGGCGAGGCCGGTCAGCTGGTGCAAATCCGAAACGACCATCCCCGCATGCTCGAGCGGCTCGATCAGCGAGTAGGTCAGCCACTGCGAGAGCTTGTGCAGCGGCACGTAGCCGTCCTCCGGACGCGCGCCTTCTAGAGCAGGATGGGGCCAGCAATCGCCGAGCGGCACGCCGCTCAAGCAGGGCCGACCTTGCCAGATGGGACCCAGGGCCTCGAGCAGCGTCTCGAGAATGGTCGCAGCCGGGATACGCCCATGAACGGCACGCAGGCAGAGAGCATCGAATAGTCCACCAGGTCGCGGCGTATCCTCGATCGCAAAGAGGTCGGGCCGCGATTCGATCGCAGTGCCCAACCGGTGGAGCAGGGCGGCGCGGCCCGGCAGTCCCGCGAGCGGGTTGGTCTCGCCGGCCTGGAATGCACGCGCCATCGAAGGCTCGTCGACACGACCTAATGCGGCGGCGTCCACTCGGTAGGGGTCGACCTCGGTATCCGACAGGTCCCCGGACGCGAACCAGCGAAGGCTCGCGAGCGCGAGTCCCTCGGAGCGTGCGACCACGAGGCCCGTATGGTCCTGATCGCGGAACTTCCAAGCCGCGCCGGTCCCCGCGTCCAGCAGCACCGACGTAATCACGAGATCGAATGCCGCGCGAGCCCTGGCCGCCGCACTCTTCCAGCGGACATCGCGTGCCAGTGCGGCCCACAGATCGCGGCCTTCCAATACGAAGTGGCGCCAACGTGAATGCACCGGGATCTCGAGGAATGGATAGCGCTGCTTGATGACGTCAGCGACGAAGTCCGCGGTGCCGGACAGTCGGTCGAGGTCGACGGTCCAGTCTTCCAAGCCTGTGCCGAGAGCCAAGTGCAGCATCCGGTCCCCCGCCCTGCGCACGGCCTTCGCGCTGAGCAGAGTCCGCGCGCCGCGCACGTCTGCGCTCTGCGACGCAACGGGCTCTGCAAAGGATTCAGTAGTCGTCAAGATCGCGACCCACCACGGATGGCGGTCCCTCGCCCAGGTCCAGGATCTGCGCTTCGGGATCAAAATATCCGGCTGCCTTTTTCGCCGCGATTTCCACCATCGCGTCGTGGGGCACCAGTTCCGGTGGCAGCGGGACGCGCTCACCAATCTCGATTCCGGCGCCTACCAATGCATCGTATTTTAGATTCGACATGGAAACCAGGCGATCGATGCGCGTGATCCCGAGCCAATGGATGACATCCGGCATCAACTGTTGGAATCGCGCGTCCTGCACCCCGGCGACGCATTCGGTACGCTCGAAATAGGTCGCAGCCTGATCGCCACCCGGCTGGCGCTTCCTCGCGTTGTAGACCAGAAATTTGGTCACCTCGCCGAGCGCCCGCCCCTCCTTGCGGTTGTAGACGATGAGTCCGGCGCCGCCGGCCTGTGCGCTGCGAATGCACTCCTCGACGCCGTGTGTGAGGTAGGGTCGGCATGTGCAGATATCGGAGCCGAAGACGTCCGAGCCATTGCATTCATCGTGAATGCGGCAGGTCAGCGGCCGCTCAGGGTTACCGATCGCGGACGGGTCGCCAAAGATGTAGAGCGTCGTGCCGCCGATGGGCGGCAAAAAAACATGCAGGTCCCGCCGGGTGACCAGCTCCGGATACATGCCGGCGGTTTGCTCGAACAAGGTCCGCCGCAGCAGGGCTTCGGTCGTGCCGAAACGCTGCGCGACCCCGGGCAAATGCCAGACCGGATCGATCGCGGCTTTGATCACGGCCACTTCGCCGCCCGCGTGCACCACGACGCCATCCTCGGCCAGGCGCCCCATCTCGATGGCTTCGCGAACCTCCGGCAGCATCAGATGCGCCTTGGTGATCGCGATGGTCGGACGAACATCGAGCCCGCTCTCGATGGAATCCTTGAAATCCTCGACCACGCGATGACCCCAGGGATCGAGCGACACGATCCGCTCATGGCCCACCCACTGCGGATGGGGACCGATCTCGATGAGCGGACCCGTGCCTTGCAGATCGGGGCGCGCGAGCGGATCCAGCGCTCCGCTCGAAACGGCGAGGGCGCGGTAAATGGAATAGGCGCCCCCGTGCGCACCGATCACGTTACGGACTTCGCGTGCAGTCGTGGACCCGATCACCGGACCGCGCAACTGCGCACTCGACGCGCCCCAGTCGATGGGAAACTTCGGCGCCTTCGCGCCCGATGGATGCGACGTCAAACGGATGTGGCTGGAAGGACTTTTTTTCATCTGGATCGGCGCTTCGTAGGTGACACGCGGGCTTGAGCTTCCCGACGCCCAGGGCGCCGGTCGGCGCTCGGCCAGGGGATTATTGTTAAGATACCTCAGAAATTTCGCCTCGCGAGCGCGATAGTGCTACCGACCGCACAGTTCCTGACGCCATTTATCGTTGGTCCGGGTGCGCCTCGCATTCGCCGATGTCTTCGTTCCACACCTCCGGATACCGCTCGATGAACGATCCCAGCAGGCGTTCGCACTCGGTCGAGCCCATATCGATGACCTCGACGCCGTGCTCGCGCAGCCAATCGATGCCGCCGCGAAAGGTGCGCGACTCACCGACGATCACCGTCATGATCCGGAACTGGCGAATCAGGCCGCTGCAGTACCAGCAGGGCGCAAGCGTCGTCACCATGACGGTATCCTGGTAGCGACGCTGCCGGCCGGCTTTGCGAAATGCGTCGGTCTCCCCGTGGACCGAAGGATCGTTTTCCTGGATACGACGATTGTGCCCCTGCCCGAGCAGCGTCCCATCCTTGTGAAACAGGGCGCCGCCTATCGGGATACCGCCCTCCGCGAGTCCCACCCTCGCTTCTTGAATCGCGACGTCGAGCATGGCCTGAGGGTCGACCACGCCTCGGATTGGAACACCAGGTGCCGGATGCTTCTCGACCGTCATGCTCGTAACCGCTCCGCCCGTGGTAAGTGGAAGGCCCGCACTGCGTTTTCGCGACACCACGAGTCTACAGCGCGCTCTGGAACGCCACCAGGTCCGCTTGCTCCGACATTCACAGGCGCCACGGCTTGACAGCAGATGGCTACGCCTCCAGCACTGCGCTAAGATCGTACCCCCGGTAAGCTGTCATCTCAGCACCAAGAGTACTGTCATGGCCCAATCGATTCCGCGATGGTCATTGCTCGGCCAAAGGTCTCGTTTCGCACCAAACCCTGAGTTCGCCGCGAATCGCTCGACGACTGCTGCGCCATCGACGGTTGTAGCGCTGTTGCGCGGCGGTCTCGTCTCGGGATGTGCGCTTGCCATCGGCATCGCGGTGTGGCTGGGAGATCCAGCCGCCTATTTGACTGCTGATCCGCCTCTCGCGCGACTGCTTCGCGGCATGGCGCTCATCAAGGCCATGATCGCACTGGCTTTCATGTGCGCCGTCTTCTGGCGCCTGGCCTGGCCGGTCTCCAGGACGGCCGGTGCCTCTTACCTGCTCTGTTCCTGGGTACTCGCGGGCTCGACCATGCTCGTCTGGCAACTCTCATACATCATCCCGGCGGGTCTGCTGTTTCACGTTGCCGCTTTTTCCCTGTTGTGGGCGAGTTGGCGCGATCGATAACACGGCAATGGCGCAGGCCCGCGAGGCCGCTCAGTCTCATTGCCGCATAAATTCCGAGTCCGCAATAAAGGGGGGTGAGCCTTGATTTCAGTGATGGCGAAACGCGCGAACGGATCGGCATGCGGTGTGGCTGCCACCGCAGCTCTGTTCGTCATGGGGACGGCCCAAGCGCAGATGAACCCCAGTCTGTTTCAAGACATGCAGTGGCGCAACATCGGCCCATTCATTGCCGGAAAGGTGGATTCGGTTGCCGGAGTCAACGGACGCCCGGGGATTGCATATGTGGGTACCGATAATGGCGGTGTCTGGAAGACCGTAAACGCCGGCGCCACCTGGCTGCCGGTTACCGACGCGGTGCAGGCCGTCCGGGGCTTTACCGCCTTGGCGGTGGCGCAATCGCAGCCGTCCGTGGTCTATGCGGGCACCGGGAGCGTGTTTGGTTCCAACTACGGCAGCGGTGTCTGGAAATCGACCGATGCGGGAGCGCACTGGCAGAGCGCCGGATTGCAAGATGCCGGAGCAGTCGCGTGGCTACTGGTGGACCCGCAAAATCCTGACTTGCTGTTAGCTGCCACGCGCGGAATCGATCATCGTCAAGGCGGAGCACGCGGCGTGTTTCGCAGCACCGACGGGGGACGAACGTGGGCTGTGGTGCTGAATGCTCAGCCCGAGTCCGGCGCGACCTATCTGTCCTGGGCAAGCGATGATCCACGGGTTATTTTCGCCACCGTGACACAAACCTATCTTGCCCCTGGGGTTTCGAGTCGTTCGCTCTTCGAGCATCCGCGACCGACGAGCCTGTATAAGTCCAGCGACGAGGGCCTGACCTGGCAAGAATGGAAGGGTCGTGACCAGCCCGAACTACTCGGGGCGACTGCAGTCGCGGTGGGCACCCATGCCCGGCGCGTATACATGTTGAACCGCGCAGGGCTCTACCGGTCGGATGACGGTGGCGCGAGTTGGTCGGTGGCCACCAAGAGTATCTACACATCGAGCAAACAAGTTCTAGTCGATCCGATTGATCCGGACGTGGTCTATACGATGGGGACCTGTGTCTACAGATCCACCGATGGGGGTCGTACGTTAGTCGCTTTTAAAGGTGCGCCCGGCGGTGATGACCCGAATCAGTGGTGGATTGATCCCACAGACCCGAATCATATCGTGTACGGCGGCGATCAAGGAGCATCGATCAGTCTCGATGGTGGTCAGACCTGGAGTTCGTGGTACAACCAAAAAACAGCTGAAATCGAAAAGATCGCCACCGACAACCGGTACCCGTACTGGATATACGGCAGCAAGCAGGACAGCGGCACGTTTGCGATCGCAAGTCGAGGCTCGCTCGGACAGATCACCGACCTCGATTGGTTTCCACTGCCCGGGTGGGAGACAGGCTTCGTGACTGTTGACCCTGCCGATCCCGACGTTCTATTCATGAACGGCACTTTCGGATTTCTGCAAAAAGTGTATCGCAAAACATGGGGCGCGCAGAACATCGATTTTGGCGCCGGCACCATCAGCCGGGTTAGCGATACGGATTTTCGACGCGCAGTTTCTGCCCCCATAGTTTTTTCACCACAGAACCCGGGTGTGTTGTATTACGGCACTCAGAACGTTTGGGAGAGCCAGGACGGTGGTGATAACTGGCGAAGAATCAGCCCAGACCTGACTGCCCATCCAGGAAAACCACCATTGCCCAATCCGAAAGGGGTCCATCACGGTGACGCACTCGTGGCGTTGTCGCCCTCAACGGTGCAAGCCGGGGTCATCTGGACGGGCAGCAACAACGGTGTCCTCTATCTGACGAAAGACGGCGGGAAGCAGTGGCTCGATGTCACTCCACCCGATATGTCGATGTATGGCGTCATCGACGTTCAGGCCTCGCGATTCAACCCATCCGAGGCCTACGCAGCGGGCCGGAACGATGCCATTGGAGATTATTCGCCGCACATCTATCGCACGCGCAACTTTGGCGAGTCATGGGAGGAAATCGTCACGGGTCTGCCGACCGATGAGCCGACCGGCAGCTTCGTGCGAGCGTTGCGGGAAAGCGATCACAAACGCGGTTTGCTGTTCGCGGCCACGGAAACGTCCGTTCACGTGTCGTTCGACGACGGCGATCACTGGCAATCGCTACGCCTGAACCTTCCAACGACGTCTTTTTATGACTTGGAAATCCACGACGGCGATCTGATTGCTGGAACCTACGGGCGTGGAATATGGATTCTGGACGATACATCGCCGCTCGAGCAATTGACCCCGGAGCTTGCGAATCGGCCAGTGATCTTGTTCCGTCCGCGAACCGCGACCCGTGTCCAGGCGAACATCAACCAGGACACTCCGTTTCCGCCCGAGGTTCCCCATGGCAAGAATCCACCGCAAGGAGTTGTGATCGACTACTTTCTCAAGCAGTCTGCGCAGAGTGTCCAGCTACAGATCTTCGATGCCGATGGGAATCTGGTGCGTTCCTATTCGAACGCGCCGATCAAGCCGCTCGATCAACCCCCACCACCCGCGCCGGCTTTTTGGGCACGGCCATCGCTGCCATTGCCGGAGACTGCGGGTGAGCACCGCGTGAGCTGGGACATGCGCTACCCAACGCCTGCCGCCCTGTACTTCGATCAGTCCAGCGGCGCAGTGCCGGAAGACACGGCATTTATCCCGGAGGGGCCCATGGCGCTGCCGGGCGACTACACGGTACATTTGACCGTGGACGGAGTCTCTTACAGTCAGCCGGTGCTTCTGAAACAGGATCCGCGGCTTGATTCCTCGCCCGAGGCGATGGATGGCATGCGCCGGCAATTGACTCTTTCGCAGCGAATCATCGCGGTCATTTCCGCCAGCAAGAGCGCCTTCGAACGGGCAAACGGACTAGATGCGAAACTGTCGTCGCTGCGCGCAAGCGGGTCGAGGGAATTAGTGAAGACACTGCGGACGCGAATTGCCGGACTGAGCGGCACCACCGAAGATGCGTCGATCGGCCTCTCGGGCGGGTCCTACGCTGTGCCACCAGTCAAGGGCGTCACCAGTTTCAGCAGGATTAATGGACAGGCTTCGGCTCTGCTGGAGATGGTTGAATCCACCAGTGATCAGGCTCCCGTACCCTCCATGGACCGAACCTACTCCGATCTGTGCAGGGATTTTGATGCCACGTTGGGCGCTTGGCAGTCGTTGCAAGCGAAGGTGAAAGTGGATGCTGGTCTGAAGGATGCCGACCACGGGCCGGGCATCGACACCGCGACATACACTACAGCTTCAAGTGGCTTTTGCGAGCCTGTAAGTCCGAGATCAAGCGAATGATCGAAGGTGTGAGGCGTGTCACGCGTCCCAGAGTCGATAGGAGTCGGCTGATCTGAGCATCAGGTGGCGCTTGCCGGCACGGTAGCGCTGCTTTCCCTATATCAGCGATGAACTTGCAGACGCCTGTCGGACCGAGCATCCGAGCTTTCGCCCTCAGACGTTGACATACTGAAATAGTAAACTCATGCTCCGACATATGAGAACTACGGTGCGCCTCGATGACGGTTTGCTGGGTCGGGCGCGGCACGAGGCAGCGCGTCTGGACGACTCTGCTGCCCTGCTCGACAAAATGGATGGGGCGGGTTGAACCTGACGGACGTCAATGGCCTACCTGTGACCATGAACCGCCGCGCCGCCTTGCGCCTCCTAGGTGGATTGGCCAGCGTCGCAACGTGCAAGGCGAGCGCCGCCGCCGTGGGCGGCGCGCCCCGCATCAGACCCGACGCGGCGAGTGTACTCATCGTCGTCGACGTCCAGAATTGTTTCATTTCAGGGGGCACGCTCGCCGTGCCCCATGGCGAGGACGTTGTACCCGTAATCAACAGAATCGCGCCGGCTTTCGCCAATGTCGTGATGACGCAGGATTGGCACCCGCCGGCACACGTGTCCTTTGCCTCGAGCCACCCGGGACGCAAGCCCTTCGAGACCATCGAGGTCGCCTACGGCAAGCAGACGCTGTGGCCGGACCACTGCGTGCAGGGAACGCACGACGCTGCGCTCGATCGCGACCTCGAGATTCCGCAGGCCGAATTGATCGTGCGTAAGGGATTCCATCGCGAGGTCGACAGCTACTCTGCATTTCGCGAGGCCAATCGAACCACCCCCACCGGCCTTCAGGGCTACCTGACGGAGCGCGGCATGCGGCGGCTGTTCGTTACCGGCCTGGCCACGGACTTCTGCGTTGCCTGGACCGCTCTCGATGCCCGCCAGGCCGGGTTCGAAACCTACGTCATCGAAGATGCATGCCGCGGCATCGATCTCAACGGCTCGGTGGCGGCCGCATGGCGGGATATGACCCGGCGCGGCGTGCGGCGCATCCGGTCCGAGGAGATCGAAGTGGCTTGAAGGATCGATTCAGGCGTGGCTCGGCGACTGCTGCTGGAGGCTCTCCTCATCTGGAGATGAAAGCAAACTTGCACGGTTCACAAGTCGCGTGATTGGTACGGGGATACCGACCTAGCAGTCCAACGGCCCATTGTGCTTCGGGCGCTACGAACGGACCACGGCAGCGTGGGCCAACGTAAGGTCGTCAATCGGCGCGCGATCCGGCTGTGGCATCCTTGCATCGATGTCTACGTTTCGAACCCACAGGCGGCGATGGTGGCTGGGAGCGATCGCCACGGCGCTGGTCGTAAGCCTGGGCACGCTGTTGCTGAGTTCCATGCTCGAGCGCGCGCTGCGAGCGCGGATCGAGTCCGCGGCCGTGCGCCATGGCGTGGTTGCCCGAATCGGACTGGTACGCGTCGGCGTCTGGCCATTGCTGCGGCTGGAGGGAGTCGATCTCGACCTCGGGAATGGAGTGCGACTGCATGCCGATATGATCGCGGCCACGTGGCGTGGCCGCCTGCGACTCGCAGTTCGCGCCGCCACTCTCGCGGGCCCAGCAGGGATAAGGGTAAGCTCGCCGGCGAGTGCCTGGAACGTGGCGGGCATTCGCGGCGAGGACCTCCAGCTCACGCTCGCGGAGCCACAAACCGGCCTTTCAATCCGCAAGCTGGCGGATCCGGTGAGCAGCGCGTGGAACATCGAGGCCCATGGGCTCGACGTCGACCGTCTGTTCGACGTGCGACGTGACGGCCGCCCGCTTTTCGATGGCGGTATCGCGGACGGCCAAGTGGACGTTCAGGCCAGCACCGATGCACTTCGTTTCGACATGGACATGAGCGTGCGCGGTGCGCGTTTGGGAGCACTGGCGGATAACTCCACCGACGAAACGCAGCTCGGCGATCCGACGGACCTGACCATACGATTCGAAGGTGCGTGGCGCCGGGTCGGGGGTACGATCGAGATCCCCGAGGTCCACGCGACGGCGGCCGGTGCGGCGCTGACGGGCTCGATCGCACTGCGCGAGCTCGACAGCGATCCGGTTGTCGATCTCGCCCTCGGCGTGCAGCATCTGGACTTCGCGCAAGTGCTGGCCGCATCCGGGATCGCTGTGCCCGAAAGCTTGGGAATGGCGCTTGGCAGCGGCCGTGATCTAGGCTCGGCCACGATCGATGTGCATGTGCGCGGACGCCTGTCGGACCCTGCTTCGCTCTCAGTGAGCCAGAAGATCGACTTCAGTCCGCCACATCAGATGCCGCCAGCAATCGCGCGCCTGCGCGGCGATTTCATCTTTAGATCCGAAGACGGCCCCGGGCCGCACCGCTCCATCGACGTCTCGGTCGCGTCCCCCGACTTCATCGCCTTGCGCGACGTTCCGCCGCTGTTCGTGCGCACTTTGCTGCTAGCCGAAGACACGGGCTTTTACGGGCATCGTGGCATCGACTTGCGCGAACTACCCGCCGCGCTGCTCACCGACTGGACGCGCGGCGGCGCCGCGCGCGGCGCGTCGACAATCACCCAGCAGCTGGCAAAGAACCTGTTTCTGTCGCGCGACAAGCAGCTCGGACGCAAGCTGCAGGAACTCGCGATTACGTTCTTGCTCGAGTCGGCGCTCGGCAAAGATCGTATCCTCGAGATCTACCTGAACATCATTGAATGGGGACCAGACCTGCATGGCCTGCGGCCTGCGGCCCGCCACTATTTCGGTCTCGAACCCCGAGAGCTGAAGCCGGCCGAGATGGCGTTCCTGGTCGCGATCATCCCCGGGCCGATCAAGTACCAGAGTTCATTCGCGCACGGCACGCCGGGGCCTGGGCTACGTTCGCTGATCGACGAGCTGCTGGCGAAACTTCGGTCGGTGGATGCGATCGGCGAAGAGGAATATCGGCGAGCGCTCGACGATCCCATCCTCGTTGCCGGCGCCAGGCCGCCCAGATGGTAGCGGAGCTTCGCGTCGGTGGGTGCCGGAATCATTGTCAGCGGGGGTAGGATTTGGTACTTACTTGCGACGATTCCGCGGTCGATTCGGTCCAGCTACTCGGTAGACAAACTCCCCGATTGACTCAGTTCCGGCTTGTGCGCCATTGACGCGGCTCGCTGCTCAAGCGGTGGTGTTGATGATGCTCCCGAGCGCGCTGCTCAGGTCTTGAAGCGCTGAACTGACGCCGCTCGCGGCTAGATCGACATTTGTGGTCAATGCGCCATCACTGGATCCGGATGCCAAATCCGTCGAGACGGCAACCAAGTTGGGTGTGTTTGCGACGGGCGATAAACCCGCTGCCTGGCTTGCGCCGATGGTGCTGATAGACATGATTACCCTCGATAAGCGTGTAACAAGCATCTATCGGCGGGAATTTGAGGATCTTGAGGAGGCTGCCGCGCGTGCGCCGGGCAGCGCAGAAAGCGAGGCGACCCGCGCCGTACGTATGGATTAGTAGCCTTCAACCGCCCCACGGGCTCACTGCGTAAGGACCGAGGGGTATACCGCTGCGCGGACCGAGTGCGATAGCTTGCCGCCCAAGAGCACAGCAGCAATCGCCGGAATGACGACCCCGAGGTTGTACCACCACGGGAAGCGGGACCAATAGAGGGCGAGATGCAGGCACGCGACATAAATCACCACGATTGCCGCCAGAACCCTAACCGCTTCGCGGCGCTTCGCGATCTTGCCGGCGGTCCACCCCGCTCCAACCTCAGCGAGCACCCAGAACACCAAGTTGAAACACGCCATCGATGGCGTGAACGTGAAGACGCCCTGGCTGATCCACTGCCGACCGTGGACAGCGTAGTCGGGCCAGAGCAGGGCGAGAATTTGCGCCAGGACGAAAAATCCCACCATCCACACAAAAGCGCCACACAAGACACCCAGTACGCTTCGCATCATGTTGCTAACCCTTGTTAGGAGTAAGGATCGATGAAAACGCTTTTATTTGGTCCACTAGGCCAACGCCTGCACCGCGGTACTCGTCTTTCAGTAATGAGTCGAAATCAACCCTGCTATAATTATACTAGTACAATTAAACTATGAAAGCGGAAGTTTTAATCCTTGGCGTGCTGCATCGCGGTAACCTCCATCCCTACGAAATCAAACGGCGGCTTACGACCGCCATGATCCAGTGCTTCACCGACGTCGACGTCGGCACGCTGTATTACGCCGTGCGCCAACTGAACAAGAATGGATTGATCGCGCCGGTTTCCCAGAAGCGAGTGGTCCGCGGCGGCGTGAAGACTGTATACCGAATTACGCCGCCAGGCAGGCGGCGCTTTCAGGCGCTGCTGCACGAACAATTCTCTCTCCCTGGGACGGTGGCCCAAACCCTCTACATTGCGATGCTCTTCCTGCATTTGTGCGACCATTCGCGTGTGGCGGTGCTGTTACGCGAAAAGGTCGCGCGCCAGAAACACGCAATCGACGAGCTGGCCAAAATCAAGGACGAGCTGTCACCGATGCTGGGGACAGGCGGCCTGCACCTCCTGAAGCACCTCGACGCACAGCGCAAACTCGATCTGGCGTGGCTACAAAGTCTCAGCGATGACGTTGAAAACGGGCGAGTACGTGATGCACCAGCCCATTCAGCTATCCGCGCTAAGCCTGCGTGTGAGTAGGCAGGAAGTACTGTGGACGGCGGTTGAGAAGGGGTGACACCAGGACCTTCGGATTCAGGCGGGACGCGGTCCGACGGCCGGTGCCGCGCTTCACAAAACTTTACGCGCCCGACAACAGCGCGCAATCCCAGCCATCCAGACTTCGGACCGTGTCTCCCACAAACCTTGAATGAAGGACTGCCATGACCACCCCAACCACCGACTCCTCTCCCCAACCGCCCGCCGCCCCCGTGCGGCGGCGCCTCTTCGGTCGCCACACCCTGCTCGGCTTCGCCGCCGGCATCGCCGTGACCCTCGGCGCCGGCCTGTCCGCGAGTGCCGTCGCCATGGGCGGCTGGCATCACAGTTCCGTGATGGACGGCACCCACAGCGTCGCCGAGGTGAACGCCCACGTCGATCACATGCTCAAGCATTTCTACGTCGAGGTGGATGCCACCGAGACCCAGAAGGCGCAGATCGGTCCGCTCGTGAAGCAGGCCGTGGACGACCTGCTGCCGCTGCACACCCAGATCCGTGCCTCCCGGGCACAGGCCGAGCTGGCGCTCACCCAGACCACGATCGACCGCGCCTCCCTCGAGGCCGTGCGCCAGCAGCACCTGCAACTGGCGGAACAGGCCTCCAAGCGCCTGTCGCAGCTCATCGGCGATGTGGGCGACGTCCTCACGCCGGCGCAGCGCCAGTCCCTGATTGCGCACCTCGACCGGATGCACGCCATGCCGCCGTCTTGAGGCGCACACCGGTGGAGGCTCCTCTGGCACCAGGCGTCGGGAGCCTCTAGAGTCACTCTGCCCATGAGCGAGCGCCTGTTGCTGGTAGAAGACGATGTCCGCCTGGCCGGGATGCTTTGCGAGTATCTCGGCCAGGCGGGATTTCGTCTGACCCACGCGACGAGCGGCGGGGGCGCCCTCGAGCAGCTGGGGCACGGCGGCTTCGACGCCATGATTCTCGATCTTATGCTCCCCGACATGGACGGCCTCGACGTCTGCCGTCAGGTGCGCGCCCGCTATGACACGCCCGTGCTCATGTTGACGGGGCGCGGCGAGCCGATCGACCGCATCGTCGGCCTCGAACTCGGAGCGGATGACTATTTGCCGAAGCCCTTCGAACCGCGCGAACTCCTGGCCCGGCTGCGCGCCATCCTGAGGCGACGCGGGGCCGACCGCACCGCCGCCGCGCCGCTGCAATTCGGCCGACTCGAGATCGACACAGCCGCGCGCGCCGTGCGCCTCGACGGGCGAGACTGCGATCTCACCGGCCACCAGTTCGACCTGCTGCTGGCGCTCGCGCAGCGCGCCGGCCGAATCCTGTCCCGCGAGGCGCTGCTCGATCTCGTCAAGGGCGAGCCGCTGGAAGCCTTCGACCGCTCCATCGACGTGCACATGTCGCGCATCCGCGCGGCCATCGAGGACGACCCGAAGAAGCCGCGGCGCGTGATCACCGTGCGCGGCGCCGGCTACGTGTTTGCCAAGGCGCAGGACTGATGCTGCGGCTGTACCTGCGCTTCTATCTGGCGCTCATCGCTAGTCTGTTCCTGTTCGTGATCGCGACGGCTGCTCTCTGGCACTTCACCGGCGACTCGGCGGAACAGGCCGGCGTCACCCTGGGAAGGCTGGTGCAGAACATCCTGCCGCCCGCCGCGGCTCCCGCCGCGGATCAGCAGGCCGCGCTCGGCCGACTGGCCGAGGGACTCAAGGGGAACGTCACCCTGTTCAATCCCGACGGCACCGCGGTCGCGGCCGTCGGTCGGCCGATGCCCTTTCCCGGCGACCAGCATCAACATGCCATGGGCATGTTCCGCTGGGACCATGCGCCGGTCTCCTATCTCCGGCTCAGCGACGGCCGCTGGTTGGTGGCGAGCGTGCCCATGGGCGACGGTCGCGCGCGCGCCGCCTTTCATTTGACACTGGTGCTGCTAGCGCTCGCGATTGGCGTCGCGGCGTATCCCATCGTGCGCCAGATCAGCAGGCGGCTCGAACGGCTGCAGCACGGCGTCGAGTCCCTGGGGGCCGGCGACCTTAAGGCCCGCGTCGCCGTCGAGGGCCACGACGAGGTTGCCCGGCTCGCCACCAGTTTCAACCGCTCGGCGGCCCAGATCGAGCAGCTGGTGAACAGCCACAAGTCCCTGCTCGCCAACACCTCCCACGAATTGCGGGCGCCGCTGGCGCGTATCCGCCTCGCCGTCGAACTGATGAGGGACTCGGTCGACGGGGCGCGCAAGCAGGGCTTAGAACATGACATTGCCGAGCTGGACCGTCTGGTCGACGAGATCCTGCTGGCGAGCCGCTTGGACAGCGTGGCCGCGATCGCGTGGGACGAGCTCGACTTGCTGGCTCTCGCCGCCGAGGAGTGTGCCCGCTACGACGAGGCGCAGCTCGAAGGGTCCGTCACGCCGCTGCGCGGCGACGCGCGGCTGCTGCGGCGGTTGCTGCGCAATCTGCTCGAGAACGCTCGGCGCCACGGCGCTCCACCCACCTGCGTCCGTATTGCGACGGATGCCGGCACGGCAACTCTCACAGTGGAAGATGCCGGTCCGGGCGTGCCGCCGGCGGAATTCGACAAGGTGTTCGAGCCGTTTTACCGCCCGGCCAGCTCGCGCAACGCCGCCGGCACCGGCTTAGGGTTAGCCCTGGTTCGGCAGATCGCGCGCCGGCACGGCGGCGACGCGCACTGCGTCCTGTTGGATGCCAGGGCCGGCGGCGCCCGCAGCGCCTTCGTCGTCACCCTGCCTCGTTGACCGCTTCGATGAGCTTCGATCGCTGTTAAAAATTGTCCGACTCCTGGCAGCGCGCGCGCAACTGTCCAACCTCGTAACGATGGATGGCAGGGGTCGGGCGATGAGCCGCTCACTTTGGCTTTCAAAAATCAAAGGTGGTGATGGTTGGCGCGCCACTTCGCATCCTCAACCGCCGTCGCCGTCAAACTGTCCCTGCCCGATCCCTACGATCTCACCGATATCGATCTGTCGGAATACAAAGGCATCGTTGCCCCTCGGAATAACTGGCGTGCCGTACATGCGCATTGCGCGCACAGTCAGCTGACCGAGCGTTGTCCCGACTAGCAGAAAAAGCCATGTCCCACCTTTCGGTTCAATTTGTCGCCGCCCTAAATCTGTCGCCTATAGTTGACGATGTGTCCCCTATAGTTTACAGTTCGCCATCTTCGAAGTTGTCCGCACGAAAGCATTCGCTATGTGGCTCCAGGAGTTGGAAGACCGTGCGGCTGCGGTAAGCATCAACGCCCGCATCGCTCGGCTCTCGCTGGGCAATTTCGGTGACCACAAACCGATCAGT
>Ga0116230_10000155_pt1 | contig 54631 bp, 50 predicted proteins | sample S1TSphfallax_3_FD_88678 | JGI IMG/M metagenome (GOLD analysis project Ga0116230, IMG submission 88678) | Host-associated microbial communities from peat moss isolated from Minnesota, USA - S1T2_Fd - Sphagnum fallax MG | ecosystem: Host-associated > Plants > Peat moss > Unclassified | place...
AGAAGGGGAGCATGATCCGTCGTGGCGCATATTCACGGCCCAACGACCGGCGAACTGACGAGACGAGCCAAGGCTCTTCTGAGAGCGGCGCACGCCTGCGGCATTGAGCATCCCAACATCGTCGCCTTCCCAGACGGGACGCTACGCCTCGAAGGCAGCGCCCTCACCGTCGCGCCGACCCCGCCGGCGGTGAACGATCCGAACCCCTGGGATCTCGCCCTCGGGCGATAGGAACGGACTGTGGCCCGGGTTCAGCTCCCCTACATCCAGACGTTCAGGGACCGGTTCGGCAAGGTGCGCTACTATTTCAGGCGCACGGGGTTTGAGCGTGTAGCCCTGCCTGGGAAGCCGGGATCGGCGGAGTTTCTCGCGGCCTACTACGCCGCTTCCGGCGTCGGCCCGAAGGACCCTAAGTCGCGGAGGTTGTCGCTGGCGCCGACAGGCTCCATCAGCGCCCTACTCTGCGACTACTACCAGTCGGCGGAGTTTCAACGGCTGAAGCTCGTGACGCAGACGACCTATAGGCGCGCTCTCGACGGCTTCGCCGCCCTTGAGCTCAGCGGCACCACCGTCGGAAAGCTCCCCGTCGCACGGCTGGAACGACGCCATATCCTCCAGCTCCTCGATCGCTACGCCGATAAACCAGGGGCCTCAGAGGTCCTCATGAAAAGGCTAAGAACGGTTCTGACCTTCGCCGTCGATCGAGGCTGGATCGCCTCTAACCCCGCGACCCGCATCCGCTCCCACCGAAAATCTGAGGGCTTCACGCCCTGGTCTGAAGAGGACGTCGATCAGTTCGCCGCCCATTGGCCGGAGGGTTCAAAGGCCAGGCTCGCGCTGGCCCTTCTCCTCTACACCGGCCAGAGACGCAGCGACGTCGTTGGTATGGGACGCCCCCACCTTCGGGGCGACCTTCTTCAGGTCGTGCAGCAAAAGACAAAAGCCCGGCTAGCCATCCCCGTGCACCCCGCCTTGAAGCTGGAGCTCGACCGGCTACCGCCGGACCAGCTGACGTTTCTTCTCACCGAGCATGGAAAGCCCTTCAGCGTGGCGGGCTTTGGGAACTGGTTTGGCGAGCGCGCCCGTGAGGCGGGACTGACAGGCCGGACGGCGCATGGCCTACGAAAAGCAGCGGCGCGGCGCCTGGCCGAGGCCGGATGTTCGGCCCACGAGATCATGGCCATCACAGGCCATCAGACCCTCGCTGAGGCCGAGCGCTACACGCGCTCGGCGAACCAGATCACCCTCGCCCGTTCGGCGATCCGGGCCATAACGTGAACGGCCAATTGTCAAACCGTCCGGAAGTGTCAAACTTTTCCGCGTAACTGCTTGATTATTTTGGGGAATTTTTTCCGATGGCAGTCCCTAGGGGAGTCGAACCCCTCTTCCCAGAATGAAAATCTGGTGTCCTAACCGATAGACGAAGGGACCGCATCGGGGAGCGCGGGGTATATCCTGCGTTCGCCTTTTTTTGCAAGCCCGGTTCAGCGAAGAAAATTTTCCGCCCGCCGCGGGTCGGCCGCGTCTTCGATGTCGAGCTCTACAGCCCTTCGACCGGTCCAGTCGTCCGCCTTGAATTTTCCCGCGACATGAAGCGTCCCGCCCCCCTCAAGCAGCCGACGTCCCAGGGGAGTATCTTCAGAACGCCACGCGACAGCGCGCAGTTTCGCCCCGCTTTGATCGGCCAGGACGCAGCGCAGGTGCCCGCCTCGCATGGGCCGGACCTGTTCGACCTTGACGTCAGGCAAGGCGAACGTCGGCTCGGGCGCGCCGGGGCCGAAGGGCGCTAGCGCCTGATAGGCGTCATAAAGCGCCCTTCCCCCTTGGCCGGGCGCGGACAGAGCGTCCACATCAAGCGCGTCCTGCGCCGTCGCTTCTTCCATTTCCCCATCTAACCGCTGCCGCAGGAAGGCCCTGAGGTCTGGCACCAAGGCTGCACGCACAGTCAGGCCCGCCGCCATGGCGTGCCCGCCGCCCGCCATCAATAAACCTGCGTCGTACGCCTCTTGGACCGCACGACCCAGATTGACGCCCGGTTGCGAACGGCCGGACCCCTTGCCGACGCCCGTTATGGGATCGACGCCGATGACGATGACCGGCTTGCGGTAGAGCTCGCGCAACCGTCCCGCCACGATCCCGACGACCCCTGGATGCCAGTCCTCGCCAGCGACCACGATGACTCCGTCTTCAGGCGATAGATTGCTCTCTCGCTCGATCTTCCGTTTCGCCGCCTCAAGGGCGACGCGCTCCACCTCCTTGCGCGACGCGTTCAGCCCATCAAGCTCGTGCGCAAGGGCCATGGCCTCCTCCGGGTCGTCGCTCGAAAGGAGCCTCGCCCCAAGATCTGACCGACCTATCCGGCCGCCGGCGTTGATGCGAGGCCCCAAGATAAAGCCCGCATGAAAGACGCTTGCCGGCCCCTCAGCTCCCGCCACGTCGAGGAGGGCCTTCAGCCCTGGATTGCCCCAGCGCGACATGACCTTAAGGCCCTGCGCGGTGAGCGCGCGATTGAACCCTAAGAGCCGTGTAACATCGCAGACGGCGCCCATGGCTGCGAGGTCGAGCCAAGCCTTCACATCCGGCTCCGGCCGGTCGCAAAACGCCCCGCGCCGCCTCGCCTCCCGGTTAAGGGCGACGAGCAGTACGAAGCAAACGCCCGCGGCGGCGAGGTCGGTCTGGCCTGAGGGACAGCCAGGTTGATTAGGGTTCACAAGGGCCGCACACGGCGGCGCTTCACCGGGACGCATGAGATGATGGTCGATGACCACCACAGGCAGGCCCATGGCGTCGGCGGCGGCGAGGGCGTCGTGCGCGGCCGCACCACAGTCCACGGTGACAACAAGCTCGGCGCCGTGCGCCTTCAGGCGCTCAAACGCAGCAGCGCTCGGCCCGTACCCCTCTTTCATCCGGTCGGGGACGTAGATGCAAAGATCGCTGCCGAGGGCGCGAAACCAGCGCACGAGGAGCGCGGCGCTGGCGGCGCCGTCAACGTCGTAATCGGCGAAGACCACCGTGCGCCGGCCGTCCAACGCCGCGTCCGTCAGGAGTTTGGCGGCCTCATCCATGCCCTTGAACTGAGACGGATCAGGAAACAGAGCCCTAAGGGTGGGCTTCAGAAAATCCGCAGCCCCCTCAGGCCCCACGCCTCGCGCCGCAAGCGAGCGCGCCACCGGTTCAATCAGACCAAATCCCTGTTGAAGGGCCCGCACGGTTGCGGTGGGCGCCTCACGCAAACGCCAGCGCCGACCTGAAAGCGAGACCGCTACACCGAGGAGCGGGACCCCTGAAGCCGTGGGGGCGAACTCCGGCGCGCCGTCAGCCACGGACAGCCGGCCGTCGCGTCCGCATCGAGCGCACGGAGCGCGTGGAGGAGTTCATGACGAGGGTGTGGGTGTTGACGAAGCCTGACGCCACGCGCACGCCGTCGAGGAGCGCGCCGGAGGTGATGCCCGTCGCCGCAAAGATCGCTTCGCCTTTGATCAATTCGTCAAGGACAAGCTTTCTGGTAAAATCCTTATCCGCGAAGCCCAGGCTGCGTGCTTTGACACGCTCGTCTTCCGTCCGGAAGACAAGCCGGCCCTGGAACTGCCCTCCGACGCATTTCAGCGCGGCGCACGCCAGAACGCCCTCCGGCGCGCCGCCTTGCCCAAGGTAAAGATCAACCGCCGTGTCGGGGTCGGTGGTGTTGATCACCCCAGCCACATCCCCATCGTTAATCAGGAGCACGCGGGCCTCGACCGATCGAAGACTTGCGATAATATCCGCATGACGGGGTCGGTCCAGCACACAGACGGTGACCTCCGAGGTCTGGACGCCCTTGGCCTTAGCGAGAGCGGCGACGTTTCGCGCTGGGGTCTCGTCAAGGTCCACAATCTGGTCAGGATATCCGGGTCCGACGGCGATCTTATCCATGTAGGCGGCGGGAGCCGCCAGCATGGCGCCGCCCCCAGCGAAGGCCACCACGGCGAGGGCGTTGGGCATGGCTTTGGCCACCAGCGTCGCCCCCTCGAGGGGATCGACGGCCACGTCTACGGCCGGCCCGACGCCGACACCCACAGCCTCTCCCACGAAAAGGCCCGGACCCTCGTCACGCTGTCCATCACCAATAATGACCCGGCCCTCGATGGCGAGATCGTTCAGCGCCGCCCGCATGGCGTTCACGGCCGCCTCGTCCGCCGCGCGCTCGTCGCCGCGACCGATATAGCGCCAAGACGCCATGGCGGCGGCTTCGGTGACCCGCGCGGCCTCCATTGCAAGGTTGCGGTCAAGCTCGCCGGACGTGTCCGTCGCCCTCATCAAGGCTAGCCCTCCGCTTCGCCGCCCATGGGATGATTCGGCGCGCCCATGGGGCGTATGACAATGGCCACCCGAGGCGGCCGTTGTCGATGGATAATTAATTGCTCCCGCGGCGCTCTAAACCTTCGCCAGACGGATGCGCCTTGGGCGTTCCACCACGGCCTCGAGGGCCCCGATGTGGTCGATGGCGTCGTCGATGGCCGTCGCTGAAGCCGGGTGGGTGACGAGGACGATGGGCACGTGGCCTGAGTCCTCCACCGGCTTTTGCAGAAAGCTGTCGATGGAGACCTCGGCCTTGGCCAGGGCTTCAGACACCGCTGCAATCACGCCTGGTCTGTCCAAAACCATAAGGCGAATAAAAGCCTTGTCCCTTCGCCCGGCCCGATCTGACGCGACTTGGCGCTGGAGCTCGCTCGCCGCCTTCTGGAACACGGGCCGCCGGGCGCCGGCCAGGACGTCGGCGAGATCGGCTGCGACCGCGGCGGCGGTGGGCGGCCCTCCGGCCCCCGGACCCTGCACGTAGATCCGACCGACCCGATCGCCCTCGATGAAAAGTGCGTTCAAGGCGCCGCCAGCCTGAGCCAGGGGGTGCGCGAGGGGAATAAGGGCGGGGTTGACCCTAATGACGACCCCCGCCCCATCCCGCTCGGCGCTGGCGATGAGCTTGATCCGGTAGCCGAGGTCCTTAGCGAGGCGAATGTCGACGAGTTGGACCGCTTCTATGCCCTCGATCTCCGCCGCTGCGAGGTTTGGCGCGCCGCCGAAGGCCAGAGCGGACAGGATAGCAATCTTGTGGCCCGCGTCGAAACCCCCGACATCCGTCGCTGGGTCCGCCTCCGCGTAGCCTAGGCGTTGAGCCTCGGCCAGCACGTCGGCGAAATCCCGATCCGTCCGCTCCATTTCTGAGAGGATGAAGTTGCAGGTGCCATTCAATATACCCGAAACGCTCCGGACGGCCTCGCCCGTCAGTCCCTCGCGCAGGGTCTTAACGGCCGGGGTGCCCCCCATAACCGCAGCCTCGTAATGCAAGGACGCGCCCCTAGCCTCGGCCAGCCGCGCCAACTCAAGGCCGTGGGCGGCGATCAGCGCTTTGTTTGCGGTGACCACGGGCTTGCCCGCCTCAAGGGCCGCCTCCACCGCTTGTCGCGCCGGTCCCTCCGCCCCGCCTATGAGCTCGACAAAGACGTCGATGCTCGAGCGCGCGAGGGCGGACGGGTCGTCGAACCAGGCCGCATTCGTCAGATCCAGGCCGCGGTCCCGCCGGGATCGGGCGCTTACGCCGGTCACCACAAGGGCGGCTCCAGCCGGCGCAAAGGTGGGCTGCTCGGCAAGGAAACGCACGAGGTTAGCCCCAACCACGCCAAGGCCTGCAACGCCGACGCGCCAGGCTTTCTGGGTCATGCCCGCGCCTTTGCCGGTGCGGCGATCCGAGGCTCCGCGGAGCCGGCGGTCTCTAGGAAGCGTTTCACGTTCCGCGCGGCCTGACGGATGCGATGTTCATTCTCGACAAGTCCGATCCGAACAAATCCTTCTCCATATTCCCCAAAGCCTAACCCGGGGGCGACAGCTACGCCGGCGTCCTCCGTGAGACGCTTGGAGAACTCCATGGAGCCGAGGTGGGCGAAGCCTTCGGGCAAGGGCGCCCAGGCGAACATGGAGGCCGGCGGCTCTGGAATGGTCCAACCCGCCCGGGCCATGGAGGCTACGAGGGCGTCCCGGCGCGACTTGTAAATCCCCCGGATTTCGTCAACGCAGTCCTGCGGCCCGTTGAGGGCTGCCGCTGCGGCCACCTGGATCGGGGTGTAGGCGCCGTAATCGAGGTAGGACTTGACCCGCGCCAGCGCCGCGCAGATCCGCGCATTGCCCACCACCATCCCTACGCGCCAGCCGGCCATGGCGTAGGTTTTAGAGAGGGAATTGACCTCGACAGCCAAATCCTTGGCCCCCTCCACCTCAAGGATGGATGGCGGCGGATTGTTTTCAAAGTAGATTTCGGAATAGGCGACATCCGAGAGCACGAGGAGCTCATGGCGGCGCGCAAGGGCGACGACTTCCTTGTAAAAGTCCAGCCCGACCCATTGCGCCGTTGGATTGGACGGGTAGCTCACCACAAGGAGGCTCGGCGGCGGCGCTGAGTGTTTCATGGCGCGGCTAATGCCCGAGAGGTAGTCCTCAGGCGACAGCGCTGGGACGTGACGGATAACGCCGCCCGCCATGATGAAACCATAAGCGTGGATGGGGTATGCCGGGTTGGGGCAGATAATGACGTCGCCAGGCGCGGTGAGGGCCTGCGCCAAATTGGCGAATCCCTCCTTAGACCCAAGGGTCGCCACCACCTCCGTATCGGGGTCAAGGGACACACCGAAGCGCCGGGCGTAATATCCCGCCATGGCGCGACGAAGGCCCGGCACGCCCTTAGAGGCGGAATAGCGCCCAGCCTTTGGGTCCTGCGCCGTCTCGATAAGCTTGTCGACGATGTGGCGCGGGGTCGGCATGTCCGGGTTTCCCATGCCGAAGTCGATGATATCCACCCCTTGAGCCCTAAGGCGGGCCTTGAGGCGGTTCACCTCCTCGAACACGTAGGGCGGAAGGCGGCGGATGCGGTGAAATTCTGCGGCGACCATGGGACTACTGGGGTTTGACAGCGGCGTCCCGCAGCTTTTTGGCGAACGCCTCGGCGTCGGCCTCGTGGCTTTGCGCCACAGGAACCGCCTGGCCAGGCGGAATCCGGGCTCGCTGCTGAGCGGCCCAGGCCTCTGTATTAGGGTCGGATTCGGGGTGGGCGGCGCGCCAGGCCAAAAGGTTGCGGCGCAGTGAAACTTCGTCGACCACCGCCGCCCGATAGGCTGAAGCGTCTCGCACATCCGTCGGCTTGGGCGGGATGGTGATGAGGTTGGGCATGGGATAGGGTTCTTGCGCCACGCGATCGGCGTAAGCGGCGATAGGCGAGGACGGGTTGACGGGCGGAGGCTCGAGGGCGCGGTTGACGTCCGCGCAGCCGCCAAGACCCAAAGCCAGGACCAAGGTCCCAAGGGGGCCCCGTACGCCGGCCTGCCGGATCATCCTCAAGATCGACGCCTCGCGCATGAAGTTTCTATTCGCCGGTTCATCTTCATGCCGCTCTTATGCGATGATCGGGGCTGCGAAGGAAGGGCGCGGATGGAACCGCAGCCCGATAAAACAGGAGTGAGGGCATGGCGCGTAGACCGGCGGTGCGAAGCAAGACGGCGGTGACCGACGTCGTGGAGCCGGGCGCGGGAACGGGCGCCGATCAACCCAAACGTCAGGCGACGACGCCAAAATCCGCCCCCAAGAAGAGCCCCGTCACAACGGTGAAGAAGACTGCGCCCCCTCCGACGACGCCGGCCGCAGCGGGAGCGGCGGTGCAGACCACGCCGGCCCGCACAAAAAAGGCCGCAGCGCCGATGAAAGCGGCCCCAACCGGCGCCCGCCTGGCCAAGGCGGGCCCCGTCAAGGCGCCCGCAGCGCCGAACCCCGCCGCAGGCCCTGAAGAGCGTCCTGGAGGGGAGCGCGCCAAGCCTTTGACCGCTCCAACGCCACAGACCGAGATCGCACGTCCCAGCGCCGGCGAGGCCAAGACCACGGGTTGGACGCCGGCGCCCATAGACCCCCTCACCCTCCTCGACCCGGATCAGGTGAAGTCCTTGGAGGCTCTCTCCATAAACCTCGCCAAGGCCTCCCTCACGGCCCATGGAGCCCTCGCAGGCGCCCTGGTTCGCCAAGGGGAGAAGGCCGCTGCGCCCAACACCGATCCCTTTCATGTGGCGCCGGCCCTGGCGCAGGTTTTCGGCGAACTCGCCCTAAACCCGGATCGGGTCATGCGGGCGCAGGCGGATCTATTTGAACGCTACATCGAACTTTGGACACGCACCGCCAAGCGGGCTGCTGGTGAGACGGCTGAGCCCGTGGCGGTTCCCGCCAAGGGCGACAAGCGCTTCAACGATCCAAGCTGGACTGAAAACCCCATCTTCGATGTCATGAAGCAGTCCTATCTGGTCACTTGCGACTGGCTGAACGGCCTCGTCCACCGCGTGGACCTGGTGGATCCTTTAGCCAAGCGGCGCGTGGAGTTCTTCACGAAGATGCTCACGGACGCCTTTTCGCCATCCAACTTCCTCATCTCAAATCCCGCCGCCCTGCGCGAAGCGATCCAGTCCCAGGGACGCAGCCTTGTGAAAGGAGCCGAGAACTTCGCCGCCGACCTGCAGCGCGGCGGCGGTCAGCTGGCCATCAGCCAGACCGACGCCGCCAAGTTCAAGGTTGGGGAGAATATTGCCACGGCGCCGGGAAAGGTCGTTTATCGCAACGCCCTATTTGAGCTCCTCCAGTTCACCCCAGCCACAGAGATGGTTCACGAGATCCCGCTGCTGATCTTCCCGCCGTGGATCAACAAGTATTACATCCTCGATTTGCGGCCGGAGAACTCAATGATCCGGTGGCTCACCGCCCAGGGCTTCACGGTCTTCGTCACCTCCTGGGTGAACCCTGACCAACGCCTCGCCGATAAAACCCTCTCCGACTACCTGCATGAGGGTATTTACGCCGCCGTCGAGCAGGTTCTGAAGCAGACAGGCGCGCCGAGGACCAACGCTGTTGGATACTGCATCGGGGGCACCTTGCTATCCTGCGCCCTCGCTCACATGGCCGCTCAGGGCGACGATCGCATCGCCTCAGCCACCTTCTTCGCGGCTCAGCAGGATTTCACCGAAGCGGGGGATTTGCTTCTTTTCACAGATGACGCCTGGCTGACGGATCTCGAACAGCGCATTGACGCCAGCGGTGGCGTGTCCCCGTCCACCGCCATGGCCGACACCTTCAACTCCCTGCGGGCCAACGACCTCATCTGGTCGTTCTTCGTGAACAACTACCTCATGGGCAAGGAGCCGGCCGCGTTCGACCTGCTTTACTGGAACTCCGACCAGACGCGAATGCCCAAGGCCTTGCACCTAAGCTACCTGAAAGACTTCTACCGGGAGAACCGGCTAGCCAAGGGCGAGTTGGTTCTGGACGGCGTGCGCCTCAATCTGGCGGATGTTAAGACGCCGGTCTTCGTGCAGTCCTCCCGGGAGGACCATATCGCGCCCTTGCGTTCGGTCTATCGAGGCGCGCGTTTGTTCGGCGGGCCTGTGACCTTCATGCTCGCCGGGTCAGGGCACATCGCTGGCGTGATCAATCATCCTGACGCCAAAAAGTATCAGCATTGGGTCAATGAGGCTCTGCCGGCGACGCCAGACGCATGGCTGGCGCAGGCCGTGGAGAAGCCTGGGTCCTGGTGGCCAGACTGGAAGGTGTGGCTTGACGCTCACTCCGGCCCCATGGTCGGCGCGCGCGATCCTGAAAGAGGTCCCCTTAAGCCTTTGGCCGAAGCGCCGGGCGCCTACGTGATGGTGCGCTCCACTGGCTAAACACGCCGTGTGCAACCATCTTGGCCTCGTTGCCGAACCTGATATGCCTTTAACCGCGGCGCTGCGCCGCAGGGAGACCATCATGAAGCGTCTGCTGCTCGGCGTCCTCGCCGCCCTAGCGATCGCCCCAGCCGCCTTCGCCGCCCTCGCCACCGGCGCGAAGGCGCCGGATTTCACCGCCCCGGCCGTGATTGGCGGTAAGGAGTTCAATTACAACCTCGCCGAGGCGCTGAAGAAGGGGCCCGTCGTGGTCTATTTCTACCCCAAGGCCTTCACGAGCGGCTGCTCGCTCGAAGCCCACGAGTTCGCCGAAGCGACGGATCAGTTCAAAGCCCTGGGCGCCACGGTTATCGGCGTATCGCGGGACGATCTGCCCACCCTCGAGAAGTTCTCCGCCCAGGTTTGCCAGTCCAAGTTCCCGGTGGCGTCTGACAAGGACGGCAGCATCGTGAAACAGTACCAAGTGCAACTTGGGTTGATGCCGCTGTCGAACCGCACGTCATTCGTCATCGCACCAGACGGCGTGATCACCTACGTCTACAGCGACCTTGCGGCTGAGAAGCACGTTGCCAACACCCTCGCGGCGGTTAAGGCCCTTCACGACGGTCATAAGGGCTGATTGTCCGCCTCAAACGGCGGGCGCCCGTTTAATCAGGTGTCCGTCTTTGAGGGCGTAAACTCCGTCCATGAACCCAGCCAGCTCCATGTTGTGAGTGGCGACGAGAACAGCGACGCCTTCAACCCGGGCCAGGTCGAAGAGGTTCTGGAACACGGCGCCTGAGGTGGTGGGATCAAGGTTGCCCGTGGGCTCGTCCGCGAGGAGCAGCCGAGGGCGGTTGGCGAGGGCCCGCGCGATGGCGACCCTCTGCTGCTCGCCGCCGGACATTTGCGCCGGCTGATGCTTGAGGCGCTCGGAGAGACCTAGAGCGGAGAGAAGCTCCGCCGCCCGGCCCCTCGCCGCCCGCTCCCCCTCGCCCGCGATCATCAGGGGCAAGGCGACGTTGTCGAGGGCGGTGAACTCCGCCAGAAGATGGTGGAACTGGTAGACGAACCCGATTTTCTCCAGCCGCAGGCGGGAGCGGCGCCGGTCTGGAAGGTCGGTGCAGTCCAGGCCGCCAACGAAGACGCGCCCGCGCGACGGATGTTCCAGAAGGCCCGCGGCATGCAGGAGCGAGGACTTGCCTGACCCTGAGGGTCCGATGAGGCCGATAATCTCGCCCGCGCTGACGTCGAGATCGATCCCCTTGAGCACTTGGAGCGTTCCGTCCGCCACTGCATAGGTCCGCCAGACGTCCCGCAAAGACAGGACCGGCAGGTCGTCGGGCGGATCACTCATACCGCAGCGCCTCCACTGGATCGAGGCGCGACGCCCGCCATGCGGGCGGCAGGGTGCAGATGAAGCTCACCAGGAGAGAATAGGCCACCACAAGGGTCACCTCGCTCCACTCGATGCGCGCTGGGATGCGCGAGAGAAAGTAAGTGTCCGGAGAGAAGACGCTGACCCCCGTGACGCGCTCCACGATGGACTGGATGGGATCTATGTAGATGCAGAAAAGCGACCCGAGGAGGAGCCCCGCCATGGTCCCGAGGCCGCCGATGGCGGCGCCCGACATGAAGAACACCCTCAAGACCGAGCCCTGACTGGCCCCCATGGTCCGCAGAATGGCGATGTCGCGGCTCTTGTTCTTCACCAGCATCACCAGGCCCGAGATGATGTTCATGGCTGCGATGGCCACGATCATCATCAGGATCAGCCGCATGACGCTTCTCTCCACCTGGAGCGCGTTGAAGAAGCTATGGTTGCGGTCCCGCCAGTCGGTGACGATGGCGTCAGGCCCCGCCGCCTTGGCGACCAGAGCGCGCAGTTGGTCGATGCGGTCGGGATCGGCGACCTTAACCTCCACGAGATCGATGGACTGATCGCGACCAAAGAAGAGCTGAGCCTGCTGAAGGGGCATGTAGATGAAGGCCTGGTCGTACTCGGAGACCCCGACGCTGAAGAGCGCGCCTACGGTGTAGTCCTTACGCCGCGGTGAGGCCCCAAAGGCTGTAACCCCGCCGGATGGAGACACCAGGCTGATGGAGTCGCCCGTCTTGACGCCAATGGTGTCGGCTAGGCGCTGACCCACGATGACAAGGTCGCCCCCGTAATCGCCCTCGCCGAACCCCTTCAACGATCCAGATTTCAGGTTGTCGGCAACAATCTTTTGCGCTGCGACATCTTCGGGGCGTTCACCGCGCACGATGGTGAAGGCGATCTGATTGGGGCCGATGGCGACGCCCTGCGCCTCCACCACAGGGATGGCCTCCACCACGCCTGGGACCGCACGGATACGTTGAATGAGCGCCTCGCGCCCGGGAGAATTCACCACAGGGCCCTGGATAAAAATATGCCCGTTGAACCCCAGCATGCGCGAGAGCAGCTCCGTGCGGAACCCGTTCATAACGCTCATGACAATGATCAGGACCGCCACGGCAAGGGTGATCCCGGCGAAGGAGATCATGGAGATCAGAGCGACGCCGCCTTCGGTCCGCTTGGCGCGCAGATAGCGCACGGCGAGGGAACGCTCCCAACGCGAAAACGGCGCGGCCGCGGCCCCCTCCCCTGTCGTCATGTGGCGGCGCCCACGCGCCTCAGAGCCTCGGCCAGGGGGAGGGTCTGCCGCTCGCCGCTGCTGCGCCGTTTCAACTCCACCACCCCGTCCTTGACCCCCTTGGGCCCGACGATGAGCTGCCAGGGCAGTCCGATGAGGTCCATAGTCGCAAATTTCGCCCCGCCGCGCTCGTCCGTGTCGTCATAAAGGGGCTCAAGGCCGGCGCGGGTGAGCGCCCCATAGGCCGCGTCGCAAACCGCGTCGCACGCCGCGTCGCCGGAGCGCAGGTTGATGACGCCGACGCCGAAGGGTGCGACGGCGTCGGGCCAGATGATCCCCGCCTCGTCATGGCTCGCCTCAATAATAGCGCCGAGGAGGCGAGAGACCCCGACCCCGTAGGATCCCATGTGGACCGGCTTTTCCTGACCGTCCGGCCCTGTGACCGTCGCCTTCATCGGAAGGGAATATTTCTCGCCGAAGTAAAAGACCTGCCCGACTTCGATCCCCCGGGTCTCCATGCGCCGGTCCATCGGGACCTCCTGGGCGTAACGGTCGGCGTCATGGACGTCCTCGGTGGCGGCGTAGAGGCTCGTCCACGCCTGGATCACCCCGGTCAGATCGCCGGCGTAATCCACCGTCTCCGGCGGCGCTTCGAGCTCGAGAACCGTCCGGTCGCAATAGACCACCGACTCGCCCGTGTCGGCGAGGACGATGAACTCATGGGAAAGATCTCCTCCAATGGGGCCCGTTTCCGCCCGCATGGGGATCGCTTTCAGCCCCATACGGGCGAAGGTGCGCAGATAAGCCACGAACATGCGGTTGTAGCTGGCCCGGGCCGCCGTCTCGTCCAGGTCGAAGGAATAGGCGTCCTTCATGAGGAACTCGCGACCGCGCATGACGCCGAATCGCGGTCTTTGCTCGTCACGGAACTTCCACTGCACATGGTAGAGATTGAGGGGCAGGCTTTTGTAGCTGCGGACCGTGGCCCTGAAAATTTCAGTGATCATCTCTTCGTTGGTGGGTCCGTAGAGGAGTTCGCGCTCGTGACGGTCCCGCAGGCGGAGCATCTCCGGTCCGTAGGCGTCATAGCGCCCGCTCTCGCGCCAAAGATCGGCCAACTGGAGGGTGGGCATGAGAAGCTCGATCGCCCCCGCCCTATCCATCTCTTCGCGGACGATAGCCTCGATTTTCTTCAGCACCCGATGGCCAAGGGGAAGCCACGCATAGATCCCCGCCGCCTCTTGTCGGATCATGCCGGTCCGCAACATGAGCCGATGGGAGACGATCTGCGCTTCAGCAGGGGTTTCCTTAAGGACAGGCAGAAGAAAGCGCGAAAGGCGCATTGGAACCTCGAATATCGATGCTGGGGCGTTCTTAAACGCGCCGTCCGAGACTAAGCAATGCGCCGTCCTAGGCCTTGAGCTCAGGCAGGCGCACGAGATGATAGGTGAAGCAGACCCAGACCACGGCGAAGACGATGGCCGAAACCCATGTTGTGGTCAGAAATTTGCGCAGGATCTTCGGGTCGACGGGCGATCCCGGCTCGCCGCCCCCCGGTACGTCGACGCCAGCCTCGTGGTGGCTCTGCACGCCAAGGGGAAGGATGGCGAACAACACGGTCCACCAGATGACCAGATAGACGGAAATGCAAAAAAGCGGGTCCATGACGGCACTTTAGCGTTCATCCTGGCGAAAGCGAGGCGCCAACGGCCTTACGCTCTTACGCCGGCGCGCGTGTCAATGTGCGCCGGACGGCGTCAGCATCAGCTCGATCAGGACGCCCCCCATGTCCTTGGGATGCACGAAAATCACCGGCACGCCGTGGGCGCCGATCCGCGGCTCGCCGGTTCCCAACACCGTCGCCCCCTTCGCCCGAAGATCGTCCCGCGCGGCGATAATGTCGGCGACCTCAAAACACACATGGTGTTGGCCGCCTCGGGGGTTTTTCGCCAGAAAGGCATGGATGGGCGAAGCCTCGCCATAGGGCTCGATGAGCTCGATCTGCGCGTTGGGCAGGGTCACGAAGCTGACCCATACGCCCTGTTCGGGCAGGGCGCGCTTTTCGGTAATGTCGCTCGCGCCAAGGATGTCGCGGTAAAGCCTCCAGCTCTCCTCGATGGAGGGGGTGGCGACGCCGACGTGGTTAAGCTTTCCAATCATGGCCTAAGCCCTCCTTGAGTTCCGGAGCCGAAGTCCGCCGCCATCCTAAGGCTCAGACCCTCAGCACCACCGTCTCGACCACAGGCCGACGATCCCAGATCCGCTGGGCCGATCGCTTTAAGGCGCGGCCGACGGCCTGGGAGATTTCATGGTCGTCGTCGCGCGCCTCGTTTCCAAGGCGCTTCACAGCGATCTCAGCATCCTTGGAGAGGTCATGCAGCGCCTCCGCAAGGGTATAATCGTCATCGCCCGGAAGGCCCACAGCTCTGACGGTGATGTCGCAGACTATGCGTCCCTTACCGTCCACAGCCACGGCCACGATGAGCATGCCGTTGGCGGCGGCGTGTCGACGTTCACGCAGGGGCTCGGAGTTTTCCGGCGTGAGAACACCCCCGTCGAGAAAGAGACGCCCGGACTTCACCTCATCGATGATCACCGCCGGGCCAGGGGCCAAGCGCACCATGTCGCCGTTTCGGGGCGCAACCTGCTCGGGGATCTGAAGATCGCGCGCCAAGGCCACGTGCTCCTGAAGATGGCGACGTTCCCCATGGGTCGGCACGGCGATCCTCGGCCGAGCCCACTGATACATCTCCTTCAGCTCCTCCCTGCAGGGGTGGCCTGAGACGTGGATCCCCGGGTGGTCTCGGTCGGTATAGAGCCGCACGCCCCGATCGGAGAGGGCGTTCTGGAGATTTCGAATGGGGATGTCGTTCCCCGGAATGACTCGGGAGGAGAATATGCAGTGGTCTCCCGCCCCGAGGCGGACGTGCGGGTGGGTTCCATCGGCGATCCGCGCAAGGGCCGCCCTGGGTTCGCCCTGGCTGCCCGTGCACAGGTAGAGAATTTCGTTATCGTCGTAATGCCGCGCCTCGGTGTCGGGAACGAAGGGTTTGACCCCCTGAAAGAGGCCCACGGACTTGGCGGCGGCAGCCATTCTGTGCATGGAGCGCCCCACTAGGCAAACCCGGCGCCCGCAGGCCTCCGCAGCGCGGATGGCCGTATCCATGCGCGCCACATTGGAGGCGAAGCACGCGACAGCCACCTTGCCTTGAAGCGAGCCGATAAGGGCGTTCAGGGCGACACGAACGTCCGCCTCGGATCCTGCGTACCCGTCGACGAACACGTTGGTGCTGTCGCAGATCATGGCTAGGACGCCCTCGTCGCCGAGGCTGCGGATGGCCTCCTGGTCGGTCACCGCGCCAAGGAGAGGGTCGGGATCGATCTTCCAATCCCCTGTGTGGAGAATGACGCCGAGGGGCGTGCGGATGGCCACGCCGTTGGGCTCTGGGATCGAATGGGTGAGGGTAATGAGCTCCAGCTCGAACGGACCAAGGGTGATGCGCCCGCTAAGGGGCACTTCGGTCAGGGGGACGTCGTCGAGGATCCCCGCATCCCTGAGCTTCTCGCGCAAGAGGAAGGCCGTAAACGGCGTCGCGTAGCACGGCGCCTTTAGCCGCGGCCAGAGCCAGCCAACGGCGCCGATATGATCCTCGTGGGCATGGGTCAAAACGATGCCGAGGATGTCGTCGGCGTATTCCTCAATGAACGTCGGATCGGGCATGATGACCTCGACGCCGGGCGTGCTCTGGTCTCCGAACGTCACCCCAAGATCGACCACGATCCATTTCCTGCGATCAGGTGGACCAAAGCCGTAAAGGTTGAAGTTCATCCCGATTTCATTTGACCCCCCAAGGGGCAGGAAAACGAGTTCGTCGTCGGGCCGGGGAGGCTTCACGGGGTGTTCCGTCGATAAATTTCAAGAAGACCCTTTAGGGTCAGGTCGTGGTCGAACCGGTCGATCTTGACCGTTGCGCCTTCGAAAAGCGACGCGACGCCGCCCGTGGCGATCACCGTCATTGGCCGCTCGTACTGAGCTTTAATGCGGTCCACGAGCCCCTCGATCAGGGCGACATACCCCCAGAAGACACCGGACTGCATGGCTTCCACCGTATCCTTGCCGATGACGTGCTGGGGTCTTTTGATCGCCACGCGCGGCAACTTCGCGGCGGCGTCGTGCAAGGCCTGCATGGACAGGTTGATGCCAGGGGCGATGACGCCGCCCTCGAAGGCGCCGTCGGCGCCCACAACGTCGAAGGTCGTCGCCGTCCCTGAATCGATGACGATCAGATCGCCGCCGTGCTCGATAAAGGCGCCGACGGTATTGACCAGTCGGTCCGCTCCGGCCTCCGAGGGCTTTTCGATGCGGATCTCCACCCCAAGGCTGGCGTTCTCGCCGATGACCAGGGGCTCGACCTTGAGATAGCGCCGCGAGAGATTACGCAGATTGAAAAGCGACTGCGGGACCACGCTGGAGACGATGCAGGCGGTAATGTCGCCGAACGTGAGGGCCTGCATGGCGAGGAGTTGACTAAGCCAAACCCCGTACTCGTCTGCGGTGCGGCTTGAGTCCGTTGCAGAGCGCCATTGGGCGACCCAGTCAAGGCCGTCATGCACGGCGAACAGCGTGTTGGTGTTACCCTGCTCAATCGCGAGGAGCATTAGGCGGATCCTGGACCGGGGAGGTGGGGGAAGAAGACATCGCCAGCGGTGATGCGCCGTATCACTCCGTCCCGCAAGCGAAGGCGCAGGGCGCCGTCGGCGTCGAGGCCTTCGGCCACGCCGTCTAAGGTTTCACCCTCAAGGCGCACAAGGCACGGCATGCCCAAACCCGTCGCCCTTCCGCTCCAGGCCGCAAGGACGGCGCCGGAGCCCTCCTCAGCCCAGACGTCGGTCCAGGCGCTGAAGCACCGGCTGAGCTCGACCAGCGCCTCGTCCGGCGATGGCGGCGCGGTTGCCGGGTCAAGGTGCTGTGCGAGGGCTGCGGCGGGCCGTTCAGGCGTCTGGGGCGGGGTCTTTAAATTGACGCCCACGCCAATGGCGAGCCAAAGACGGCCGTCTGAGGTCCGTCCTGACTCGATGAGGATCCCCGCGACCTTGCGGCCGTCGAGGAGAACGTCGTTTGGCCATTTCAAACGCACCCTCTCCGGTGCGACCCATCCCGCGACGCAGTCGTGGACGCAGAGCGCCGCGAGGAAGGCGGTCATCCCAGCCTCGCTGGGCTCAAGATCCCAGGTGACGAGGAGGGTCGCGGCAAGATTTCCCGCGCCGGTCTCCCAGGCCCGTCCACGCCGGCCACGCCCCGCCGTTTGGCGAAGGGCTGTGAGCCAAACCGGTCCCTCCTCCCGCGCCTCGGCCCGCCGACGCGCCTCGGCGTTGGTGGAATCGAGTTCGACATAGCGGACGATCGGGATCGACCTTGGGAGACGGACGCGGGTCACACGACGCCGAAGGCCTGCGCCGCGGTCTTGGCTAGGGGATCGAGGAGGGCGAGGACGGGCATGACCACAGGGAAGGAGAAGAGCGCGGCGCCCAGCCCCACCAGCCTCGCCTCCCCGGCCGGCTGATCCGTTCGGCCCGGAGCACGGTCGAACCAAATGGTCTTCACCAGCCGCAGATAGTAAAATGCGGCCACGACGCTGGTCAGAAGGCCGAACACGGCGATCTGCCATTCCCCAGCCGCCAGGGCCGCCTTGAAGGCGTAGAATTTCGCCCAGAACCCTGAAAACGGCGGAAGGCCCATGAGGGAGAAGCTCAGGCCGGTAATGGCCAGGGCTAGGCCTGGCCGCTCGTGCCAGAGGCCCGCCATGGATTCGAACGTCTCCATGGGGCGGCCCTCGCGGCTAAGGGCGGCGAAGCAGGCGAACAGCCCCGTCACGTCTATCATGTAGAGCACCATGAACATCAGCATGGCCTGGGTTCCTTGGGGCGCGCCGGCGCTCAGGGCCATGAGGGCGTAACCGATGTTAAGGATCGAGGAGTAGGCAAGGAGACGTTTGAGATTGCGCTGGGCGAGGCCGGCGAAGGCGCCGACAGCCATGGAAATGGCTGCAACCGCGACAATCACCTGACGCCACTGATCCACCGCATCGGGAAAGCCGAGCACGAGGACGCGGGCGAACAGGACCATGGCCGCCAGTTTGGGCGCGGCGGCGACGAAAGCCACCACAGGCGTCGGGGCGCCTTCGTAGACGTCGGGGGTCCACATGTGGAACGGCGCGGCGGAGACCTTGAAGGCCAGACCGCAGATCAGGAAGACGATGCCGAAGATCACGCCCGTTCCTGGATTGGTGTGAACCGCGTGGGCGATGTCGGGGAACCGGGTCGAACCGGCGAACCCATAGATTAGGGAGGCGCCGTAGAGAAGCAGTCCCGAAGAGAGCGCGCCCAGAACGAAATACTTAAGGCCCGCCTCTGAGGAGCGGGCATCGTCCCGGCGGAAGGCGCAGAGGACGTAAAGGGCCAGGGATTGCAGCTCTATGCCCACATAGAGGGAGATCAGATCCCCCGCCGAGACCATCATCCCCATGCCCAGGGCCGCGAGCAGGAGAAGGACGGGATATTCAAAGCGACGGATGTTGAGCCGCCCCAGCCACGGGTCGCCAAGGACGACGGCGAGAACGGTGCTGAGATAGATAGCCACCTGGGAGAAGGCGGAGGCCTGGTCGGCGACGAAGCCGCCGTGGAACGCTGACCCCAAGGGAGAGACAACCGCTGCGCCCGCGGCGACGAGGAGGACGAGAATGGCGAGCGCCGGGACCAGGGACGGCGAGCGTGCGCCGGCGAAGGCCCCGACGACCAGTAGCGCTAAAGCCCCAAGGGCGAGGATCAGCTCCGGCGTGGCGATCTGGATTGCGAGGGGGAACATCATGACCACCTTAGCCGCCTGCGGCCAGCCGCCAGCCGTCCACCAAGCGGGTGACTGAAGCCTCGGTGACGCCCAGGACAAAGTGCGGATAGACGCCAAGCGCCAGGGCGCCGACGATGAGGGGAGCGAAGATGAAGACTTCGCGCAGATTCATATCGGTAATGGCGAGAAGCTTGGGGTTGACCATGGGACCAAGGACCACGCGGCGGTAGAGGGTGAGCGCGTAGACCGCAGAGAGGATGACGCCCGTCGCCGAGAAAATAGCGACCCAGGTTCCCGACGCGAAGGCGGTTCCATAGACCCCCGTCATCGTCAGGATCTCGCCGACGAACCCTGACGTGCCCGGAAGACCGATATTGCCCATGGTGAACAGCAAGAAGGTCGCGGCATACCAGGGCATGCGCTCCACCAGCCCCCCGTAGAAGGCGATTTCACGGGTGTGCATCCGGTCATAAACCACCCCGACGCAGAGGAAGAGCGCGCCCGAAATGACCCCATGGCTGATCATCTGAAACACTGCGCCCTGAACTCCGATCAGGGTGCCGGAGAAGATCCCCATGGTGACGAACCCCATGTGCGCCACAGAGGAGTAGGCGATGAGTTTCTTGATGTCCGTCTGCCGGAACGCCACCAGGGACGTGTAGATCACTGCGATGACGCTTAGGGCGAACACGAGGGGCGCGAACAGGGCGGACGCATTGGGGAACATGGGTAAGCTGAACCGCAGAAACCCGTAACCGCCCATCTTGAGAAGGATACCGGCCAGGATCACGCTGCCCGCCGTCGGCGCCTCCACGTGCGCGTCCGGCAGCCAGGTGTGCACTGGCCACATGGGCATTTTCACCGCAAACGATGCAAAAAAGGCCAGCCACAACCAAGTCTGCAGAGACGGACTGAACTTGTAGGCCATGAGCTCGGGGATGGAGGTCGTGTGCGCGACGGTGGCCATGGTCAAGATGGCCGCCAGCATGAGCACGGACCCGAGGAGGGTATAGAGGAAGAACTTATAGGCGGCGTAAAAGCGGTTCTTCCCGCCCCATATCCCGATGATGAGGAACATGGGAACGAGCACGCCCTCGAAGAACATATAGAAGAGGATCAGGTCGAGGGCGCAGAAGACGCCGATCATCAGCGTTTCGAGCACCAGGAAGGCGATCATATATTCCGCCACCCTGTCATCAATGGACCGCCAGGACGCGGCGATGCAGAGGGGCATCAGGAAGGCGGTGAGAACGATGAAGAGGACGCTGATCCCGTCGACGCCCATGCGATATTGCGCGCCGGCGAACCAGGGAAGGTGCTCGACGAACTGGAACCCCGGCTGAGCTGGTTCGAAATTCGCCACCATGAGAACGCTGAGGGCCAAGGTCGCGAGGGACGTCCACAAGGCAATCCACCGCGCGTTGCGCTTGACGGCTTCGGCGTCCTCCCGGCGCGCTAGGGCCTTCAAGGCGAAGATCCCAAGAACCCCCAGAAGAGGCGCAAAGGTCGTGAGTGTGAGAATCCCGGCCAAGGTTCAGCTCCCTCCGCGGACCCAGACCAGGAAGAAGGTCAAAAGACCCGCCACCCCGAGCAGCATGACAAAGGCATAGTGGTAGACGTATCCCGTCTGGGCCTTGCCGAGGCGACGCCCGGCGAAGGCGGCCAGGGCTGCGACCCCGTTGGGGCCCAAGCCGTCGATGATCTTCTCATCGCCCAGCTTCCAGAAGAGATCCCCTAACGCCCGCGCGCCCTTGACGAACACGAAGTCATAGATCTCGTCGAAGAACCATTTGCGGTAGAAGAAGGTGTAGAGCGGCCCGCGGGTGGCGAAAAGCCGTGCGCCCAAGCCCTCGTGAAGGAGGTAAACGTAGGCGGCGGCGGCGAGACCGATGAGGGCCGCGCCGAGGGGCAGGAGCCCCACCCACGACGGCGCCTCGTCCAGGTCAGCCAGGATATGGTTTTGCGCGCCGGTGAACACCGCCCCGCGCCAGAAGGCCTCACGACCGGCGCCGATGAAGGCGTGGGTGAACACCCCGCCCGCGAAGATCGCCCCCAGGGCGAGAACAGCGAGGGGAAGGAGCATCACCCACGGGCTCTCGTGGGGGGCGTGGACTTGGTGACCCGAACCCTGGCCGTGGTCCAAGGGTACGGCGACGGCGTGGTCTGCTTGGCCTGCGGCGGGGGCGTCATCGTGAGCGGCATGGCCCGCGTCGTGGCCCGCGTCATGGCCCCACCGCGGCTTGCCGTTAAAGGTCATGAAGACGAGCCGCCAGGAATAATAGGAGGTCAGGCCCGCCACGAAGGTGCCTATGACATAGGCAAAATAGCCGCTTGAGGCGTGGGCTCCGGAGAGGAAGGCCGAGGTGAGGATGGCGTCCTTGGAGTAAAAGCCCGCGAAGCCAAGATCGAGGCGGGGGATGCCGAGACCGGTGATGGAGATGGTCCCTATGACCATAACGCCGTAGGTCACCGGCAAGCTTCTCCAGATCCCGCCCATTTTTCGCATGTCCTGCTCGTGGCGCATGCCGTGAATGACGCTGCCCGCTCCCAGGAACAGGAGGGCCTTGAAGAAGGCGTGGGTAAAGAGATGGAACATGGCCGCCTGGTAGGCGCCCACGCCGGCGGCGAAGAACATGTAGCCGAGCTGGGAACAGGTCGAATAGGCGATGACGCGCTTGATGTCGTTCTGTGCGAGACCCACCGTTGCTGCGAAGAGGCAGGTGATGGCGCCGACATAGACGATGAGGGTCCGCGCGGCGGGCGCGTGCTCATAGAGGGGCGAGAGCAGGCACACCATGTAGACGCCGGCGGTGACCATGGTGGCGGCGTGGATCAGGGCCGAAACCGGCGTCGGGCCTTCCATGGCGTCGGGGAGCCAGGTGTGCAGGAAGAACTGGGCTGACTTTCCCATGGCGCCGATGAACAGGAGCACTCCCGCCAGATCGAGGGCGGAAAGCTCGAGCCCGGCGAAGCGCCAGGTCGTTCCCGCCTTCGCCGCAATGAGGGCGAAGAGATCCGGAAAACGAATGGTGTGGAACATCCAGTAGATGGTCATGATGCCGAGGGCGAACCCGAAGTCGCCAACGCGGTTAACCACGAAGGCTTTGATGGAGGCGGCGTTGGCGCTCGGCTTGTAGAACCAGAAGCCGATGAGGAGATAGCTAGCTAGGCCCACGCCCTCCCACCCGAAGAAGAGCTGCATGAAGTCGTTGGCCGTCACCAGCATGAGCATGGCGAAGGTGAAGAGGGAGAGGTAGGCGAAGAACCGCGGCTTGGACGGATCTTCCGACATATAGCCCCAGCTATAGAGGTGGACCAGGGCGGAGACCGTCGTCACCACCACGAGCATCACTGCGGAAAGACTGTCGAGGCGGATGGACCAGGCCGACTGGAAGTCGCCCACGTTGATGAAGGGAAGCAGCTCGATGGTGAAGCGTCCCCAGTCGCCGAATCTCTCCTCGTAAAAGGTGGTCCACGCGAGGGCGCAGGACAGGAATAAGAACCCCGTGGTCAGGATCATGGAGACCCGGTCGCCAAGGCGACGACCGCTAAGACCTGCCGCCGCGGCGCTGAGGAGCGGTGCGAAAACCAGCGCGATAAGAAAGAGGCTTTTCACCCGCTCCTAGCCCTTCATCATGCTGACGTCGTCCACAGCAATGTCGCCGCGGTTACGGAAGAAGGTCACCAGGATCGCAAGGCCCACAGCCGCCTCCGCCGCCGCTACGGTCAGGACGAACATGGCGAAGATCTGCCCGGTCACGTCGTGCAGATACATGGAGAAGGCGACCAGGTTGATGTTCACGGCCAGGAGGATGAGCTCAATGGCCATGAGGATGACGATGACGTTGCGACGATTCACGAAGATGCCGAAGACGCCGATGGTGAAGAGGATGGCCGCCACGGCCAGATACTGGGGCAAGCCCACAGAGCCGCTCATTCCGCGATCCCCTCCCCGCTTTTCACCTGAATGATCCGAAGCCCCGACTTGGTCGTTCGTCCCACCTGGGCGGCTACGTTCTGGCGCTTGACCCCCGCCTTTTGGCGCAGCGTGAGGACGATGGCCCCGATCATGGCGGTCAAAAGGACCATGCCGGCGGCTTGAAAGAAGTAGATGTAGTCCGTGTAGAGCACCCGGCCGATGCTCTCCACATTGCTGAGTCCCGCCTCAAGCGGCGCTCGGGGCTGAGCCGCCGCACCCTTATCGGCGACCGCCGTCGCCACGAGCACCATTTCCCCTAGAAGAAAGGCGGCGACGACGCCTCCAAGGGGAAGATAGCGGGCGAACCCTGATCTGAGGCTGACGAAGTCAACGTCGAGCATCATCACGACGAAGAGGAAAAGCACGGCCACGGCGCCGACGTAGACCACCACCAAGAGCATGGCCAGGAACTCGGCGCCAAGGAGCACGAATAGGCCCGCCGCGCTGAAGAACGTCAGGATGAGGAAGAGGACGCTGTGGACCGGATTGCGGGCGGTGACGACGGCGAGGGCCGCCAGGATGCTCACGGCCGACAGCACGTAGAAGGCGATGGCCGTCACGTCCATGGGGTTATCGATTTCCCTTGATTTCCAGCCCTGTGCGCCATGCTCGGGCGGCGGTCTTTTAGGCCGATTGGGGCGAGCCCCGCCAGTCGAAAAACGGATGCGTCCTCACCGGTATGGCGCGTCCAGCTCTAGGTTGCGGGCTATCTCCCGCTCCCAGCGATCGCCGTTAGCCAGGAGCCTGTCCTTGTCGAAGTAGAGCTCCTCGCGGGTTTCAACCGCATATTCAAAATTCGGTCCTTCGACGATGGCGTCCACCGGACAGGCCTCCTGGCAGAGGCCGCAGTAGATGCACTTGACCATGTCGATATCGTACCGCGTCGTGCGCCTGGAGCCGTCCGCCCGAGGTTCAGCCTCGATGGTGATCGCTTGGGCCGGACAGATGGCTTCACACAGCTTGCAGGCGATGCAGCGCTCCTCACCGCTGGGATAGCGACGCAGGGCGTGTTCCCCGCGAAAACGCGGCGAGAGCGGCCCTTTTTCAAAGGGGTACATGATGGTCGCCTTGGGGCGGAACATCTGACGCATGGCCAAGGCGAAGGCCTCGCCAAAATCCATGAGCGCCGCGCCCTTGGCGGCCTGGGTCACGCGGGACATGAAAGACATGATTTACCCTTCCGGACCGAACACCCGCCACGCCGCAATGGCGACGACCGCGACGAGGGAGGTGGGCAGGAACACCTTCCACCCCAGGCGCATGAGCTGATCATAGCGGTAGCGGGGAACGATGGCTTTCGCCATGGCGAACATGAAGAACCAGAAGACGATCTTCAGGGCGAACCACAGAAAGCCGTGAAGGCTCGCAATCGTGGGGTTCCAGTGGGCGAGGTAGGGCGCCGGCCACGGCGCCGTCCATCCGCCGAAGAACAGGATGGAGATGAGGGCGCACATGAGCACGATGTTGGCATATTCGCCGATCATAAATAGCAGATAGGGCGTGGAGGAGTACTCGACCTGATAGCCGGCCACGAGCTCGCTTTCCGCCTCCGGCAGGTCGAAGGGCGGCCGGTTGGTCTCGGCCAGGGCGGAAATGTAGAACATACCCATCATGGGGATCATGACGATGGCGGCGGGCAGCCCCGAAAGACCGTGGCCTCCAAGCACGTTCCAGTTCCAAAACCCGCCGTCCTGGCGCGCAACAATGGTCTGCAGGTTCATGGAGCCGCTGAGGAGGATAACGGTAATAATGATGAAGCCGATGGAGACCTCATAGCTCACCATCTGGGCGGCCGAACGCATGGCGCCGAGGAAGGGGTATTTGGAGTTGGACGCCCACCCCCCCATAATGATGCCGTAGACCCCGAGGGAGGAGACGGCGAAGAGGTAGAGCACACCCACGTTGATGTTGGAGACGACCCAACCCGGGGCGAGGGGAACGGCGGCCCAGGCAATGAAGGCCAGGACGAACGACAACAGGGGCGCCAGCAGGAACACCGCCCGGTCCGCACCCGCAGGGATGACGATCTCTTTCAGGACAAACTTTAGAAAGTCGGCGAAGGACTGAAACATGCCAAAGGGGCCGACGACGTTGGGACCTTTGCGCAGCTGGACGCCGGCCCAGATTTTCCGGTCCGCCAAGAGCAGAAAGGCAAGGGAAATCAGAATGCCGACAACCACGGCGAGGATCTGGGCGACCGTCAGCAAGGTCCACCCAGGCGCGGTGGCCCAAAATCCCACCGCGCTCACTCCGCCGCCAGCGCCGCGGCCGCCGGCCGGGCGTGGAGCGCAGAGCATTGCGCCATGACGACGCTGGCCCGCGCGATGGGGTTGGTCATGTAGAAATCCTCCACCGGGCTCTTCAAGGGCGTGTCGGACAGGGGCCCTGGCGACCCGAAGACAGTGGGATCGAACGGGGCGCCGCCCTCGGGCCCGGCCACATAGTCCACTTGGCCGAAGCTTGGATGGTCGCGCATGAGCCGGGCGCGGAGCGCCTCAAGGCTGTCGTATCCAAGGGCGATGTCCATCCGGCCGGCGAGGGCGCGCAGGATGGCCCAGTCCTCGCGGGCTTCGCCCTTAGGGAAGACCGCCCGGGCGCCAAGCTGCACCCGCCCTTCGGTATTGACGTAGACGCCCGACTTTTCCGTATAGGCGGCGCCGGGAAGAATGACGTCGGCGCGGCTCGCGCCGCGGTCCCCATGGCTGCCGATGTAGATGACGAAGGCGTCCGTGTCCGAGAGCGCGATCTCGTCGGCGCCGAGAAGGACGAGCACGTCGAGGGCGCCCTTGGCCGTCATGGCGCGGGCGTCCAGGGCGCCGATCGCTGGGACGAGACCAAGGTCCAAGCCCGCGACCCGGCTCGCGGCGGCGTGGAGGGCTCCCCATCCGTTCCATCCCGAACGCACCGCGCCGCAGGCCTTTGCGGCGGCGCCGGCCGCGGCGAGAACACTGAGGCCGTCAGGTCCCGACGCGGCGCCCGGACCGATGACGAACACCGGCCGCTCGGCCCCGCGCAGACCCTCCCAGTCGGAGAGGCGGGCGATGGCGTCGGCGCCCTCGCCGAGGTGGTCGTAGGGGTAAGTCAGCTCAGCCCGCTCGCCGATGAAGCCGATGCGGACGGGACCGCTCGCCCAGCGCTTGCGGATGCGCGCGTTGAGCAGCGCCGCCTCTTTGCGCGGATAGGCGCCGATGAGAACGATGGCGTCCGCAGCCTCGATCCCTGCGATGGTGGCGTTGAAGAGATAGCTTTCGCGTCCGAACCGGGGGTGGTGGGCCGAACTGTCCTGGCGGCAGTCAAGATTGCGCACGCCCAGGGCGGAGAACAGATCAAGGGCCGCCTTCATGGACTCGGCGTCCTGCAGGTCTCCGGCAACAAGGCCGATCCGCGACGGAGCCGCGCCTTTTAAGCGACCCGCCGCCTCGCCGAGGGCTTGGGCCCAGTTCGCCTCCCGGAGCGTCCCGCCCAAGCGGACGTAGGGCCGGTCAAGGCGCTGGCGGGAGAGGCCATCGCAGGCGTGCCGCGTCTTGTCGGAGATCCATTCCTCGTTGATGGCCTCGTTGAGCCTTGGGAGGACGCGCAATACCTCCTCCCCTCGGGCGTCGACGCGGATCGCCGAGCCTAAGGCGTCCATCACGTCCACCGATTCAGTCTTGGTCAGCTCCCACGGGCGGGCGTTGAACGCATAGGGCTTGGACGTCAAGGCGCCCACGGGACAGACGTCTACAAGGTTGCCCGAGAGTTCGCTCGCGACGGCCTTCTCAAGGTAGGTTGTGATCTCCGCATCCTCGCCCCGACCGATCATTCCAATCTCTGGAACACCTCCGATCTCGGTGATGAAGCGGACGCAGCGCGTGCACTGGATGCAGCGCGTCATGACGGTCTTGATGAGGGGCCCCATGGCCTTCTCTTCGACGGCGCGTTTGTTTTCCCGGAAGCGGCTGCCGTCGCGACCGTAACCCAAGGCCTCATCCTGGAGATCGCACTCCCCGCCCTGGTCACAGATGGGGCAGTCGAGGGGATGGTTGATGAGGAGGAACTCCATCACCCCCTCGCGCGCCTTTTTCACCATGGGAGAGTTGGTGAAGATCTCCTGATTGTCGGCCGCCGGAAGCGCGCAGCTCGCCTGAGGCTTGGGGGGGCCAGGCTTTACCTCCACAAGGCACATGCGGCAGTTCCCTGCGATGCTGAGACGCTCGTGGTAGCAAAAACGAGGGATCTCCTCGCCGGCGAGCTCGGCGACCTGGAGCACGGTCAGCCCCGCTTCGAACTCGATGTCTTTCCCGTTGACCTTGGCCTTGGGCATGAAACTACTCCGCAGCCATCAAGTCGGCGCCCGGCACATGGGGGCGGCGGGCCCGGTACCGGGTGATGCGGTCCTCGACTTCGTGACGGAAGTGGCGAAAAAGCCCCTGGATGGGCCAGGCGGCCGCGTCGCCAAGGGCGCAAATGGTGTGCCCCTCCACCTGGGTCGTGACATCCAGCAGGGTGTCGATCTCCGACATTTCAGCCTCGCCTGAGGCCATGCGCTCCATGACGCGCCACATCCACCCCGTGCCTTCCCGACATGGTGTGCACTGGCCGCAGCTCTCGTGCTTGTAGAAGTAGGAGAGGCGCGCGATGGCCCGAACCAGGTCGGTGGATTTGTCCATGACGATGACCGCAGCGGTCCCGAGGCCAGACTTCAGATCGCGTAGACTGTCATAGTCCATGAGGGCGGTTTCGCACTGCTCGGCGGGTATTAAGGGCGTGGACGAGCCCCCCGGGATCACCGCCTTCAGATTGCCCCAGCCCCCGCGCACGTCCCCGCAATGGTCTTCGATGAGCTGCTTGAGGGGAATAGACATGACCTCTTCGATGGTGCACGGCCGGTTCACATGGCCTGAGATGCACATGAGTTTGGTCCCGGCGTTGTTCTGTCGGCCAAAACTCGAGAACCACCCCGCGCCGCGCCGCAGAATGGCGCCGACCACCGCGATGGATTCGACATTGTTGACGGTGGACGGGCAGCCATACACGCCCGCGCCTGCGGGGAACGGCGGTTTCAAACGCGGCTGCCCCTTCTTCCCCTCGAGGCTCTCTAGGAGCGCCGTCTCCTCGCCGCAGATGTAGGCCCCTGCTCCATGATGGACGTAGAGGTCAAAATCCCAACCATGGACGTTGTCGCGTCCAATGAGCTTGGCCGCATACGCTTGCCGCACCGCCGCCTCAAGGCGCTCGCGCTCGAGGACATATTCGCCGCGGATGTAAACGTAGCAGACGTGGGCTTGCATGGCGAAAGACGCCAGGAGGCAGCCCTCGACGAGGAGATGGGGATCATTACGCAGGATCTCCCGGTCCTTGCAGGTTCCAGGTTCAGATTCGTCCGCATTGACGATGAGATAGTGGGGCCGATCCGGGTGGACGGTCTTGGGCATGAAGGTCCACTTCAGACCCGTGCTGAAGCCCGCGCCGCCCCGTCCGCGCAACCCGGAATTCTTCACCTGGGCCGTCACCCAGTCGCGGCCAAGAGCGATCATATCTGCAGTGGCGTTCCATGCGCCGCGACGCTGGGCCCCCTCGAGGCCCCAGTCATGGGCGCCGTACAGATTGGTGAAGATGCGGTCCTTGTCTTCCAGGATCCCGGGCATCACGCGCCTCCGGTGAAGGATTTACGGAACAGGCCGATGAACACGATCTGAGCCGCCGCCGCCGCTGCGAGGACCGCGGCGAAGGCCGGCAGGCACCAGGACAGTCGAAGGCCGAAGTAGCCAATTAGCAAAGCCATCGCCGCGACGCCTGCGGCGATTTCGAAGGCGACCAGCTTGACGAAGGCGGCGCGCAGGCGCCGTACGTCATCCGGTGCGGCAGTCCCGCTCACGACGTCCGCTCCGGTTCCGGCGCGTTGGGGAGTTTGGCGATGGGGCGCGCCGCGGAGCCGTCGTAGAGGGTCGGATCGGTGAGCGTCGCTGCGCCGCCTTGCGGCTCCGACCCCCTGCGTCCGCTGTAGGAGCCGGGCTTGGGCGCCTCGCCGGCGCGGAAGCGGTCAATGATGCGGCCCATGGCCTGCGCGTCCAGATCCTCGTAGTAATAGTCATTGACCTGCGCCATGGGCGCGTTGACGCACGCGCCCAGGCACTCGACCTCTTGCCACGTGAACAATCCGTCCTCCGAAAGACGGTCCTTGGGACCGATCTTCTCCCGGCACACGGCCATGATGTCCTGGGCTCCGCGCAGCATGCACGGGGTTGTGCCGCACACTTGGATTAGGGCGGCCTTTCCCACAGGCTCAAGCTGGAACATGGTGTAGAAGGTCGCCACCTCATAAACGCGAACCACCGGAATCCCTAAGCGTTCCGCCACCACGCGTAGCGCCGGCTCGGGGACCCAGCCCTCCTGTTTTTGCACAAGCCAGAGAAGGGGAATGACGGCGGACTGCTGTCGGCCGGGCGGATATTTGGCGATCCACCAGTCGGCTAGGGCCGAGGCCTCGCCCGAGAAGGCGAAGCTTTCCGGCTGCTCCTTAGCCAGTCGGCGAACGCTCATAGGGACCTCGCTCTTACTGCGAACGCGGCGGACCGCGTCCTGCGCGGCTGCTTAAGGGGATGCGCAGGCGAAGAAAAGGTCCCATCGCCCGCAATGCGGCGCCTCACCGGTCAACCTCGCCGAACACGATGTCCAAAGAGCCGAGGATCGCCGCGACGTCGGCGATCATGTGACCCCGGTTCATCCAGTCCATGGCCTGGAGATGGGGGAAGCCCGGCGCGCGGATGTTGCAGCGGTAGGGCTTGTTGGTGCCGTCCGCCACGAGGTAGACGCCAAACTCCCCCTTGGGCGCCTCGACGCAGGCGTAGGTCTCCCCCGCCGGGACGTGGAGGCCTTCGGTGTAGAGTTTGAAGTGGTGGATGAGCGCCTCCATGGAGCGCTTCATGGCGCCCCGTCGTGGCGGCGCGATCTTTCCGTCCTCCGTGAGCACGGGTCCCGGCGTTCCCTCAAGGCGCGCCAAGCACTGGGTGATGATACGCAAGGACTGCTTCATCTCCTCCACCCGACAGAGGTAGCGGTCGTAGCAGTCGCCGTGGACGCCCACGGGGACGTCGAACTCCATTTCCTCGTAGAGTTCGTAGGGCTGGCTCCGGCGCAGGTCCCACGCAACCCCCGAACCCCGCAGCATGACCCCGGAGAACCCCCATGCGAAGGCCTCCTCCTTGGAGACGACGCCGATGTCGGCATTGCGTTGCTTGAAGATCCGGTTGCCCGTGACCAGACGCTCGATATCGTTGAGCGCCTTAGGGAAGGCCTTGGCCCAGTCGGCGATGTCGGCGATGAGGGCGGGCGGAAGGTCTTGGTGGACGCCTCCGGGGCGGAAATAGTTGGCATGCAGGCGCGCACCCGACGCGCGTTCGTAGAACACCATGAGCTTTTCACGCTCCTCGAACCCCCACAATGGCGGGGTGAGCGCACCCACATCCATGGCCTGGGTCGTCACATTCAGGATGTGGTTCAGGATACGGCCGATTTCGCAGAAGAGGACGCGAATGAGGCTGCCGCGCAGGGGAACCTCCACGCCGGCCAGCTTTTCGATGGCCAGACAGAAGGCATGCTCCTGATTCATGGGCGCGACGTAATCGAGCCGATCGAAATAGGGGATGTTCTGGAGGTAGGTGCGCGCCTCCATCAACTTTTCCGTACCGCGGTGCAACAGGCCGATGTGGGGATCCACCCGGGTGACGATTTCGCCGTCAAGCTCAAGCACCAGGCGCAGCACCCCGTGGGCGGCCGGGTGTTGAGGCCCAAAATTCAGATTGAACTTCCTGACGCGGGTCTCCCCGACGGTCTCGCCATCGATGATCTCGCCGGATCCGTTGGCTGGGGCGACGGCAAGCTCGGAGCTCACGGACATGGTCACGTTCCTTGGGTCGGCGCCTCGGGAGCCGGGGCCGCTTTTTCATCGCCAGGCAGGATATGGACCACGCCGCCGCCCGGGAGCAGGGCCTGGCGCGCGCCCTCCCATGGGGACAAAAAGTCAAAGGAACGGTACTCGGCGGGCAGTTTGACAGGCTCGTAGATCACCCGTTTCAGGGCCTCGTCCCAGCGCACCTCCACGTACCCCGTCATGGGGAAGTCCTTGCGCAGGGGATGGCCGTGAAAACCATAGTCGGTGAGGATGCGGCGCAGATCCGGGTGCCCCTCAAAAAAGACGCCGTACATGTCGAACGTCTCTCGCTCATACCAGTCGGCGCACGCAAACACCGAAGCGACTGACGGGGTAGGGGCGTCCTCCTCCACGGCGATTTTCACCCGAACGCGGCGGTTCTTGGTGAGGGAGAGAAGGTGGTAGACCACCTCAAACCGCGCAGGGCGATCCGGGTAATCCACGCCGCAAAGATCAATGAGCTGGGCGAACCGGTAGTCTGGATCGTCCTTCAAGAGGGTCAAGAGTTCGACGATCCGCCGGCTATCCGCAAGGATGGTCAAGGCGTCGAAGGACACCACGGCCTCAAGGGCCGCACCCTTAGAACGCTCAAGGATGGAGCGCCCGAGGTCCTCCAAGGCGGAAACGTCGGCGACGCTCATCGATCGATGGTCCCAGTCCGGCGGATCTTCTTCTGGAGCTGCAGAAGGCCGTAAATCAGCGCCTCCGCTGTCGGCGGGCACCCGGGGACGTAAACGTCAACCGGTACGATGCGATCGCATCCGCGTACAACGCTGTAGCTATAATGGTAATAGCCGCCCCCATTGGCGCAGCTGCCCATGGAGATGACATACCGCGGCTCCGGCATCTGGTCGTAGACCTTGCGCAGAGCCGGAGCCATTTTATTGGTGAGCGTGCCGGCGACGATCATTAGATCCGACTGGCGCGGGCTGGCGCGCGGCGCCGCGCCAAACCGTTCAAGGTCATAGCGGGGCATGGACGCCTGCATCATCTCGATGGCGCAGCAGGCCAGACCAAAGGTCATCCACATGAGAGAGCCGGTTCTGGCCCAGGTGATCACATCGTCCAGGGCCGCGGTGACGTACCCTTTTTCCGCAAGAACGCCGGCCACATGTTCAAAATAGGGGTCGTGTGTCTTGGGGTCATAGCTTTCCACGCCGGCGCGCCCTGCGCTGAGCGCGGGGGCAAGGCTCGTGTCCGCTATTCCCATTCCAGGGCCCCTTTTCTCCACTCGTAGATAAAGCCCACAGTGAGCACCGCGAGGAAGCCGACCATGGACCAGAAGGCGTAGACCTGAAGCGGCCGGGCCAGCTTCATCAACGTCACGGCCCAAGGGAACAGGAACGCCACCTCAAGATCGAAAATAATGAAGAGGATCGACACGAGGTAGAACCGAACATCGAACTTCATGCGCGCATCCTCGAAGGCGTTAAAGCCGCATTCGTAGGCGGACACTTTCTCAGGGTCCGGATTGTGCGGCGCCATCAAAGCGGCCGCGACCATGAACCCCGCGCCCAGCACGAAGGCGATGGCGATGAAGATCACGATGGGCAGGTATTGCAGGAGGAAAACGGTCATCGCGTCCGGGTGATTTGTGCGCGGCCCTTGTAGACCAAGCCTTCGGCGGCTTCAAACGACAGGACGAAATAAAACTGTCCTGGACGGCGCGGACGCCGCGCTTTCGTGCGCTTGACGATGGGACCGCTCCAGCCTATTGAGCCCCCTCCCCGCTTCGGCGGAGAGAAAATGCGCGGGTGTAGCTCAGTTGGTTAGAGTGCCGGCCTGTCACGCCGGAGGTCGCGGGTTCGAGCCCCGTCACTCGCGCCATTTTCCATAATCCGAAAATGGCGACGACGCGCCCAGGCGGGGCTTGCGGGCGATGCGTCAGCTCCAGAGCTCGCCCGGGCGCTGAAACCGGGGGCCTCACCCCGTCACGACGCTTTTGAGGTCTATGGTGGGCGGCGAGGGGCTCGAACCCCCGACCCTCTGGATGTAAACCAGATGCTCTAACCAACTGAGCTAGCCGCCCGGCCGTGGAGCGCCTCATATCCTTCGAGACGCTTCCCAAGGCAAGCCGTCGACGTCAGTTAAGCCTCCGGTGACATGTGACCTCCGGCCCCTGGCGCGCCGTCGTCCCGTTCCCGACGCCCCTCTCGACGCCGCCGAACCCGCCTAGCGCCTTGGCGCCGCCGCCCTATTTCATAGCGTCCTTCAGGCCCTCGCCCGGACGAAACCGGACGGTGCGGGAGGCGGGGCGGACGACCTGAGCGCCCGTGCGCGGATTTCTCGCCACGCCCGCCTTACGGTCTACGGGAGAAAAACTGCCGAACCCGACGATTCGCACTTCAGATCCCTGCTTTACGCTCGACGTCACAGACTCGACGAACGCGTCCAACGCGCTTTTAGCTTGAGCCTTGTTGAGGCCGGTCTTATCCGCGATTGCGGCTATAAGCTCCGCCTTGGTCATCGCACCCCTCCAACCCGCCAGACCTTGGAACCCCACGTTCCAAGGCCTCAGCCCCCTTGGCATTAGGCCGCGAAAACGAACAGGCGTCAAAACGAAAGGCGGCGCGATTCCTCGCGCCGCCTCAAGTTTTCGCCGGTTTGCGCCCTTTAATGGGTGAGGACGGGCTCGATGTCGTCGCCGGAAGACGGAACAACCGGGCCGTCAGCGTCGTCATGCCACTCAACCGGGGTCAAGGGGCCCGTCAAGGCGCGTTTGAGCACCTCGTCCACGGTGGCGACCGGAATGATCTCCAGGGCGGATTTGACGTTTTCTGGGACGTCCGCAAGGTCCTTGGCGTTCTCCTGGGGGATGAGAACCGTCTTGATGCCGGAGCGCAGGGCGGCCAGGAGCTTCTCCTTGAGCCCGCCGATGGGCAGGACCCGTCCGCGCAGGGTTATCTCACCGGTCATGGCGATGTCCTTGCGGATCGGCACGCCCGTCAGGACCGAGACGATGGCCGTCGCCATGGCGACGCCGGCTGAGGGGCCGTCCTTGGGCGTGGCGCCTTCAGGAACGTGTACGTGCACGTCTGTCCTCTCGAACAGAGGCGGCTTGATCCCAAACTGCGGCGCCCGGGCCCGGACATAGGAGTTGGCCGCCGAGATAGACTCCTTCATCACGTCCTTGAGGTTGCCCGTCACGGTCATGCGGCCTTTGCCCGGCATCTTCACCGCTTCGATGGTGAGGATGTCGCCGCCAAACTCCGTCCAGGCGAGGCCGGTGACGATGCCCTGCTGATCCACCTCATCGGTGGCGCCGTAGTGATACTTCTTCACCCCGGCGTATTTCGCCAGCCGATCCTCGTCCATGGTGATGGAGGCGACCTTCTCCCTCCCGAGGTCGCGCACCGTCTTGCGCGCCAGCCCGCCAAGCTCGCGCTCCAGGGAGCGCACGCCCGCTTCACGGGTGTAGTAGCGGATCAGGTCGCGGACGGCCTCATCGGGCACGATCCACTCCCCGTCCTTGAGGCCATGGTTGGCCCGCAGTTTGGGTAGGAGGTGACGCTTAGCGATTTCAACCTTCTCATCCTCCGTGTAGCCGGGGATACGGATGATCTCCATCCGGTCCATGAGGGGTTGGGGCATGTTGAGGCTGTTGGCCGTGGTCACGAACATGACCTGGGAGAGGTCGTAGTCCACTTCGAGGTAATGGTCTGCGAACGTGGAGTTCTGTTCCGGATCAAGGACCTCAAGGAGCGCCGAAGAGGGATCCCCGCGCCAGTCGGCCCCAAGCTTGTCGATCTCGTCCAAAAGGAAGAAGGGATTGGTGGTCTTCGCCTTCTTCATGGACTGAATGACCTTGCCGGGCATGGAGCCGATGTAGGTGCGCCGATGCCCGCGGATCTCCGCCTCATCACGCACGCCGCCAAGGCTCAGGCGCACAAACTCTCGCCCCGTGGACTTGGCGATGGACTTGCCAAGGGAGGTCTTGCCCACCCCCGGAGGCCCCACCAGGCACAGGATCGGACCCTTCAGATTGCCCGTGCGAGCCTGAACGGCGAGGTACTCTAAGATCCGATCCTTCACTTTCTCAAGACCATAATGGTCGTCGTCGAGAACGGTCTGGGCGAGATCAAGATCAATGGGCTTGGACTTGGCTTTGCCCCAGGGAATGGACAGCAGCCAGTCAAGATAATTGCGCACCACGGTGGATTCGGCGGACATGGGGCTCATATTGCGCAGCTTCTTTAGCTCCGCTTCCGCCTTAGAGCGCGCCTCCTTGGACAGCTTAGTCTTACGGATCCGCTTTTCGAGCTCAAGCAGCTCGTCGCGCTGATCGTCTTGTTCGCCCAGCTCCCGCTGGATCGCCTTCATCTGCTCGTTGAGGTAGTACTCGCGCTGGGTCTTCTCCATCTGGCGCTTCACACGCGAGCGAATTTTCTTTTCCACCTGCAGGACGCTGATTTCGCCCTCCATCAGCGCATAGACCTTTTCAAGCCTCTTGGAGACGTTGAAGAGCTCCAAGAGCTGCTGCTTCTCGGCGATCTTGATGGCGAGGTGGGCGGCGATGGAGTCGGCCAGCTTGCCCGGCTCCGTGATCTGCGGGATCGAGGACAGGGCTTCGGGCGGGACCTTTTTGTTGAGTTTGACGTAGTTCTCAAACTGCTCGACCACAGCGCGCGAGAGGGCTTCCGCCTCGGCCGCATCCTCGCCGTCCTCGTCCAGGTCCGCCGCTTCGGCTTCAAAATATTCGGTTTGGTCCGTGAACTTCAAAAGCGCAGCCCGCGTGCGGCCTTCCACCAGGACCTTCACAGTCCCGTCCGGGAGCTTCAAAAGCTGCAGCACGGTGGCGATGACGCCCACATCGTAGATGGCGCCGGGCTGAGGCTCGTCGTCGCCGGAGTTTTTCTGGGTCGCCAGAAGGATCTGTTTGTCGCCCTGCATAACCTCTTCCAAGGCGCGAACCGACTTCTCCCGCCCCACGAAGAGGGGAACCACCATATGAGGGAACACAACAATGTCCCGAAGAGGCAGCACAGGAAGGGTTCTAATATCCGACATCATTCTCTCCTTGGCCCACGCGGGATAACGTCGGGCCCAAACGCGGCCGTCTCGCCGCCATCATGGCCGGCGAAGCCGCAGAGCCCGCCTTCGTCCCTCAAGAGGCGACGGAATCGGGCTCGTGTCTTCGATTTGTAATGTGGCCTTTTGCGCCAACGGTTCAAGCGTCGCCGCCCTGACCCGGCGCTGAAGGGGGTCTGCGTCTGAAACGCGGGCGCGTTTCCGCAAGGACGCAGAGCCCCTGGGGAGAGCATGGCCAAGGGTCGCAGAACGCTGCGGGCCTCAACAGCGCGGCCTTACGCCGCGCCGCCCTGCTTCTTCTCTGTGTAGATCATGAGGGGCTGAGCCCGGCCTTCCACGACCTCGGCGTTGACCACAACCTCCTCCACGCCCTGATAACTGGGCAATTCGAACATGGTCTCAAGGAGGATGCTCTCCAAAATGGAGCGCAGTCCCCGGGCGCCGGTCTTGCGGGCGATGGCCTTACGGGCGACCGCCTTGAGGGCGTCGTCGGTAAAGGTGAGCCCCACATTCTCCATATCAAACAGGCGCTGATACTGCTTGACGAAGGCGTTTTTTGGCTCCGTGAGGATCTGCACTAGGGCGGGTTCATCCAGGTCCTCAAGGGTGGCCAGGACCGGGAGGCGTCCAATGAATTCCGGGATCAGCCCAAAGCGCAGGAGATCGTCGGGCTCGACGCCGCGAAGAATCTCTCCGGTGCGCCGCTCGTCGGGATCCACCACCTTGGCGCCAAAACCGATGCCGGCGCCGGTGCCGCGGGCGGAGATGATCTTCTCAAGGCCCGCGAAGGCCCCGCCGCAGATGAAGAGGATGTTGGTGGTGTCCACCTGCAGGAATTCCTGCTGCGGGTGTTTACGCCCGCCTTGGGGCGGAACCGAAGCCACTGTGCCTTCCATGATCTTAAGGAGGGCCTGCTGGACGCCTTCGCCGGACACGTCGCGAGTGATGGAGGGGTTGTCCGACTTGCGGCTGATCTTATCAATCTCGTCGATGTAGACGATGCCGCGCTGGGCGCGCTCAACGTTGTAGTCCGCCGCCTGCAGCAGCTTAAGGACGATATTCTCCACGTCCTCGCCCACATAGCCCGCTTCCGTCAGCGTCGTGGCGTCGGCCATGGTGAAGGGCACATCGATGATGCGCGCGAGGGTCTGCGCCAGAAGCGTCTTGCCAGACCCCGTGGGGCCGATGAGCAGAATGTTCGATTTGGCGAGTTCAACGTCGTTGTTCTTAGCCGCGTGGTTCAGGCGCTTGTAGTGGTTGTGCACTGCGACGGACAAAACCTTCTTGGCGTGGGTCTGGCCAATAACGTAGTCGTCGAGGACCTCGCGAATCTCTTTGGGGGTCGGGACGCCGTCCTTCGACTTTACGAAAGCAATCTTGTGCTCTTCACGAATGATGTCCATGCAGAGTTCGACGCACTCGTCGCAGATAAAGACGGTGGGGCCGGCGATCAGTTTGCGCACCTCGTGCTGGCTCTTCCCGCAGAAAGAACAGTAGAGGGTGCTCTTGGTGTCGCCGCTTGCGGCCTTGGTCATCGCTCTTTCTCACTCTCGCCGCGCGCGCCGGTCCGGCGGCGCGTCTCGCCAGCAGGTTCGAGCGTCGTTCCAACGCCGCCGAAACCCAGCCTCCTCGACAAAGCCTACGCGTCGAGGTTTACGGAAACCCTCACAGGCTTCAAACTCTCATTCGATCACAGACCGGCAGATAGTATCAAGAGGCTTGCCGAATTAGGCGCAGCTCTCAAAAGAGATCCGCGCAGGGTGCGGCCGAATCGCACGTCTGGCGCTCGGACGCAGGGCATCGCCAAACCGGAGCGACATCTTGACCCAAAATGGCCCCGTCGTCGCGTTCGATTTTGATGGGACCTTGACGGTCCGCGACACGTTCCTAGCCTTTCTGCGCTGGCGTGCAGGCCTGTTTGGCTCTTGTCTCGGGGCCGTGCGCCTCCTTCCGGCCGTAGCGGCCTATGTGATCTCGCGTGATCGTGAACGGCTGAAAGAGCGCGCCATCGGCGTTTTCCTGCGCGGGGCGCGTGTGACGCAGGTGGAAGAGGAGGCCCGCGTCTTCGCCGCGGAGAGGGCCGCAAGCCTCATCAGACCGGACGCCCTGCGCACATGGCGTCGTCACCGGGCCGACGGGGCCACCATGGCCATCGTCACCGCCTCGCCGGAGGTGATCATCGCCCCCTTCGCCCGTGGATTGGGGGCGGACCGGCTTTTGGGCACGCGCCTCGCCGCGGACCTGGAGGGCCGCTTGACGGGACGGCTCGAAGGACGCAACTGCAGGGGACCTGAGAAGGTGCGTCGCCTCAAGGAGGCCTTTGGCGACAGCCTTGCCCTCTCGGCCGCCTACGGAGACACGGACGGCGACAAGGAGATGCTCGAAGCCGCCGATGAGGGCTTCATGCGGTTTTTCGTGGAGGCCCCCCTCCCCGCCCGGAGCGGCGGGTGAAGCCATGCGGCACGCCAGCAAGGACGCCCTCGACCAGCTCGAGCCGCTCCTGGAGCGGATCCGCCGGTTTTCCGGCCTCGTAGAGCGTCAAAGGGGCGTGTTCTACCGTCGTTCCCGCGCCTACCTGCACTTCCATGAAGACCCGGCAGGCCTTTTCGCCGACGTCCGCCTGACGGGCGACGCCTTCGAGCGACTGGCCGTTTCAACCGCAGCGGACGCGGAGGATCTCCTCGTCCGCATCGCCCAAAGCCTGAATACGCCCTCTCAACTCTGAGGGGGGGCTCCCGACGCCATCAGACGGCAGGAGGGGGATCGCCTTCACGCTGCTCTTGAACAATGTCGATCAAGCCCCACGCCTTGGCCTCGTCAGCGTCCATGAAATGGTCGCGGTCCAGGGTCCGCTCGACTTCCTCATAGGTGCGGCCGGTGTGCTTGACGTAGATCTCGTTGAGCCGGCGCTTGGTTTTGATGATGTCCTCAGCGTGACGCTCGATGTCCGAGACCTTGCCCTGGAAACCGCCCGAGGGCTGGTGGACCATGATGCGGGAGTTGGGGAGCGCGACGCGCCGTCCGGCCTCGCCGGCCGTGAGGATCAGGGAGCCGGCGGAGGCCGCCATACCCATGCACACCGTCGAAACTGGGCTTTTGATGTATTGCATGGTGTCGTAGATCGCCAGGGCCGAGGTCACCACTCCGCCGGGCGAGTTGATGTACATGGCGATCTCTTTTTTGGGGTTCTCAGACTCAAGAAAGAGCAGCTGCGCGCAGATCAGGCTGGACATGCCATCTTCGAAGGGCCCGGTGAGGAAGATGATCCGCTCCTTCAATAGCCGGGAGAAGATGTCGTAGGCCCGCTCGCCGCGGCTGGTCTGCTCGACCACCATGGGCACAAGGTTCATTGCGGTTCTGAGCACGTCGGCCATGGGTCGCCCTTTATTCGATAGTGCCTCCGCCGCGCCTTTATCGGGCGCGGCGCGTCATCCTGGATATCAGGGCGTTTGTCGGCAGTTGCAAGGCGCAGGGGCGGTTAAGCCCGCTGCGCGCCCAGCGCTCGCCGCTACGCCCGTCAGCGAGTGTTACTCCCCGCCGTAGCCCTTCGGAAGTTCGTCTTCGGCGAACAGCGCTTCCTTGGAGACGGCCTCGTCGGTGACTTTGGCGCGGCTAAGGATCAGGTCGACGACCTTTTCCTCATAGATAGGCGCGCGCAACTGGGCCTGAAGATCCTGACGCTGGCGCAGGGCGTCGAACACTTCCTTGGCCTGGGCGCCGTAGCGCATAGCTTCCTGGCGCATGGCGTTGGCCAATTCTTGATCGGACACCGTCACATCGTTGTGACGGCCGATTTCGGCCAAGACCAGGCCCAGACGAACCCGCCGTTCGGCGATCTTGCGGTATTCCGCCCGGAGGGCGTCTTCAGACTTACCCTGATCCTCCTCGGAAAGCTCGCCGCGCGCCTTCTCCGCCTCGACCTGGGCCCAGATGGAGCTGAACTCACCCTCCACCATCCGCGGTGGCAGCGGGAAGTCGTGCGCCTCATCGAGAATGTCGAGGAGCGCGCGTTTCGCCTTGAAGCGGGAGGCTTGGGCGAACTGCTGGGTGAGCTGGCCGCGCACAGCCTCCTTCAGGGCCTCGAACGTCTCAAGGCCGAGCTGGGCGGCGAAGGCGTCGTCCAAGGCCGCGTCCTTGGGCGCCTTGATCTCCTTGACCTTCACTTCAAACTCGGCCGGCTTGCCGCGTAACGCCTCCACGCCATAGTCCTCGGGGAAGACGACGCTGACGGTTACGGTTGAGCCGGCTTTGGCGCCCTTGAGTTGGTCTTCAAATCCCGGGATGAAGCGCGACGAGCCGATGACGATCTCTGCGTCCTCGGCCGATCCGCCCTCAAACGCCTCCCCCTCGATGCGGCCCACGAAATCGGCCACAACCATATCGCCGTCGGCCGCCTTGGGCGCCTTTCCGGGCTTCTTCTCATAGGTCCGATTCTGCTTCGCGATTTCGGCGATCTGCTCTTGGATCTCCTCCTCGCTCGCGGCGTAGACGGGCCGGGTGAGGCTGACGGTTGCGGGATCGATGGGAGTGAACTCGGGCATCACCTCCACGGAGAGGTCGAACGCCAGATCGCTCTCGCCGGCGAGAACCTTATCGATGTCTGACGAGAGCTGGATATCGGGGGAGGCTGCGGCCCTGAGGTTGGCGCCGTTGAGCGCCTGGTCGCGCCCTTCGCTTACGGCCTGGTCGATGATCTCCCCCATGAGGGATCGGCCATACATCTTCTTCACGTGCAACGCCGGCACCTTGCCCGGGCGAAAGCCCTTCAGCTTCATCTGCGGGCGGATTTCGGCGATCTTCGCCTCAAGCTTCTCTGAGAGAAACTTGGCGGGAACCGTTACGCCATAGACGCGGGATAGGCCTTCGCCCGATTTTTCAATAATCTGCATAGACATGATGATCTTCCGCCAGCCCCCTCGGACGCCGCCTCGCGCTTCGCCGGCCGGGGCTAATTCTAAAAATATGAACGCCGCCCCGAACGCCTAAAGGCGGTCCCGCGGGCGGCGCGCGCCCGGTCTTATGTCACGGGGAACCGGCCGGGTGAAGAAAAACCTGTGGTTTCGATCCGCGTGCGGCGGATCCCGACCCCGCCTGGTCGGCCGGGTCTCTGGTGCGGTCGGGGAGACTCGAACTCCCAAGGGTCGCCCCGACGGAACCTAAATCCGTTGCGTCTACCAATTCCGCCACGACCGCGCCGGCCGTCTCCTATCGCGGGGGGCGCGGGTTCAGCAAGCGGTTCATCGCAGAACCCTCTGCGCGTAGAGATGGTTCAGGACCTGCGGGAGGGCGCCGGGAAGGTCTTCAGCGATCAGTCCCGGGCCCAGAGCGCTGCCGGCGGCGCCGTGCAGATAGGCCCCGGCGCACGCCGCCTCAAAGCCGGGAAGGCCCTGGGCGCCAAGGGCGCCGATAATCCCGGCGAGGACGTCTCCGGATCCCGCCGTGGCGAGGAAGGGGGAGGCGTTGACGTTGACGGCGCACCGGCCGTTAGGGTCGGCGACGGCGGTGTCGGGCCCCTTCAGGAGCACAGTCGCTCCTGATCGCCACGCCGCCTCACGCACTGCCGAGATCCGCTCGGGGGCCGCGGATAGCAGCCCCGGGAAGAGGCGCTCGAACTCCCCTGCGTGCGGCGTCAAGACGTCCGCCGGGTCTAGAACGGCGAACAGGGCTTCGGGCTCGGCTTTGAAACTCGTGAGGGCGTCCGCGTCGACCACGAGGCGCCGACCAGCGCCCTTGAGGGCAAGGACCATCTCGCGCAGGGCCTCGCCTACGCCCGCGGCGGGACCGATGACGACGCAGTTCGCCTCCTCGGAGGCCTCAAGGAGCGCTTGGGTTGAAGCGAACGGACGCAGCATCACCGCCTCCAGATGGACGGCGTTGACCAGGACGGCCGCCGGCGGCGCGAGGAGGGTCACAAGGCCCGCGCCGGCGCGAAGGCCTCCCCGGCAGGCCAAACGCGCCGCCCCGGTCTGGGTAGGCGGGCCGGAGACGACCATGAGGTGCCCCCGCCGACCCTTGTAGCCTTCGGGGTCGGGCCAGGGGTAGGCGCGCGCCCAAAGACCGGGTCCGTTCTCAAACAAAAGCGGCCGCTCTGGCGGCGCCAAGCCTATGTCGCAAACGTGAACCTCTCCGCACAAAGCCCGCGCTGGATAAAGAAGATGCGCCGGCTTCTTCCGATGGAAGGTGACGGTCAGGACCGCCCTCGGGGCGTAACCGAGGGGGCGGGCGAGGTCCCCGGAGACGCCGGAGGGCAGATCAACGGCGAAGATGGGCAAACCCCGCTCCTCGACGTGGCTTAAGGTTTGCCGTTCAACCCCTTCAACGGGGCGCGACAAGCCCGCTCCGTAGAGGGCGTCCACCACCGCCCGCGCCTCGGTGAGGACGTCCTCGCCGAGGGGCCGCACCGGCCCGTCCCAGGAAGCGGCCGCCTCGCCGGCGTCGCCGCGCCAGGCTGAAGCGGCGGATGCGACGAGCACCGGCCAGCCTGCGGCCCTTAGGCGCCGGGCGACGACAAAGCCGTCGCCGCCGTTGGACCCCGGACCGCAGAGGACCGTGACCGGACCGGGAGCGAGGCGATCCATCAGCGCTTCAGCAACCGCCCCGCCAGCCCGCTCCATAAGGTCCGCGCCTGGCGTCCCGCTCGCGACGGCGGCCCTGTCGGCGGCGGTCATCTCAGCGACAGTGAGGACTTCAAGGGGCGTGTACGGGGGCCTCAAGGCGGAGGTCACAGCACACGCGTCGCCGCCGGACGCCCGAGCTCCACAAGGGTTAGAACCCCATCGGTCACCTCAAACACCGTGACGGAGGCGTGGTCGGGTTGAAAGTTTGCCACCTTGTCGTTTCCCAGGGCCGCTGAGACCGCGGCGTTGATGGCGACGAAGTGGCTGAAGATGGCCGCCCCGGCGTGGCGGACCACCGCCTCGGCCACGCCGTCGCGCCAAGCCCGATAGCTGATGTCCCCGCCCATGTCCTCCCAGCTCCCCAAGAATGCGGCGCGAAGCCAAGGGCCGCGTTCAGGGGGCGTCAAATCTTTGGGGGTGGGCACCTCCGCCACCGCCGGCTCAAGGAGGGGCCTAAGGCCCATGACCTGGGCGAAGGGCTCGGCCGTCTCCACGCACCGGCGCAGGGGCGAGGTGACGATCCGGACGGGCCGCCTATGGGGCTCAAGGGCCTTTAGCCATGCGGCGGCCTCCGCCGCCTGGACGCGTCCTTGGGCGTCAAGGCCAGGATCCGGGTCGGCGGCATGCTCGCCCCAGGTCGCCTCAGGCTTTCCGTGGCGGATCATATAGACGCGCGTCATGGGTCGCTCTCCGTGTCGGGCGTCAGTCGGGAATGAAGATGTTGAGGCCTCCGGCCCCCTTGGGTGCGACCTGGCCACGGCGCCCAACGCCCTCGCGGCTTTCAAGATCGCGCAGAACCGCCTCGTCTCCCGGCGTGTTGGCGACAAACCGGCGGCCTTGGGCGTCGCGGCCAATGACAATTCCGCTGCGATACCCCTCCCGCGCGTGGCAGACGGTGTAGGTCTCAATGATGGCCGGCCCCACGGGGGCGGCCACGACTTCGGGATGCTCTAGGGCGTCGATCACCTGTTGGATCTTTGACGGCGGCTCGCGCGTCCAGGCGCCTTCAAAAGGTCGGGTGCCGTAGATCCCCACGGACTGCTTGGTGAGGAACCAGCCGTTAGCGGTGACAAGTCCCCACCCCTCGCCTCGCCCAGATTGCGTCTTCTCCCGGAGCCGCTCGATGGTCACAGCGATGGAATGCATGGCGTAGTTGTTTCCGGGCCCGCCGGCATAGGGAAGTCCGCCGGTGACAGTGAGACCGCGCGGGTCCTCCAGGGAAAGCCCGAGCTCTTCGGCCGCGACCTGAACCGCCGAGGGGAAGCAGGAGTAGAGATCGATGACGTCCAGGTCCTCAAGATGGATTCCGGCCATGTCAAAGGCCCGTCTCCCCGAAAGACGGATGGCCGGGCTTGAGTGGTAGTTTTGGCGGTCAAGGGGAAACCAGAGGTCCGACGCATCGGCGCAGCCGTGCAGGTAAACCCATTTGTCCTCGGGAACGCCAAGCGCCCGAGCCTTGCGGACGCTGGCGATGAGGACGCCGGCGGACTGGTCCACCTCCATCACCGCATTGAGATATTTAGGATAGGGGTAGCTAATCATCCGATTTTTCTCGGTGATCGTCACAATTTCCTCTGCGCTCCGCTCTGTCGGGAACCAGGCGTAAGAGTTCTTGGCGGCCACAGCGGAAAAGGGAGCGAACAACCGCCCAAGTCGGCGCTGATGGTCCGCCAGGCTGCGGCCGTCGCGCGCCCTCAAGGCGTTTTCGAACAGAGGATAGGTGTTCACAGGATAGCCAAGGCCGTGGACCGCCTCCTGTTCGCTCACCCCGGGCCTCGGGTCGCCAAGGCGTTCTGGGGTCTGCGTCTCCTGCGCCCCGTAGTCTTCCGGGAAGGGCGCACCCGCCCGCAAGCGCTTCATGAGGGAGCCGAGAAACTCGGCGCCGACAGCGAGGACGAATTCGCTCTCCCCCGCCCCGACGGCTTCAAAGAAGGTGTTGACCATCTGTTGGGGGGAATTGCCGCCCATGTGGGAGTAGACGAGGCGTCGAGGGCTCGCGCCGAGACGTTTGGCCAGACTGAGCGGAGGGTTATTTAATCGAGGAAATTCAAGCCGCTGCAAGGCTCCTGGGGCGTCGATGGTGAAGCCGACCACGCCGACGGCGTCGAGGTCGCGCAAGGCCTCACGGCCTAGGCCGGCGTCGGCGGCGGCGCGCACCGCCGCCGCTTCAACCAGGCCTAAGGGGGTCGGCGCCTGATCCGCCGCGCCGCGCCAAGTATATTGTCCCACTCCGATGATGACCGGCGTTTCGTCGCGCATGGATCCTCCTCGTCGGCCAGCAAGGCGTCGGGCGTCCCGATGGTAGTCGCCGACGCCGCCCCAACCCAAGGCTTTTCGTGGCGCCATTTTTTAGGTCATGTTGTGCATGTAGTTTACGCAGTTGACAGGAAAGCGGACAGGCGCCTTTTGCACGTATCCTGACCGCTTGCGAGGCGGGGGCCGCGGATGCTCCGTGACCCTCGGCCGAGTCTGCGGCTGATCGTTCATCCCCCATTGGTCGGCGCCCCCATGAAGAAGATCGAAGCCGTAATTAAGCCTTTCAAACTCGATGAGGTGAAAGAAGCGCTCCAGGAGCTCGGCGTTCAGGGCATGACCGTGCTCGAGGCGAAAGGCTACGGTCGCCAGAAGGGGCACACTGAACTTTACCGCGGCGCTGAATACGTTGTGGATTTTCTGCCGAAAATCAAAATCGAAGTGGTGGTGCCTGACGATCAGTTGAGCGCTGCGGTCGAAGCCATCACGACGGCGGCCCGTACCGGGCGCATTGGCGACGGCAAGATTTTTGTCTCCGATCTCACAGACGTCGTCCGCATTCGCACAGGCGAGAGCGGCGCCGCCGCCATCTAGGCTGCGCGGGGCCTTGATTGGCGCTATGAAACTGTCCTAGGGCCCCGGGCGTCCCTGCGCCGCGGCGCCAGACCTAGAGGAAGATGATGAAGCCGGCAGAAATTCTGAAGAAAATTCAGGACGAGGAAATCAAGTACGTTGATGTCCGCTTCACGGATATGCGCGGAAAGATGCAGCACGTCACCTTCGACATCTCCCTCGTCGACGACGAGTTCCTCACCGACGGCACCATGTTCGACGGCTCTTCCATCGCCGGATGGAAGGCGATCAACGAAAGCGACATGAAGCTGCGGCCGGACCTGACCACGGCCTACATCGACCCGTTTTATCAGCAGACGACACTTTTCCTGTTCTGCGACGTGCTGAACCCCGACACCAATGAGCCCTACAATCGCGATCCGCGTTCCATGGCCAAGAAGGCGCTGAATTACGTCAAGTCCTCCGGCGTCGGCGACATGGTCTACTTCGGCCCTGAAGCGGAGTTCTTCGTGTTTGACGACGTCCGCTGGTCCACCAATTCCTGGGACACCGGCTACGCGTTCGACTCCATCGAACTGCCGTCGAATACGGGCAAGATCTACGACGAGGGCAATATGGGCCACAGGCCCGGCCCGAAGGGCGGCTATTTCCCGGTGAATCCGATCGATTCAGGTCAGGATCTGCGCGGCGAAATGCTCGCCGTCATGGGCGAGCTGGGGCTTGATGTGGAGAAGCATCACCACGAGGTGGCCCCGGCGCAGCATGAGCTCGGGTTGAAGTTCTCCGATCTGCTGACCATGGCCGACAGGCTTCAGCTTTACAAATACGTGATCCACAACGTCGCTGCGGCCTATGGCAAGACCGCCACCTTCATGGCCAAGCCCATGTTCGGCGACAACGGGTCTGGCATGCACGTGCACCAGTCCATCTGGCGCGACGGAAAGCCCTTGTTCGCTGGCGACAAGTACGCGGGCCTGTCAGAGACCTGCCTTTGGTACATCGGCGGCGTGATCAAGCACGCCAAGGCCATTAACGCCTTCGCCAACTCCACCACCAACTCCTACAAGCGGCTGGTTCCGGGCTACGAGGCTCCGGTGAAGCTCGCCTATTCCGCGCGCAACCGCTCCGCCTCCATCCGGATTCCCCACACCGACAGCCCCAAGGGCAAGCGGATTGAGGTTCGCTTCCCCGACCCGATGGGCAACCCCTATCTGACCTTCGTGGCCCTACTTATGGCGGGGCTCGACGGGATTGAGAACCGGATCGATCCAGGCGCTCCAGCGGACAAGAACCTTTACGACTTGCCGCCGCGGGAGATGCGCAAAGTCCCAGAGGTTTGCGGCTCTCTGAAGGAGGCCTTGGACAATCTCGATAAGGACCGGGCATTCCTGAAGAAGGGCGGCGTGATGGATGACGACTTCATCGACGCCTACATCGAGTTGAAGATGGAGGAGGTCGCGCGCCTCCAGCTCCATCCCCACCCGGTGGAGTTCGATATGTATTACAAGTGCTAGGGGCCAGCCGCCGTTAGGACTGGGCGCCCCTAGCCGTGAGGCCGGGGGTGCTGTCATTTCGGCGTCCAGGGGCGGCGTCCAGGGGGCGGCGCCGTTCGTCCCTACCTCACCCAATTACGTGAAGCCTTAATAGACAAAGACTTCGAGGGCGCCCTGCCCGATCTTCGCGCCCTGTGTCTCTACAGGGATGAGACCCGCTGAGGGTCCAAAGGGCAGACGTAGCCAAGATTAACCGCAGGCGTCGCCCGTATGCGTCACCACGCGTGAGAGAGGGGTCTTAATAGCTCTTAGGAAGCCCCAACACGCGCTCGGCTATGAAGTTCAAGATAAGTTCGCGGCTTACCGGTGCAATCCGGGCGATCATCGCCTCCCGGAAGTAGCGCTCCACGTCGTACTCGCGCGCGTAACCCATGCCGCCATGGGTGAGGACGCTGGTCTCGCAGGCGTGAAAACCCGCTTCGGCCCCCAGATACTTTGAGGCGTTGGCCTCGGCCCCGCATTCCTTGCCCGCGTCAAAGAGGGCTGCAGCCTTGTAGGCGAGAAGGTTGGCGGCTTCGAGTTCGGCCCACGCCTTAGCCAGGGGATGTTGGATGCCCTGGTTCTGACCAATGGGCCGTCCAAATACGATCCGCTCCTTGGCGTAATGCGCCGCCTTAGCCAAGGCTGCACGCCCAAGGCCGATGGCTTCTACGGCGAACAACACACGCTCTGGGTTTAACCCCTGAAGCAGGTATTTGAAGCCTTGGCCCTCCTCCCCGATGAGAGCCTCGCGCGGCACCTCAAGCTCATCGATGAAGAGCGTGTTGCACTCCACCGCCTTACGGCCCATTTTCGGGATGGGCTTGGCGTCGATCGCCGTCCGGTCGAATGGCGCATAGAAGAGGCTTAAGCCCTCCGTGGGCTTGCGGCACTGATCCTTGGGCGTGGTGCGCGCGATAATCAACATGCGGTCAGCCCTCTGGGCGCTGGTAGTCCAGATCTTACGACCGTTGATACGATAACCCGTGTTCGTCCGCTCGGCCCGGGTCTCCAGGCTTGCGGTATCCAGGCCCGAGTTGGGCTCGGTTACGGCGAAGCAGACCTTATGGTCGCCGGAGATGATCTTGGGCAGATACTCCTGCTTCTGCTCGCTCGTGCCGAACTTCACAATCGGCATGGGCCCGAAAATGTTGAGGTGAACCGCCGACGCTCCCGAAAAGCCCGCGCCGGACTGGGCGATGGTCTGCATGACGATGGAGGCCTCCGTCAGGCCCAGGCCGGCTCCGCCCACCGCCTCGGGCATGGCGACCCCTAGCCAGCCGCCCTTAGCCATGGCGGCGACGAAATCCTCGGGAAAGACGCCAGTCTCGTCGGTCCGTCTCCAGTATTCGTCCCCAAAATCGGCGCAAATCTGGCCAACCCCCTCAGCGATCGCCTCTTGATCCTCAGTGCGCCAAAAACCGGACATGAGCCCTCTTGCCGTTTCTATTCAGTCCGCGAACCAGCGGCTTGGCGCGACGATCGGCCCAAAAGCCCCCCCGTCGCCCCCGCTCAAGTAAGACACAAGGATTTCACCTACAAGCGGCGCGAGCAGCCAGCCGTTGCGCCGGGCCCCCACCGCAAGCATAAGACCCGGCGTGCTGGAGGGCCCCACCAATGGAAGGGCGTCAGGCGCTGCGGTCCTGACGCCTGCGTCGCCCTTGAACGCCACCCCTTGGAGTTCCGGGTGAACGGAGATCGCTAGGGCCCGGAGGCGTAAGATCGTCTCTATCTCGACGGTCCGATCATCACGGTCGGGCTCCATGGTTGCGCCCGCAACGGCGCCGCCCTTGTGAGGAACAAGATAAAGCTCCGCCGTGCGCACCACTGGTCCTGAGGCCGGTCCCCCGGCGAAATGGACGATCTGTCCTTTGATTGGGCGAAGGACCGACAGTTCAGGCGCTGTGGCGCTGTCGCTGCGTGCGGCAGGGCCGCTTGCGAGGATGACCCTGTCCCAACGCGTGCGCTCTCCTAGATCAAGCCGTCGCGCCACAAACTGTCCCCCGAGGCGCGTCACCGCACGTCTAAGGGCTGGGAGCGCCGTTCTCGGATCGACGCGCCAATCCCCGGCCGCAAAGAGGCTTGAGGGTCCAGCCGCCGCCGCCTCTCCCTCCAGGAGGCCTGAGAGGGCGGCGGCGAGCCGCACCCTGTCTGGAAAGCACAAGAGGGTCCCTGAACGGTCGAGCTCCAGATCGAGGACGCGCGATGCAAGGCCAGGCCAGCGATCGCGCGCCGCCGCAAGCAGGGCCCTATGGGATGCGCCTAGGCCGTCAAAGACGGCCTCTGCTACCGGCGCGATCATCCCGGCGGCGACGCCCGAGGCGTTGTCCAAAGGTCCGGCGGGATCCCAGACCTCCACCTCGGCGCCCGCTTCCAAGGCGCACAGCGCTATGGTTAGCCCAAGGGCGCCGGCCCCCGCCACAGCGACCCTCAGGCCTACGAGGACCTTCACCGCATCGCCTCCCACCATCGTCGGGTCCATTGGAACGCAGCGACCGTTGTCGAAGATCCGATCGAATAGGTCATATCCGGGGCCGCAATACGCGTCCGGTCCTGACCGATCAATCCCGTCTAAGACCCTAGTGGTCATGCTGGACATGGCCCCCAGAACCGTCCGCCACGATCCTGGCAAGACGTCATGACTGCGCCAGCGTTTTAGAACTCCCAACATGCCGAGGGCGACGACCCAAGGGTCAAGGGTGAGGGTCAAGGTTGAGCAGGACTTCAGGGCGGCGTCGTCTACCTTTGCGTCGGCTTCGACGAACGCCTCGTCGCCGTCGAGCTTGGGCCAACAGGCCCGCCCCAGTGTTTCACGCCAAGCCGCGTCTATTGGAAAGGCCAAATCATCTTCAATCCAACGTCGGAACGCGAGAGGCTGGGAGGTGCGGCCAACTCACCGTCATGGGGACGGTTCTCAGGCTGATCTTCACGCCAAGCCTCGCATCTCGCCCGAGCACCGTCGCGGCTCCGAGTCCAAAAAAACGCGTTCAGCCGCCCACAGGGTGGGTGCGGCGCGCCATGCAGCCAATAGGCGCGCCGACCGTTCTAGACTGTCGTGCGCACGGAACCTACCCGTGGGATACGGTGCGCCGACCGCAGGGACCAGCATGTCAGCCGAAACCAGTGCCGAAATTCCATTCGCCTTTGGCGTTAGCGAATTCACAACCATGCCTTGGAGCTTCGAACAGGACATTAAGCGCTACTCAGCCCTCGGCGTGAACGCGATCGAGGTGTGTGAGCAGAAATTGGACGCGATCAAGTACGAAGATCAACTCAATGCCATCGCCGACCACGGCTTAGCGGTGAGCGGCGTCCAGCCCCTGGTCCGTACTTTCTTCGGCAGCCGCATGTGCGCCGATCCCCCATCCGTTGGCGAGCGCGCGGTCCGGTTTCGGAAATCCATCGAACGTCTGGCGCGCTTCGCCCCCAACGCGCCGTTCATCTGCAACACCGGGGCGCATCCGACGGGCGACATGGACGAGGCGGCGGCCGTGGTCGTCGAGCAGCTCAAAATGCTGGCGCCGGTTGCCGCAGATCACGGCGTGCGCATTGCACTGGAGCCTCTCAACCCCACGTCAATGAACGTCGAAAGCGCAATCTGGACGGTATCTCAGGCGCTTGACATCATTGAGGCGACGGGCCGCGATGAGGTCGGTCTTTGCCTAGACTATTGGAACGTATGGCAAAACGCGGACATTTATGAACAGATCCGGCGCGCCGCCGGCCGCATTTTTACGGTGCAGGCCAGCGACTGGCGCACGCCGCGCTCCTTTGCGGACCGCATTGCACCCGGTGACGGGTCACTCCCGCTTGGTCCGCTCCTCAAGGCCACGCACGAGGCGGGATATCGCGGCGCCTGCACCGTTGAAATTTTCTCCTTGGATGTTTCGGATTCGCTCTATCAAGGCGACCTTGAAGCGCTGATCAGCCGCAGCCGGTCAGGCTTGCAGGCGGCTTGGCAGTCCGCTTAACGGTCGCGCCGCAGCTCGTGCAGGTGACCGTCAGGGTCTCGTAGCAATGCGTTCAGATCGGACGCCCATACGACCCGCGTTGCAGCAAGATCATTGACGCGAACCCGTCCAGCGCGCCGACGGTGGCGGCCGTGATAACACAAGAGTTCAAGGTGGGGCGCAGGGGTCGCCGGAAGAAGCGGGACCACATTAACCGTCGGCGCCGAAAGCCCGTCGAGGGCCGCTTGAGCCGCGCCGACATTCAAGGACGCCACACCGCGCCGCAGCCCACGCGCTTCATAAAACCGCGCGCTCACCTCAAGGTCCGAGACGCTGATCGCAGAATGGTCGATGCCGAGGGGACGATCTCCAGCCTGAGACGCGCAGCTTTGGTGTGGAAATTGGAGAAATTCCAACGGATGCCCCTCGGGGTCGCGGAACTTAACAGCGATAACGCCGCCTGACGACATGGGTAGAGCGACCGGTCCTTCCTTCGATATGGCGACAGCGCCATGGGCGACAGCGCGGCGATAGGACGCCTCCGCGTCCTTGACGCAGATCGCGCAGTGTTGGAACGCCAGATCCGCGGCGTCGATCTCCCAGGGATAGGCCGCGCCGAGTGCGTCAAACCGGTCCAGGTGAAGCCGCCGCCCCCCGCCCGACAGCGTCCATCGCCGGCCAGAGCCGTTCAAGGTCAAGGTCTGCATTTCGCCCGGTGGTATCGCGGCTTCCTCGATCAGGTCGAAACCGAGACCTTTCAGGTAAAAGCGCAACAGGGGTTGAGGATCTGCGATCGAGAGGCTGAACCCGATGATCTGGCGTAGGGGGGCGACGCAGGTCACGGCCGGACGGTCCCGCGAACATTGGTGTAGATCGCAAGGAGCGAGCCGGAGGCGCAAATAAACAGACGCGACCGGTTTCGGCCACCGAACGCAAGATTTGCCGTCTTTGTCGGCGTCAGGATCTTCCCCAAGAGCACGCCGTCACGGCCGATGCAATGGACGCCATCGGCGGCGCTCGACCAAAGATTCCCCGCCTCGTCGACACGAAGTCCGTCAGCATAGCCGGGCGAAACCGTATGAAACTCACGTGTGGCGCAAACTCGGCGCCCATCGACGTCGATGTCGAGCGCCCGAATGACCTGCCGCGGATCGGCGACGAACTGACGTCCGGTTTCGGCGACGTAGAGCGTGCGCTCATCAACCGAGAACGCCAACCCGTTGGGGCCGTCGAAATCATCAGACACAAGGTCGAGCGCGCCCGAAACCGGATCCAGGCGATAGATCGACGGGGGCAATTCAGGCGTCTGGCGCCCGCCCTCATAGTCGGTGTTGATGCCGTAATGGGGATCGGTAAACCAAATGGAGCCGTCGGAGCGACAGACGACATCATTCGGCGCGTTCAGGGGTTTTCCGGAGTAGCCGCAGGCGAGGGTCGTTATCGATCCATCCCACTCCGTTCGCGTTACGCGCCGATGTTCGTGCAAACACGCGATGAGTCGCCCCTCGCGGTCGCGGCAATGGCCGTTGGCGAAGCCTGCCGGCTGGCGAAACACCGAGACCCCGCCATCCTGCGTCCAGCGCATGACCCGGTCATTGGGCACGTCGCTGAAGAGCAGGCTGCCGTGATCTGCGAACCACACAGGCCCTTCGAGCCAGCGAAACCCCTCGGCCAACACCTCCAACTTGGCGTTGGGCAGAACCATCGATCGGAAGCGTTCGTCTAAGATTTCGAAATCGGCCACACCAATCCCCGTCACGTCATGTGGCAAGGCGCACGCACCGGATCGATGCCAAGTCTGACGGTCATCAACGCGGCAGGCACGTCTCCTAACACGCCCGAACGGTGTCCCTTTCGTCCCTTAAGATCCGCCGTGCAGCCCTGGTCTTCACCCAGTGACAATTCGCCAGGTCCCTGTTCGATGCGGGTCCCGTCCATGCTTTCAATCCACCAGCGTCCGGACAAGACGACGATCCACTGCGGGGCCGGGTTTTCGTGCCAGTCGCCGACCCAACCTACGGGCTGGACCGTGAACACCACTGTAGAAAGAACCGTGCTCTGCTGATTGTTCCACTGCGGCGCCGCGGCGCCGATTTTGGCGAGGCTGAAGTTCGTCAAGCGGCACTGCGCCTGATGACTAACGCCCTGCGCGTCAACCCAAAGATGCCAATAGGGAGTGCTCGGCTTAGCCTCCATGGCGCAAGCTCCATATGTAGGGGTGGCTGGAGACCAGCGGATCAACGCAAAACGGGCCGATACCCGCCCCGTCTACTCCGGCTGTGATCAGAAGAAACCCAGATGCGACAGCTACATTTTTTAGAAAATCCCAGAAGAGGTCGCGCCCGCGGCTCGAACCGCTTTTCCAAAAAGCCGCAGAACGCCAAAATTGCTTAAATAGGAGTGCCGTAGCGACACAGTAGATACTCAGGACCAGGGCCGCCAACCGATCGCAAATCCCGGTCAGGATAGCGACCGGCATCAGGATCTCGATCGCGATCCCGACGAAGATCATCCCCACCGCCATAACGCGGCTTGCGGATATAGTCGCCGCCTGGCTGACGGCGGCTTGGAAATTGAAGATCTTGTCCAGCGCGCTCGCGGGAAAAAACAACGCCACGAGACCTAAGCGGATCAAAAATACCGCCGCGTCGTGCACGAACATTAGAGTCGTTTGGCGATCACATCGGCGACGCGTAGCGCGTTGGCGATAATTGTGAGCGTAGGGTTTACAGCGCCGATCGATGGAAAAAAGCTGGCGTCGGCGAGATAGAGGTTTTCCACTTCATGGGCGCGGCAATCTAAATCGAGGACCGATGTCGCCGGATCCTCGCCGAACCGCGCTGTCCCCGCTTGGTGCGCAGTGCCGCTTAGGGGAATATCTTTGCCCAGATAAAGCGAGCGTTCCAACATGACGTGCCTGTGGCCCGCGCGATTGAGTATCTCCTCCAACTTGCGCCTCAGGCGCCGCGGGGCTTCGCGATCTGTGTCTAAGACATCCAAGTGGACCTGTCCGTCCTTGTAATAGATCCGGTTCTCCGGTCGCGGCAGGTCCTCGCTCTGGAGCCAGAAGTCCATTGACCTCGACGCCATTTCCTCGAAGGGCATGTTCGGGAGCCACTCTAGCCAAGCGGGTAGGGCCTCCGCCCGGAGCTGATCGGCATGTGATGTGGCGCACATCTGAATGAGGCCTAACGGATAAGCCCAATCGTCCGCTCCGAAGTAAAAGTCGCTAATCGCCAGTGTCTTCTGGAAGACGGTGTCATTCCTTTCCGCCATGATGGCCATGAGCACGCTCATGTCGTGCCGCATGTAGTTACGACCAACTTGGTCCGATCCATTGGCTAGTCCACGGGGATGCTTATCGTTTCCGGACCGCAACAGAAGAAGAGCCGAGGACAGAGCGCCGCAGGCCACAACGACTATATCGCTCGAATATCGCTCCTCGCGCCCGTCGCGCGTGACGTGAACCGTTTGAACCCGCGCCCCGTCGCGGTCGGTCTCCAGGCGGGAGACGTAGGCCCCCGTGAGCAGCGAAACGTTTGAATAGCGCGCCAGCATCGGGTCGATGCACATCACCTGCGCGTCCGCCTTGCCGTTGAGCAGACACGGAAAACCGTCGAAAGC
>Ga0116230_10000156_pt1 | contig 54501 bp, 33 predicted proteins | sample S1TSphfallax_3_FD_88678 | JGI IMG/M metagenome (GOLD analysis project Ga0116230, IMG submission 88678) | Host-associated microbial communities from peat moss isolated from Minnesota, USA - S1T2_Fd - Sphagnum fallax MG | ecosystem: Host-associated > Plants > Peat moss > Unclassified | place...
GACGCCCACGATCGCAACCGCGAGCAGCACGAGCGGAAACGCGAGCTGCACGTCCGCGATGCGCGCGATTACGGAATCGAGCCAGCCGCCGGCGTAGCCGGCGACGAGGCCGAGCGTGATACCGATCGTCGCGCCGATCCCCACCACGCACAGGCCGACGATCGCGGAGATGCGCGAGCCCCAGATGATCCGCGCGAGCACGTCACGGCCGAGATTATCCGTTCCGAGCAGATGGTGCGGCGAACCCGGCGGTAAGAACGTTACCGAGAGATCCTGGGCGTTGGGATCGACGTGCGTGAGCAGCGGTGCGCCGAGTGCGCAGACCGCGGTGAGCAGCACGACGATCGCACCGATCACGGCGGCCGGATCGCCTCGCATCGCACGGACCACGGCGGCGGGATCACCTTTCATTCGTAGCACACCGCAATCGCCTGTTCATTCGTAGCGTACGCGCGGGTCGAGCGCGGCGTACAGCACGTCGACGAGCACGTTCACGAGGGTGAAGATCGTCGCCGCGAGCAGCACCACCGCTTCCACGACGGGCACGTCGCGATCGTACACGGCTTGCACGGCGAGCCTCCCGATGCCGGGCCACGCGAAGACCGTCTCGGTGATGATCGCACCCGAGAGCAGCGTCCCGAGTTCGATCCCGAGCTGCGTGACGATCGGGATCCAGGCGTTGCGCAGCGCATGGCCGACGAGGACGTGCAGCGGAGCGAGCCCCTTCGCGCGCGCGGTGCGCAGATAATCGGAGGCCAGCACGTCGAGCAGCGCCGCGCGCGTCAGCCGCATCACCTTCGCCATCGAAAAGAAGCCAAGCGTGACCGCCGGCAACACCAGATGCGAGAAATCGCCGATCCCGCTCACCGGCAGCCAGCCGAGCCGCACGCCGAAGACGAGGATCAGCATCAGGCCGATCCAGTACGTCGGTGCACTCTGTCCGATCAGGGCGAAGACCCGCACCACCGCCGAGATGACGCCGCGCGGTCGCGCCGCGGAAACCACGCCGGCCGGGATCGCGACGATCACCACGAGCACGAACGCGGTGAGCGCGAGTTCGGCCGTCGCCGGGAGCCGTTCGAGCGCGAGCGGCAGCGCGGGTTCATCGTGCCGCAGCGATTCGCCGAGATCACCATGCAGCGCGCCGAGCGCAAAGGTCCCGAACTGCACGATGAGCGGCCGATCGAAGCCCTCTTCGTGCCGGAACGCTTCGATCTCGGCGGGCGTGGATTCGGGCGGCATCATCACGGCGGCGGGATCACCCGTCAAGTGCACGATGATGAAGACGACGATCGAAACGCCGACCAGCACCCAGATCGCACCGGCAATCCGTCGCAGAATGAACGCCGCCATCGCGCCGTCCTTACCGAACGCGCAGGCAGCGCCCTTTCGCCATTAGTCGGCTGCGAGTGCCGCCGGGGCCGGTCCGCCGGCGCCGGGCTTCTTCCCGCTCAAGAGCAAGACGCTCGGGATCGAGATCAGGAACACGACCGCACAGAGCTGCAGCAGATAATCGTACGAGAGCACGGTCGCGTTGCGCTGCACGATGCCCATCAGTTGGGCAGCCGACGACATCGCGACGGTGGAATGGCCGCCGACCATGTTCGCGACGGTCGGATTCGCGAGCGTCACCGAGCCCGCGAGCGTGGCGTAGGCTTGATCTTCTTTGCGCTGCAGCAAGAACTCGAGGATCGCGATGCCGAGGCTGCCACCGAGCTGGCGCACGAGCGTATACACGCCCGTCGCGCCCGCGAGCCGGTCGCGCGGCACATCGGCGAGCGTCTTGGTCGAGAGAGGAACGAAGAGAAAGCCGAGCGCGAAGCCCTGAAAGATGCGCGGCCAAAAGATGTCGCCGATCCCGGCATCGCCGCTGAGGCCGCCCATCGACCAGCACCCCGCCGCAAACAAGAACAGGCCGATCGCGATCGAGAGACGCCCATCGATGAATTTCCCGACCCGGGCGGCGATCGGCATCGAGATCGCGGTTGCGATCGCCCCCGGAATGAGCGCAAGCCCGGTGAGCGTCGCCGTGAATCCGAGCGCGCTCTGCAAGAAGAGCGGGATGATCAGCGCCGTCCCGTACAGCCCGAAGCCGCTGATGATGCCGATGAAATTGCCCGCCGCAAAACCGCGGTTTTTGAAGACGCGCAGATCGACGATCGGATGCGCGGCGCGCAGCATGCGCATCACGAACCAGATCAGCGACACCACCGAAACGACGGTCATGATCACGATGGTGTCGGAGCTGAACCAATCCTCACGCTGTCCGCGTTCGAGCACGTATTGCAGCGCGGCCAACCCGGCCGTCAGCAAACCCAGGCCGACGAAGTCCATCGGCGAGGTATCGCGCTTGATGTACGAGGGGTCGCGAATGTAGCGCAGCGTCATCACGAAGGCGAGGATGCCGATCGGGATGTTGATGAAGAAGATCAGCGGCCAGGAGAAATTGTCGACGATGACGCCGCCGAGCACGGGTCCGATCGCGGGACCGACCATCGCACCCATGCCGAAGATCGCCATCGCGCCGCTGCGTTTCTCGGGTGGATAGGACTCGAAGAGAATCGATTGCGCCGTCGGCTGGAGCGCGCCGCCGCCGATGCCTTGCAGCACGCGGTAGAACACGAGCACATAGACGCTGTTCGCCGTTCCGCACAAGAACGACGCCACGGTGAAGAGCGCAAGGCATGCCGCGTAGAAATTCCGGCGCCCGAAGCGGGCGGTGAGCCAGCCGTTGAGCGGCATCACGATGACGTTGGCGAGGATGTAGCCGGTCGCGACCCAGCCGATCTCATCGGTCGTGGCGCCGAGGGTGCCCGCCATGTTGTTGAGCGCGACGTTGACGATCGAGGTATCGACGATCGCCATGATCAGGCCGAGCATCACGGTGATCGTGATCAGGCCGAGCGGCGGCTCCGTGGCTTCCGCAGCCGCGGGCGCGCTGAAGCGAGGTAGCGCTAGGGATGCCAAGATGGTGTCGTCTGGTTCGTCGCGAGTGTAGGTATTTTTGCCATGACGCTTAAGTCACTTTACCACACTTATGGCGTACACGGTAGCGAAGACCATCAAGGGCCGGACCTATCTGTACCGGGTCGAGCGCGGCCGCGATCCGCAGACGGGGAAGGTGCGCAACCGGTGGACGTACCTCGGCCGTGCCGCGGGCGCCGGCGGCGAGGCCGCGCCACCGCGCCCGGCCCGCGGCGAGACGCGCCGGCGCCTGATCGACGCGACGGAACGGTTGCTCGAACGTGACGATGCGAGCGTCACCCCGAGCACGATCGCGACCGAAGCCGGCGTCGCCCATGGGACCTTCTACCGGCATTTTCGCGATCGCACGCAAGCGCTCGAGGCGGTGGTCGCACGGCTACGCGAGAGCCGCGGCGCAACGGATGAAGGGCTCGATGACGAGGTTGCCTCGCCCGCCGCCGCGCGGGCCGGCCTGCGTGCCTGGATGCTGCGCAAACTTGCGCTCGTGCGTGAACGCCCCGAGCTCGTTCGCGGTTTTTACCGGCTCGTTGCGGGTGACCCCAAGCTCGCCGCCTTTCGAGAGGAGCGGCGTACACAGGTCCTCGCACGCGTTCAGGCCCATCTTTACGCAGTAAGTAAACGTGGTTACGCTAAGATAGACGATCCCGCCGCTACCGCGCGGATTCTTTACACCCTGTATGACGGTATGTACCGTCAGCGTCTTTTCGACGGCATTGCGGTTGACGATACCAGCATACGTGCTGCCGCCGAGGCGGTTGAACGCATCGTCTTCTTTCCGCATTGAGGAAGATGAATACCGATTTCGTATCCGGTTTGCCACGACCGCGCATGAGCGTCAAGTCTCGGTAAATCCGCGCGAATGAAGCGCGGAAATTTGACGTCGATGCAAAAGAGAAACGCCACGGGCGCGAGCGCTAGCTGCTCGTTCCTTTCGTCGTGTAACGTCCCCGTTCGGCTTACGTCCTGGTATCGACGCGACGTGTCCGACACGACGCGAATGCCCGAACGGTCATTCATCTCTAGCGCGTCCGAAAGCCGTCTCTTCATGGAGCGGGCCTTTACGCGTGTCACTTGCCCACGCTGAGCACGGAGCAAAATCGCCTCAATGAACATCTCTCGCCTCGCGGCACCGATCATTTGCTCGGTGCTCATCGGGTTGGCCGGCACCAGTGCCGTCGCCAAGCCGACCGTCGCGCTCAAACTCGTCGGTGTCATCCTCGAGAAAAACGCAAGCGGCACGATCACCCCGGTGCCGGTCGAATCGACCCCGGCGAAACCGGGCGAATCGATTCGCTACACCATCACCGCCGTCAACACCAGCGGCGAAGTTGCGAAGAAGTTCGCCTCGGCGGGACGCATTCCGAGCGGCACGCAGTACGAACCGGGCAGCAGCACGATCGCCGCTCCGGGCCACATCGAGTTCTCGCTCGACGGGGGCAAGACGTGGGCGGAGAAACCGATGGTGCGGGTCCGGCAACCCGATGGGTCGATGGCGATCAAGCCGGCTGATCCCGCCACCTATACCAATATCCGGTGGCTCAGCGGCAAAGATCTCCCCGCTCATGCCGCGATCGCCTACACCTATGCGGTGCTCGTGAAGTGATGCATCGATACGCGCACAGAAGGATGACCCGTACCAAGGCCGGCGCTTTACGCGCTGGTCTTTTGGCCTTGCTCGTGATCGGTGGAATCGCCCCCGCCGGCGCGACGCAAACGCCGCCTGGTACGACGATCTCGAACACCGCAACCGCCAGTTACACCGACTCCAACGGCAACGCGCTCACCGCGACCTCGAACACCGTTTCGACCGTCGTGCAGAACGCACCGAGCCTGACCAGCACGAACGGCGGCAACCAGACCGCTGCGCCCGGCGCGAACGTCACCGACACGTTCACGCTGACCAATACCGGCAACAATTCCGGCGACTTCCAGGTCACGGCCTCGGCCCTCACCGGCACGGGTTCGGGGACGTCCATCACCTCGTACACGGTCACGCTCCCGTCGGGTTCGACCTACAACGGCTCGAACAGCACGACGAACGGCGCGTCGGCCCCGACGACCGCGCAAACGTTCACGAGCCTCGCGGCCCTCAATACGTTCCTCGGCTCGGTCAACGTTCCATCGGGATCGGCCGCTACGGTTGCGGTTCTCTACAGCTCCGGGACATCCACGACCGGGAACACGGTCACCGATACCTTGACCGCGGATATTGCCTATCCGGCCACCGGCGGCGCCGCGGCCGCGACCTCTGCGGTGGCGACGTCGGCGCCGGTGGCGACGATTCAGAACGACGCGCGCCTCGACATCCAGAAAACCTCGACGCAAAACACAACCTCCACCAGCCCGAACTACGGCGACATCACGTACACGATCGCCGTCAACAACGGCGGTTCATCGACGGCGCACTATGTGCAGGCGCTTGAGCAGCCCGGGACCGGCCTCGCCACCGCGGGCGTGACGACCGGCTCGGCCCCCGGCGGTATCCTGATCGTCGACCAAGTCCCGTCGTTCAACTCCACGCCGCTTGCGCTCGCCGTCTCACCCACGGTCACCTATACGCGCAACGTCAACGGCTTCCCGAATGACAGCTCGGAGAACGCCGTCGTGTACTGCACGACCGCTGCGACTCCCGCGAGCGGATGGAGCACCTCGTGCCCGACCGGCACGCAGACGAACCCCATCACCTACATCGCCGTTCTGGTCTACGGCGGGTCGCTCGGGAACAGCCTGACCGGCGGCGATGGCCTTCAACCGAATCCGACGGGCTCGAGCGGCGCCAGCGGGAGTGGCCCGACGGTGACCGCGCCCGCGTTGACGCTCTCATTCACGATCGTGCCGCCGACCGGGACCGGGTCGGGTGTCGCCGGTTCGGTGAAGAACGTGGCAAACTCGGTCTTCGAGAACAACAGCGGGACGCCGGCGATCTCCGGACCGAACGGCACGTGCACGGACGCCAATTCCGCCACGGCCCTCTCGTGCGTTACGACCGACGAAGAAAACACCACCAGCAACACGTCCGGCGGCAAGCCGGGCGCCTCGATTCAGACATCGAACGCGGCCATCGCGGCCTACGCGGTCCTGGTCGGTCCCTCAGGCTTCCCCGCGGCGGTCGGCGCGTCGGGCGCCAGCGGTTGCACGACGGCGAGCAATAACTGCGACTTTACGGACTGGGCGTTCGCGGACGGCAGCTCGCCGACGGTGACCTCGACGGCGCCGGGCCCGACGATCACCGGCAGCACCACGACGACCGCGGATACCATGTGCGTGCCGTTGACGGTGGAGAACGCCGGAAACCTCACCGATACCGCGATAACGCTCAAGGCAACAGCGCCGGGGGCGGGCTGGTCGGCGGAATTCTTCTCCGACGCCACCTGTTCGACGACGCCGCTCTCGACGGCCGGATCGACAACGACGACGAGCGCGATCAGCCTCGCGTCGGGCGCAACGCAGACCGACTATGTGAAGTACACCGCACCCGTCGGGACCCCGTCGTATACCGCCGAGCAGGCCCTGATTACGGCGACCGGCACGGCCAACGGCACGACGGCGAATACCAACACCACGTACGACAACCTCTATGACGGGTTCATCGCCCTCGTGAAGCAGACGACGATCACCTCATCGGGTTGTCCCTCGGGGGTCACGGTGACGACGGTCTGCCCCGGCGGTGTGATCACCTACTCGATCACGGTCGAGAACGTGGCCATGGCTGCCACCGCGACCGGCAGCAACGAGCCGGCGTCCGCGCTGCTAACCAACAGCACGGCGGGGATCGTCGTGACCGACGACGGTACCGCCTCCGGCAGCTGGTTCGCGGCGATTCCCAGCGTGGTACCCACCACCTACGTGACCTCCGGCGTGAACGCGGTTCCCACGCTCACCGTCGGCGGCGTACCCAACACGTCCTCGGTCTGTACCTACTACTACGGCAATCCGTTCGGGGCGGGGTCGCCGACCTTTACCGCTCCCAGTTACACGCTCGGGTCGCTCTCGAACGGTCCCTCGAAGCTCAGCTGTATCCTCGGCGGAGCGGCGGGTTCGGCGACCGTTTTGCCGGCCGGCAGCACCTCGAGCTCGAGCTGGATGGTGTTCTCCTTCAACGTTACGGTTCGCGCGAACTAAGACGCTGATCGCCACGAGAATGAAAAAGGCCGGCCTCGGCCGCCTGTTCGTTCTCCTCGTCGTGGGTTGCGCCGTGCTGACGGCGCAACCCACGGGCGCGGAGGTCGTGGGCGGGACCACGATCTCCAACGTCGCGACCGCGACCTATGCCTCCAACACCGGCGCGGCCTATTCGAGCATATCCAATACGGTCACGACGATCGTCGCCTCGATCGGCGCGATTACCGTGACGCCGAAGGAAACCGCGGCAAATCCGGCCACGGACGCGTACCCGGCCGGGAGCACCGTCACGCGCACGTTCACGATCGCGAACACCTCCAACATCACCGATGCCTATACGATCACGGCGCTCACCACCACCGCGGGCAAGATCGCTTCGATCGCCTACGTTCAGCCGACCGGCAACATCGCCGTGACCATCGGCTCGACGGTTTCGCCGACGATTGTTCCCGGTGGGACGATCCAGGTGCTCGTGACCCTCACGACGACCGGCGTCACCGTCGGCACGCAGATCGAGATCGCGCTCACCGCGCGCACCACCGTCACGACGACCGTGAATGGCTTACAGTCGGACACGGGTGAAGCGTGGGCGGTTACCGCGGCCGGTCCGCAGCTGGCGGGACCGACCGGCGGTACCTCGGCCGTTGAAAAATACGCGCAGGGCCAAGTGGCGACGCCGGCGGCGCCGGGCGGTAGCGTCGATTATTCGGTTCAGTTTCAGAACAGCGGCGGCTCGCCGGCGACCAACGCCGTGCTCACCGACGTCGTCCCCTCCGGGTTGACCGTCCAGCTCGCGACCGTCGCGATCAACGGCGCGCTCGCCGGCAACAAGGCGACGCTGAACGGGCAAACGCTCACCGTTGCGATCGGCACGATGCCGCCCGGCGCGACCGAGAATGTCACGTTCGCGGCGAGCGTCTCGCCGTCGATTTCCACGGGCGCCTCGCTCGTCAACGTCGCGTCCCTGAGCGCCGACGGCATTCCGCCGCAGACGACCACGCCGGCCGTCGTGCTCGTCGGTTTCTCGAACATCGTGTACGACGGCTACGACGGCCAATCGCACCCGGTCGGCGGCGCCCTCGTGAAGCTCGTCGATGCAACGACCGGCGCGCCGTTTGCGCTCGCGACGCCGACGCCCGGGATTCTCCCGATCGGCGGTTCGGGCGTCAACCTGACCAATGCCAACCCGTTCACCACCCCGGCGAGCGGGGTCTACGCATTCTACTTCACGCCGGCCCAGTTGAACCCGACCGGCGCGACGTCATCCGCGCGCGAAATCAAGGAAGTCTCCGGCGTCAATCTCGTCGTCACCGCACCGAACTACACGACGCGCACCATCGGCGTGACCGTTTCGCAATCGTCGACTTCGCCGATCCTCTACGACGCCACGCTCGTCTCGAAGGACGGGATGCCGCTCGCCGCAGCCGGTGCCTTTACGCTCGTTGAAACGGGCGTGACGCTCGACAACGTGTTCGGGATCCTCGGTAACGTCCCGATGTTCTTTCCGCATCCGATTACGCTGACGAAGACCGCCGATCAAACCACGGTCGCCGCCGGCGACCGGGTCGTCTTCACGCTGAGCTTTCAAAACCAGGGCAATCTTTCCGTTGGCCAAACGACGGTCACCGACACGCTGCCGAACGGCCTTGCGTACGCTGCGGGTACGTCGCTGGTCGACAACAAGCACCTCGAGCCGGTCGTCAATGGTCGCGCGCTCACCTGGACCTTTCCGTCGCTCGATGAGAAGGCGCATACGATCGTCTATGCGACGGTCGTCGCCCCCGGTGTCGTCGCGAATACGATCCTCACCAATACCGCGGTCATCAAGGCGCTGCCCGCCAACAGTGCGCTGCCGGTGACCTCGAGCGCGCAAGCGCAACTCACCGTCGTCAACGGCGCGCTCACCGAAGAACTCATCATCACCGGCCGCGTATACGCCGATCCGTCCGGCTCCGGACACTTCCACAAGGGAGATGCCGGTGTTGCCGGGGTGCGCATCTATCTCGAGGACGGCACGTCGGTGCGAACGGACGTCAACGGTCGCTACTCGTTCCCAAGCGTGAAGCCCGGGATGCACGCGCTGCGTCTCGACGCGACGACGCTACCCAAGACGTATGCACTCTTCCCGGTGCGCGGTGACGACGATCGCGCGCAGCAGCGGCTCGTGCACGGCATCATGGACGCCTACATCATTCAGGACGTGAACTTTGCGGTCGCGCCGGTGGCGAAATGACGGGCAGCACACGCGACTGGACGCGCCGGCTCGGCGTCGCGTTCATGATGACGGGGTTTTTGTTCGCCACCGTCGTCCCGGAACGGCCGCATTACGCGCGTCCGATCGCGGTGGCCGACGAGGGCGACGTCGGCGCGCCCGACACGCCGTCGCCCGCGCCCGATTCCTCCTCGCCGGCGACCGATGCATCGCCGATTGCCGTCGAGCAAGCCGCGGCGACGCCCGATCCCGGTCCGTCGCTCGTGCCCAAGCGCAGCTACGGCGATCTGCGCAATCTGCAAGCGACCGCGACCGGCAATCTGATCGCCTCGTTCGTGTCGCCCGAAGACGGCAGTGCCGCGCAGAGCCTCGCGACCTCGGTCGAGATCCTCACCGTCCAAGGTGCGACGCTGCGCGTCGAAGTCGATGGCGACCCGGTCGACGATACGCATCTCGGTGAACTCACGACCGATACGGGCGCGCATACGGCCAAGTACACCTATTACGGCCTGCCGCTCAAGCCCGGTCCGAACCACATCATCGTCACACCGCTCGGCGCGAACAACGCCGTCGGTCCGGTCGCTTCGCTGACGGTTTTCGGCCCGGGGCGGCCGGTCTCGTTCGAGCAGCACCTGCTCAAGCCGCTCGTCGCCGACGGCGCCTCGACCTCGACGCTCGAGGTCACCGCGATCGACGCTTGGGGACACCATGCGCAACCGGGTTCCGTCGTCAAGGTCTCGATCGCGAGCGGCGACGTGCACTTCGCCAAAGACGTCAGGCCGCTGAGGCCGCCCGATCCCACGGGCTCACCCGATCCCGCCGCGCCGAGCCCGCAACCCTCGTCGATGAGCACGGGGCCCGCCGGCGTCGCCCCGGCGATGAAAACGACGCTCGATCTTGCGGTCGCCTCGGGCGGCGTGCTCGATATCCCGCTCGCGGCGGGCCTCGCCGCGGGACCCGTCACGATCCATCTCGTGAGCGGTGACGCCGTCGCGGACGCAACGTTCTATGAGGGAGCGAACCTGCGCAAACCGTTCGTCAACGGCCTCGTGACCGGCGGCATCGGCAGCGTACCGGACGCGCCGCAAGATGCGGCGGGCGTACCCAATGGACCCAATAGCCGCAAGGGGCGCATCGCGCTCTATGGGACGGGCGGGGTCGGTCAGAACGGCCTGCTTACCGTGGCCTACGACACCGCGGATAAGCTCGACGAATCGTCGGCGACCGGTGCGAGTTCGTTCGATGCGGCGGATCGCCCGTTCGCGACGTACGGCGATTCCAGCACGGTCAATGATGATGCGCTCTCCCGCGATCACCTCTACGCGCGGTACGATGCGGGCCAAAGCCACGCGATGTGGGGCGAGTTCCAAGCCAACACCGGGAGCGCGGCGTCGGTCGGCGGCTTCTCGCAACTCGTCGACGGGCTGCAAGTCGCCGTCGCCAATAAAGGCCGTTCGCTGAGCGGATTCGTTGCGCGTAACGACATCGCATACGGCCGCGTCGTCCTCTCGCCGTCCGGCTTGTCCACCCTCGCGCAGCCGCTGAACCCGGACATCGTCGTCGGCTCGGAGATCGTCACGGTCGTCGCGATCGACCGCCGCACCGGGATCATCCTCTCGCAGACCCAGCTCACGCGCAACGTCGACTACACGATCGATTACGTCTCGGGTGAGATCCGCTTCATCACGATCCCGCAGCCGTTCGATGAGTTCCTCAACCCGCAATCGATCCTCATCACCTACGAATATGGCGGCGCGAACGTGCATGCGCAGGTCTTCGGCGGGCGCTTCGATACGACGTTCGGCAACGGCCCGAGCCCGGTCAAGTTCGGCTCCGGCTACGTGAACGACACCAACGGCGTCTCGGACTACTCGCTCTTCACGCAAGACCTCACCGGCTCGTTCCGTGGCGGCTCGTGGTCGCTCGCGCACGCCATGAGCGACGGCAACATCAACAATCCGAGCGCGAACGTCACGTCGCTCGCGAACGACTCCGGCAGCGGCGGCGAAGCGCTCAAAGGAGCGTTCTCGGAGAGCGTCGGCTCCAACCGCTTCACGGCCGGATTCGACGACACCTCAGCGGGCTTCGCGAACCCGTTCGGCGGCCTCAGCTCGCCGGGTCTCTTCGATTATCACGCCGACTTCTCGCATGCGTTCCCGACGGCGGCGGTGGACCTCGAATTCGATCATGAATACAACAACTACGACGGCGCCGAGAGCGCGCAATCGAACGCGTCGCTCAAACTGCGCAAAACGATCGACAAGAAGTTGAACCTCACGGCCGGCGTCGGGTACGTGTCGACGTCATCGGGAACGGCACTCGTGCCGGTCCCCGGCGAGAGCCCCGATCCGCTCGCGACTCCGGTCCCCGTGACGGCGGCACGCGCGTTGCAAGCCACCCTCGGCGCCGATTGGAAGGCCACGAAATTCCTCGACCTCTCGGCATCGCGCACGCAAAATCTCAGTGCCGCCACCGTCGCCTCGGCGCCCTCGGAAACCGTGGCGCAAGCGACGTTCGACTTCGGCCCGCAAGGCCGCGCCTACATCCGCGAACTGTTCTCCGCATCGCCGACCGAGTCGCTCGCCTCGTCGACGGCGGACTTTACGAGCGATGCGGCCGCGACGCACCTCACCACCTTCGGCTTCGAGAAGTCGCTCGGCAAGAACACCACGATCGACGATGAGTACGATATCACGCAAGGTGCCGGCGGCGCCACGCTCACGGCCGTCAGCGGCGTGAAAGAGAAGTTTGTCTTTGGCAAATATCTGCGCGGGGATGCGTCCTTCCAGCAGGCCGACGGAAACACGCAGGACGCGTTTCTGACGTACTCGGGGAGCCTTTCCTACACGCCCACGAGCAAGTTTCGCGTGTCGACCTCGGTGCAAGACCGGACGGGCATGGGCGCGGGCCTCACCCTCTTCGGCTCGGCGATGGGCGCGCTCAGCGACGATCTCACGGCCTACGCCGACATCAACCGCAACGAAGGCGCCGGGATCGAATCGACCGACGACCGCGTGGGTCTGGCGTGGCGACCGTCGGAGAACGAGCGCGGCGTCACGCTCTTCGGGTATCGCGAAACCTCGGGCGTCAGCGCGCTCGGCGGCCAGGCCGGTGTGCTCTCGCTCGAGCAGATCTATCGTCCGACGAACACCCTCGAACTCGCGGGCACCTACGATTATAAACTCGATGGCGACGAGTACTTCGAGGCGAAGACCGGCCTCTTCGGGATCCGCGCGACGCAGAAACTCGGTCAGCATTTCGACATCGGCGCCGAGTACGAAGCGACGGAAGCCGCGCACCTGCCGTCGTCAGGTGCTCGTGGTCTCGCAGTCGAAACGGGGTTGCGACTCGGGTCGACGCGCGTGGCACTCGGATACAACGTGCGCGCGATCGCCGATCCGACGCTCACCAGCACTTCGTCTCATAAAGGGCTGTACGTCACGGTGACCTCGCTCATCGACCGCTTTTTCGGCTGGGGCGCGAACCACAATCCGTAGTGAAACGAAAGGATCGATGAGGATGAGGCATTTTCACGGGCGTCGCTCGCTGGCGGCACTACAAATCGCGGCGCTCACGGCGTTGCTCGTGGTCGTGCCGGGCGCGCCGAATGCGCTCGCCGCCTATCCGTGTTCCGTGCCCGCCAAGGATGGAGCGAACGTGTCTTTCTCTGGTGGGATCCCCAATACGTATTGGGCCGGCTCCGGAAGTGTGAGCGCGGGCTCGACCACGATCACGCTCGGCACGCGCAACACCGGCGGCGGGACGCAGCTCCTCAACACGGGCGACATGGTGCTCATCATCCAGATGCAAGGCGCCACGTTTGACTCGACCAACGCGTCCACGTACGGCTCCGGCTCGGGAGGCGCGGGCACAAAGACGACCGTGGCCGGCGCGTACGAGTTTGCAGCCGTTCGTTCCGCGACCAACGCGGACACCGGCTCGACGATCACGATCGCTTCCGCCGCAGGCGGCGGCCTCGTACACTCCTACACGACGGCGGCGGCACAAACGGCGGCGAGCGCCACGAGCTCCGGCAATTACACGTGGCAGATCGTCCGTGTGCCGCAATACGGGAATTTCACCGTCACGGGAAATCTGCTCACGACGCCATGGAATGGGTCGTCGGGAGGCGTGATCGCCCTCGACATCGCGGGAACGCTGACGCTCTCGAAGCCGATCGACGCGGACGGGTACGGCTTTCGGGGGGGCGCTCAAGAAATCGCCACCGGTCAACTCAACACTACGTATGACAACACCGCGTTCGACTACGCGTACACGCCGGCGGCGACGGGGGTCTCGGGCCCGTATGTGCGCGAAGACGGCTACAAAGGCGAGGGAATCGCCGGAACGCCAACCAAAGTTTATCAATCGGGCGCCTCGGCCGCGACGACGACCGGAACGCAATACCCGGGCGGAAACAAAGCGCGTGGGGCACCGGGGAACGCGGGCGGCGGCTCGGCGGAAAATCTCTCGGAGACCGCACAGGGCGGCAAGAATTACCAAGGGACGAGCGGCAGCTATTTCGCGTACAACAACGGTGGCGCCGGCGGGGGGAACGGCGGGGCCGGCGGCTCTGGCGGTTTCGGGTACGATAACAGCAACCCGACCGACTATGGTGCCTCGACGATGTTCACGAGCACGACCGGGGTCTCGACGCAGGCGATCGGCGGTGCGGCATATACACCGAGTCTGACCTCCGGCATCATTATGGGTGGCGGGGGCGGGGCCGGCGGCAACAACGACGGCACCGTCAGTGGCGACAACGGCGGGTCGCCGCAGGTCGTGCAGCTCCAACCCGGGCTCAGCGGGGGCGCAACGTTCACTTCGACGACGGCGACTGCGTCGTCCGGAGCTTCGGGCGGTGGGATCATCTTCATTCGCGTCGGGACCGTCACCGGCGGAACGCTCTCCGCGCAAGGGATCGCGGCGCCGTCGCCTGACTACGATGGCGGTGGCGGCGGTGGCGCGGGCGGGACGATCGTTATCGTGGGTACGGCCGTTTCCGGCGTCACGGCGCTCGCCCAGGGGGGGCAGGGCGCCTGCGCGACCGGCGGTTGCGGCGAAAACGGATCATTGTATCCGACGCTCGAGCATGGGGTGGGCGGCGGTGGTGGCGGCGGGGCCGTCATCTATTCGGGGACGGTCACGGCTACGGTTACCGGCGGAGGCCCCGGACTCACGGCGCCGAGTGACACGACCGCAAATCTGAAGTTCGGATCGAACGCCAGCGGAACCGGGACGGCGTATGGGGCTACGGCTGGCGCGAACGGCGTCACGAGCAGCGCGACGCTCGCGTCCGTCGTCGGAATCCGCTCGGGTGCCGAATGTGCGTCGCTCCTGCTCGCAAAGCGCATCACGCTTGTCAACGGGGCGTCCCCCGCCCCTGCGCCGACCTATGTTCCGGACGGCTTCACCGATGCCAACTCCGGCCAGGTCATCGACGCGAACCCGGCTTGGCCGCTCACCGGCGGCAACCCGTCGATCTTTGGAATCGGCGTGACGTCGCCGCCGGCGACGGTCGCGTATCCGGCAGCCGCGAAACCAGGCGGATCGCTCGAGTACACGATCTACTTCCTCTCTGCGGGCGGTTCCGCAGCGAAGTTCACGACCTCGGGGGCGAACGCGACCGGCATCTGTGACTTCTTGCCGCCTTCGACGACCATCGCCATCAATGCGTACGGCACCGGGAAGCCGATGCAAACGGTCATCGGCTTTGCGAGCCCGACGACCACGCAATATGGCACCGTGACCGCTCAGGGCCAGACCGGCTACTATCCGATCAATCCGGCCAACGGATCGCCGACGGTCCCGCTTCCGACCAGTTGCGGCAGCGTCCCGTCCGCAACGATCAGCGGGACCACCGTCTATTCGAGCGGCATGATCTTCTTTAGTCAGGCGACGATTGCGCCGTTCGTATCCGCCGACGGCGGATACGGTAAGGTGCAGTTCCAGGTGACGATCAACTGAAGTTGGTCGGAACTTCTCCCTTGACGAGCCGGCTACGGCCGCGTCGCGATTGCGCGAGGCCCATCACGAGCGCGGCGAACGTGAACGCCGCGCTCACCGCAGCGGTCGCGGTCGCGCCGTAGAGTTCGAGCGTTCCGGTCGAGAGCGGCGGCATCACGACACCGGACGCGCTCTCGAGCGACGAGGCGACGCCGAGGATCGTGCCGCGCTGATTGTCGGGTGCGGCATCGGTGATGAGTGCGGGTAGCGTCGCGTTGCTCGTCGCTAGGCCGAACGCGAAGAGCGCGAACATCGCGCCGGCCATGCGCAAGTCGTGCAGAAACGGCACGATCAGAAAGGAGAGCGTCACGGCGGCGAGGCCGAGTGAGTTCGTGCGCCGGTTGCCGAGCGCTTCGGTGATGCGGCCGACGACGCCGAGTTGCATGATGACGCTGATCACGCCGAACCCGGCGAAGAGATAACTGACGGTCTCCGCCGTCAATCCGAGCTGCCGCTGGAGGACGAGCGTGAACGCCGCGAACCAGCCGTAAAGTCCGAACGAGTAGACGAGTTTTTGCCAGAGCGTCGGCGCGAGATTCGGATCGCGCAGCGAGACGACGATGTCGCCGAGCGTGGCGACCTTGGCCGCTGCGTCTTTCGAGCGCGATTCCGGTAAGACGACGATCGTGATGACGAGCGTGAGCAATTGCAGCGCCGCAGCCAAGAGAAACGGCAGCCGGAAGCCGTCGTGGCCGGCGAGCCAGCCGCCGGCGGCGGGCCCGAAGATCAGGCCCGCGCTGAACGCCGCGCCGATGTAGGCGAACGCCTGCGCGCGCTTCTCCGGTTGGACCAGATCCGACACGTACGCTTGCGTCACGGAGATGTTGCCGCCCGAGATGCCCTCGATCACGCGCGCGACGAAGACGACGCCGAGGTTCGGTGCGAAGGCCAGCATCGTCCAGCCGATCGTCGCACCGATCTGGCTCACGATCAGCACCGCTTTCCGGCCGATCCGGTCGCTCACGTTTCCCCAGATCGGACCCGCGACGAATTGGCAGAACGCGAACACCGTGAACAGCAAACCGACCGCAATCGGCGGCGCACCGAAATGTTCGACGAAGAACGGCATGAGCGGGATGAGGATGCTGAACCCCAGGATATCGATGAACGTTATCCCGAGAATCGGCAACAACCGAAAGATCACCCGAACCTCTTGCTTAGCGTGTCATCCTGAGCCTGTCGAAGGATGACACGCTTAAGTCAAAATATCGCGCACGTTCATATAGGTCAGCGCGATTTGCAGGCGCGAATGCACGCCGAATTTGTTGAAGATCGCGGCGATGTGATTTTCCACCGTGCGATGACTGATCGTGAGCTGGGCGGCGATCTCGCGATTCGTTTTTCCCGCGACGATCAGTTGGACGACGTCGTGTTCGCGTGGTGTGAGCGTTCCGAGTCCGCGTGCGAGCGTTGCGGTTCCCATACGCCCACAGTACCCGCGTAGCATTAACGATTGTTTCACGAATGCCGGCTGAAAATTAAAAATCTAGGTGTTCTCCCGGATTCACGGATTCCGCGGCGCTCGTTACGATGCAAGCACGTCACCCATCGGCACATCGGTCGTGCACGACACGAGGAGAGCAACCGTGAACATCACACAACGTGCTTCGGCGGCACTCGCTTCCGCCGCCATCGTTTTCGCTGCGGCAACCGTTTGCGCGCAAGCCGATACCCGTCCCGCGCTCGCCATGGCGCCCGGCTCGCCCGATCTCGCCATCGCGCCGGCCCGCATCAAGGGCGCGCTCTACACGCAAGTCCCGGTGCTCGCGCAGCTCGCCGGCTTGCACGGCACCGCGGTCGTGCAAGTCATTCTCGACGAGGCCGGCCGCGTGACGAACGCCACGGTCGTGCGCTCGACCGGCAACCTCGTGCTCGATCGCGCAGCGATCAAAACCGTGCAGAGCGCGTCCTACGAACCGGCGACGACCGGCAACGTCCCGGTCGCGGGCGCGTTCGACATCGTCGTCGACTTCGCGAACGAAAACTGAGCGCTCGTCCGCCGCGAGCTCACCGGCGCATGAAGCCGGTGAGCAGCGCGTCGGACATCGAATCGACGATCTCGATCACGTCGCCGTCCATCATCTCGTCTCTCGTTTTCCGAAGCGCTTCACGAAGAGTACCGCTCGCGGGGCATCACGGTGCTCGCCCTCAATCCCGGCAGGACCGCCACCAACTTCTTCACCGTCGCCGCTGAGGTGCCGCCGATCGGCTTCGAGCGCACGCCCGCAGGGTGGTGGAGACCGGATTGCGAGCCCTCGAACACAAGCGCGGCGTCATCGCGCGCATCTCGGCGCAACTGATGGGAAAGGGCATCGCCTAACGCCGTTCCTGGTCGTTTCGACGTTCAGGATTTTTTCATGATTTCATGCATCGCCGCGACAGCTGTACAAATGGCGACAGTTTTCCACGGAATCCCATCTATTTCCCAAGATTTTTGGACGGGATACCTACACGGGCGAATGCAATCCGCCGAATAACCAGTAGGGTCTTAACGACCTTTAACTTGGCTTCCTCGATTCAGGAGCGACGATGTTTCGGCTACGCAGTGCTTTTGCGAAGGCTCTTTGTTCATTATTGCTGACGGTGGCGCTGATGGCGTCGATCATCGTAATCCCCGCCTTTGCGGGTACCGTTGGCCAGATTTCGGGCCGCGTCATCGACGCGAAGACGCATCTGCCGGTTGCCGGCGTGAAAGTCACCGCCGTTGCGCCCACCGAACGCGGGGCGGCCGTGACCGACGCCGAGGGGCGGTTCACGATTTTGGGCCTGAGCCCGGATACCTACGTGATCTCGTTTGAGAAGCCGGGTCTCCAATCGGAGCTCGACTACGGCGAGACCGTCGTCCCCGATCAGACGACCAGCGTCGCGATCGAGATGCATCCCTACATCTCGACCATTGGGCGAACCACCGGCACGAGCACGAGCAGTGCTTTCCAGCCGGGTCAAGCGATCACGTCGTACACCGTCAATTCGACCGACATCGTCCAAACGCAGGGCACCGCCCTCAACAACAATGCGACGCAGTTGTTCGCATCGTTACCGGGCGTCACCAACGCCGGGCAGAACAACGGCGTCCCGGTGATCCGGGGCGGCCGATCCGATGAGATCGGGGTCTCCGTCAACGGCATCCCGGAAACCAATTCGTATACCGGCACCTTCGGCGCCGCGCAACTTCAGGACATGTCGTATCGCTTCGACGTGCTCGACACGGTGCCGACGCTCGCGCTCCAGTCGCTCACCCTCAGCCCCGGCTTCGCTGACGCCTCCTACGGCAACACCGGCACGGGTAACCTGAACTTAGTCTTCAAAAAGGGCTCGTACCCGACGTTCTACGATTTCGACGGTGGGATCGGCGGCGGCGACCGCTATCACGCGACGAGCTTCGACTACGGGACGGCGACGCCGGACGGCCGCTGGCAAGCGTACTTCATGTTCCACGACGACAACACGTATCCGAATTGGGCACCCGGCCTCGCGGCCGCGAACGCCGAAGTGATCGGCTACCCCGGCAATCAGTTCCAGCGCCAGTACGTCTTGAACGTGGACTATAACTGGGGCAAGGATAATAAGTACGGCCTCGAGTTCCAGAGCTATGACGACGACGCCGCCCTTCAAGCGGACTACGGGATCAACAACGCTCAGACGTGCTTCTTCAGCTGCTCGCAGTCCGAGATCGGCAACAGCAATAACGGCAGCACCGGGAACTGCGGTTTCCATGCACCGGGTTTGCCCCCGCTGGACAACATTGCCAACGATGCCATCAGCCCAATCACGGGGGGCTATCTCCAGAAGAATTGCCTCGGGCTGCTGACGCTCTTCCCGGGTCAGACCTCCTATGATGAATCAGCCGCGCAGGCCGGGATGTCGACCTACAGCGAGCAGTATCCGCACCATAATTACAGTCTCACCTTTCATGACAAGCTGACGCAGTCGACCTACATGAAGGCAAGCCTGTTCCGCGCCGGCGGCACGCAAACGGATAACCGCCTTGGTGGCGGCGCCGATGCCTACGTCGTCACGCAGGGCGGCAACACGACGGGTGCGACGCTCGACTTCACCACCCAGCTCGGCGACAAGAACCTCATCAAGTACGGCGCCTATACCGCGTACGAGGCGCCGACCATCAATCAATATCTCCCCGATTGGGGTCTAGAAATCGTCGCGTTCGGCGCGCTCGCCGAGTTCTACGATTTCGTGCCCAAGAACTACGGTGACTACGGATGCCCGCTAACGTCGGCACTTACGTATAACGGATATACGAACCCGGCGAACTATTGCGGCTACCTTGAATCCGAGACCGGACAGTCTCTGGTTCAGATCCCGGGCAAATCGCTGGCGACGGCGATCACCCCGCACTTCACCTCGGGCTACCTCACCGACGAGTTCAAGCCGACTGATAAGATCACCGTCGTCGCGGGCGCTCGTATCGATACGGCCGACTACAATTATCCGAAGCCGGGCGTCGATCTGGCGACGTGTACGTCGCTCTACGCTCCGCTCACCGTAACGCCGCCGACGGACGCGGAAGGAAACTACATTTCGATCGTCCCGGGCAAGACGTGTCCGACCGAGACGTTCGCGAACATCAACTCGGCGATCCACCCGTCGATTCTCCAGCCGCGCCTCGGCATATCGGATAAGCTCGGCAATAACGATGCGGTCAAACTCGACTACGGCCGCTCCGTCTCGTGGGTTCCCGAATCGATCATCAACCCGCAGTTGGTCTCGCCGGGGTCGTTCGCCAATCTCGCCAATGTGCCGTCGTACTACAACCCGGCCACGTACTGCCTCGGTGGAGATTACTTCTCCGGCGTCGATGTGACCGCTGACCCGCGCTGCAGCCCGGCGAACTTCAATACGGCGTTCCAGCCTGGACAGTCGGTCGGCTTCTATAGCTATTACAATCCCTTCCCGTGTACCGGAGGACTCAAGAACGGGAAGTGCCCCACCAACCCCAACTATCCGCTCCCTCCGCCCGGTCAGGTGAATCCGTCCGGCGCCCCGGCCTGCGGCAACGCTGCCCTCGGCTCAGCCGGCCTCGTGCCCTGCGTCAGCGAGCAAGAACAGCTCTTCTGGGACTACCAGGACGACTACCAGGGCTTTGGTCCGTATGGTGCCGACACGCGCTCGGCCCCGCTCCAGCCGGTTCCGCCGGCCCAATTCGGAAACTACGATATCGGCTACGCGCACCAATTCAGCTCGGGCATCGGCCGCGGTCTGGTGCAGAGCCTCACGCAGGGAATTGGCTTCTCGCTCACCTCGTGGAAGCGCGTTGGTCAGGGACTCTCGCTCAACGAGAATTTCCCGATCACCAACGGGGGCTCGGTTGCGAAGGGGCCACAAAACAGCCTCTTGAGCTACACGGCCTACGAAACGGCAAACGGACTCGATCTCGCGAACGGACTCGAAGCGCGGTTGACGCGTGCCCGCCCGTACGGGTTGTCGATGCAGTTTTCGGCGACGTACCAGAAGGTGCTCACGAATGCGTATGCGAGCCCCTCAAACGAGTATGCGAACCTCGGTGGCCTCAACGCTCCCGGCACGACGGGTGCCAACGCGTCGCTGTTCTTGAATCTGCTCTACCCGCAAGCCTATATCTCGCCGCTCACGACCAATACGACGCTCTCGTTCAAGACGCACGGTGGCTGGCGCTTCGGCACCAACATCGCGTGGGCGAAGGGCTACCCGATCGGCGCCGGCGAGTACACGGCGCAGTTCATCGACAGTGCCCCCGCGCTCATCCCCAACACGAACGTCGTCAATGGCGGCAGTGCGACACGCTATGTCGATCCGTTCTCGCCCGGCACCGTTCAAGCGCCGCGCATCGCGGCGAACGATGGCGGGTCGGAAGGCCGCTATGCGTGGCAGTCGCTCACCTCGCCGCAGAGCTTCACGTCGCTGCAAATCGAGAAGTTCATCACGCCGAAACTGTCGATCGGACTCAACATCAACAACCTCTTCGATCAGATCGATTCAGGCGCGACGCTCAATCCGAACTACCAGCCCGTCGCAAACGGTGTTGCGGGACCGAAGTCCGGAACGACGACCAATAATCTCGTCACTGGTCAAGGCTACTCGTTCTTGCCCAGCGGCTCCGGACCGTTCCAGGACCTGCCGCAGAACCAGGGCTTGACTTTCTACCTCTACGTCTCAATCAAGAAATAACAGGTTCATCGATGTATCGCTACCCTCATCGGCTACTCGGCTGCGCCGCCCTGATCGCGCTCGCGAGTTGTAACGCAGGCGGAATATCCAAAACGCCGGTCACGACGGTCACCAATCTTTCGAGCGCCGGCACCCTGCAATTCGCTGTCGGCACCGTCAACATCGGAACCGACGGCAACAAGATCGGCCTCAACACGGTCGAGACGTATCGTCAGGCCGGTGGGCTCTCTGCCGTCTTGCTCGACACGCCGACGATCACGGGACCGTCCGGCTTCGTGAACACGGCGGGCGGCAACACGACGAGCCCGTACCTCAACACCGGATCGGGCGCCAATTGCGCCTCGGGTACCCTCGTTGCCGGCGCTGATTATGGCACAGCCGCGATCAGCGGCGATCCGCAAAATCCGTCGGTCCAGTTCCGCCCCACGCACACCTTCGGGGAGGCGGCGCTCTTGGGTTCCTACGGCATCCAGCCGTTCAACTCGACGGAAGGCTCGACCGCGTATTATGCCGGCGTCATCAATACGATCGATTGCGGCTTCGCCTGGTCGAAAGGCTCGCAGGAGTATCAAGCGTATCCGGAGCCGTTCTATCTCTCGGCGGCCGCGGTCGCAGCCATGGCCAACAACGGCGAGACCGAGCCCCCGCAATATCTCGGCGGACCGCCGTCATTCCCGTTCGTTGCCGACGGCTCGGCACCGGGTGGATTCGCCGGCTACGTTCCGGGCTTCACCGCGTTCGAGCTGACCCCCGTAACCGGGACATACACGCTCTCAGTCAACGTTCCCGCCTCGAATACGGCGAGCGCGACGGTGACGGCAACCGCATCGCTCTCCTCCGTCAACCCGCTTCCGGCACTCCCCGCGCCGACCTTTACGTCCGACGGTTTGGGTGGCGGTTCGGGGACGATCGTCGTCCCGAACGATTCGCGTATCACCGAGACGATGGTCTATATTTTCGATCAAGTCGCCAAGAACAATTTCTCCGTTGGCCCGCTCAAGGGGACGGGTCGGCTTACCTACACGCTTCCGGATGGCTATGGGCCGTGTATCCCCGTCGGTTGCCAAAAGACGAATCCGTCGCTTTCCCTCCAGCTCGGCGACACGGTCTTCGTCTATGCGGCGAGCTACGATTACCCGGCATTTGAGGCGGCTCCGCCAGGGAACACGCAGGTAAAGCCAGCGATCACCGGTAGCGGTGGCCAAGCCGATATCACCCTCTCCCCGGTAACTCAAGGGACTGAATAGCGTTCGGCTCGGGATATTCGCCGTCGTCGTCTCGATCAGCACGATGATCGGAACGGCGACGGCTACCGAGTACGCACGGTATCAGCCGGCAACGGTCGATGCACCGATTGTGCGGCCGGCGACACGGAGTTGTCTTGTCGATCTGTTCGTCGGCAAACGCTTCGACACGTTTCGGACCCGCGATATCTCGGTCGGCAGCTATCGGCCGCCGGCCGACTGTCGCGGTCCGTGGTCGGCCGTCGTCTTGCGCCTCGAGACGCGCGCCAGGGGTGTGCAATACGATCGAATCGGCTGGCTCCGCTTCGGGAAGAACGAAGTCGTACGCTTCAGCACGGCCGAGCCGACGCGCCACGGGATCGACTACGCGATCGAAAAAGACATCACGCGCTATGCGCCGCTGTTGCGCTCGCCGCAAGACGTTCGGGTGTTGCTCGGCAACGTCGTCGATTCGGTCGATGACGGCGTGTTCGTCCTCTCGGCGTCGCTCCGGTTTTACGAAGCCGGCTCGCGGGCGCCCGCGCCGCCGTCAGCGGATGCGATTCTTCCCGTTGCCGACGTGGGCAAAGATGCGGGGACACGCGACGGTGCGGTTCCGTTCGTCAGCGCGCATTTCGCACATCTGCCGCGGAACATCGTTCACGCGACGTTCGATCTGTTCATCACGAACCACGGCTGCGATGAGGCTTGGTATGAAAACCAAACCGATGCGTTCGTCCGCGCGCACCCGCACGACGAGCTGTGCGGTGGCGGCGCCTATCGCGATGTCGTCGTTTCGATCGACGGCCGGCCGGCGTCGGTCGTCGTTCCGTTTCCGTACATTTGGACCGGCGGCGCAAACCCGATTCTGTGGCGGCCGCTCTCGGCGCTGCACACGCTGAACGTGCCGGCGTACGAGATCGATCTCGACGCGTGGGCCGGTGTGCTCGCGGACGGTCGTGCGCACACGATCGCCGTTCGCGTCCCCGGCAGCCGCGGCGATTGGCCGGCTGCCGGGAATTTGCTGCTCTGGACGGACCACGCGATCGCCCGCACCGGCGGCGCGGTTACGCTCGATACGATCGCTCCGCGGGTCGCGGTGCGCTCGTGGCAGGCATCGGCTCGCGGCCTCGATCGTTTCGGTTTTGCGGCCAGCCGGCGCTGGCGCGTCGTGGGTTACGTGCGTACCGCGCATGGGCGCGTCACGCATGAAGTGGACGGCGAGATCCGTTTCGCCAATGCGCAAGTGCTCGATCTTGCGACCGGACTCGCAAACGCCTCGCAGCAGACGCGCATCGTAACGACCACCACGACCCGGACGGCGACGACAACCCACCGATCGTCGGTCGTGACCACGTATCCGCTCATCGTGAACATCACCCAGCCACCGCCGGACAAAGCCCGCCCCTACGGTCTCGTGATCGTTGCCCATGTCGACCAGGGCGATCATCGTCACGGCACGGGCGTCGATTGCGACGCGCGCGTCGTCGGCAGCGCGGTCTACAAACGGCGCAAGCCCGGCAACCCCGCGGTCGCGTACGGGCGCACCGACGAACGTAATGTTTGTCGAAGCGGCACGCAGCCGTTTGCGATCGCACGTAGCGCGCAGGACGGCCGGTTCGTGACCCCGCTCCCGCCCAAATAACGACCTCCCTCCGAAGTAACGAAAGCGACGATACGCCGTGTTCATGTTCCCGGATTTTTCTCGCCGTTTCATCTGTGCCGCGCTGCTCGTAGCGGTCCTCGGCGCGGGAGCACCCGATCATTCCGTGGCGACCGTTGTCCCCGGCGAATCACCGCGCCGGATCATCGCCGCAGCCGCGCATCTCGGGCCGACGCCGCGGCAACTCGCCTGGCAACATGAAGAGCTCACCGCGTTCGTTCACTACGGCCCCGACACGTACACCGGTCTCGAGATCGGCACGGGCACCGAGAGCCCGAATCTCGTCGACCCGCACGACTTCAACCCGGATCAGTGGATGCGTACCCTGCGCGACGCGGGCTTCAAGAAAGTGATGTTCACGACCAAGCATCATGATGGGATGGTGCTCTGGCCGTCGCGTTATACGACGTACGGCATCAGCGCGAGCCCGTGGCGGCATGGCCACGGCGATATGGTCGGCACCGTCGTGCGCTCGGCCCGCAAATACGGGCTGAAAGTGGCGTTGTATCTTTCGCCCGCCGATATCCACGAATCGTTTCCCGGCGGACGCTACGCGGACGGCAGCAAGCCGGCACCGAGTACGATCCCAACGCTCGTTCCGGGCGACGATCGCCACCCGAAGCAGTTCTTTCATTTCGTCGTCGACGATTACAACCGCTACTACCTGAATCAACTCTACGAGCTGCTCACGCAGTACGGACCGATCGACGAGGTCTTTCTCGACGGCTTCAATCCGCTGCGCAAGCGGCCCGAACCCTACGATTTCAACGCGTGGTATCGCCTGATTCGTGCCTTACAGCCGAGTGCGGTGATGTTCGGTGGACTCGATATCAACTGGGTCGGCAACGAGCTCGGCGTCGCACGCCAAGCGCAGTGGAGTGTCGTCTCGTTCGCCGGATCGCCGCGCCCCGATCAGACGAGCGCGATTGTGGATCCGACGGAACCGCTCGCCGGGAACCGCGCCTCGCTCGTCGACCCGAAGACCCGCGAGCTTCGCTGGTACCCTTCCGAATGCGATGCGCGACTCGAGTCGACATGGTTCTGGCATCCGAACCAACCGCCCAAGACGCTCGCGGAACTCGAGACGATGTACTACACGACCATCGGCCGGAACTGTCAGCTGATCCTCGACACGCCACCGAACAAATCGGGGTTGCTCGATGCGGCCGATGTTACGCGGCTGCGCGAATTCGGCGCGTGGATCCACGCACATTTCGCCCACGACCTCGCAAGCGCTGCCGTGTCGTCTCGCGACGCCGGCGGTTCGTTCATCTTCTCGCTGCCGCGCACGACGCGCTTTCGCACGATCGGATTCGCGGAACACATCGTCTCCGGCCAACGGGTCGAAGCGTTCGCGGTCGACGCTGACGCCGGCGACGGGGTCTGGCACCCGCTCACCACCGGCGAGACGATCGGCTACAAGCGTCTGATCGAACTCGACCGCACGCATGCCGCGAAACGCCTGCGCTTACGCATTCTCCAGGCCCGCGAACGGCCCGAGCCGATCCAACTCTTGCTCTACCCCTGATCGCCACCGTGTCATCCTGAGCCCGTCGAAGGATGGGCGCGCCACCCACGGTTATTTCATGCCCATCCTTCGACAAGCTCAGGATGACACGGTGGCGGCTCAGGATGACACGGTGGCGATCAGCCCGGGACGGCTCAGGATGACACGGTGGCGGCTCAGCGCGGGGCGGCTCAGGATGATCGGGCGGCCGAGGATGAGACGAGGTCTCGTCGTTGCATCAGCTCGTGAAGCGGTGTTCGGCGTCGGTAAGGAGCGAACGCAAGCGCCGAATTTTCTCGGCATCGATTTGCCCATCGGTGCGGGCACCGTTGCCGACGTGGACGTTCGTTGCGCCGGTTGCCTCGATAAGGGCGAGGACGTTGTCGGCGGTGATGCCCACGCCGGCGAGGATCGTCGGTGTGGCGCCACGTGCGATGAGGGCTCTTAGCAAATCGCGCCCGTGCCACGCGCTGGGCGCCTGCCCCGATGTCAACACCGTCGTCACCGCGGGCAGGGTCGCGAGCACGTCGAGCGCGGCGAGCGGATCGCGCGTTTCATCGAAGGCGCGATGAAAGGTCATTGGAAGCCCTGCGCTCGCCGCTATGACGCGCTCGAGGCAGGTGATGTCGATGTCGCCGGCCGCGTCGAGGGCGCCGAAGACGATGCCGTGCGCGCCGGCGGTTCGCGCGGCCGCGGCGGCCTCTTCGGCCGCACAGATCTCGTCTTCACGATAGCGGAAGTCGCGGTCGTGCGGCCGCGCCATCACGTGAACCGGGATGTCGACGGCGGCGACGACCTCCGCGATGACCCCGAACCCCGGCGTCAAGCCGCCGCGATCGAGCGCGGCGACGAGTTCGAGCCGGTCGGCACCGGCGGCGGTGGCGATGCGCGCCTCATCCGGTCCGGTGACGATGACTTCAAGGAGCACGCTGCCGTACGCTACGCAGCCGATCCTTTGGGCGCAACCACGTCTTCGGCGTCGTCCTCGTTGCGCCACATGCGCCGGCCGAGCAGCATCAGCCAGCCCGCCGCCACGGCGAAGACGACGGTGCTCGCGATGCCTTGCGGGATGTCGCCGTAGACGAAGGCGCCCGCGCCGAAGAGCGCCGAGTACACGCCGGTGAGGCCGAGCACCCAGCCGAGGAACGAGTTCGCGATGCTATCGGTGGAGGGTGGCAGACCGGCCGCGAGGCGCACGCGCGTCCAACCCGGCCCCGCCGGATGCACCTTTGCATAGAACGTCGCGAGCGTCTGCGCGTCGGCTGCGGGCGTGAGGTAGGTCGTGGCGACCCAGACGATCGTCGTGAACGCGACCGTCGCGAGGAGCGCGGTCGTCGCTTCGACCGGATGCCCGAATTTGCCGAGCACGAAGAACAGGATCGAGATCGCAAACGAGCTGACCATCGCGGAGACTTCGCTCCACGCATTGATGCGCCACCAGAACCAGCGCAGCAAGTAGATCAGTCCGGTTCCGGCGCCGATCTGCAAGATGAGCGAGAACGTCTCCTTCGCGGTGTCGAGCGCAAACGTGAAGAGGATCGCCAGCAGCATGATGAGCGCGGTGACGAAGCGCGCAACCATCACGTAATGACCTTCGCTCGCGCCGCCGTTGAAGAAGCGCCGGTAGAAATCGTTGACCAGATACGACGTGCCCCAATTCAGATGCGATTCGAGCGTCGACCGGTAAGCGGCGAAGAGGCCCGCGACCATGAAGCCCGCCCAGCCGGCCGGGAGGAAGACGAGCATCGCCGGATAGGCGATATCATCGCCGACCAAATTCGGCGCAAGTCCCGGAAACGCGGCGTGGATGTCGTTCAGCGTCGGATAGACGACCATCGAGGCGAGCGCGACGATGATCCAAGGCCACGGCCGCAGCGCATAATGCATCACTTGGAAGAGCATCGTGCCCCACATCGAGTCACTCTCGCGCTTCGCCGCGAGCATGCGCTGTGCGACGTAGCTGCCGCCGCCGGGTTCGGCGCCCGGATACCACACCGACCACCACTGCACCGTGATCGGGATGATCAGAAACGTCAGCGCGACGCCCCAATTCGAGAAATCGGGCAACACGGAGAGCGTCTGCGGGCTCGACTGCTTCAAGTGCGCGATCAAACCGCCGAGGCCGCCGAGTTTCGCGACGGCCGGTGAGTTCAGCGCGTAGTACGCGGCCGCGAATGCGCTCGACATCGTGATGATGAACTGGATCGTGTCGGTCACCATCACGCCCCACAGCCCCGCCGTCGCCGCGAACACGACGACGACGCTGCCGCCGACGACGAGCGTCTCCCATTCCGGGATGCCGAAGAGGATGCCGGCGATCTTCGCCGCCGCGAGATTCACCGATGCGATGATCGCGACGTTGAAGAACAGCCCGAGATAGACGGAGCGGAAACCGCGCACGAACGACGCCGCCTTCCCCGAATAGCGCAGCTCGTAGAATTCGAGGTCGGTCAACACGCCGCTGCGCCGCCAGAGCCGCGCGTAGAAGAAGACGGTCGCCATCCCCGTCAGGAGAAACGACCACCACTGCCAATTCGCCGCGACGCCGCCGGAGCGCACGAAGTTGGCGACCAGGTTCGGCGTATCGGTGCTGAAGGTCGTGGCGACGAGCGAGATCCCGATCAGCCACCATGGCGCCTGGCGCCCCGCCGCAAAGAACTCCGCGGTGTTCTTTCCCGCCCGGCGCGCCAGGAGCACGGCGGGGAGAAACGTGATGCCGAGCGAGACGACGATGATGACCCAGTCGAGCGCGGTGAGATGCATATCCGATCCTTTGGACGTTCCGATCGGGAACGTGCGAACGCGGTGACTGCTCGAGAGCAGTAACCTTTTTCTTGCGGCATATCTTGCGTCCGTGCCGCGCCGAAGTCTTGCACGAAATGTCGCGTCGTTTTCCGCCTATCGACAACGATGGTCGAGCGGAACGTCGGTCAAGTGCGGTAAAGACGCTACCGGACCGGCCCGTGTCTAGCGAATGCCGGCGGAGATCGTGAGGAAGTCCTTCGTGAAGAACGCTCGCCCGGCGATTGCAATCGCGGTGCTATTCATACTTCTGAATTCGCTCATCGGTATGAAACCGGTGGCCGTGCATGCAGCGAGTACCGCCGGCGATACGCCTGCCGCGGTGAACGTCGTTCCGAAGCCGCGTCAAGCGACGCTCACGGCGTCAGGCTTCGTGCTGCCCGCCCAGCCGACGATCGCCGCGCAAACCGGCGACGAGCGTGCCGTCGCAAACGTCCTCATCACGTTTCTCCGGGCGCATGGGATTGCGGCCGCGATCGCTGCGCAGCCGACGCCGGCGATCCGCCTGTCGCTCGAGCACGATCTTCCGGCGATCGGCCGCGAGGGATATCGGTTGCGCGTCGACGCGACCGGGGTGTCGATCGTCGCCAACGCGCCCGCTGGGCTCTTCTACGGCGTACAGACGCTCGAGCAACTGGTTCCCGCGCCGACTGCGGGGGCGACGCTGCCCGGCGTCGAGATCGTCGATTGGCCGGCGTATTCGTGGCGCGGCGTCCTGCTCGACGTCTCGCGCCATTTCTTCGCGCCGGCCGTCGTCGAACGCTACATCGACGTGGCGGCGCATTACAAACTCAACACGTTTCATTGGCATCTGACCGACGACCAGGGCTGGCGGATTCCGATTGCGCGGTACCCCGCTCTCACGGGCGTCGGCGCGTGTCGTGCCGGATCCGAGATCGGCAACGATCCGGACGACATCGATCCGCACCGCTACTGCGGTGCGTACACGCGCGCGCAGATTGGTGAGATCGTCGCCTACGCGCGGGCGCGCCACGTGACGATCGTGCCGGAGATCGAGATGCCCGGCCATTCCGTTGCCGCGCTCACGGCGTATCCCTGGCTCGGCTGCAGTCCGGGACCATTTCACGTGCGCGAAACCTGGGGCGTTAGCACCGATATTCTCTGCCCGACGGAGCGCACGTTCGGGTTCGTCACCGACGTGTTGACCGAGGTCATGGCGCTCTTCCCGGGTACGTACATCCACATCGGCGGCGATGAAGTTCCGACCGACGCCTGGCAACACAGTGCGTTCGTGCACGGTTTGATGCAGCGCGAACACCTGCGCACCTATCGGGACGTGCAAGGGTACTTCACCCGGCGTATCGAGAAATTTCTCGCGGCGCACGGCCGGAAACTCGTCGGCTGGGATGAGATCCTCGACGGCGGCGTTTCGCGCAGTGCGACCGTGATGTCGTGGCGCGGAACGAGCGGCGGCATCATCGCCGCACGCCGCGGGAACGACGTCGTGATGTCGCCGAGCGGCCCGGTCTACTTGGATTGGGCGCAAGGCGACACCAACTACGAACCGGTCGCCATCGACGGCCTCTCGACGCCGCAGATGATCTACGATTTCAATCCGACGCCGGCCGACCTCTCGGCCGCGGATGCCACCCACATCCTGGGTCTGCAGGCGAATCTCTGGACCGAGCGCATCGCGACCGAGGACCATCTCTTCTACATGTTGCTGCCGCGCGAGCTTGCCGTTGCGGAAGATGCGTGGACGCCCGCCGCGGATCGAGTCTGGTCGGACTTCGTGGCGCGCTGCGGGCCGCAATACACGTGGTTCGAGGCACAGCACCTCGCGTTTCATATCCCCGATCCAACGCTGCGCGTCGTCGACGCTGCGGGGACGTTCCCCGAGAGCGTCCAGCGCAGTGTCAACGAAACGGAGCTGCGCGTCGTCGATCCGCGCGGAACGATCGCGATCGCCGACGAGGTTCCCGGCGCGACCATCTACTACACCACCGACGACTCGCTCCCGACCGCTGCCTCGCACCCGTACGTCGCGCCGGTGGCGTTCGATCTGACGACGATCCCGGTCGTCCACGTTCGCGCGATCGCCGTCATCGCCGGCGGTCGCGCGAGCGCGCCGACCACGCTAACGTTGCGGCGCTGAGCCCGGCAGCACGATTGCGATTGGGAAGCTCCCCGCCGCGATTCGCGCGATGACCCGTGCCGACGCGACGTCGATCGCGATCCAATCGTTGTCCGCCGTATCGACGGCGTAGGCGGTCTTGCCGTTCGCGGTAAACGCGACGTCGAACGGACCCTCGCCAACCGGGATCGGTGCGCTTGCCTTCAGCGTGTGCGTATCGATGGGCGTCACGCTCGACGAGGCCGAGTTCGTAACGTAGACGAGCGTGCCGTCCGGCGAGACGCTCAGGCCTTGCGGCGTTTTGCCGACCGGGATCGTCGCCAGCGTCGCTCCGTCGGCCGTCCGCACGACGGTGACGGAATTGCTTTCCATGTTGCTCACGTAGAGCGTGCCGCCGTCGGGCGCGATGGCGATCCCGAGCGGCCGGTGGCCGACGGGGATCGGTGTTCCCGGAACGTGCGTGCGGGCGTCGATCGGGGTGATGGTGTTGCTCCCGTTGTCGACGACGTAGACCGTTTTCGAGTCGGGTGAGATCGCCACGCCCTCCGGCGCGAGGCCGACGGCGATCGGGGCGCTCGCGACGCCGCTACGCACGTCGATCGCTTGCGCGGTGTTGTCGCTGTAGTTCGCTACCCAAACGGTGGCGCCGTCTGGCGACACCCGAATCCCCGCCGGCGTTTTCCCGACGGCGATCGTCGCCGAGACGCGATTCGTCGCCGTGTCGATGACGCTCACGTTCGCGCTGCTTTGATTTGCCACGTAGACGCGGCTGCCGTCGGGGCTCATCCCCATACCCCCGGGCGAACTGCCGACGACGATCGGCACGCTGAAGGCACGCGTGCGCGGATCGATGGCGGTGACGGTGCCGTCGACGAAGTTCGCGATGTAGCCGAGTGCTGCCGGGTGGCCCGCATCCGTTACCGCGACGACCGCGACGGCGCGCGCGAGCCGTGCGCCGTTGGCCGCCTGACCGGTGATCGTGATGTCGTAGAGTCCCGGCGGCGTCGATGGATCGGCGCGCACCGTGATCGGCTGGCTCGCATGTCCATCCACGTGCGCAGCGAGGGTCCCCTGGGCGGGCGAGAGGACGATCCCGGCGGGGACGTCCGCGCTCCAGGCGATCGAATCGCGCGCACCGGTGACGCCGATGTCAACGGTGACGGGCCGGCCGCCCGCGAGCGTCACGGACGGCGGTGGTGCGAAGATCGCGCTCGTCGCGGGCGGGAGCGCGAGCGGACCGTTCCCGTACGACGGCGGCACGTCGGCGGCGGCGACGCCCCAACGCGCAGCGGGTTTCGAGCCGAGCGCGAAAGCGAGCGCCAGCGTGCCGTGCTGCGGAAGATCGAGCCAGCTGCGCGTCGTCGTTTGTCCGTTGACGCGCAGGCTTTGCACGTACGGACGATCGTCCGCCGCTTGCGGCGCGTCGATCGTAATACGCCGTCCGTCTTCGGAGGTCAGCACGATGTGCGCAAAGAGCGGGCTGCCGACGAGTAGTTGCGGCACCGACGGGTTCACCGGATACAACCCGAGCGCGTTCCAGACGTACCACGCGCTCATCGTGCCGAGATCGTCGTTGCCGGGGATGCCGTCGGGCGTATCGTGATAGAGCGAACGCATCACCGCCCGCACGACGCGCTCCTCGCCGGCGGGATCGCCGGCGTAGAGATAGACCCACGGGCTCCCGAGGCTCGGTTCATTGCCGAACCACGCATACGGTGCCGATTGGCCGGCGTTCAGAAATTGGAAAAAGCGATCGAGTTTCTTCACCGTCGCTTGCCGGCCGCCCAACGCTTCGACGAGACCGCCGAGATTCTGCGGCACCATCCAGGTGTATTGCCACGCGTTGCCTTCTTGAAAGCCGCTCTGGCCGTTGGGCGTGATCGCCGCATGTACGAACGCGCCGTCCGCGTCGCGCGGCAACACGAGTCCGGCATCGCGATCGAAGAGCTTGGTCCAATTCTGCGAGCGGTTCATGAAGGCGCGATCGGTCGACGTAGCGCCGATGGCGCGGGCGAAGCGTGCGATCGAGAAGTCGTCGAGCGCATATTCGAGCGTTTCGGATGCGCCGTTGGGTACCGGCGAGACGGACGTCGTGTGCACGTTCACGACGTAGCCGTGCGTGAGATATTCGTCGAGCCCCGGGCGTTCGACGAACCAACCGCTGCGCGTGGGATCGGGCAGCGCGGTCGCCCCATGAACCATCGCGGCCAGCGCGGCCCGACGGTCGAAATCGCGTGCGCCGAAGGCGTAGGCGCCCGCAATGAGCGGATCTTCGGAATCGCCGGCCATCACGCCGGTGTAGTCGTTCGCGAGCGGCCAGCGCGGCAACGAACCGCCCTCGTGCGCCGCCGCGACGAGGCTTTCCACCATATCGCTCATCTCGTGCGGGACGAGCAGCGCCATCAGCGGCGTTTGCGTACGATACGTATCCCAATCGGAGAAATTCGCGTAGCGAACGTGACCGCGCGCGACGGTATGAACCCGTCCGTCGAATCCGCGATAGCTCCCGTCCGCGTCGCTGAAGATGTTGGGATGCAAGAACGCGTGGTAGAGCGCGGTGTAAAAAATCCGGCGTTCGGTTGTCGTTCCGCCCGCCACCGCGATGTGCGCGAGCGCGCGCCGCCAGCGGGCCGCCGCTTGCGCCCGCACCGCGTCGAGACTCCAGGTGCCGGCTTCGGCGGCGATGTTCGCGCGCGCGCCCGCGACGCCGACATACGAGACGGAGACCTTGACCTTCACCGTCGGGTTCGCGCTTGGATCGAAGTGCACGTAGCCGCCGCTCTGCGGCCCCGACACGTCGGTTGCACCGGGCGTGACGCGCGTATCCTGCCAGGTTCCGGTCGTGCTGAAATCGCGATCGAACTGCGCGTCGAAGTAGACGGTGAAGACGTTGGGCATCCCGCACAGCGAGCCGCTCGTCGCCGATCCGCTGATCTCATGCGCGCTCACCCGGTGGAACGTCGCGTCGCTGACGCCGGCTTGGTCCGAGGCGGTATCGATCAAGATGTTCGCCGCTTGTCCCGCCGGAAAGGTGAATGCACCCAGACCCGTGCGCGGCGTGACGGTGAGTTCCGTCGTGATCGCCGGCTGTGCGAACGTGACCGCATACGAACCGGGGCTCGCGTGTTCTGCCGCGTGCGAGAACGTCGCTTGTGCGTGGCCGGGGTCGACGATCGCGCCGATGGTCGGCAGGAAACGGAAGTCGCCGAACACGGCGCAGCCCGCGCCGCTGAGATGCGTCAAACTGAAGCCGGTGATTGCGGTGTCGGCATATTGGTAGCCGCCGCCCGGTGTCTCCGAGGTCGTATCGGGGCTCCACTGGAGCATCCCGAATGGGACGTCCGCGCCCGGAAAATCGTAGATCAGATCGGGTTGCGAGAGGCCCGAGGTTCCGACGAACGGATCGACGAGCGAGAGCGGGTCGACCGGGGTCGCCGAGCGCGTCGGCCCCGGCGCCAGGACGAACCCCGCGATCGCGACGGCGACCGCGAGTCGACGCGCGCGCCTCACTCGACCGGGCTCACGAGGGCTTTGGTCAAACCGCGCGGCGCGTCGCTCTCGATCTTGCGCGCGCGGCCGGCGTAGAGCGCCAGCAACTGTGCCGTGACGAGCCACGCGAGCGAGTTGAACGAACCGTCGATGCGCGGGCCAAGCCGCGGGATCAGATCGATCGGCGGACTCCCGACGCTGAAGCAGCGGGCGCCGGCCGCCGCGCATTCGCGCAGCGGTCGGGCGACGGTTTCATAGGCGACATCGTCGACGATCGCGATCGCGCCGTACGAATCATCCACCATCGCGATGCTGCCGTGACGAAATTCACCCGCCGCGAATCCCTCGGCGTGGACATAACTCGCTTCTTTGAGTTTGAGCGCGAATTCGCGCGCGATCGGCAGTCCGTAGGCCGACCCGAGCACGACGACGTTGTTCTTCGCACCGAGGTCCGAGCCGGCGGCGATCACCGGCGCGAGGTCGTCGCTCGCGAGCCAGCGACGAACGGCATCCGCCGTTTCGATCAGCATCGGAGCGGTCCGGCGCTGGTCGCCGCCGACGAGCGAGGCGGCCCAGAGCAGGATCGCCGCGGTGCCGGTGACACTCTTGCTCGCCGGAACCGCGATCTCGTCGCCGGCGCCGATGTCGATCGTCACGTCGGCCCGCGCCCCGAGCGGTGAGTCGACCGTGTTCGTGAGCGCGACGAGCCGTCGCGGGGTGAGCGCGTCGAGCGCCGCAAGCAGGTCCGTCGAACGGCCACTCTGCGAGAGTGCGACGACGACGCTTCCCGCGTAGGCGCCGTGGTCGAGCCGTGCTTCGGTTGCGGCGAGCGCATGTGCGCGCACGCCGCGGCGGCGTAGCGCCACCGCACCGAGTTGCCCCGCGAAGAGCGAGCTGCCGCTCCCGACGAAGAGCACGTCGCCATCGATCGCTTGCGCCAGCCGTTCGGCGCGGTCGGATGCGGCGATCGCAGCCCAGACATCCGGCTGCGCGAAGATTTCTTGTTCGAACCGGAGGCCGAACTGAGGGAGCGGTTTATCGTTCACAGCGCTTCATTCTTTGAGAATCGACTTGAAAAATTCGACCGTTCAGAATCGTGAACGCTCGAATTCATCTATCTGAGTTTCTTTCGCATCGCAGCGCAAGGCTGGAGAACGAGGTCCGATGCCGACGGCGCACGTAGAGCGAGCGATGGATTTCCCGAGCCGCACGACGTTCCTGCGGCTTCTGTTCGCGACGACGGGCGTTCTCTCCGCGCTTGCACCGTCGCGCGTGTCGTCACATCCGGAGGGCGCCGCGCCGGCGCTCACCGTGAACGACGGCCGCTTTTTCTTGCGCGGGAGCCCGTTGCAAATCGTCTGCGGCGAACTGCATTATCCACGTATTCCGCGCGCCTACTGGAAACAACGACTCGAGATGGCGCGCGCGATGGGACTCAACACGATTGCGACGTACGTGTTTTGGAACGTCCACGAAACGCGGCCGGGGACGTACGACTTCAGCGGCGATCGCGATCTCACGGCGTTCATCCGGCTGGCGCAAGCGGTGGGCTTGCACGTCATTCTCCGCCCCGGGCCATACGTCTGCGGCGAATGGGATCTCGGCGGCCTCCCCGCCTGGCTCCTCGCCGATCCGCAGACCGCGGTGCGGACGCGCGATGAACGCTTCCTCGCGCCGGTGCGCCGCTGGCTTGCGCGCTTGGGCGCGGAGCTCGCGCCGCTCATGGCGAGTCGCGGCGGACCGATCCTCGCGGTCCAAGTCGAGAACGAATATGGATCGTTCGGTACGGATCGTGCGTATCTCGAAGCGATCTTCGCAGCGTTTCGCACCGCCGGCCTGACGCGCGAATGCACGTTCACCGCGGACGGCGCGCCGCTGCTTGCCGCCGGAAGTCTGCCGAGCGTCTACCCGTTTCTCAATTCCGGATCACCGCAGGACGAGATGAAAGCGCTCGCGGCGTTTCGTCCGGATACGGCGATGATGTGCAGCGAGTATTATCCCGGGTACTTCGATCATTGGGGCGAGCCGCATCATCGCACCGATCCCGCGGTCGCCGTTGCGGACGTGTCGTGGCTGCTCGAACGCGGCTACTCGGTGAATCTGTACCTCTTTCACGGCGGGACGAATTTCGGCTTCTGGAGCGGCGCCAACGCGAACGCCGAGAACCCCTATCAGCCGACGACGACGAGCTACGACTACGATGCGCCGCTCGACGAAGGTGGCGCGACCACCGAAAAATACGACGCGCTGCGCGCGGTGATCGTGCGCCATACCGGGCCCGCGCCGCCGTCGCCGCCGGTCCCGCCGCGCATCGCCGTGGCGCCGTTCGCGCTGGATCTGACGGCGTCGTACGCCGCGTTACTCACGGCGCCGGTTCACGTCGAGCGGCTGCGGAGCATGGAGTCGTTCGGTCAATCGTTCGGCTCGATGATGTTTCGTACGTCGCTGCGCGGACCGGCTCACGGAACGCTCGCATTCGAAGCGGTTCGCGACTACGCGGTCATCATGCTCGATGGGCGTGTGACCGGTGTGCTCGACCGCCGGACCTCCGAACGCGAACTCGTGCTCGAGGTTCCGGCCGGCGTGCATACGCTCGAGGTCTTCGTCGAGAGTACGGGCCGTATCAACTACGGCAAATCGTTCGGCGACGATCGCAAGGGACTCATCGGACCGGTCACCTTCGCGGGCCGCGAGCTCACCGGCTGGGATGTCTTTTCGTTGCCGATGGACGATCTTTCCGCGCTGCACTTCGGATCCGCGACGGTCGATGGTCCGGCATTCTTCCACGGCACGTTCACGTTGACGGAGGCCGGCGATACGTATCTCGACGTGCGGATGCTCGGCAAGGGTTCGCTCTGGGTCAACGGTCACAACGCCGGCCGGTTTTGGTGCATCGGCCCGCAGTATGCGCTCTTCGTGCCGGGCACGTGGCTTCGCGCCGGCGTCAACGAGGTGATCGCATTCGACCTGATGGATCGATCGGTGCGGCGCTTGCAAGGTCTGCGCGAGCCGCTCTTTGCGCCGGTGTCGGAATGATGCCTCAGATCGCCGCGGCGTGCGCGCTGATGTGCGCTTTCGTTTCGAGTGCGAGTGCGAGTGCGAGTGTGGCGCATGCGTCGCGGGTCGCGGTCGAACACCAGTTTCTCTTCACGAGCGCGCCGTTTGCATCGAGTCATGCGTCGACCATCGTGCAGCTGCATGACGGGAGTTTGCTAGCGGCGTGGTTCGGCGGCAGCGGCGAGGGAGCGGCGGACGTCGCGATCTGGTCGGCGCGCGGGCGCGCGGGGAGCTGGTCGAGCCCGCGCGAGCTCGTGCGCGAGCCGCACGTCGCGTGCTGGAATCCGGTCCTCTTCCATACGCGCGATGGCCGGCTGTGGCTGTATTATAAGTTCGGTCCGAACGTCGGCACCTGGACGGGCGCGCGCCGATGGAGCCGCGACGAGGGGCGCACCTGGTCCGCCGTGGAGCATCTGCCCGCCGGGTGGTACGGGCCGATTCGCGCCAAGCCGCTCGTGCTCGGCGACGGGACCGTCGTGAGCGGTTCCTCGGTCGAAAGTTACGATTCGTGGGCGGCCTGGATCGAACGGAGTCGCGACGGCGGACGAACGTTCGAGCGGATCGGTCCGATCGTCGTGCCGCGACGCTTCGAGCGCAGCGCGCCCGGGGAAACGCGCTTCGGTATCATCCAGCCGTCGGTGGTCGCGCTCTCGCGCGCGCACCTGCGCTTCTACGCCCGGCCGACCAGCCGGATCGGGCGCGTCTGTGTGAGCGATTCGTACGATGCCGGCCGGTCGTGGACGGCCGCCCATCCGATCGATGTCGTGAACCCGAACGCCGCGATCGATGCCGTCGTCCTACACGACGGTCGCACCGTGCTCGTCTACGATGACTCCGCGCGCGAGCGTTCGCCGCTCGTCGTCGCCGTGAGCGCGGACGGTTTGCATTTCAAGCGCTTCGCTGCGCTCGAGACGGGTCCGGGTGAGTATTCCTATCCCGCGATGATCGAGGACCGCGACGGCGGCCTCGACATAACGTATACGTGGCGCCGCGAACGCATCCGTTTCGCGCACATCGCGCTACGCGCTATCCCCGCCGCCGGGCGCCTCCCGCAAAGGAAAGAGTACTGATGAAGGATCGCCACCCACGCCGCACGTTCTTGCAGATTGCGGCGGCGACGACCGCTGCGCTTGCGCTTCCCGGCCCGGCGCGCGGCGCGGCGGCGGACGCGAGTGGCGGAGCGACGTATCGCGATGTGCGGTTGCCGCTCGACCGGCGCGTCGATGCGCTCATCGCGGAACTGACGCTCGATGAAAAGGTCTCGCAGCTCACCGATTCGTCCGCGGCGATCGACCGGCTCGGAATCCCTCCCTACCACTGGTGGAACGAGGCGCTGCATGGGATCGCGCGCGCCGGCGTCGCGACGGTGTTTCCGCAGGCGATCGGCATGGCGGCGACGTGGAACGAGCCGCTCGTTGGAGAGATCGGCGCTGTCGTCGGCACCGAAGGCCGCGCCAAATACAACGACGCGATCGCGGCGGGGAAACACGATCAGTACTACGGGCTCACGTTCTGGTCGCCGAACATCAATCTCTTTCGGGACCCGCGCTGGGGCCGCGGTCAAGAAACGTACGGCGAAGACCCGGTGCTCACCGCGACGCTCGGCGGCGCCTACGTTCGCGGTTTACAGGGCGACGATCCGCACTATCTCAAGGTTGCAGCCTGCGCGAAACACTTCGCGGTTCACAGCGGGCCGGAAGCGACGCGGCATCATTTCAACGTCGACGTCGATCCGCGGGATTTGCGCGAGTTCTATCTCTACGCGTTTCGGGAACTGGTGCGCGAGGACCATGTGGCCGGCGTGATGTCGGCGTACAACGCCGTCGACGGCAAGCCGGTGTCGATCAACGGGCCGTTGCTGCACGAGATTCTGCGCACGGAGTGGGGCTTCACCGGCTACGTGACCTCGGACTGCGGCGCGATCGACGATCTGATCGATTTCTACCGCGTTGCTCGCGATAATCCGCACGCGTCGGCCCTTGCGGTTTCCGCCGGGGTCGACACCTCGTGCCTCGACACGTTCGGAGGGCTCGGCGACGCGGTTCGGGCGGGCCTCGTGCCGGAGAGCGTGCTCGACTCGGCGCTGCGCCATCTCTTCACGATCCGCTTTCGGCTGGGGATGTTCGATCCGGCCGCGCTCGTCCCGTATTCGCGCCTGACGATCGCCGATAACGATACGCCGCCGCACGCGGCGCTCGCGCGGCGAGCGGCCTGCGAGTCGATCGTCTTGCTCCAGAACGACGGGACGCTTCCCTTACGCAAAGACCTCGCGACGCTGGCCGTCATCGGGCCGAATGCAAACGCGGTTGCGGCGCTGGTGGGCAACTACAACGGAACGCCGTCGCATCCGATCACGGCGCTTGCCGGGATCCGCGCGGCCGTTGGTCCGACCACGACGGTCCTCACCGCAACCGGCTGCGATTATGTCCGGCGCGCGAACCCCGATGACTGGGATGCGGCGCTCGCCGCCGCTGCGCGCGCCGACGTCGTGATCTTCGTTGGCGGGATAACGGGGCAGCTCGAAGGCGAAGCCGGCGATGCCGCGCGGGATACCGGGTTTGCCGGCGGCGATCGCACGCGCATCGAGCTGCCGCAGATTCAGAGCGCGTTGCTGCGCGCGTTACACGCGACCGGCAAGCCCGTCGTGTACGTCCAACTGAGCGGGAGCGCGATCGCAACGCCGCCCGAGGCGAAGCACCTCGCGGCCATCGTTCAGGCGTGGTATCCCGGCGAGTCCGGCGGCGCCGCGATCGCCGACGTGCTCTTCGGCGATTACAATCCGGCCGGCCGGCTACCGGTGACCTTCTATGCCGGCACCGCACAGCTGCCGGCCTTCGATGATTACCGCCTGACCGATCGGACCTATCGCTACTTCCGCGATCGCCCGCTGTATGCGTTCGGATATGGTCTGAGTTACACGACCTTCGCCTATCACGATTTCGATCTGCGCTCGACCGGCGCCGGAATCGCGGCGAGCGTGACGATCGAGAACACCGGCAAGCGCGCGGGCGACGAAGTGGTCCAACTCTATCTCACGCGTCCCGATGCTGACGAACGCCGGCCGATCCGGCAGCTCGTCGCGTTTGCTCGCGTGCATCTCGCGCCGGGCGAACGCCGCGCGCTCACGCTCGCGGCACCCGCCAAGACCTATGCCGTGTGGGATGTCCCGACATCGGCGTACGCCGTCGTTCCGGGGACCTACGATATCCAGATCGGCGCCGCATCCGACGACATCCGGTTTCGCGGAACGCTTACGCTCCCGGCGGCGACGGTCGCGGCGACGGATGGCTTCCGGTATCGAACGGGACGAGCGATGTGATCCCGCGCGCGGCCAGATACGCGCTGTCGTGGACGCGATCGGAGCGGACGATCTGCGGACGCACGCCGTGGTCCACGAGTTCGCTATAGCGTGGGTGCACGCGATCCGAACCCATGTTCGCATCGATGACGAGCGCCGTTGAACGCGGGAGAATGGCGGGTGGCGTGCGATCGAATTCGCGGATCAGGCTGCGGATCGTCCGGCCGAGCGGCTTGAGCCGGCGATCGTTCGTGTAGAGTCCGAGATCGTATTCGAGCGAATTGAATCCCGTATAGCGCCGGCTGACGTCGTGCGAGCACCACCAGGTGATGCCGAAGAGGTGCGCGCAGCTCGCGGCGTTGCGGATCGAGGCCTCCGCCCAGCGCGGAATCAGCGCCTCCGATACCCACTGCTTCGAGCAGCCGTCTTCCTCGATCCAGATCGTCCGGTCGCCGTGTGCGCTGAACGCCTGGATGTACTGGACGTAGAACTCCGCGTAGTGCGTGGCGGGCGTCGCGAGCGGGCCGAATTGCTTGAAGACGGGACCGAACCCGGCCCACGGATGGATTGCGCTCGCCGACCCGGCACGCGTGAGCGCGCTGCGCGTGAATTGGTTCGGTCCGTCGGTTTCGTACGGCCATTTGTCGACGCCGTTGACATGGAACTTGCCCGGTGCGACGCGCTCGCATTCATCGAGCAGCGCTTCCATCCAGTGGTCGCCTTGCGCGGGCGTGAACGGAACGTGCAGCGGTTGCGTCAGCCAATAGACTTCGTTCGAGATGTCGAAGCCCAGAAAGTTCGGATGGCCGGCGATGCGCTTCGCGAGCGCCGCGAAGAGGCGGCGTTGCGTCGCGATCAGATCGGGATCGGTGATGAAATTGTGGATATGACCGTCGGCGTTGTCGATCAAGAACGCGGGAACGAAGAGGAAGCCGCTGAGTTGGCCGTCGAGGACCGTGACCTCGACATCGAGTCCGTTCTTCCCGGCCTCGTCGAGGAGCAGCACGAGCCGCTCGATGTTTTGCGTGCTCGTCGATTGCGCGTTCGGTTGAAATTCGGGCCACAGGAGCTGGATCCGGATATGATCCATGCCGAGCGCGGCGATGTCCGCCAGATCGCGCGCAACATCGGCAAAATCCCAGTTGCTCCAGAGATACCACCAGGTTACCGACGGGACGTAGTTCACGCCGAAGCGGACGCGCCGGTGCGGCCGAGTGGATGCGTGTGCGCCGGCGAGCCGATCCGTCAGGCCGATGCCGGCCGATGCGACGGCGCCCGCCACGAACGCACGTCGCGAGAGTGGTGTGTTCATCAGTATTTCCCGGTCAGAGCGAGTTCCCGCGCGTACGTCGATGCGCGGCGACCGGAGGCGACCCGGCCATCGCTCCGGTGGCTCGTGTCGTCAAGCTCGAGCTCGGCGAGCAGGTCGGCTTCGATGAGATCGGCGATTCGCGACGCGACCGTGCGAACCAGCAGCGCGAACGTCGAGATCCAGCCGTGGACCCGCGCCGCGTTCACTGGGCACGCGTAGGAGTCCTCGAAACGATACTCGTCGAGCGCGGCTTCGTAACGCGGCGCGTCGGCCGCGAGCCCAAGGGAAATCGGCACGATCGCCTGCGTCGTCAGGCCGCGCGCGCGCAGCACCGTTTGCGCGAGGATGCGGCTCATCCGCGCGTTCCCGTCGAGGAACGGACGGATCGTCCGGATCTGCGCGTAGACGATCGCCGCTTGCATGACCACCGGGAGATCCGTTCGATTCGCAAAGGCGCACGCATCTTCGAGCAGCGGGCGGACATACTCGCCCGGCGTCGGGATGAATCCGCCGCCGGTTCCGTTCCCGGCGCAGCGGCGGCTTTGACGGCGCAGCCGTCCCCCATACGGCGCGTCCGCCGATCCCTCGAACAAGATCGCGTGGATTTCAAGCAGCTTTTGCACCGTCAGTTCGCCGTCGATGTCGAGACAGCGCTGCGTGGCCTTCATCGTTTGGATCACGGCCGAGAGCCGATTCGAGCGTTTCCGTCCTTCCGGCGCGGCGTCGAGTTCCGTCTGAAGGAGCAGTTCGAGCACGGCAGGGGCCCCGAGCAGGCGCGTCGATGCGACGGACTCGTTGTAGAGCAGCAGGTTCGCGACCGCGCTCGCATCGCTCGTCGCCCCGATGCTCCGATCGACGGCGCTCACGGCACGTTCCGCCGCCTCGATTTCCGCAACCGTCGACGGGTCGAGCGAGAAAATCTGAGTCGCGATCTCATCCGGCGTATACGCGCGAGTCCGGCGCGTGCTGTTGGCCGCCAATCCGCGTCGCGACGTTGCGAGATATCTCCCCATCGTCAGGCGCTCAGCAAACGTTCAGGCAACGAGGCGATATCCCACGCCCCACACCGTTTCGATGCAGTCCTGCGCTCCGGCGCGACGGAGTTTGCGCCGAATCGAGCTGACGTAGACGTCGACGATATTGGGCTCGCCATCGAAGCGATCGCCCCAGACGCGCTGGAGCACTTGCGTCCGCGAGATCGCGATATTCGCATTGATCGCAAGGTACTCGACGAGACGGAATTCCGTTGCACCGAGCGAAAGCGGCTTGCCCGCAACCGTGACCACCCGTGCGCCGTGGTCTACGACCAGATCGGCAGCCGCCGACTCGTGCCGAACGGGCCGGCGCCCGCGACGCAGCAGCGCGCGCAGCCGAGCGAGGAGTTCCGCCTCCGCGAACGGTTCGATGAGATAGTCGTCGGCGCCGGCGTCGAGCGCGCGAACACGATCCTCGACCGCGTCGCGGGCCGAGACGACGAGGGCGGGCACATCGTTACCCGCGGCCCGGGCCGCCACGCAAACATCATATCCGCTGCGGCTGGGCAGATCGACGTCAAGGATTACCGCATCAAAACTATCGGTTATGAGCGCGTCGAGTCCCGACTGACCGTCGGATTCGAGCTGTACGGAAAAACGCGATCGGAGCAAGATCGCGCGAATCGCGGCCGCGGCCGCCGGGTCATCCTTCAAGACGAGGATTCGCATGTGGGCCCACCAGTGTCGTTGTCGGGAGATACCGTGCGGTCGACCCTGGTCGCCGACGATGCGTAACACCCTACCGGTTGCTGGTCACCGATCGGTTACTTGTCGTCAACGCGCGAACTCCTCTGGTTGGAACGGTCGCCGTTCCGAGCGTGCCTAGTAGGGGCGCGCGGCCTCCTGGGGCACGATCGTCCGCTGCACGAGCTCGTTGCGGCGCAGCACGACGATCGTCGCTGCCGAATCGACGGCAGCGGCCGAAGTCAGCACGCGATGCAGCGCATCGATGCCGTCGACCGCTTGCGTTCCGAGTGCGATCACCACGTCGCCGTCTTCGATTCCGGCGCGCGCGGCGGGACTGTTCTCCTCGACGCTGTGCACGAGCAGGCCGCGCGCTTGATCGAGCGCGAGCAGCCGCTGCACGTAGCGCGGGATCGCGACGTCGCTCCCGCCGATGCCGAGGTAGCCGCGGCGGACTTTGCCGTCGCGCATCAAGAGCGCCGCGATCTGCACGGCGGTGTTGACGCCGATCGCAAAACAGATCCCTTGCCCCGCCGCGATGATCGCGGTGTTGACGCCGACGACGTGGCCGCGCGCATCGACGAGCGGGCCGCCGGAATTTCCCGGGTTGAGCGCGGCATCGGTCTGGATGATGTTCTCCATCATGCGGCCCGATTGCGAGCGCAGCGTGCGGCCCAGCGCCGAGACGACGCCGGCGGTTACCGTGCACTGCAAGCCGAACGGGTTGCCGAGTGCGACGACGAGTTGCCCCGGCTTGATCGCGGCGGAATCGGCGAGCGTCGCCGGCACGAGATCGCTCGCGCTGATGCGGATCACGGCGAGGTCGCTATCCGGATCGTCGCCGACGAGCGATGCGGCGAAGCGACGCCCGTCGAGCAGCGCGACCTCGAGGTCCGCGGCGCCGTGGACGACGTGCGAGTTCGTGAAGATAAAGCCGTCGGGCGTCGCGATGAAGCCGGAACCGCTGCCGGCGCGGCGACCGCCGCTGCGAACCTCGATGCCGACGACGGAGGGGCTGGCACGCTCGACCGCCGCCGTAACGACGCGGGAATAGGCGTCGTCGAGCGGTTCATCGATGAGCGAGATGACGGGTGCAAGCGGCATGCGGTTCTCTCGAAAACCGGCGTTCCGGCGCCGAAGTTGCAGCGCGGGAAGCAGTAATTTCCCGTGTCCGAGGTGGAGACTAGCCGTGACGTGCAGCGCTCGAAGGCGCTCGGAACGGTCGGCGCGCTCTTCTACATCTTTTTGTGGGCGTCGGCGTACGTACCGAGCAAAGTCGGTGTCCTCAATTCCTCGCCGCTGTGGTTTCTCGTCGTGCGCTTCGGCGTCTCCGGCGCGCTCGCACTCGGTCTCGCGCTGGCGCTCGGCGCGCGGCCGCCGCGTTCGCCGCGCCTGTGGTTTTTGCTCGTACTGCTCGGCGTGCTCAACAACGCCGTCTATTTGGGCTGCACGTACGAGGCGCTACGGCACCTCGCGACCGGGATCGGCGCGATCCTCGCGAGCCTGAACCCGCTCTTGCTCGCGCTCGTCGCACCGGTGGTCTTGCGCGAACGGCTCACGCGCAGCAAGGCGCTCGGCCTGGCGCTCGGCTTCGCCGGCGTGGTCACGATCATGATCTTTCGCACCGGCAGCGGCACGGCGAATCCGGGCGACGTCGCGCTCGCGTTCGCGGGCGTGATCGGCTCGGTCGCCGCCACCGTGATCTTCAAGAAATACGTGACGCAGGTCGATCTGCGGATCACGACCGGCGTGCAACTGCTCGCCGCGGGGATCGTGCTGCTGCCGCTCGCGTTTCTGTTCGAGGGTTCACCGCATGCGATGTGGTCGGCGCCGCTCGTCGGGTCGTTCGTGTATCTCGTGTTCGTGATCAGTATCGGCGCCTCGACGCTCTGGTTCTGGCTGCTCTCGAAAGGCGAGGCGAGCCGCGTGAGCGCGTTCTATTTTCTCACGCCGGTCTTCGGCCTCGCCCTGGGCGCGCTGCTCTTGCACGAGCCGGTCGGCGTCCATGATCTCTTCGGCCTCGTCGCGATCGCGCTCGGGATCTCGCTGGTGCAGCGCGCGTGAAGATATCGACGCCGTATCGGATGCTCGCGCTGATGACCGGCGCGCAGATCGGCGGCGCGGTCGTGCAACAGGGGCTCGGATCGCTGGCACCGACGTTCGTCGCGACGTTCTCGCTCTCGGATGCGGAGCTCGGGCTCATCTTCACCGCACTCTCGCTCGGCAGCGCCGTTTTCACGATCGGCGCCGGGCTCGTCGTCGACCGCGTCGGCGAACGGCCCGTCGTCCTGTGGGGTGGGATCGCACTGGGAACGACGCTGTGTCTCGCGGCGGCGATCCCGCTCTATCCGTGGCTGTGTTTTTGGATTTTCGTGTTCGGCGTCTCGTATGCATCGCAGACGCCGGCCGGCGGCCGCGCGATCCTCGCCTGGTTCGATCGCGACCGCGGCCTTGCGATGAGTATCCGCCAAGCCGGTGTGCCGCTCGGCGGCGCCATCGGCAGCACGATCTTACCGGTCATCGCCGCGCACGCGAACTATCGCTGGTCGCTCGTGACCGGCGCGATCCTCGGCACGGGCGCGGCGATCGTCGCGGCCGTTTTCTTCGTCGATGCGCCGCGCGCCGCGGGTCATTCTCCGCGCTTTCGCGACATTGCAAAACGGATGCTCGTCCTCGCGCGCGATCCGCTGACGATCTTGTTCACGGTCACGTGCATGGTGCTCAGCGCGGGGCAAGGGATCACGAACGGGTTCTTCGTCCTCACCGCCGTGCACATCGTCCATCTCTCGCCGGTCGCCGCGGGCGCGACGTTTGCCTTCGCGCAAGTCTGCGCCGTCTTCGGGCGCATCATCTGGGGCCGCCTCAGCGATTCCGTCTTCCACGGCGACCGCGCCTGGCCGCTGGTCTGCATCGCGACGATCCTCGCGTTCGCTGCCTACACGTTGCCGCACGTGGGGCCGGGGAACGTGGGCGTGCTCGTCCTCGTCGGCGGCGCGCTCGGCATCTCGGCCGCCGGCTGGAACGGCGTCTTCGCGACCGCGATGGCGGAGATCGGCGGCTCGGAACTCGCGGGATCGGTGCTCGGCCTCGGCCTGACCTTCATCTTTCTCTCGCTCGCCGCCGCGCCCAGTCTCTTCGGCGCCCTTGCCGACCACACGGCGCTCGGCACCGCCTGGACGGTCTTCGGTGCGATCGCGACCCTCGGCATCATCCCGCCGCTCCTCGCCGTGCGGGAAGGCCGCGCCCGGCGCAACGCCTAACTCGGATCGGCTGCGCCCAGGTGGCGGAATTGGTAGACGCGCTGGTTTCAGGTACCAGTGGCCGCAAGGCCGTGGGGGTTCGAGTCCCTTCTTGGGCAGTTTGACTGACGAGGCTCCGGCCTCGTTTTTCGTTTGGGTCCGCTCGGCTTCATTACCGTGCTGAATCTCGCTCGCGAGGCGGCGGCGCGAACGACCAGGTCCAGGCGTTCCAGTACGGCGAGACGGGCGACGGCGTGAAGCCCCGTAAATCCGCCGGCGCCACGTAGATCGCATTTTGACTCCAGAGGGAGACATACGGCACGAGCTGCGATACCCGGCGCTGAACGATCGTCGCAAGCCGGCGTTGCTCGGCCTCGTCGTACGATGTCAGCACACCGTGAAGCGCGCGTTCGGCGATCGGATCGCAGAACCGGCTCTCGTTGAAACCGGCCGGCGGAATCTGCGTACAGCTCAGAAACCAGCTGCTGTCCCAGTCTCCGGTGGTGAAGATCTCGAAGAACGCGATCTGGAAGGTTCCGCCCAGTAACGGGCCGCCGGCCGACGCCGGCGCCCGGAAGAGCTCCGGCGCGTACGGACGCAACGTCAGATGGACGCCCGCCGCCAGGAGCTGTTGCTGCAGCTGCACGCCGACCGACGCCGACGTAGCTTTCCCCGCCTCGAATGCGAACTGCAACGACAGCCCGCGCGGTGCCAGAAACGCTCGTGCGGCCCCCGGATCGTACGGCAACGGAGCGATGCCGGCATTGGCGGTCCGGCCGAAGAGCGCGGCATTCGGATCGGCGGTCGTCTGCGTTCCGCGCGTCGCGTTCCGAACGATCTGCGGCACGTTCAACGCCTCGACGATCGCGCGCCGGACGCGCGGATCCGCGAGGGTCGGGTCGTGCAGGTTGAACTGGAGATCGCCGAACGCCGCGAATGGGCCACGGCTCACGTGCACCGCGGGGATCGCGGTGTATTCGGCCAGATGCACCGGATCGGAGAAAAAGTAGGCATTGACTTCGCCCGTCCGGAGTTGGTTGAGAACGGTCCCGGAGTCAGCGACGAATTTCAACACGATGGTTGCGATCTTCGGGGGTCCGCGAAAATACGTTGGATTGGCGCGCAGGGTTACGTGGTCGCCGCGGGTCCACTCCGCGACGCGATAGGGCCCCGAGCCGATCGGCATCGCATTGAACGGAACGCGATTGATGTTTGCGTACCGCGCGAGAACGTGTGCCGGAACGATGCCGTAGTTGTTGGCCGGCCCGAAGAACTGCGTGAGGATCGGCGAGAACGGGCTCCGCAACCGGATCCGCACCGTGTACGGATCTGGGGCATCGATCGAGAGAACGCGATCGAAGCCGTAGCGCGAGGACAGGTTGTTTCTCGGGTTCATGATGGCATGCTGCGTAAAGACGACGTCGCGCGCGGTCAACGGGATGCCGTCTTGCCAGACCACGTTCTTCCGTAAACGATAGACGATCGTTCGTCCGTCGGCGGAGATGCCGCCGTTGCTCGCGGAAGGCACTTCGGCCGCGAGATCGGGGACGAGATGTCCCCGATCGTCCATCGTCAGCAAGAACGCGTAGACGAGGGGAACGAGCATCGTGGCCGAGGGCCCCGTGGTGAGCAACGTATTGAGCGACGCCGGCTCTTGCGGCACGGCGATCACGAGCGGGCTCTCCGGTACGTCGTTGCCGGTGTGCTCGGTACGATGACATGCGGTAAGGACGCCGCACAGCACGACCATCGCGGCCGCGAGCGTCCACCGCGCCGTGTGCGTGAATCCGGCCGTAGCGAGTTCCCTTCTGGTGAGCTCGGGCTTCATTCGTCAGCGTTCGATCAGCTCAGCTGAGAACCCAGTCGGCGCAATTCACGGGTCGCGAGCGCGGAAGCCAACTTCGCAACGGACCTCCTGACCGCCGATTCCGAGGGCATTCGCGCGCTCTGCAGTCCGCATCAACGTGATCGCTCTTCGATCGCGCTGCGCCGAACCTTGACCAGAAGTCGAGGCGGGCGCGCGCTGCGTCGTCCAGAGGGACCGCGGGCGTCGAGGGCGTCGTTCGCGTGGACGCGGAACCGGAGACGCATGGATAGCGTGCCCGTGATCGATGTCGGAGGTCTGCGCGGCGGCTCGCCCGCGACCGTGCGGGAAATCGCCGCGCAGATCGGTGCGGCGGCGCGCAGCATCGGCTTCTTCACGATTCAAAATCACGGCATCGCACCCGAGCTGACGGAGCGTTTGTTCGCTGCGGGCGCAGCGTTCTACGCGTTACCGCAACCGGAAAAAGACATCGTTTCCAAGAGGCGGGCGGGTCGACGCTACGTCGGCTACGCGAACCGAACCTATCGTCGCGTCGGCTTTCGTTAACGTTCGTTAGCGAACGAAGGACGGCCGGTCGAACGTGATCGCCGGCTTCGGCGCGGCAGCCGGCTGCGCCGAAGCCGACGACCCAGCGGGTCGTGCTACGGGGATCGGCGTCCCGGTTACGACGGAAATCGCCTCGGCCATTTTTTGCACGGTGAACGGACGCATCACGATGTTCGTGTGCGGCAGGGTGTTGACCAATTCGATTTCCGTGATGGGCGCTTTCGCGCCGATGATCACGGCTTTGACATAGTCGTTCTGAAAGAGCGACTGCACCGTGCGGGCGAGTCGCAGATCCGTAAAGTGCGCGTAGACGACCGCGATGTCGGGTTTCAGCTGGCGCGCGATCGTCAGCGTCGCCGTTGCATCACCTGCGCTCCCGACCATCTGATGGTTGAGTATGCCGATGATCTGTTTCACATACGCGATGTGCTTCGGATCTGGATCGCCGACGATGATCCGCATAATAGTTGTGATTCGTTGGGCAAGCGAGCTCGCGTCCCTACCATGACGCGACCGAATTTACGGAGACGTAACCTTCCCGCGTTGCGTCCAGCGACGCGTGAGTGACACCGGTACGCGCGTGTCCCGGCTTCGTAATGGTACGCGACCAGCGTGTCCGCTGCGGCGAGTCCTGGACGGAAGCCGGTGTGTCGGCGATCACCAATGCGGCGTCTCCTGATGCCGCGTCGGCATGCGCGGGCGGATCGCATTGCCGAGAGCAGCATCACCGGATCGGGTGCGTGACGGTAACGATGCAAAACCGTCGATTCCGCGACCGCCCGGGGCGAAGCGCGGCGTGCGGGACCGAGCGAAGCCTTCGATCGCTATGGCTAGGCGAGCGCTCGGAACGCTCGCGCAGCAGCGCCGGCTACCGCAACCTTCGGTCGCCGTGGTTCGGCTCGCGCCGGGAACGTGGCGCACAACGTCTCCAAGCCAACCCAAGAGAGCGCTGCTTTCGTTAAGAAGGTGCAAGCGCGGACGTTTGCCCTGTTGCGCATCCGGCGGATCGGGTAGACTTCTCCCGAAGCCGCAAGAGGCGTGATAGCGCTTTCCAGCGAACCTCATCACCGCTATGCCCGGAGTCTGTTCATGATCGATTCGCTCGTCAAAGTGACCCTGCCCGAGATGGGGGAGTCCGTCACCGAAGGGTCGATCGTCGAATGGCGCAAGAAGGTCGGCGACTGGGTCGATGAGGGTGAAACGCTCGTCGACGTCACGACCGACAAAGTCGACGTCGAAGTTCCCTCGACGGTAGCCGGCGTGATCGCCGCGCTGCATGGCGGCGAGGGCGACACGGTCGGCGTCGGGGCGGTGCTGGCCGAGATCGATGCGACCGCCGCGAAGCCCGAAGGCGGCGTTGCCGCCGCGGCGCCCGCCCCGACCGCAAGCAAGAATTCCGATCCCACGCTCATCACGCCGTCGTCCTATGGGTCGCCCGGGTCGGCCGGCTCGCCGATCGCGGCCGGTGCCCCGGCCGGCGCCGCGAGCACGGGCGCCGCATCGCATAAAGCGCGCTTGATCGCCGACCGCTATCACCTCGATCTCGCGTCGATCCCGGGTTCCGGCCCGGACGGCCTCATCGTGCGATCCGACGTCGATCGGGCGATCGCGAGCGGCACGGCCAAGGTCGCCGGCAACGGCGCCGCTGCCGCGCCGGCCGTCGCGTTCCCCGCGCCGCCCGAGGGCGCCAAGATCAGCGACCTCAAAGGCGCCTCAGGCACGCTCGCCGGCTACATGGATCAGTCGCTGACGCTGCCGACCGCGACGTCGTTTCGCACGTTGCACGTCGGCACACTCGAGGCGCGGCGCACCGAACTCAACGCCGCACTCAAGAGCGCGAACCGCAGCGAGAAAGTCTCGTTCACGCATCTGATCGCCTACGCGCTCGTTCGCGCGGCCGCCGAACAACCCGCGATCACGGCGTCGTTCCGGCGTGAGAACGGCAAACCGCAGCGCGTCGAAGCCGGGATCCACTTGGGGCTCGCGGTCGATTCGCAGCGCAAGGACGGGTCGCGTTTTCTCGTCGTGCCGGTGATCAAGAACGCCGCTGCGCTCGACTTTGTCGCCTTCCGCGCGAAGTACGAAGAGCTCGTGCTCAAGGCACGTGACAACAAACTGACGGTCGAAGAACAAACCGGCGCGACGTTCACGTTGACGAATCCCGGCGGGATCGGCACCGTCGCATCGGTGCCGCGCTTGATGGTCGGTCAGGGTGCGATCATCGCGGCCGGTGCGATCGCGCTGCCGCCGGGCTTCGCGCACGTCGCGGATTCCGTGCTCAAGCAGCTGGGCATCGAAAAAGTGATGACGATGACCTCGACCTACGATCACCGCGTCATCCAGGGCGCGCAGTCGGGCGAGTACCTCAAGCGCGTGGAAGAACTGCTCTCCGGCGCGGAGCGCTTCTTCGACGATGTGTTCGTCGCATTCGGTGTGTCGGCGGCCGTGCGCGGCACCGGCTACTCCGGTTCCCCCGCTCCGCAGACGCAGCCCGCGAGTTCGCCGCTCGCCGCCGCGCCGGAGTCGCTGCCCTCCGGCGGCGAGGCGCTCGTCTCGACCGAGATGCTCAAAGCGGTCGCGGCCGGGATGGACCTCGTCTCGTCGTATCGCCGGTTCGGGCATCTTGCGGCAAACCTCGATCCGCTCGGTTCGCCGCCCGTCGGTGATCCCTCGCTCAACCCCGAAACGTGGGGTCTGACGCCCGCGCTCATGAACGCGATTCCGTCGTCGGTGCTGCGCGTCAAGGTCCCGGGCGCGACGCTCGCCGAGGTGCTGCCGCGTCTGCGTGAGACGTACGCCTCGACGATCGCCTACGAGATCGAACACATCTCGAACACGGCGCAGCGCCGCTGGCTGCGCGAGTATATCGAGAGCGGCCTGCATCGCTCGGGACTCACGCCGCAGCGCAACGTCCAGGTGCTCCAGCGCTTGACCAAGGTCGAGACGATGGAGCGCTACTTCCGCAAGCAATTCATGTCGCAGAAGACCTTCTCGATCGAAGGCCTCGATGCGATGGTGCCGATGCTCGAAGAGCTGATCTCGATGCTCGCGGAAGACGGCACGAAGACGGCCGTCCTCGGGATGGCGCACCGCGGCCGGCTCTCGACGATCGCGCATGTCGTCAACCGCCCGTACGAAGAGTTACTGGCCGAGTTCGAGGCCGGAGCGCTCAAGACGGCCGACATCGACGGGAGCGACGACGACACGACCGGCGACGTCAAGTACCACCACGGCGCCGACGGCATCTACGTGACGCCGATCGGCACCCAGATCGCCGTGAAACTGGCCAACAACCCCTCGCATCTCGAGGCGGTCGACGGTGTGGTCGAAGGGATCACGCGCGCGCTGCAGACCGATCACGCGCAGAACCCGCCGGCGCTCGATTTCACGACCGCCGCGCCGATCCTCATCCACGGCGATGCGGCGTTTGCCGCCCAAGGCGTCGTCGCGGAAGTGCTCAACTTGCAGGCCCTCGCCGGTTACGCGACCGGCGGCACGATCCACATCATCTCGAACAATCAAGTCGGCTTCACGACCGATCCCGTCGAGGCGCGCTCGACGCGCTATTCCTCGGATCTGGCCAAAGGCTACGACGTGCCGATCGTGCACGTCAACGCAGACGACGTCGAAGCGTGCATCGCGGCGGTTCATCTCGCGATCGACTATCGCCGCAAATTCGGCCGCGACACGGTGATCGATCTGATCGGCTATCGCCGCTTCGGACACAACGAACAAGACGAGCCGATGTACACCCAGCCGCAGATGTACGAAGCGATCAAGAATCACCCGACGGTGCGCGAGCTCTTCGCCTCGCGTCTGGTCGCTCAGGGCGTGCTCTCCTCGCAGCAGGTCAAAGAGATTCAGGATGCGGCGACGGCGCGGATCGTCGAAGCGCATAAGAACGTGAAGAGCGGCGAGTCGACCAAGAAACTGATCGGCGCGAGCAAGTCCTCGAACGGCATCGATGAGGTCCCGGCCGCGACCGGGGTCGAGCGGCCGGCGCTCTTGCGCTACGCCGAAGCGCTGATCACCGCGCCCGACGGGTTCACGATCAATCGGAAGCTCGCATCGCAATTCAGCAAACGTCAGGCGGCCTTCACCGGCGAGGGCGAAGTCGATTGGGGCCTCGCCGAGGGGCTTGCGTTCGCTTCGCTCATCAGCGAAGGGACGCCGATCCGGCTCACGGGTCAAGACTCCGAGCGCGGGACGTTCAGCCATCGCCACGCCGTCTTCCACGACGCCAACACGAACGCGAAGTATGCGCCGCTGCAACACCTCGAGGGCGCGAAGGCATCGTTCGAGATCCACAACTCGCCGCTCTCGGAATACGCGGTGCTCGGCTTCGAGTACGGCTATGGTGCCGCGCTCAACAACTCGCTCGTCCTGTGGGAAGCGCAATTCGGCGACTTCAACAACGGCGCGCAGATCATCATCGATCAGTTCATCGCCGCCGGTGCCGCCAAGTGGAGCGAACGCACGCGGCTGACGCTGCTCTTGCCGCACGGCTACGAGGGCGCGGGGCCCGAGCACTCGAGCGCGCGGCTCGAACGGTTCCTTCAACTCTCGGCCGAGGGCAATATCCGCGTCGCCAATTGCTCCACGGCCGCGCAGTATTTCCACCTCTTGCGCGCGCAGGCGAAGGCCACGCACGCCTATCCGCTCGTCGTTCTCACGCCGAAGTCGTTGCTGCGTAATCGCAACGCGTACGGTACGCTCAGCGAGCTGGTCGACGGCCGCTTCCAAGAGTTCATCGACGATGCGCGCTACGCGCAGAACCGGGCATCCGTGGAGCGTCTGCTCCTCGTGAGCGGCAAGATCTATCACGATCTGGTCGCAAGCCCGCTCTACGCGCAGGCGAAGAAGACGGCGATCGCTCGGGTCGAGTTGCTCTCGCCGCTGCCGACGGCCGCGATCCTCACCGCCATCGCGTCGTATCCGAACCTCAAGCAGATCATCTGGGTCCAAGAAGAACCCAAAAATATGGGCGCGCGCTCACACGTGCGCGGCCGCATCGCCGAAGAAGTCGCCGGCCGCTTCGCCGACCTCGATTACATCGGCCGCGGCTACCGTGCCAGCCCCTCCGAAGGCTACCCCGGCGCCCACGTCGTGGAGCAAGAGCGCATCATCACGGCCGCCCTCACCGAAGACTAAGAACGGACGCGATCCGTATCATCGCAGCCGCCAGAGCGCCATCCCGAGCCGCCACCGTGTCATCCCGAGCCGCAAGAGTGTCATCC